>Ga0207657_10001333_pt1 | contig 26221 bp, 21 predicted proteins | sample KBSC33metaG_FD_184316 | JGI IMG/M metagenome (GOLD analysis project Ga0207657, IMG submission 184316) | Corn rhizosphere microbial communities from Kellogg Biological Station, Michigan, USA - KBS C3-3 metaG (SPAdes) (version 2) | ecosystem: Host-associated > Plants > Roots > Rhizosphere > Soil ... | reverse complement strand
CGTGCAGCTCGACGATCACTGGCACTCCCGTCCGGGCGGCGAGCGCTGCGGCTGCCTCGAACGGGCTCTGGGCGACGATCGCGTCCGCCCGGAACGAACGCGCCTCACGGCGAACGCGCCGGGGCAGCGAGAGCCAGAAGAGCGGTCCGTCGAGTATCGAGCGCGGGCGCAGCCGGAACGTCTCGTCGCCGCGCGACGCATCGCGCGACGCTGCGACGACGCGCACGTCGAGCACGCGCGCGAGCGCGTCCCACTTGAGACGCAGGCTCGGCGAGAGCGGCAGGCGATAGCGGTTTCGGGCGACGAAGAGCACGCGGGTCATCCTGCCGCCTCCACGAGGATCTCCTCCAGGCGCGCGTAGACAGCGTCGGCGTCGTACTGCGCGACCGACGGCGCGGCCGCCGCCCGCAGCCGGTCTCGCAGCGCGTCGTCGCCGAGGTACCGGCGCACCGCGGCCGCGAAGGCGCCGGCGTCGCCCGGCTCGACGAGCAGGCCGTTCTCGCCGTCGTGCACGACCTCGGCGACGCCGCCGGTCCTCGTCGCGACTACCGGCGTCCCGACCGCGAGAGCCTCGACCACGCCGTGTGGGAAGTTCTCCCACGCGGACGTGAGGATCGCGGCATCGGCGGCGCGCAGCAGCCCGAGCACCTCGGCGCGTGGCAGCGCGCCCAGGAACTCGACGCGCTCGCCGGCCTCGGCCTCCAGTCGCGCGCGCTCCGGGCCGTCGCCCGCGATCAGCAGCCGCACCCCGGGGAGCTCGCGCAGCGCCTCGAGCGCGACGCCGAGATCCTTCTGCGCCGTGAGGCGGCCCGCGAACGCGAGCACCGGATGCGCGCCGACGTCGACCTCGTCCGCGTCGGCCGCGTGCGGCGCCGGATTCGGCAGCACGTCGACGCGGTCGGCCGGCACGCCCCACGAGACGACGAGATCGCGCATGAAGGCGCTCGGGCACACCACGTGTGCGGCCTGCGCAATCGCCGCGTCGCGCGCCCGTCTCAGGATCGCGGCGACCGGTCCACCCCCGCCCTGCTGGAAGTCGCCGACCTCGCCGCCGACGAGGCCACGCCGCCGCGCACGCTCGAACGCAGGGTCGGCGGTCAGCTTGAGGACGACCGGCGTCCGTGCAAGCAGCGCGCCGAGCGACGAGCGCCCGAACATGCCCGTCGAGTAGACGACATCGGCACGGCGCGCACGCGTGACGATCAGGCGCAGCGCAGCAGCATGGCGCACCCCGGGAGGCAGCGCACGGTTCACCCAACGGACGGGATACGGGGCCGGGGCCGGGGCCGCGTCGGCAGTCACCACCGCCTCGACCTCGTGCCCGCGTGCCCCGAGCCACGCCGAGACCTCGGGCGCATGGCTCGCAGGCCCGCCGACGTCGGGCGGCCAGATGCCGGAGACGATCACGACCTTCAGACGATCCGCCCCCGCAGCTGAATCAGGCCAACGACCCAGAAGAGGCCGAGGGTCGCCGCGCCCGCCAGCACGCCACCCGCGGCGCCGGTGGCGCCGTAGAGGCTGCCGAGCACGAGCACGGCGGGAACGAGCACGGCGATCTCGAGCGTCTGGCCGAGCGTCCGCAGGCCCGGACGGCCGATCGAGACCGGAAACGACTTCGACCAGGCGAAGACGAGCTGCACCATTGCAGCGAGCAGCATGACCCGAAACGCATCGGCGGCCGGCACGTACTTGGACTTGTAGACCCACCGCACGAGTGTCGGCATCCACCACCAGGCGAACGGCGTCACCACGCATGCGAGAGCGGCGGTCGCCGCGATGTAGCGGCCGAGCAGTGCCAGTGCCTTGTCGCCACGGCCCTGCTCGACGTCGCGCGTCTGCTCGGCGAGCAGCACGAGCCGCGCGGGCGCCGAGAGCGACGCCGCGGCGGTCGAGGGAGCCTGCGCCGCACGGAAGTTCGCGGTCTGCGACGCAGAAGCGACGACCCCGACGAGCACCATCGGCAAGCTCGTCCGCACCGACGTGAGCCCGGACGCGACCGTCGACTGGATCGCGAAGCGGCGGATCTCGCGAGCATCTTCCCCGAGCGGCTCCGGCGCGGCGGCCGGGTAGCGGCGGTAGGCCGCGAGCGCAACGGAGCCGACCGTGACCGTCGAGACGACCTGAGCGAGCACGACCGCGGCGAAGAGCTCGACGAGCCCGAAGCTCGCGCCGACCGCGATCGCGACGAAGCGCAGCAGCATCGACCAGAGCAGCAGCACCCCGCGGAGGTCGTAGCGGTTCCGCACGAGCAGCGCGGCGCCCGCCATCCCTTCGGGCTGCTGGATCAGCGGGACGAGCGCGGCGACGAGCATCGCGGTGCGCAGGCCGCCGGTCGTCCAGATCAGGGGCGCGAGGAGCGCGGCGGCGACGACCGCGAGCGTGCCCGCGGCGCCGCCGGCCATCTTCACGGCGAGCCCGATCCGAAACAGCCGGTGGAACCGCCCCCACTGCTCTCGAGCCGCGTAGCGGTTCCCGTACTTCACGACCACCTCGTCGATCGTCAGGTCGACGAAGAGCTGCAGGAGGCTCACGGTGCCGAAGACGAGGGCGAAGCGCGCGAAATCGAGCTTCGAGAGCTCACGGGCGGCCACGATGGTCGCCGCGAACCCGAGGACCGCCGACCCGTAGATCCCGAACGCCGTCGCCGCACGACGCCTGAGGACGCGGGTCGCCATCTACCGACGCGAGTATAGTTGCGGCTCTTGGGGCCCTTCGTCCTCGCGGCGGCGATCCCGCTCCTCTTTCTCCATCGCAACTACCAGCCCGGGGTCGACGTGGGCTCGGCGCACATCGATCTCTCCGACCTGGCGGTGCTCGCGGTCGTGCTCGCGGCGCTCGCGGAGCGGCGGTTCCCGCGCGGGAGAGTCTGGCTCGGCGCGTTCGCACTCGCGCTCCTCGTGCTCGCCGGCGTCGCCTGGGGCGCGGCGCGTTTCGACGCCTACCCGACCCATACGCACCTGACGACGGCCGCGAAGTGGATCGAGTACATGCTGCTCGCCCCGGCCGTCGCGGTGATCGTGCGCCGCTCGCGCGACCTCGTGCCGGCGGCGGTCGTACTCGTCGCGTGGGATGCGATCGCGGGCGTCGTCGGCCTGCTGCAGTTCGTCGGCGCGCTCGGCGATCTCGACGGCACGCCCGCCGGTCGGCGCAAGCCGTCGTTCATCGGCTACCACGACTACGCAGCGGTCTCCGGCGCGTCGCTCGTGCTCGCGCTCGTCGTCGTCGCGCGTGGCGCGCGTTCCGCTCGTGAGCGGGCAATCGCCTCGGTCGCGGGCGTCGCCGGCGGCGTCGGGCTCGTGCTCGGAGGGGCGTTCGACTCGCTGCTCGGGATCGTGCTCGCGGCAGCCGGGATCGCCGTTGTCACGCGCCTCCGAGACGGGCGACGGCTCCTCGCCATCGGCGCGATTCTCGCCGCCGTGGCGGTCGGCGTCGTCGGGATCCGCAGCTCGGCCGTCGCCGACGGCCTGAAGTTCCTCGGCGTCAAACAGGGGAACGGCGGCGCGTCGACACACATCCAGAGCTACCGGCAGCGCGTGCTCCTCGCCTACCTCGGCGGCCGCGAGTTCCTCGCCAATCCGGGGCTCGGTGTCGGCTGGCAGGGGTCGGCCGATCCGTACGCATTCGAGCCGTATCTGGCGGACGCGCACAAGCGGTTCGACCAGCCCGACGAAGCATTCCCCTCGCAGCAACGCCGCTGGGGTGTCCAGAATGCGTATGTGCAGAGTCTCGCCGACCTCGGCTTCCTCGGCTTGCCCGTGTTCCTCGCGGCGTTCCTCGTGCCCGCGCTCCTCGCGGCACGCCGCGGCTACGGCGACGCGCGCGTCGCCGGCGTCGCGCTGCCGTTGCTCGTCCTCGGCGCGTGGAACGGCTACGGGCTCGTCGCCGGCATCCCGCTCGATGCGCTCACCTGGCTCGGCGTCGGCGTCGCGGCGGCGTCGCTCTCGCTCGTGCGGAGCACCGCGTGAAGGCGCTCGTCACCGGCGGAGGCGGCTTCATCGGGTCGAACCTCGTTCGGGCGCTGCTCGAGCGCGGCGACGACGTGCGCGTGCTCGACAACTTCTCGACCGGCAACCGCGCCAACCTCGAGGGCCTCGACGTGGAGGTCGTCGAGGGCGAGCTGCGCTCCTACGAGCGCGTGCACAACGCGGTGCGCGGGACCGAGGTGGTGTTCCATCTCGGCGCGCTCGGCTCGGTGCCGCGGTCCGTCCAGGACCCGCTCACCTCCAGCGCGGTGAACGTCGAGGGAACCCTCAACGTGCTGCTCGCCGCCCGCGACGAGGGCGTGCGCCGGGTCGTCTACTCGTCGAGCTCGTCGGTGTACGGGCCGCGCCGCGAGCTGCCGGTCGGCGAGGAGCTGCCGCCCGACCCGATCTCGCCCTACGGGGTCGCGAAGCTCGCGGCGGAGCGCTACTGCGTCTCCTTCTCGCGCGTCTACGAGAGCTTCGAGAGCGTCGTCGTGCGCTACTTCAACGTGTTCGGGCCGCGCCAGAGCCCGTTCTCCCAGTACGCCGCCGTCGTGCCGCTCTTCATACGGGCGATCGACACCGGCAACCCGATCGTCGTCTACGGGGACGGGGAGCAGCGGCGCGACTTCACCTACGTCTCGAACGCCGTCGACGGGACGATCAAGGCGGCCGAGGCAGCCGAGGCGAACGGGCGCATCTTCAACGTGGCCGCGAGCTCGCCCGTGACGGTCAACGCCGTCGCGGCGGCGATCGGCGACGTGCTCGGCAAGCCCGTCGAGAAGACCTTCGCACCACCGCGCGTGGGCGACATCCGCGACTCGTGGGCCGACGTCACCGCGGCCCGCGAGGTGCTCGGCTGGGAGCCGACGGTCGATCTCGAGGAAGGGCTCCGCCGGACGGTCGACGCGCTTGTCTAGACCCGAGCCGATTCGCATCCTGCGCGTGATCGCACGCCTGAACATGGGTGGCCCGGCGCTCCACGTCTCGTATCTCTCGAAGGGGCTCGCGCCGCGCGGCTACGAGACGACGCTCGTCGCCGGAAAGCTCGCGCGCGGCGAGGACTCGATGGCATTCGTCGCCGACGAGCTCGGCGTCCGCGTCGTGACGGTGCCCGACCTGCACCGCGACGTGTCGCCGGTCTACGACCCCGTCGCCGCCGCTCGCCTGGTGCACGAGATCCGCCGTGTGCGGCCGCACATCCTGCACACGCACACGGCCAAGGCCGGCGCGGTGGGTCGCGCGGCGGCGCTGCTCGCGGGCGACGCCCGACCGCCGGTGGTCGTGCACACCTACCACGGCCACGTGCTCAAGGGCTACTTCGACCCGTTGCGGACGCGGATCTTCAGGGAGACGGAACGGGCGCTCGCGAAGCACAGCACGCGGCTGATCGCGGTCGGCCCGCAGGTCCGGGACGACCTCGTCGGCCTGGGGGTGGCGCCGCCCGAGAAGTTCTCGGTGATTCGCCTCGGCATCGACCTCGAGTCGCGCATCCTGCTCGAGGACCGGCGCGCCGAGTTCCGCCGTCTCTTCGGCATCCCGGCCGAGCGGTTCGTGGTCGGCTGGATCGGGCGCATGACGGCGATCAAGCGCGTTCCGGACATCCTCGTCTCGTTCAAGAAGCTCCGTGACGCGGGCGTCGACGCAACGCTCTGCCTCGTCGGCGACGGCCCCGACCGCGTGGCGGCCGAGGAGCTCGCGTCCAGCCTCGGCATCGTGCGTGACACGCTCTTCGTCGGCTACCAGCGGGACGTCGCTCCGTACTACGCCTTCTTCGACACGCTCGTGCTGCCGTCGGCGAACGAGGGCACGCCGGTCGTCGCGATCGAGGCGCTCGCAGCGCGCCGCCCCGTCGTCGCGACGCGCGTCGGAGGCGTCCCTGACGTCGTGACCGAAGGCACCGACGGCTTCCTCGTCGACGTCGGCGACACCGACGCGCTCGCCGAGCGCCTGCGACGGCTGGCGCTCGACCCGGAGCTACGCCGGAGGATGGGCGCGGCCGGACGCGAGCATGCCGTGCCCCGCTATCGGGTCGAGCGCCTCGTCGACGACGTCGACGCGCTCTACCGGGAGCTGCTCACGGAACAGGGTTTGCCAGCGCCGCCTGCTGCATGAACGCGGCGAACGACGGCTTGCGCTTCCCGCCGGCCGTCTCGAGACCGGACTGCCACCCGGAGACCTTGGGCTCGTCGCGGAGCAGGAACCAGATCATCATGTCGACGCGTGGGTTCTTGCGCGCCAGCGCGAACGCCTGCTTGAGGTAGGCGGCCTGCTTCGCGTAGCTGACGCCGAAGAGCGTGTCGGGGGGATTGGTCTGGTAGCCGTACTCGGTGATCCAGATGCGCTTGTTGCCGTAGAGCTTCGTCAGCTGCTTCGTGAGGTCGCCGAAGTTCCCGAGCGTCACTGCGGTCGCGGGATTCCCGCGGGCCCCGACCGGCTTCGTCGTCGGCTGGTCGCTCGCGCCGGCGTAGTACGGATGATGAGCCCACGCGTCGAACTTCTTCAGCCCGTCCTTCTTCACCGCACGCAGAAACGCGAGCGGGGAGATCGACGGCCTGGAGCTGTTCGGGTTGTTGTTCCCACGCGGGCCGGTGACGCCGCACGCGACGCGCTCGCTCCGGATCAGCGTCGCGTGCACGCCGGCGTAGACGGCGTTGCAGATCTTCACGTAGTCGATCGGGCTCTGCATCGTCCAGCCCTTCGACGTGCGCTTGAACTGCGGTGCGAGGAAGTTCGGGTTGTTCGGCTCGTTCCACGCGAGCCACTCCCTGACGGGCGGCAGCTTGCCGCCCTGCCCGTCCGGGAACTGCCCGCCGTAGCGCTTGGCAGCGGCGAGCACGAAGTTCCGCAGATCGGTGGCTCGCGTCGGCGCGTAGTTGAGCGGCTTGCCGCCGTTCGCCCAGGCCGGGGTGCCGTAGACCGAGAAGAGCACGTGCATGCCGTACTGGTTCGCGTACCGCACCACACGGTCGTAGAGCGACCAGTCGTAGGCCGGATCCGACGGCGACGTCGCGCTCGCCGGCCGTTCCTTCGCGACCCCGAACGGGCCGCCCCAGTACAGGTTGACGCGCAGCTCCTGCACGTGCAGCTGCTGCAGCGAGACCATCGACTCGTCGATCGGCCCGTAGAGCGTCTGTGCGTCGTCGTAGATGCCCACGCGCATGTACCGCGAGGCCTGCGCGCTCGTGGCAAGGAACGCCGCGACGAGCACGACGACGACGATCGACCCCCTCCGCAACCTCAGACCGCCGCCTGCTCCCGCCCGAGCGCCTTCAACCACCGGCGCAGGCCTTCCTCGAGATCGATCTCCGGCGACCAGCCGAGCACCTGGCGCGCCCGCGTGATGTCCGGGCGCCGCACCTGCGGATCGTCGGTCGGCAGCGCCTCGAACACGAGCTCGCTGGAGGAGCCCGTGACGCGGATGACGGTCTGAGCGAGCTCGAGCATCGTCACCTCGTGGTCCGGGTTGCCGATGTTCACCGGCAGGTGCTCCCCGCTCGAGGCGAGCAAATAGAGACCGCGGATCAGATCGTCGACGTAGCAAAGCGACCGCGTCTGCGAGCCGTCGCCGTACACGGTCAGCGGCTTCCCCTCGAGCGCCTGGTTGAGGAAGTTCACGGACGCGCGGCCGTCGTTGCGGCGCATGCGGGGGCCGTACGTGTTGAAGATGCGGGCGATGCAGGTGTCCACGCCCTGCTGGGTGTGGTAGGTCATCGTCAACGCCTCGGCGTAGCGCTTCGCTTCGTCGTACACGCCGCGCGGGCCGATCGGGTTCACGTTCCCCCAGTAGGTCTCCGGCTGCGGATGCACCTGCGGATCGCCGTAGACCTCGCTCGTCGACGAGATCAGGAACCGCGCCCGCTTCCACTTGGCGAGGCCGAGCGCGTTGTGCGTCCCGTACGAGCCGACCTTCAAGGAGGCAAGGGGCGCCCGGAGATAGTCGAGCGGGCTTGCGAGCGCGGCCAGGTGGAAGACGAAGTCGACGGGCTCGTCGATCCAGATGGGCTCGACGACGTCCTGGTACTGGAAGACGAACGCGTCGCCGCGAGCATGCTCGAGATTCTCGAGCGAGCCCGTGTCGAGGTTGTCGACGCAGATCACGCGGTGCCCCTGCTCGAGCAGGTAATCGCAGAGGTGCGAGCCGAGGAACCCGGCACCACCGGTGACGACTGAGGTCGGCATCCCGCCGGATCGTACTGAGGCGGTCGGATTTCAGGCCATTTGCTTACGAACCCTTTTCATCCGCGACTGATCGTTCGGCTCGAGCACATCGCTCTCCGGTGGTGTGTCTATCCTCGACCGTCTTGGCACGCTGCGTCCTGATCGCGATGGCTGTGGTGTGCGTGGCGGGTTGTGGTGCATCGCATCGGGAGGTTTCCGGCGGCCCCGGTCCGCTCGCCTGGTCCGTGCACGACGGGCCGTTTCGCGTCGACGTGCGCTCCGCCTCGCACAAGCTGACCGAGCTCGGCGGCGACGCGCCCCTCACGTACACGACCTCCGACGGACGCGAGCATCGACTCACGCGCGTGCTCTCGAGCCGCCCGGCGGGCGCCGGGACGACCGTCGAGCTCGGCGGCGATCAGCCGCGGCGGACCGCGAGCCTCACGCTTCGGCCAACGCGGACCGGACTCGCCGTCTCGCTGAAGATCACGCCGGCAAAGGACGTGGCGGCGATCAGGTTCACGCTCGCGGCGCGCGCCTCGGCGCATTTCCTCGGCTCGGGCGAGCGAACGAAGTTCGTCGACCTGCAGAAGACGGTGCAGCCGCTGAAGGTCTGGAACGGGTGCGACAGCTCCGCGCCCGCGCCGTTCTTCGCCTCCACCGACGGATTCGGCGCCTCGGTGCGCAGCACCGCGGTCGGCAGGATGGCGTTCCCGGACGCGCTCGACGACACGAACTTCGCCTGCGACCTCGACACGCCTCAATGCTCGGTCGGCCCGGTGGTCGAGGCGGTCCGGATCTGTGTGAAGACCGCGGCCGCGACGATCGACATCACCCGGGGCTCGCTGCAGCAGGTCGTCTCCGCGTACGTCAAGCGGACCGGCCTGCCGCGTGCGCCGTGGCTGCCGCAGTTCGCCCTGATGCAGTGGCGCGACGAGGTCTCGGGTCCCGCCGACCTGCTGCACGACATCCACGAGCTGCAGTCGCTGAACCTGCCGGTCGGCTGGGTGATCCTCGACAACCCGTGGGAGGAGGGCGCCCGAAACGGCTGCTACGGGCTGCTCCGCTTCGATCCGACGCACTTCCCCGACCCGGCGGGGATGATCCGCCGGGTCCACGCCGCCGGCGTCCGGTTCATGCTCTGGGTCTCGCCGCAGCTTCGGCGAGCGGGCTGCAACCCACCGGGGTCACCGGACGGCTGGATGACCGGCGACGACCAGGTGCTCGTCCGCGACCTCACGAACCCGGCCGAGCGGGCCGACTTCGTGCGGAGGCTCGGCCTGCTCGCGAAGCTCGGCGTCGACGGGTTCAAGGGTGACCGCGGCGACGAGATCGACCTCGAGAAGGACACGCTGGTCGGTGGCAGCGGCGTGCTCTTCCAGAACGCCTACCCGTTGCTCTTCGCGAAGGCCGTCGCCGCGGCGATCAAGCCGTACCGGAGGCACTGGGCGAGCCTCTTCCGCTCCGCCGCACCGGGCTCGGCCGCCGTGCTCCCGGGCTTCGTCGGCGAAGACCGGACGCAGACGTGGGACGGCCTGTACGACGCGATTCGGGAGGCGCAGACGGCGGGGCTCGCAGGCGAGGCGATGTGGGGCGCCGACATCGGCGGCTACCAGGGCGGCGACCTCACCTCGGAGCTCCTCGGCCGCTGGGCGCAGTTCGCGGCGCTGACGCCGATCTTCGAGGTCGGTGGCGCGGGCGCGAACGCAACGTTCTGGCGCCTGGGCGCCGGCGCAGTCAGGCGGTTCCGCGCGGCCGCGACGCTCCACTACGAGCTCGTGCCGTACCTCTTCCAGCTCATGGCGCGCGCGTCGAGAACGGGACTCCCGCCGGTGCTCCCGCTCGGCCTCACCTGGCCGGACGACGAAAACGCGTGGTCGGCGGATGCCGAGTTCACGGTCGGCGAGAACCTGCTCGCGGCGCCCGTGATCCTGCCGGCGAAGGGCGCGAACGCGACGTCGCAGGTGTACCTGCCGGCCGGGCACTGGATCGACTTCTTCACCGGCGAGGAGGTCGACGGCGGCCACCTGTTGACGCGCACCTCGACGCCGACCGATTTTCCGCTCTACGTCCGCAGCGGCTCGGCGCTCGCGGCGAATCTCCGGTCGCCCGCCGTCTGGGGCGAACCGTGGCGGGTGAACGACCTGATCCGACCGGGTCGCCAGGGCTGGCTCGTCGCGCCGGCCAGGGGATCGGTCGCGAGCGCGCGCACGCAAGGTGCGACGCTCTCCGCCACGGAGCCGAAGGACGGCGAGATCGCGATCGTCCTGCACGGCGCCGCGCGCGAGCAGCAGGTGGTCGTACTCGGCTCGCCGGACACGTGCCGCGTGCTCCTCGACGGCCACGCCGTCCCACGGGCTCCGACCGCGGCCGCCCTGCGAGAGCGCAGCGCGGGCTGGATGATCGAGCCGGCTCCGCGCCGTGCCGTCGTCGTGAAATCGACCGTCCATCGCACCGCGCGCATCGAGTTGCAAGCGTGTTAGCGGTCGACTCCCCGACGGCGGCGCAGTGGCCCGCATGGGTGCGCGGCCGGCTGCCCGTCGCTGCCCTCGGCGCACCAGGTGTGTTCTTTGCGCGCATTGCGATCGGCGTCGCGTTCGTGACGATCGCGTTCGTGGGCGCCTGGAACGCGCAGCACTATCCGATCGCTCTCGGGTACGACGCACACGGGCATATCGCCTACGCGGCGACGCTGCTCGACAGCCACCGGTTGCCGGAGAACGCCGGCGACACGAGCGAGTACCGGCAGCCGCCGCTGTACTACGCGGTCGCGGGCGAAGCGGGCCGGCTCGGGCACGAGCTCCTCGGCTTCCCGGAGGACTCGCACCGCGGCGCTCAGTACCTGAACGTGCTGTTCGCCCTCGCGACGGCGCTCGTCCTGCTCGCCTTCGCGCGCCTCGTGGCGCCGAACCGGCCGGGCGTCTGGGCTGCGTCGCTCCTCTTCTTCGCGTTCCTACCGGTCGTCGCGAAGACCGAGGCGATGTTCCATCCGGAGACGCTCAACATGCTCCTCTCCGCGGCTGCACTGCTCCTGACGACGAAGATCCTCCTGCGCCGCCGGCTCCACCTCTGGCCGGCGATCGGACTGGCGGTGGTCCTGGCCGCCGGCCTGCTCGTCCGCTTCAGCACGCTCTTCACCGTCCTCGCGATCGCGATCAGCCTCGGCGTCGTGCTCGTGCTGCCGAAGGTCCGCAGGATCCACCGGTCGCGGCGGTTCGGCATCGCGCTCGCGGTCACGGCGGTGGTGATCGCCGGCGCGGTCGAGGTCTACCGCCGGCACGTGATCCCCAGCACGCCCGACCTGGGACAGGCGATCAGCCATCCGCTCTCGGGCGAGAGCCCGGTGTCGAACCGCTCCAACTTCTTTCGCCTGTCGGGCGACGTCTTCACGAAGCCCTACCGGCCGAACTACGTGAACGAGGCGCTGCCGATCACCTACACCGAGATCTGGGGCGACTGGGTCGGCGCCCTCTCGTGGTCCGGGAACGACCCGGCTCCGTCGCCGGCGGCACTGAAGGTGATGAAGGACCAGAGTTGGATCGGCGTCCTGCCGACGCTGCTCGCGATCGGCGGCTGGCTGCTTCTCGCCTGGCGCGCCCTTCGGCGCAGGCCGGCGCTCCTGGCGCTCGCGCTGATGCCGCTCGCCGGCGTCGGCGGCTACCTGTATCGCTCGTACCTCTACCTGACGACGGACGGCGACCTGCTCAAGGCGAGCTACGTGTTGACCACTGCTCCCGTCTGGGCGCTCGGCTTCGGCTTCGCCTACGGCGCGCTCGGCCGGTTCCCGATCGTCCGTGCGTGCCTCGCGATCTGCATGGTCATCTTCGCGATCCTCGAGCTGCGGTTCATGCTCTACGGGATCCGCGACCAGCATCCGATCTTCTAGCCGGCCCGCCGACTCTCACGGACGGCTGAGCGCCGAGGTGCTCGCTCCGCGCGGCGAAGGTGCGAGCTCAGCGCGTGAGGTCGTCGAAGGCGTTCCGCATGAATCGCTGCACGCGCCGGTCGGCGAGCCCATGGCCCTCGTCGGGATCTGCGGCGAAATCGTCGAGCGCCCACGAGAACTGGTGTGAGCCGGAGGCGAACACCCTCGCGCCCCCCGGCGTCGTGTACACCGTCGAGTCGGCGTTCCCGTCCTTGTCGCCCCCGTGCTCGCGGTGGAACAGCACGAGCAGCTTGTCCCCACACGAGGAGGCTGCACTCTGGTCGCCCGGGATCGAATCGGACTCGGTGCTGACGATCCCGCGGACGACGCCGCCTGGCGCAAGTCCGGTCCCATGGAGCCACGGGCTCCCGATCGCGGTCGGCGCAACGGTGTAGTCACCCGGCGGCCACTTCAACCCCACGCCCTGGTGCTGGACGCCGATCAAGGCACACTCGAGCATCGGCGGAATCAGCTCTCGGAACATCGCCGTCTTGAGCGACGTGTCGGGGTTCGGGTCGTTCATTCCCTTGTAGGCGACGATCGAGCGGCCTCGGTCGCGGTAGCGAATCTGCCAGTACGCGTCGTTCGCTCCCATGAAAGCGAGGTTGACTCCTCCGTCCCGAGCCGCGTCGAACGCGTTGCGCATCTCGTGCGTCCAGTACTCGTCGTGTCCCGCGACGACGACCAGCTTGTGGCGGGAGAGCGAGCGTGGGTGGAGGCTCGTATAGACGTCGGACTGGTACGAGACGTCGTATCCGGTTCGCTCGAGGAAGCGAACGAGCGGCAGCTCCCAGCCGAGCGGGCCCTGCGCGCCGGGCAGCGACCAGTCGAACGGGCGGTCGAAGGAGACCTGGATCGCCTGGCGGCCGTCGGCGCTCGAGAACGGGTACAGGCTCTTGCCGCCCCAACCGTTGTAGGCCTGCCACGTGTTCACCGGGACCTGGACGAGCATCGCGCTGCTCGACCGCGGTTGCCGCACGACCAGGTACGTCGTCGCCGAGCGCCCGGCCTCTGGACCGTCGAGCAGCAGCGCTCGCACCTGGTAGTAGCCGGAGACCCAGTCGGCGCCCACGGTGAAGCGATCGGTGGACGGCCAGTCTGGGCTCACGTAGCCACTGCTGTCGGGTGGCGGAACCGGCTCGGAGACCGCGAGCTCGCCGGTCTTGCACGCGGGGAGACAGGCGACGCGACGCGCGCCAACGCCGGCATACCAGCCGAGGCGGTAGACGAGCACCCGATAGTGGGCGGACGGTGTCGCGCTGACGTGCACGTCGACCGAGTCGCCCGGAACCGCGTCGCTCGCCGAGGCGTAGACCTCGACGGCCCGTCCGGTCGCAAGCGGCCCGAGCCAGCCGCGTGTGCCGGGTCGATGATTCTCCAACGCGACCGGGCCTGCCGCCCTCGGCGAGACGCCGGCCGAGGCCGTCGCGGCGAGAACGACGAGGAGGCCCGCCGCGAGGACGAGCAACAGACCCCGAACCGCCGGCGTGGCCGGCCCTGCCGCAGACACCGGCTTCGAGTATCCCGCGGCGCCGGGTAAAAGGGAAGCGTTCGACTCTCGCCGGTGCGTCGAATCTCAGCGGAGGTCTTTGTTCGACTCCATGTCGAACCACATGGCAAAGAGCGTGAACTGGCTGCCCGAGATGAGGAGCAGCGCGACGAGGACGATCGTCGCCGGCGTGATGCCGTTCCCCATCACGCGCAGCACCGTCTCGAAGATGCCGAGCACAAGCCCTGCGGTCATCATCACGAAGCCGAGGAAGTAGAAGAAGACGAGCGGGTGGAAGTCGCGGATCACGTACTTCTCGCGCATCCGCCAGAAGAAGCCCTTCCAGAGGAGCCACGAGATGCGCGGGACGATGCGGCGGATGCGGATGCCCGAGCGCTCGCCGACGCCGTAGATCGGCCGCGACGGGAAGTCGCGCACCCGGGCGTTCCACACGTTCAGGTGCACCAGCATGTCGTTCGGGAACCCGTACGACACGTAGATGCGGTCGAGGTCGAGCAGCTGCAGCATGCGGCGCGAGAGCACCGTGTAGCCCGCCTGCGAGTCGGCGATGTGCCAGTAGCCCGACGCGATCTTCGTGAGCAGGCTGAGCACGGCGTTGCCGAGGTAGCGGTTGCGCGGGATCAGCTGCCAGGCGCTGCCGGTGAAGAGCCGGTTCGCCTTCGCATAGTCGAGCTCGTCGCGCACGACCGGCAGCGCGAGGGCCTCGAGCTCGTCGGGATCCATCTGGTTGTCGCCCGCCATGACCGCCGTCGCGTCGATCCGCTCGGCGAGCGCGCGCTTGTAGCCGGTGACGATCGCGGCGCCGACCCCCTGGTTCCGGTCGTGCACGATCACCTCGACGCGCGGATCGCCGACTCCACGCGCGCGCTCGGCGGTCGCATCGCCGGAGCCGTCGTCGACGACGTAGATCCGGTCGACGAAGCCGGGGATCCCCTGCAGCGTCTGCGCGATCAGGCCCTCCTCGTCGTGCGCCGGAACGACGACGGCCACGCGCTTCCCTTCGAGCATGACGCGGATCGTACGGCCGGGGTCGGCTACGCGGTGCGGAACCGGCCCTCGCCGGCGATCGCGACGATCGCACCGACGATCAGGCCGATGAACGCCCCGACCAGGAGCGAGCTCGGCTTCGAGTGCGCCGAGGCCTTCTCGGCCTTGGCCGTCGTGATCACCTTGGCGCTCTCGACCTCTTGCGCAAAGGCGAGCTGCTGCTGCGTCGTCGCCTTCTGGTCGAGCAGGTTCCCCTGGCGCTGCTCGGCGTTGTCGACCTGGCTCACGAGCACGAGCTGGTCGATCGCCGACAGATGCGACTGGGCGACCGCCCGGTCGAGCACCGCGAGCCGCTTCGTGATCGACGTCAGCTGGTTGTTCGTCGTCTTCAGCACGCTCTCGTACGTCGCGATCTTCGTGCCGACGTACGGTGCCGTCGTCCGGCCGACGACGAGATCCGCAAGCGTGTCGGTCGCCTTCGCCACCTTGGTGGGCGAGACGCCCGTCACGGTCAGCGAGATCAGCGGCGCCGCGCGCGCGGCGCCCGAGCCGGTCGCCGTCCCGACCTGCGCGACGGAGACGTGGCCGCGCAGCGCCCCCGAGCCCATGCCCGCCTTCTGCTCCACCTCGGCCTGTGCCGACGCCGAGCTCGTGATCTGCGAGACCGCGCGGGGGTTCGTGCCGAAGCTCGCGATCACCGCACCGCCCGGCGACACCGGCTGGCCGAGCGAGATCAGCGCGGTCGCCTTGTAGTTCGAGCCGCCGCGGAACGAGAAGAGCACACCGACGACCGCGCCGATCACGAGGCCGGCGACAGGGAGCCACCACAGGGCGACAACCGCGCGGCGCCAGCGGGCGAGGTCGACCTCGCGCTCGGCGTCGGGTTCAGCGCTCATCGGCCCGTGACCCTACCGGAGGCCCATTCCCACTGGCGGACGAGCCCGTCCTCGAGCGTCACCTCCGGCGCCCAGCCGAGCTCGCGGCGGATCCGCGTCGTGTCCGCCTGCGTCCGCGCCTGGTCGCCCGGCACCGGGTCCTCGTGGCGGCGCAGGTCGAGCGTCCGCCCGGAGATGCGCTCGAGGAGCGCGATCGTCTCGTTCATCGATGCCTCGAGTGCGCCGCCCACGTTGTAGGTACCGCGTCCGCCTTCCATCGCCGCGACCGTGCCCGAGACGATGTCGCCGACGTACGTCCAGCTGCGCGACTGCGTCCCGTCGCCGTACAGGTCGAACGACCCGCCCTCGGCGAGCGCGACCGCGATGCGCGTGAACGCCATGTCGGGCCGCTGCCTCGGTCCGAAGGCGTTGAAGTAGCGGACGACGGCGCAGTCGAGCCCGAACTGCCTGCGGTAGGCATCGGCGAGGTGCTCGCAGGTGAGCTTCGTGATCCCGTACGGCGAGAGCGGATGCGGCTCGGTCTCCTCCGGCGTCGGATAGCGCTCGGCGGCGCCGTAGACCGACGACGACGAGGCGAAGACGACCCTGGCGCGGTCGCGCGCGGCGGTCTCGAACACGCGCTGTGATGCGAGCACGTTGCGCTCGACGTAGAGCGGGAACACGTCGCCGAAGCTGCGCACGCCCGGCTGACCGGCGAGGTGGAAAACCCCGTCGAAGCCGTCGAAGTCCAGCGGGTCGCGCGCGAGGTCGAGGCGACGCACGTCGAGGCCGCGCGCGTTCTGCTCCTTCAACGCCGGGTCGTAGTAGTCGTTGAACGAATCGATCCCGACGACCTCGTGGCCGTCGCCGAGGAGGCGCTCCGCGAGATGCGACCCGATGAACCCGGCCGCGCCGGTGACGACGTAGCGCACGCGAGAAACCTAGACTAGCCGCAGGCCTTCTGGAGCACACCGCCCGCCCAGCGCACGTTCGCCCGGGCACCGCGCACCGAGAGGTGGCAGACATGCTCCACCGCCACCTTCCCCTTGGGCGGCCGCCCGACCCGGATCGCAAGCGGGTGGGTGCCGACCACCTTCAGCCGATGCAGGCCCGCCTTGCGCAGCACCCGCAGCGCGCTCGCCTCGCTGATCGTGCGCGGGCCCGCCGTGCGCTTCTCGACGAGGCCGTAGACCTTGGCGTAGCCGACCAGGTAGACGCGCTCGGCGTCGGCCACGATCGGCGAGTACTTCCCGTCCGGAAACGTCCAGAGCGGCCTGCCGGTCTTTGCGTCGAGCGCGTACGTCGTGCGCTTCAGCGTCGCGAAGTACACCCGCCCTGCGAGCACGGTCGCCGAGCCCGAGATCGGGCCGTTCGCCTTGAACTGCCACTCGATCGCGCCCGTGGCGGCGTCGAAGGCGAAGAACCGTCCCGAGTACGAGCCCGCGAACACGCGATCGCGCCACACCGCCGGCGAGGCGTAGACGAAGCCGCCGGTCGACTGCGACCAGCGAAGCTTGCCGGTCGTGGCGCCGAAGGAGTAGAGCTTGCCGTCGGTCGCGCCGATGTAGACACGGCCGTAGGCGACTGCGGGTGTGCTGTAGAAGTTGCCGAGGTGCCCGAGGCGCGGCTGCGCCTTGGCCTGCCAGAGGATCTTCCCCGAGCGCAGCGAGAGCGCATAGACGTGGCTCGAGTAGTCCGCCGCGTAGATGCGGTTCCCGGAGACCGCGACGGCGCCCTTCACCTGGCCGTGCAGCTTCGTCGCCCAGCGAAGCTTGCCGGTGCGCTTTGCGAACGCGTAGACGCGACCGCTCCAGTCGCCGACGAAGACCGAGCCGGCGGTCACGACCGGCGACGACTCGGACGGCGCGATCTTCTTGCGCCACTCGACCTTGCCGGTCCCGACCTTGAACGCGATCAGCTCACCGGTGAGCGAGGGGCTCGGCTTGCGGTTGCACGGCGGGGCGTTCATGAACGTCTCGTAGACGAGGTGCCGGTCGACGGCCGGCGACGCGGCGACGCAGCGATGCGAGTCGTACCGCCACGCCTTGCGCCCGTTCTTCGCGCCGATGCCGTAGAGCACGCCGTTGCCGTTCGCGAGGAACAGCCGCCCGTACGCGACCGCGGGCGGGAACTCGACGAGATCGCGCGCGGGGAAGGTCCAGATCCGCCTGAACGGCGGCGCCAGCGAGATGCCGTTCGCAAACCGGAGGCGCTCCGGGTCGTGGCCGTACGTCGGCCATGCCACGCCCGGCTCGGGCGGCGGTGGCGGAGCGGCCTGCGTGCTGACGAACTCCACCGTCGAAGAGCCCTTGATGTCCCGGGACTGCTGCTTGACGTGCAGGTAGTACGCGAGCCCCGCGCCTGCGACCGCGAGCACGAGCACGGCGGCGGCGGCGATCAGCCACTTCCTCACCGGTGCACGACCGCGTAGAGACGGGAGTAGCCGTGCAGGAGCAGCCGACGCCCGGCGCCCGAGACCGGCACGTACTCGCCGTGCGGGAAGTCGACGACGACGCGGCCGCTCGATGCCTTGACCCCGAGGATGCGATGCGCGAACGAGCCCGCGTACGCGATGCCGTCGACGACCACCGCCGCGCCCGAGATCGGGCCGCCGGTGCGGTGCGACCACAGGGTCGCGCCCGTCCGCGCCGAGAGGGCGTAGAAGACGCCGTTGTACGAGCCGAAGAACACGCGTCCGGCCGCGACGGCAGGCGACGAGTAGACGTACGAGCCGGTCGACCGCCGCCAGAGGTACCGGCCGCTCGTCGTGAATGCGGTCAGCGAGCCGCCGGTCGAGCTCGGGACGAAGACGCGTCCGCGGGCGACGGCGGCGGTGCCGTAGACCCGTCCGTTGACGCTGCGTGACCAGCGCAGCGCGCCGGTCGACGCACGCAGCGCGAGCAACCGGCCGCAGTAGTCCCCGATGAAGAGCGTCGAGCCGGCCAGGGAGGCCGAGGCCGTGATCTTGCACCCGTCGTAGCGGCGCCAGCGCACGCGGTGCGTGCGTAGGTCGAGCGCGGTGATCGTGCCGTTCCACGCGCCGAACACGTCGGCGCCGTCGACGATCACCGGCGAGGACTCGATGGGCGAGCCGACCGTGCGGTGCCAGAGCAGCTTCCCGTCGGAGCGGCGGAGCACCCAGACGTGGCCGTCCATCCCGTGCACGACGAGCTGGTCGCGCCAGACGGCAGGCGAAGCGGCCATCTTCCCGTGCGGCACGTCGTGGCGCCAGATCACGTGGCCGTTTCGCATGTCGAGCGCGCGGACCGACCCACGCGCGTTGGCGATGTACGCGACGCCGTCCTGGATCACGGCGGGGAACTCGACGAGCGTGCCGAGCCCGCGCGACCAGACGACGCGAAACGGCGGCCGCACCTTCAACCCGGCGGGCGCCTGCGTGCGCGCCGGGCCGGCGCCGTACATCGTCCATTGCAGCCTGCGCTGGTAGATGCGGATCGTCGACTTGGGATGCGTGCGGAAGGCGAGCCGCACCGAGCGCGTGCCGTAGCCTCGCTTCGCCGCGGTGGTGACGAGCGCGGCGCGGTGGGCGAGCTTGACGCGTGCGACGCCGCGGCTGTCCGTGCGCGCGGAGCGCCGGCCGATCGTCACCCGCGCGCCGCGCACCCGCTTCGCGGTGTCGCCGTCGACGACCGTCACCAGCACGGCCGGTCGGGGACGGGGTGCGATGTCGGGAGCGGGCGGCACGACCTTCGGGCGCCGCGCGACCGGGCGATGCGAGACGGGCGGCGGCTTGGCGGCGGTCGTCGTCGTGACCGCCTCGCGACGCGACCCGCAGCCGGCGAGGAGGAGCGCCGCTCCGAGGAGCAGGAGGAGTCTCCTCACGCCTCCCCGGGGACCGCCTCCGCCTGCACCGGTTCCAGGGCGACCTCGGAGCCGTCGAGGATCACCTGCGAGAAGTAGCGCGTCATGACGATCCCTTCGCGGAACTCGCCGAGCCGCGGCTCCGGCCGCTCGCCGTTCGCGAGCGCGAGTGCGAGCTCCGGGTAGCGAGACCCGGCCGCGGTCGGCAGCGGGAAGCCGCCGCCGAAGCGCGGGTTCACGTCGGTGACCTGCAGCTCGCCGTTCGGTTCCCTGAAGCACTGCACGTTGGCAGGGCCGATGATGGGCAGCGCCTCGGACACCCTGCAGGCGAACCGGATCAGCTCGTCGTCTCTGATCGTCATCCCCTTGATCGATTCGCCGCCCTTCGACTCGATCATCGTCCGGGGTACCGCGGCGAGGCAGCGCCCGTCGAGGTCGCAGAAGACGTCGATCGAGAACTCGGTGCCGAGGCAGACCGCCTGCACCATCGAGTCGGCGGCGGTGTAGCGCAGGAAGAACTCGAGCTCGGCCGTGTTCTCGGCACGGTAGATGTGGCGGGAGCCGAATCCCTTGCGCGCCTTGACGAGCACCGGGTAGCGCAGGTCCTCAGGCAGGTCGGTCGGGAGCCAGGTGGGCGGCGAGCCGATGCCCGTCTCCATGAAGAACACGTGCGCCTGGTACTTGTCGGAGCAGCGCGCCACCGCCTCGGCGCCTGAGACGAGCACGAGGGCGCCGCCGAGCTCGTCGCGTGCGTCGGCGAGGACGTGGTGGTCGAGGTCCGTGAGCGGCACGATCAGCCGCACGTCGTGCTGCTCGACGAGCGTGTGCAGCGCCGGGACGTAGCCGAAGTCGTCGACGCGCGGCACGATCGCGCGATGGTCGGCGTGGTAGAGCGCGGGCGCGAGCCGGTCGACATCGGCCGCGACCGTCGTCGCGCCGGCGTCGCGGAAGGCGGTGACGATGTCGACGCGCTGTCCGGCGCACGTGAACAGGACGGCGGTCACGACTGGGGAGGGTAGCGGTCAGTCCGGCGCCCGCCAGCCGCCGGTCGGGCCTTTGTAGTGGCCGCCGAGCAGGGCGAGCGGCGTACGGAGCAGGATCAGCAGGTCGGTCTTCCAGTCACGGTGGCGGACGTACCAGAGGTCGAGCTCGATCCGCTCGGCCCACGGCAACGCCGCCCGCCCGTGGATCTGCGCCCAGCCGGTGATCCCGGGCTTCACGTCGAGCCGGTGCAGCTGCTCCTCGTCGTAGGCCTCGACCTGGTAGCGGAGCGTCGGTCGCGGCCCGATCACCGACATGTCGCCGCGGACGACGTTCCAGAGTTGCGGCAGCTCGTCCAGGCTGAGCCGGCGTAGGACGCGGCCGGCCGCGGTGATGCGGGCGTCGCCCCGGTCGACGGCGTAGCCGGCACCCTGCGTCTCGGCGCCGACGATCATCGTGCGCAGCTTCAGCAGCTCGAAGTCGACGCCGTGCCGACCGACCCGCGTCTGCCGGTAGAGGATCGGGCCGCCGCCGTCGAGCTTGACCGCGAGCGCACCGAGCGCGAGGAGCGGGCTCGAGACGACGAGGCCTGCACCTGCGATCGCGACGTCGAGTGCCCTATTCACGAATCGGCTCCCAGTTCGCCGGGACGCCTCGCCGCAGGTAGTTGACGAGCGCGACGAGCGTCGCCAGCGAGACGAGCACGTAGTAGCGGGCGATCCCGACGCCGACGGCCGCGGCGGCGAAGAGCGCGAGCTGGGCGGCGAGCACGGCGTCGTACACCCAGCCGTGCGTCACCAGTGCGAGCGAGGTGATGAGCAGGACTGCGTGCAGGATCCCGGAGCCGTAGCGCAGCAGCCGGTGCGAGACGATCTGCAGGCCGTAGAGCAACCCGAGCCTGCGGAACATCCGGCCGCGCAGGACGATCAGCCAGCAGTGCTCGAACATGCGCACCTTGCGCCGGTACTCGGTCTCGTTCGACGGCGTCGGCTTCTCGAACGCGTGCGCGGCGGGCTCGTAGACCGCGCGGCGACCATGCTGCACCATCAGGTACGGCAGCGACAGGTCGTGGCCGAAGCGCGGGTCGACCTCGACGTAGTCGCCGCGGCGCACGGCGTAGATCGAGCCGTTGCCGCCGGTGATCGAGCCGAGCTGCGACTCGGCGCCGCGCTGCACCATCTCGTAGCGCCAGTAGACCCCCTCTTTGTTGCCGCCCTCGGCGTCGAGAATCCGCAGCTGGCCGCAGACGTAGGCAACGGTCGGGTCGGCGAACGCCCGCACGAGCTGCCGCAGCGCGTCGGGCGCCCACGTGCAGTTCGCGTCCGAGAAGACGACGAGGTCGCTGTCGGTCTGACGCACGGCACGGTCCTGCGCGGCCACCTTGCCGCCGCGCGGGTTCGAGATCACCTGGACGCCCGGGTACTGGAGCGCGATCTCCTGGGTGCGGTCGCCGTCCCCGTCGGCGGAGACGACGATCTGCAGCCGGTCGGCCGGGTAGTCGAGCGCGAGCAGGTTCTCGATCCGCCGCGCGATCGACGCCTCCTCGTTGTAGGCCGCGACGATCACGGCGACCGACGGCTCGACGTCCTCCTTCTGCACGCGCCGGGGAGCGACGCGCGCGAGGAGCGCGGCGAAGGCGGGATAGAGGACATGCGTCCAGGCGAGGCCGGCGAGCGAGACCCAGAACAAAACGGCGAGGGCGACCACGGCGCGAGTGTAGATACGCTCGCCTGCGCCGCCAATGCGCGTCCTGATCGTCGACACCTGCTACGCCGCGTTCCTCCAGGCGCACTACGGGCGCAACCCCGGACTCGCCGACCGCTCCTACGCCGAGCAGTGGCAGTCACTGATGGCGACGTTCTTCGGGACCGGCGACGCGTACTCGCACAACCTGCACGCGCTCGGCCACGAAGCACACGAGGTCGTCGTCGACTGCGTCCCGCTGCAGGCTGCATGGGCGCGGGAGCACGATCTGGCTGGGCTCGGCCCGGAAGAGACGCTGCTCCGGCAGGTCGACGACTTCCGGCCCGACGTCGTCTACCTCCAGAACCTCCACGTGCTCTCCGACGCGACGATGGCCGCGCTCCGCGCCGGCGGTGCGTTCGTCGCCGGTCAGATCGCGAGCGAAGCGCCGCCCGACGAGCGGCTGCGGATGTTCGACCTGCTGCTCACCTCGTTCCCGCACTTCGTCGAGCGCTTCGAGGCAGTCGGCGTCCCTGCGGAGTACTTCCGCATCGGCTTCGACCCACGCGTGCTCGAGCACCTCGGCACCCCGGAGCGGCAGCGTGACGTCGTCTTCGTTGGTGCGTTGAACGGCATTCGCCATCGCCGCGGAAACCGCATGATCGCGCGGGCCGCCCGGAGGCTTCCGGTCGAGTTCTGGGGCTACGACCTGCGCGGCTGGCCGCCCTGGTCGCCGATTCGGCGCCGCTACCAGGGCGAGGCGTGGGGCCTCGAGATGTTCCGGATCCTCGCCTCTTCACGGGTGGTTCTGAACCGTCACATCGGGGCGGCAGGCGATTATGCGAACAACATGCGCCTCTACGAGACCACCGGCGTCGGCTCGCTGCTCGTCACCGACGCAAAGCGGAACCTCGCTGACCTGTTCGAGCCTGGGACGGAGATCGTGGCCTACCGAAACTCGGACGACCTCGCGACACAGGTTCGGCGGTATCTCGCCGACGAGGACGCGAGGCGGGAGACGGCGGCCGCAGGCCAGCGCCGCACGCTGCGCGAGCACACCTACGAGGTGCGGATGCGCGAGCTCGTGGCGATACTCGAGAGGCGCTTACGTTGATCCGGCCCGACCTGGCGGACACCTTCACCGGCAAGCGCGTTCTCGTCACGGGCGGCCTCGGCTTCATCGGGTCCAACCTGGCCCGCGAGCTCGTCGAGATGAACGCCGAGGTCGTGCTGGTCGACTCCCTCGTGCCGGAATACGGAGGGCTGCTCTACAACATCGAGGGCATCGAGGACCGCGTGACCGTCAACATCTCGGACGTCCGCGACGAGCACAGCCTGCGCTACCTCGTCCGCGGCCAGGACTTCCTCTTCAACCTGGCGGGGCAGACGAGCCACCTCGACTCGATGACGGACCCGTACACCGACCTCGAGATCAACGCCCGCAGCCAGCTCTCGATCCTCGAGGCGTGCAGGCACGAGAACCCGGGCGTGAAGATCGTCTTTGCCAGCACCCGCCAGATCTACGGGCGCCCGCAACGCCTCCCGGTCGACGAGAGCCATCCGATCGCGCCGGTCGATGTGAACGGGATCAACAAGACCGCGGGCGAGTGGTACCACCTGCTCTACGACGACGTCTACGGGATGCGCGCCGCGGTCCTGCGGCTGACGAACACCTACGGCCCGCGGATGCGCGTGCGTGACGCACGGCAGACGTTCCTCGGCATCTGGCTGCGGCGCGCGCTCGAGAACGAGGAGATCCTGGTCTACGGGGACGGCAGCCAGCGTCGCGACCTGACCTACGTCGACGACGCAGTCGCCGGGTTCCTGCTGACCGCGGCGCGCGACGAGACGAGCGGTCGCGTCTACAACCTCGGCGGCGAAGGGAGCGTCTCGCTCGGCGAGCTGGCGAACCTCGTCACCTCGGCCGCGGGCGGCGGGACGGTGACGACGATTCCGTTTCCCGCCGACCGGAAGAGCATCGACATCGGCGACTTCTACGCCGACTGGTCGGCGATCGAGCGGGACCTCGGCTGGCGGCCGGTCGTCCCGGTCGAGGAGGGCATCGGGCGGACCCTCGACTACTACCGCGAGCACGGCGAGCGCTACTGGGGCGACGGATGACGGTTCCGTTCCTCGACCTCTCACGCGAGACACGGCGGCTTCGGTCCGAGCTCGACACGGCGATCGCCCGCGTGCTCGAGTCGGGTCGCTTCGTGCTCACCGGCGAAGGCGACGCGTTCGAGCGGAGCTTCGCCGCCTTCTGCGGCGCAGCCGATTCGATCGGCGTCGCCTCCGGGACCGACGCGATCATGATCGCCCTGATCGCGAGCGGCGTCCGACCGGGCGACGAGGTGATCACCGCCCCGAACACGTGCATTCCGACGATCGTCGGAATCGAGCGGGCCGGCGCCGTTCCGGTGCTCGCCGATGTCGACCCGGTGACGTACACGCTGGACCCCGAGCAGGTCGCCCGCCGGATCACCCCGCGCACGCGTGCGGTCATGCCCGTGCACCTCTACGGCCAGACGGCGGACCTCGACGCATTCGAGCAACTCGCGAACGAGAACGGCCTGCTGCTCGTCGAGGACTGCGCGCAGTCGCACGGCGCGCGCTGCAACGGCCGGCGCGCCGGGTCGGTAGGCGCCGCTTCCGCGTTCAGCTTCTACCCGACGAAGAATCTGGGTGCCCTGGGCGACGGCGGCGCGGTCGTGACGTCGGACGACGGGATCGCCGAACGAGCACGGCTGCTCCGCAACTACGGCGAACGCGGTCGCTTCGAGCACGTTCTGCACGGATTCAATTCGCGCCTCGATGCGTTGCAGGCTGCGGTGCTGTCCGCCAAGCTTCCGCATCTCGAGGCGGCGAACGAGCGCCGGCGGGCGCTCGCACGCATCTACGACGAGACGCTCGCCGACTCGCCGCTCGTCACGCCGGCGACAGCGGCGGGCCGCGACCACGTCTTCCACCTCTACGTCGTGCAGTCGTCCGACCGGGACGCGTTCCGCACGCGGCTGGACGACGCGGGGATCGGCACCGCGGTCCAGTACCCCGCGCCGGTGCACCACCAGCCTGCCTATCGGGAGCTCGACGTTCCGGGCGGGTTCCCGGTCGCGGAATCGCTGACCGAGCGGGTCGTCAGCCTGCCGCTCTCGGCCGATCACACCGAGGACGAGATCCGGACGGCCGCCGAGGCGGCTCAGAGCGCGAGCAGGTAGCGCTCGAGCGACGCGACGACGACGTCGCGCGAATGGTGGGCGAGCACGTGCGCGCGCGCCCGCTCCCCCATCTGGGCGTCGGAGAGCGCGGATTCGACGGCCGAGCGGATGGCGTCGGAGTCGAGCGGGACGACGAACCCGCCCCCGGCGTCCTGGAGACCTGGGATCTCGGCCTGCTCGGTGAGGACGACGGGCGTGCCGCTCGCGGCCGCCTCGAGCGAGGCGAGCGAGGTCTCCTCCCAGTGGGTCGGCGTCAGGCAGAACACATCGGCGTCGGCGTAGGCATCGAAGCGCTCCGCGCCGTAGATCGGTCCGGTGAAGCGAACTCGGCCCGCCCCGAAGAGCGGGGCAAACCGCGCGCGCAGCTCGCCGAGCTGGCCGTCGTCACGGCCGACGACGGCCAGCGACGTCCCCTCGCCGAGAAGCGGCTCGACGGCCTCGATCAGCACGTCCAGGCCCTTGAGGCGGTTGACGCGACCGAGGAAGAGCAGCAGCCGCTCGTCGCTTCCCACCCCGAGGCGCTCCCGGAACGCCCCGGGCGTCGCGGCGGGAACCTCGTCGAGCGGCAGCGGCAGGAGCCGGATCGCGCCGGGACGGCCGCCGAGCTCCTCGTAGAGCTCGGCCTCGTGAGCGGTCTGCGCAAGGAGGAGCGGCGAGCGGCTCAGCATCGGCCGGACGAAGCCCGCGTCGTAGACGTCCTTCACCTTCCCGCGAAGCCCGGTCGAACGCGGCAGCGACCCGAACGCGGAGACGGCGAGCGGGCGGCGGCGAGCCGCAGAGGCCAGATGGGCGCACGCTGCCACGTAGGTTCGCGTGTCGGTGACGTGCAGCACGTCGTAGCTGCCGGCGGAGCGCAGCAACGCGGTGAGGAGCCCGCGTGGGAGGTACTTCTTCGTGTGCCACGCCAGGTCGTTGCTCAGGTTCGGGAAGCGGCGAACTCGTGCGCCGTCGAGCGTCTCCGTGCGCGGCGACGCACGCGCGTGCTCGTCAAGCACGTCGGTCGTGAACACGTCGACCTGATGACCGCGCCCGGCGAGGCCGGCGGCGTAGTCGCGCATCACGCGTGGCGGCCCACCGTAGGCCCACGCGGGCGCGAAGTA
>Ga0207657_10001332_pt1 | contig 26222 bp, 23 predicted proteins | sample KBSC33metaG_FD_184316 | JGI IMG/M metagenome (GOLD analysis project Ga0207657, IMG submission 184316) | Corn rhizosphere microbial communities from Kellogg Biological Station, Michigan, USA - KBS C3-3 metaG (SPAdes) (version 2) | ecosystem: Host-associated > Plants > Roots > Rhizosphere > Soil ... | reverse complement strand
CAAGCGCGCAAGCGACCTGCTCTTGTCCGAATATGGCGTCTACGTGCAGCCGATCAATTATCCGACCGTGCCGCGCGGCACCGAACGCCTGCGCTTCACACCAGGCCCCTCCCACACACCCGAAATGATGCGCGACCTCGTCCAGGCCCTCGTCCAAATCTGGAGCCGGATGGAGCGCAGGCTTGCCGCGTAAGACGGTCGAGCCGCGCAATGCCGAACCGGCCGCTCTTGCTTTCATTCCTAGGTCAGCACCCATGACACGCTACATGCCCGGCTTCGCCGATCGCGCCGTCCCCCGTTATACCAGCTATCCGACCGCGGCCGAATTCACCGCGGCCGTGGGCTTTCGCCATCAGATAGGGGCTTTGCGCGCGCTGCCCCCGGGGATGCCGGTCTCGCTCTACGTCCACATCCCTTATTGCCGGGAGATCTGCTTCTACTGTGCCTGCAATACCGGCCGGATCGGCGCGCCCGAACGGCTGGAACGCTATGTCGAGACCGTCATGCGCGAGGCGAGCCTAATGGCCGAACATATGCGCGCACGCGTGGTATCGATGCATTTCGGCGGCGGCAGTCCCAATGCGCTCGATCCCGGCCAATTCGAGCGGCTGGTCGCGCATCTTCGCACGACTTTCGCCTGCACCACGAGCCCGGAAATCGCGGTCGAACTCGATCCCCGAACCCTCGACCGGCCTTATGCGGAAGCGCTCGCACGTGCCGGCGTCACGCGCGCCTCGCTGGGCGTCCAGACCTTCGCGCCGCACATCCAGCGGGTAATCGGTCGATGGCAGCCATACGAACGCGTGTTCGAAGCTGTCGGCGATTTGCGCCACGCGGGCATTGGCCGGGTTTCGCTCGACCTGATGTACGGCCTGCCGCACCAGTCGATCGACGATATTCGCGAGACGATTTCCGCCGCGCTGCAACTTCAGCCCGATCGCATCTCCATGTTCGGTTACGCGCATGTGCCGTCGATCCAGCCGCGCCAGCGCGCAATCGACGCAAGCACGCTCCCCGATGGCGAGACGCGCTTCGCGCAAAGCGAGCTCGCTTTTTCGCTGCTGACTCGCGCCGGTTTCAGCCCGATCGGCTTCGATCATTTCGCACGCCCCGGGGATCCGCTCGCTCACGCTGCCGCAACCGGCCGGCTGAGGCGCAACTTCCAGGGATTTACCGATGAACCGGGCCAGGCCGTGCTCGGCCTCGGCGCCTCCGCGATCAGTCAGTTCGAGGGGCTGCTCGTGCAGAATCACAAACATGAGGGCGCCTACCGCAAGGCGATCATGGCGGGCGACCTTGCCGGATGCCGCGGCGTGGTGCGAACCGCGGACGACCGGATGCGCGGACAAGCGATCGAGCGGCTGCTGTGCGACGGCGCGGTCGACCTGGATGCGATCGCGGGCGAATATGGCCGTCAACCGCAGGCGTTCGCCTCGGCGCTCCCCAGGCTGAGCGAACTGGACCATGCGGGGCTGATCGAGCAGGCGGGCTGGACGGTCCGCATCACTGCGCTCGGCCGTCCCTATGCGCGCCTTGCCGCCTCCGCGTTCGATTCGGCGCGCGACGGCTCGGCCGGACAATTCAGTCGGGCGATCTAAGATCCCCGATCCTAATATTTGGGCTCCCGTACCGGCGCCGATGCGAACGGGTCGCTTGGAATCTCGTCCGGTTGTGCCTCCCCCTCCACCGGGGTCGCCGGCTTGGATCGCTGATCGTCGACGCAACGCCTTAGCGCGGCAACCGCGGCATCGGCTCCATCGAGGCCCAGCCGTTCGACCGGAATGTCGCCTCGTGAGATGAAAAGGGTCTTTGATGTCGCGAAATAGGACGGGAATTTTGCCCCGAAGCTCGTGACGAACCCCTGTTTCTCCTCCGATGCCATGCCGACCGCAAAATGTGCGGGATAGCTGCTGTTGGAGAGCCGAAAATTCAACGTCAGCTTGTCCTTGGGCTTGATCGACCATTTCGGATTGAGAAGGGAAAGACGGTTTGTGCCGTCGGTATCAAGCCCGAGGAGGAGTGTCGTTCCCCGCTCAAAGTCTCGTGTCAGAAAGCAGCCCTCGCCATCCTTGCTGACCGCCACCGTCCATCCGCGGACGGTGCGTGATGCATGGTCGCGGGCGGACGCGGGACTGCTTGCGGCCAGACTGGTCGTGCAGGCCAAGGCGATCAGCACGAGGCGCAGGGTTGCCGCGCATTCGATCCGTCGTTCCGACATTTCCATGGGCATCTTTCTCCGCGGTGACCTTAATCGGTAGCGCCGCGGTTGGCCAACACCACGGTCCTGTGGATCACAAGCGGGCAGCTCAGGCAGCCTACCAATCCAGACGGATTGCGAGCTTGCCGAAATGGCCGCCGGCGGCGAGCGCCGCATAGGCTTCGGAAAGCTCACCCAGCCCGAAGACCTGGTCGATCACGGGCTCGATCCGATGCGCGGCGATGGCGGCGGCTGCATCAAGGAGGTTCGCGACCGAGCCTGTGTTGTTGCCGACGACGCGGACGGCCTTGACGATCAGCGGCATGAGATCGACTTCGAGCTTCGAGCCCGTCACAAACCCCACGGCATAAACCACGCCGCCCTGCCGTACGGCGGCCAACGACTGCGGGAAGGTGGCGGAACCCACGGTATCGAGCACGAGGTCCGCGCCGACGCCTTGGGTCAGGGCGAGAACCTCCCGGTCCCAATCCGGATGGCGCCGGTAGTTCACCACCTCGTCCGCGCCGAGCACGCGGGCTCGCTCCAGCTTTTCGTCGGACGATGAGGTGATGATGACACGCGCTCCCCGGGCCTTGGCCAACTGCAGCGCAAGAACGGAGACGCCGCCCGTTCCCAGCAAGGTCACGGTCGAACCCGGCCCGATCTCGGCGGTCGCGAGAGCGTTCCAGGCCGTGGTGGCGCAGATCGGCAAAGTCGCGATCGCTTCCCAGGATAGATGGTCCGCAGCCTTGACGAGCGTCGCCGCGTCCGCCGTCACGAGTTCCGACAACATTCCCGGCTGGTTCACGCCGCGCATGGTTCGCGCCTGCAAAGCGCTGGCCCGGCCCGCCAACCAGAGGACCTTGGGGTGAAGCGCTACCCTGTCGCCGACGGACACGCCTGTCACTTCCGGGCCGATTGCCACGACCTCGCCCGCTCCATCGGCCACGGGGATCAGCGGATAGGCGGTCCCGGGGTAAAGGCCCTGCGCGACGGCAAGATCGATGAAGTTCAGACTCGCGGCGTGCGTGCGTACCAATGCCTGGCCCCTGGCGGGAGGTGGGGGCGCCGGAACCTCCCGGCGGCTGAAGCTGTCGAGACTGGGTCCGGTGAGTTCGATGAGGTGCATCGCAGTGGTCCTTTCGGAACCAAGCTAATCCTGCGCGACATCGGCTTGAAGTGCGGCAACATGCGGTTCATACCTGCGTCTTATGCAGCAATTGCCGGATAGCCCTGACCTGGGAGATATCACCGCGCTCGTCACGCTTGCCGAAAGCGGATCGTTCGTGGCGGCAGGCCGGCGCCTGGGACGAAATCCGACAGCGGTTTCCCGACGCGTCCAGTCTCTGGAGACGCGTCTAGGCGTTCGGCTGGCGGAGCGCAGCACGCGAAAGGTGATGCTGACGGAAGCGGGCCGCGCCTATCTGGACCGTATTCGGCCGCTTCTCGACGACCTCAAGGGAGCGGAACTGGAGACTGCGGCCTTTGCCGAAGGCGAGCCTCGCGGACGGATAAAACTGGCCCTCCCCTCGGCATTTGGCCGCCTGTGGATCGCGCCGTTATTGCCCCCGTTCCTGCGCGAACACCCGCTCGTATCCATCGAAGCCAGCTTTTCGAATGCCTATGTCGACCTGATCGGCGAAGGCTATGATCTTGCCGTGCGTCTCGGGAACCTTTCGGATTCGAGACTCATCGCGCGCAAGGTCGCCGACCGACGTCGTCTTCTCTGCGCCGCCCCTGCCTATCTCGCAGAGAATGGCGCCCCAGCCACGCCGGACGATCTCGTTGATCGACCGTGCCTGCGTTACACCGGAAAACCGAACCCACATGTGTGGGAATTCCTTGATGCCGAGCGTCGTGAGCATGTTGTCCCGATATCCGGGCCAATGGCGTCGGATGACGCCGAAGCTCTGGTGCGAGCCGGGATCGCTGGCCTGGGAATCGTCTACGGCACGGATTGGCTCGTGGGTCGCGAACTGGCCGAGGGACGCCTCGTTCGGATACTCACCGGCTGGACGCTTCCGGACGAGGGCGGTGTTTACATAATGACCCCCTCCAAGGCGGGTCTGCCTTCCAAGACGCGTGCTTTCGCAAACTGGATCGCGGAGCGACTGGGTCGTGCGCCGTGGTCTGATCCAGCTCTCTCGACTTATTCGGGCTGATGCGCGAACGGCTCCGCGTATTTTCCGACGATGTATCGGCGCATCGCACCGAGGATCCTCATTTGAAGTCGCGCAGGTTATCCTCGAGCATGTCGTCCAAGTTGCTGGCGGAGACCCCTAGCAGCGTCTCGGTCTCGGTCGTGTCGACGAGCAGCGGCTTCTCAAACTGATAGGCCATTTCGATCATTTCGCCCGCGCCGATCGCTTGAAGCGTGGCGGGGGGAAGGACGTTCAGCTCAGGCATAACGAGGTTACGGATGGCCGCCACCTTGGCAATGAGTTCGCGAACCGTGGCGTGTTGCACAGGGGCCATGAAAGCCCGGTTCCAATCGCCTTCGTATCTCGACGCGGCCACAAGGGTCCTCGCGACATCCTTGGTATAGGACCAAGCGTGAGGCTGGTCGAAAGACCCGAGAAACCCGACGGCACCGCCCTTCAGAAGGGAGGGCAACGCCAGCAAGCTGAAATAGGTCACGGCATCGGGCCCGAGGAAATCGCCCGCGCGAATTTCAATCGCGGGGGCCTTCGAACGAAACGCTCGCTCCCACATGATCGAACGCACAATACCCTTGCGCGTCGTCGGATCGAGCGCACGATCGGGAGTAAGTGGATTGGGCGCATTCTCGCCATAGCCGTAGACGTTCCCGACGATGAGCAGCTTCGCGCCGACCGCCTCTGCTGCCTGGACGGTTCCATCGAGGATGGGAAAGAAGTCGGTTGGCCAGCGATCATACGCCGCCATCGCGCACATGAAGATCGCATCGGCACCATCGCTGAGGCGCGCAAGCGCATCGGCATCCGTGGCGTCTGCGGAAACGGTACGCACCGGGCCTGCGTCCAGCGATCCGGCATTGCGGCTGGTCAGGGTGACCTTATGCCCTTCCCCGGCGAGAAGCCGCGCGGTTTCGCGCCCCACGGGACCCGCTCCAACGACAATATAAGACCCCATATTCCAACCCTTCGTAACCTGTTTCGGCTCCGCTCCATCTGGTCTGGGTTCGGTTGTAATTCGCGCCGGAATCACCACGTTTTGCGCACGTTCCGCCTTGAAAGTGAAAGTGGGCGATGCAGATTGATTCCCCGGTCGCATGGCCCCCTGCCGGCGTGAGCACCGTATCGGCATATCGAGAACCAGGCAGTGTAATCGGCCCCGCCGATTTCCACCGGATCTTTATCCATCTTAGTCCCGACACGCATACAATCTGCCGAGAGAATGGCAGGGCCTTCTGGCGAAGCGAAGGCGATATCGATCTCGTCCCCCGCAATAAACCGGTCGGGTTCGATGCACTTTCCGCATATGAGTCGCTAGAAATCCGCCTCGCCCCCGGAGTGCTGGATCGCGTAGCTGCCGAACTCGGGCATCCGACGAACGCGGAGCGGTTCGAGGTACGGCACATGCTTCGCGATGAACGAATCTATCATCTCGCCCGCGCGCTCGAACGAGAACAGCAAGCGAATTCTCCGACCGGCCAGCTCTACGCGGATAGTATCGGTGTCGCGCTGGCTGCCCGCGTGCTGAGGCTTACCGAAAACACGCCTCACGCGAGGACGCGCCTGTCGAGCACGCAATTGAAACGCGTCCTCGACTATATCGAAGCCCATCTGGAAGACCCGCTCACGATCGACACGCTGAGCCGCGAAGCGGGTGCCAGCAGTTCGCACCTGAGGACGTGGTTCAAAGTCGCGACCGGCCTATCGCTCCATCGTTATGTCGTGCGCCGGAGGGTCGAGCGGGCTCGCAATCTCCTGCTGCAGGGGCAGCTAAGCACGAGCGAAATCGCGCTCGCTGTCGGCTTCTCGCACCAATCACATCTTGCACGTTGGATGCGCCGGGAAATCGGCATCACGCCGAGCGACGTGCGTCGCTCGGTAATTGGACGCTAGACTAGGTGTTTGGTCCGCGGCCGCCACGACGTTCGAAGCGTTCCGACGACCGGCTACGGCCGCTCACGATGGAATCTCTTCCGGGAGGCTGCGAAGCGTGGTGAGCAGATCCTCCGCATCTGTCCTCAATGCGATGGGCACGCCCCAATAATCGAATATGCCACCGCGCTCGGAATTCTGGCCGCACACCACAAAAACGCCTGTCCCAAGCGTTTCTTTGAAGCGCGAGGCCAGCCAGCCGACAAAGCCACTGTTATCGAGACCAGGAGGGAAGTGAAAGGAGAACAGGCCGAACGGCTCGGCGGCGGCATCATTCGCGGGCGACAACACGCTCCAGACATCCTCGTCGCGCACAAATGCCAGAGCCGTCGAAATCTCTTCGACCGGAAACCTGTCGGCGGGGTGCTCGACGAAGGCGTAGGCGCCTTCGTGCCACACAAGATCTGCGTCCGAAATAACGCGCCTGAGACGCTTTTCGACCTGCTCGGAACTCTCACTGCTCACATACATCGCGCCCTCCCGTCGATCCATTGAGAGTCGGTAACTCCTCGAAAATGGTAGTCCATCTCGGTCGTCTCATCGTTGAGCTCTGCCCTCTGGCGGCATGAACGATGCGCTGCCAGATCCTCGCGGCAGGGCGCCATACCGGGAGTGCGCTGGAGGGCGGTCGGATTTCGCGCAGGAACGGCCAAACATTCCGCCTAATCTGCCATTCTCGGTCCGTTTGTAGGATTTCGCGCGCGGTTTCGCGGCGCGTACCACCTTTTCGTACCTCCGAATCGCCGGGAGGGCGTGGACAGGTACGGACGGCGGCGGCCCAACCGGCCAGTAAGCGTCGGGAATCAGGAGAAAAGTCGGTATCGGTGGTCCTGTGCGGACCTCCATGGACAGGCCGGTGGCGGAGACGGAGGGATTCGAACCCTCGATACGGTTTCCCGTATGACGCTTTAGCAAAGCGTTGGTTTCAGCCACTCACCCACGTCTCCGGGTCCTGGCGGAAGCGCGGCTATAGCGGCGACTTTTGGCCCGATCAACGCAAGTTCTCCGTTCATTGCGGGGAAAGCGCATGCGCGGCTATTATGGCCGCCGAACAGACAAAGGGCGGGCGATGATCGGCAAGACGGCAAGCATGTTCCTGATGGCGGCGCTGGCGGCATCGACCGCCAGCGCGCAGGTGCGAACGGTCGACCCGAATTCCGCCGGCAGCATGGCCGCGACGGGTCCGGCCCAGGAGCCGGCGCGGCCCGCACCAGCACCCGCGGACGAGCCGCCGGCAGCGCCCGCGCCTGCTTCCACCCCGGCACCCGAGCAGCCGACGGGAACTCAGCCTTTGCCCGCCGCCAGTCACGCCGAGATCGAGGCGCGCGAGAAGGTCAAAGGCGGCACCTATGACGAGGGCGATGTGGTCGGGGCGGCCGAAGGCGTGTTCGGCAAGGGCGCGGCCGGCCTTGCCGGGCTGATCGAGAAGATCTTCAAGGAACAGGGCCGTCCCAATGCCTATATCGCGGGGCACGAGGCGGGCGGCGCGGTCGTGGTCGGGCTGCGCTACGGATCGGGCACGATGTTCCACAAGATCGAAGGCCAGCGGAAGGTGTTCTGGACGGGGCCGTCGGTCGGCTTCGACCTCGGCGCCAACGCCGCCAAGACGTTCGTGCTGGTCTATAATCTGGAGGATTCGCAGGACCTGTTCCGGCGCTTCCCCGCAGCCGAGGGCGACGTCTATGTGATCGGCGGCTTCACCGCTTCCTACCTGCGGCGGGGCAACATCGTGCTGGTGCCGATCCGGTTGGGCGTCGGCTGGCGGTTGGGCGCCAATCTCGGCTATATGCGCTTCTCCGAACACGGACGCTGGCTGCCCTTCTAAGGCGGCCCGCGATCGCAGGAAGGGGGCAGGCCATGTCGATCGCAATCGTCTCAATTCCCATTACAGACCCGATCAGGGCGCGCGATTTCTATCGCGACGTGATGGGGCTTACCCTGCTTCGCGACGAAGCGATGGGCCCCGATATGCGCTGGATTCAGTTTCAGCCGAAGGACGGCGGCGCAACCATCGCGCTCGTCACCTGGCTGGAAGGGCTGAAGCCGGGCGGGCAGCAGGGCTTGTTGCTGGGGGTCGACGATATCGATGCCGAATATGCGCGTCTGACCGGGCTCGGCGTCGAGGCCACGCCGATCGAGGAACAGCCGTGGGGCCGTTACACCATGCTCAAGGACCCGGACGGCAATGGCTGGATCCTGACCGAACTCACCAATCCGGACGAGATCAAAACGCGGTAAGGCCGATCAAACGGTCGGCCCCGGCGACGCCAGGCGCGCGTCTGCCCGATTGAGCATGTCCTGTTGCGCCTGCTCGGCGCCTTTCATCGAATAGATGTCGACACGCGCTGTGCCGTCCGGGAGCGGAATGGTGATCGACACGCGGCTCGCGCCGTCGAGGAGGTCGGTCACATCCTCGTCGATCAGCATGAACTCTTCCTCCTGCCCTTCCTCCTTCACGTGCAGGCAGCGTAACGTGATCGCCATGCTGCCTCCGGGCCCGCTGAGCAGCCCGGCCGTCACCGAGCCGATCCGGCAGGGTATGTTTGGATTGGTGTAGTAAGAGCAGGTCTTGCCGCAAAAGAGGCCGAACATCTCGCCGCCGTCGCTATAGGTCATCGCCGCGACGAACGCGGTGCTTTGCTGGACCGTCCAATCGTCATAATCGTGCACGGTGTCGCTGTACGGCATGTCGGGCACGTCCGAAGACGCCATATGCCCGATCGCCGGCGGGTGCTTTGCCGCAGGTTTCTGGCACGCGACCGCCGATGCCGCAGTCGCGAGCAGAATCAGAAGGACAACCAGCCGCATTTCCATTTCCCCCCGCCGCCGGCGCTGCCGATCGACTCGGGTACGAAATGGATCATATCAGGAACGAACCGTCAACACCCCTAATGCGCGGAGGCAATATGCAGGAGTGCGACGTCATGCGGCGCGATCGTCAGCCTGACCCGCGCTGCGGGTGCCAGCCGAGCGCCGGTCCATAAATCCCGCGCTGCGAGCATGCCGCCCGGCAACCCCAATCCCGTCCAGGCTTCGTCCACATTGAGCGGCTTTTCGGACAGGTTGAACACGGCAATCGTGTCAATCGGGCCAGCGGCGCGGCGCGAGGTCCAGACGCGGGCGTCCGCGAGGGCCGGCGGCAGGCCGGCGAGCGGATGGCTCACCCGATCCTGTTGGTTGAGCCCGATCACGGCATCATTCTTGAACAAGGCCCAGGTCGGCGCATCGATCTCCGTCAGGTTGCCGCCCAGGATCAGGGGCGACCGCGCGATCGCCCACAGGCTGAACGCGGTCCGCGTCTCGGCGGGCGTCAGCCGCGACGTGCGCGGATCGCCCCAGCCCGGGTGCGGATGGAGCGAACCGAAGGGCAGCATGTCCGCATCGGGCCATTGTCCGGGCCGGACATAGGCATTCCATTTGGCGAGGCTGTCGAACGCGTTGCGGATGCCGTTGGGGAAGGCCGAGGGAGAAAAGCTCCAGCCGTCCCACAGATCGTCCATGATCCGCCACATCTGTGCCCATTGCGCCATCTCGGCTGCATGCTCGATCCCGGCGGGCCCGGGCGAAAGGCTGAGCACGATCGGGCGATGGACCTTGGCGAGCGCGCGGCCGATCTGACGCGTCTCGCTCGGCCGATAAGGGTGGTCGGCGATGCAATCGACCTTGAGGAAATCGACGCCCCATTCGGCATATTGGCGCGCGAGCGAATCATAATAAGCCTGGCCGGCTTCATTGTCGGCGACGCCGTAATTGCCGTCGTCCCAGGGGCAGGTCGCGGCGCGGTCCGCCGCATCGGCGGCGTGGAATTGCGATCCGGCGATCGGCATGTTGGCCTCGACCGCGGCCTTGGGGATGCCGCGCACGATATGAATCCCGAACTTGAGACCTTGCGCATGCGTCCACGCCGCGAGCGCACGCAGGCCGTGGCCGTCCGCCGAGGAGGGAAAGCGGTCGATCACGGGATCGAGCCGGCCGTTGGTATCGAGCTTATATTGCCGCGCCTTGAGATCGGCGCCGAACGGATTGGCCATGTACCAGCCCTCGTCGATCACCGCATAGGACCAGCCATGCGCGCGGATCGAGGCGAGACGCGCGGCATTGGCCTTGAACTGCGCCTCGGTGACGGTGAGGCCATAAGCATCCCAACTGTTCCATCCCATTGGCGGGGTCGGGGCGACGTTGGCGCTTTCCGCCGCGGCGAGAGGGGCGGACAGCGCCATCAGCAATGCGGCGCCAAGACGCATGACGTGCTTTCCGCATTCCGGCAGCGGGTTTCGGCGGGCCTTGCCCATGATCGTCTCTCCAGCTCGGCTCCCGAGAACCGGGCCGTCCACCCTCTATCCACAATAATAGGATAAATGGTCAAGCGCGCCGGGATCGGCGCGGGCGCATGTCAGCCCGGAAGCCCGATCAGCGAGATTTCGCGGCCATAATCGGGCTCGCCGCGATGCGTTGCCCGGCGGAAACTGAAGAATTGGGTCTCATTCGCATAGGTGTCGAGGCCCAGCGTCTCGATCCGCCCCACGCCCGCCGCCGCCAGCCGCGCCGCGACATAGGCTTCGATGTCGAACTGCTGGTGTCCGGGCTTGCCCGCGAACAGGAAGAAACGCTCGTTTTCGGGATCGGCCTCCTCGAAACGGCGCGCGAAAGCGTCGTCCACCTCATAGGAGGCGCGCGCGATGCAGGGCCCGGTCGCCGCCACGATCCGATCGCGCCGCGCGCCGAGCTGCTCCATCGCGGCGATGGTCGCGTCGGTCACGCCATGCAGCGCGCCCTTCCAGCCCGCATGCGCCGCGCCGATCACGCCCGCATCGGCATCGGCGATCAGGACCGGCACGCAATCGGCAGTGAGGATGCCGAGCAAAAGCCCCGGCCGATCGGTGACGATCGCATCGACGTGCGGGCGTGCCTCGTCCGCGAAAGGCGCGGTCGCGATCGCCGCCTCGGCCGAATGGACCTGGTGGACAGTCACCAAAGCCGCGCCGGGCAGCACCGCATCCACCGCGCGCGCGCGATTCTCGGCGATGGCGGCGCGGTCGTCGCCCGAGCCGAGCCCGACATTCAGGCCGGCGAGGATGCCGGAGGAGACGCCGCCTTCGCGGCCGAGGAAGCCGTGCGGAATGCCGGCGAGGGCGCGGGCTTTGAAAGGGGTGATCGTCACACACGCACTCCATCATTCCCGCGAAAGCGGGAATCCATCTCTTGCCGTCCGGCATAGGCAGCGCGGGAGTTGGACTCCAGCTTTCGCTGGAGTGACGGACGGCTCAGAAGCCGCCCGGCGCGGGCCAGCGGCGGCCGGCGACCGCCATCACCTTGAACAATTGCCCCATCTCACTCGGGTGGGTCAGGCGGCGATAGGCTTCGCCAATCTCCTCGGCACGGCGGGGCGCGTTGCGGGCGAGCGCCGCGGCGCGGTCCGACAGGCCGAGCGAGACCAGCCATTGGCCTTGCTCGACCGGTCCCTCGACATGCGTGCCCGCCGCGCGCGCCGACCCGGCAAGCGCGGCGAAATCGACATGCGCGGTCAGATCACTGGCGCCGGGCCTGGCGAAGGGATCGGCATAAGCATGCGCATGCACCGCCTGGAGCGTGTCGCCGTGCGCGCCGCCGTCATAGCCGTAATCGATCACCAGCATCACACCGCCCTGTTTGTGCAGCCGCCGCGCGATCGCGCGCATCAGCTTGCGCGCCATCGGGCAGCTTTCGATGATCCCGCCTGGATCGGCATGGCGCAGATGCATCGGCACATCGCCATATCTGCTCGTTTCCCCCGGAGCGGCCTCGAACCCGTCGATTCCCATCCGCACCACGCGCTCGCGCCAGCCGTTGAAGGTCATCACCAGCTGATGCACGGGCAAGGCGTCGAAGAATTCGTTGGCGACGATCAGCAGCGGCCGGTCGGTCGGCAGCGTCTGGATCGTGTCGTGCCAGATCGCATGCGGGTGCAGATCCGCCTGCTTCTCGCGCAGCAGGGGGCTGGTCTCGATGAAATGAAGCTCGGGCTCCAACCCGGCCACCTTCATCGCACGCAGCATATCGTCGGCGAGCGTGCCGCGTCCCGGCCCGAGCTCGACCAGCACCGCATCGGCCGGACGCCCCGCACGCTGCCATATGTCGGCGAGCGCGAGCCCGACGATCTCCCCGAACATCTGACTGACTTCAGGCGCCGTGATGAAGTCGCCCGCCGCGCCGATTGCATCGCGCGTGGCATAATAATGCCGGTTCGCCGCATCCATGAAGCGCTCGATCGAAATCGGGCCTTCGGTTTCGATCAGCTGCGCGATCTCGCGCGAAATGTCAGGCGGCGCCGACATGGTTGGGGGATCCTATTCGCCGATTGTGCGCGGTCGCAATGAACCAAAGGCCGACGACGATCATCGGCGCGGACAACGTCTGGCCCATCGACAGCCCCCACGGCAGGATCCCCAATTGGGCATCCGGCTCGCGGAAGAATTCGACGAAGAAGCGGGCACAGCCATATCCGACAAGGAATACGCCCAAAAGCAGCCCAGGTTTATAGCGGGCCTGCGTCCGCCAGAACAGAAAGGACAGGATCAGGAAGAGGACGATGCCCTCCAGACCGGCTTCGTACAGCTGACTGGGATGGCGGGCGGGATCGGGCAGGCCTGGCGCGACCGTGCTGGGGAAGACGATCCCCCAGGGGACATCGGTAGGCCGGCCCCACAATTCACCGTTCACGAAATTGGCGAGACGGCCGAAGAACAGGCCGAACGGGCCACAGCAGGCGACATAATCGACGATGCGCAGCATCGAGAGGGCGTTGCGCCGCGCGAGCCACCAGATCGCCACCACGACGCCGAGCGCGCCGCCGTGGAAGGACATGCCGCCATCCCATAATCTGACGATCTGGATCGGATCCCTGAGCATCGGCACGGGATCGTAGAAGATAACATAAGCCAGCCGTCCGCCGAGGATGATGCCGAGCGTCGCATAGAAGACCAGGTCGTCGGCATGGCGCCGCGCCATCGGCGCGCCCGGCTGCTCGATCAGCTTGGCCAGGTACCACCAGCCGAGGATGATCCCGGCCATATAGGCAAGGCCGTACCAGCGGATCGTGAAGACCCAGGCATGGAAGGCGACGGGCGACAGATGCAGGTCGGCAAACCGGATATGCCCCGCGGTCGCGGCGGCGAGGGTGACGAGGCTCATGACGCTCGTCTAGCCGACCCGGCGGGCAGCGGCAAACGCTTGACCGCCCTGCCGGAAACGCCTCTGTTCGAAGACGAGAATGATCGGGGAAATCGCATGCCGTCCATGTCCCGCACGCTGCTGCTCGGCGTGCTGCTCGCCAGTACATCTGCCATGACTCGCGCCGCCGATCCCGCGCCCGCGGACGACCCCTATATCTGGCTGGAGCAGGTCTCCTCGCCCGAATCGCATGCCTGGGTCGAGGCGGAGAACACGCGCACGCTCGGTCTGCTCGAGGGCGATCCGCGTTACGCCGCGCTCGACGCGGACGCGCTCAAGATCCTGGAAGCGACCGACCGCATCCCGATGCCCAACCAGATCGGCGGTGAGATCGCCAATTTCTGGCAGGATTCGAATCATGTCCACGGGCTCTGGCGCGCGACCACGCCCGCCAGCTACCTGACCGCCGATCCGCACTGGCGCACGTTGATCGATCTCGACGCGCTCAGCGCCGCCGACAAAGCAAGCTGGGTGTGGAAGGGCGCGGATTGCGAGCCGGGCGCGGAGCGCCTGTGCCTGCTCAACCTGTCCGAAGGCGGCGAGGACGCGGTGACGCTGCGCGAATTCGACCTGGGCACGGGCACGTTCGTCGACCATGGCTTCGCGCTGCCCACTTCGAAGCAGAGCACCGCCTGGGAATCGCGCGACGGCTTGCTGGTTGCGCGCGATTGGGGCGCGGGCACGATGACCGAGTCCGGCTATCCGTTCGTGGTCAAACGGCTGAAGCGCGGCCAGCCGGTCGATCAGGCCGCCGAAATCTATCGCGGCGAGCCGACCGATGTCGGCGTCAGCCCCACCAGCCTGGTCGATGGCCAGGGACGCCGGCTGACCTATATCGAACGCAATGTCACCTTTTTCGAAGGCGAGATTTTCGCGGTCGATGCGCATGGCGTGACCAAGCTCGACATGCCCCGCAAATATCGCGTCCAGGGCTTTGCCTCGAACCAGCTGCTGCTGCGCGTCGATCAGGACTGGAAGGACATCAAGGCCGGTTCGCTCGTCGGGTTCGAGGTCGCGAACGGCCGCGTGATCGCGCATCATATGCTGTTCGCGCCCGGCCCGCGCCAGTCGGTCGACGGCGTGCTCGCGACGCGCGGCCATGTGCTCGCCGCCATCTACGACAACGTCCGCGGCCAGGCATGGAGCTTTACCCCAGGACCGAAAGGCTGGAGCGCGAAACGGATCGCATTGCCTGACAACAGCTCGGTCGATCTGGCGAGCTCCGATCGCACGACCGACGAAGCCTATCTCACCGTGCAGAGCTTCACCACGCCGACCAGCTTGTGGACGGTGAATGCTGCGACGGGCGTTGCGCAAAAGATCAAGGCGATCCCGCCGCGTTTCGATGCCAAGGGGCTGGTCACGGAGCAATTTCAGGCGACGTCGAAGGACGGGACGAAAGTGCCCTATTTCGTGGTCCACCGCGCGGACATCAAATATGATGGCAGCACGCCCACGATCATGACCGCTTATGGTGGCTTCCAGGTCAGCGAAACCCCCGTTTACCAGGCGACGCGCGGCAAGCTGTGGCTGGAGAAAGGTGGCGCCTATGTGCTCGCCAATATCCGCGGCGGCGGCGAATTCGGGCCCGCCTGGCACGAGGCCGGCCTCAAGACCAGGCGCCAGGTGATCTACGACGATTTCGCGAGCGTCGCGGAGGATCTGATCAGGCGCGGTATCAGTTCGCCACGCCGGCTTGGTATCTATGGCGGCTCGAACGGCGGACTGCTGATGGGGGTCGAGATGACGCAACGGCCGGACCTGTGGCATGCGGTCGCGATCGAGATCCCGTTGCTCGACATGCTGCGCTACGAGAAATTGTCCGCCGGCTCCTCCTGGGTGGGCGAATATGGCAGCATGAGCGTGCCGGCCGAACGGGCCTTCTGGGAAAAGACCTCGCCCTATCAGGCGTTGCGCAAGGACAAGCGCTATCCCGAGCCTTTCATCTGGACGACCACCCGGGACGATCGGGTCGGCCCGGTCCAGGCGCGCAAATTCGCCGCGCGGATGAAGGAATATGGCCTGCCTTATCTGTTCTGGGAGAATACCGAGGGCGGTCATGCCGCGGGCGCCAATCTCAAGCAGTCGGCGCGTGCGATCGCGCTGGAAACCACCTATTTCACGCGGAAGCTTATGGATCCGGTCGAGCCGCCTTCGGTGCCGGTGCGGTAAGCCTGATCGTCATGCCAGCGGAAGCTCATCAGCGCTAACTCAGACTTCTCTTAACCCTCTCCCGCTTGCGGGAGAGGGTTGGGTGAGGGTCTTCTTGCTTCTCCAAGCCGCACTCGTCTCGAGGAAAACAAGAAGAAAGACCCTCATCCAAACCTTCTCCCGCAAGCGGGAGAAGGCTTAAGGTAGCGCCTAGGAGCGGAAGCTGGCATCCATCTCCTGCAAGCCCTCTTTTGGCAGCAGCCGCAGCCGATCGGATAGTTCCTCTCCTCCTCGTTCCGCCTCCATGATACGAGGCGATGAAACAGGGGACGAACATATGGCGACGGCGACGATGCCCAATGACGGCGATATCCTGGTCGAGCCCGCGCCGAGGGGGCTGACGCGCGGCGGCGCGGCACGGCTCGATGCGATCGACATGCTGCGCGGACTGGTGATCGCGATCATGGTGCTCGATCATTCGCGCGATTATTTCCACTATTTCGCGTTGCGGTTCGATCCGACCGATCCCGCGCAAAGCTGGCCTTTGCTGTTCGCGACCCGGTGGGTGACACACCTCTGCGCCGCGACCTTCGTCTTCCTCGCGGGCGTGTCGATCTATTTCCAGAAGGCCAACGGCAAGCCCGGACTGCCCGCGTTCCTGCTCAAGCGTGGGCTGTGGCTGATCCTGCTCGAATGCACGGTGATCAGCTTCGGCTTCAACTTCGGCGAGCCCTTCGTCTTCCTCCAGGTGATCTGGGCGATCGGCGCGAGCATGGTCTGCATGAGCCTGATTTCGCGCCTGTCCGCGCGCTGGGTGCTCGCGCTTGGTCTGGCGATCCTGCTTCTCTATCCGCTTGCGCTTGCGGCGACGGCGCATGCCGCGGTCGATGCGACCCGCGCCGGGAGCGCGGGCGCCACCGACCTGTTGGGCGTGATCCGCACCGTGGCGCTGGCGCCCGGCCTGCTCGGCCCGCACATATTGGCTTATTATGCGTTCGTGCCCTGGCTGTCGGTGATGTGCCTCGGTTTCGGCCTCGGACCGATCTATCGCCTCGACCGCGCCGAGCGGACGCGCCGGCTGGTGCCGATCGCGATCGGCCTGCTGCTCGCCTTCGTGCTGCTGCGCCTGCTCGACGGCTATGGCGACCCCGCGCCATGGCATTCCCAGGCCGATGCGGTGCGGACTTTCATGTCCTTCATGAACGTGTCCAAATATCCGCCCTCGCCCGATTATGTTTTCTCGACCTTAGGCGTGTCGATCCTGCTGTTCCTGGCGCTCGACGCATTGCGCGGCCCACTGGCGCGCGTGCTGCTCGCTTATGGCCGCACCCCGCTCTTCACCTATGTCTGCCATATCTACATCCTGCACACGCTGATGCTGGTGGCGGTGCTGGCGCTCGGCTTCCCCTTCGGCACCGCCACCGACGTGGTGCTGTCGACCAAGGTGAGGGACTATGGCTGGGGCTTCGGCCTGCCGGTGGTCTATGCGGTCTGGCTCTCCGTCCTGGCCCTGCTGGTTCCGCTTTCGATGTGGTTTGCGGCGCTGAAGGCCAGGCGGCGCGATTGGTGGCTGTCCTACCTTTAGGGAAGGGGTGACGCATCGCCGTGACCGCCCTATCAGATGATTATGGCCGCTGGGGACGGGATCAGGAGAGGCATTGACCGGCGCACGTTGCTGATCGGCGGCGGCGCGGGCGTGGGCCTGCTGCTCGCCTGGGAATTGTGGCCGCGCGACTATGCGCTCAACGTGGCGACCGTGCCCGGCGAAACCCTGCTCGGCGCCTTCCTCAAGATCGATACGGCGGGGCGCGTCACCGCGATCGTGCCGCAGGCGGAAATGGGTCAGGGCATCTGGACCGCTTTGCCGCAAGCGCTCGCCGATGAACTGGGCGCGGACTGGCGCCAGGTCGCGGTCGAGCCGGCGCCGATCAATCCGCTCTACGCCAATCGCCTGATCGCGGGCGATTATGAGGAGGATCATGTCCCCCAATTCCTGCGCGGCTTCGGCCGATGGGCGGGGCAACGTTGGGCGACCCGCCATGCGCTGATGATCACCGCGGGTTCGACCTCGGTCCGCGCATTCGAGCAGCCGTTCCGTGAAGCGGGCGCATTCGCGCGCGCCTTGCTCTGCATGGCGGCCGGCAAGCGGCTGGGCGCGGATTGGCAGGCATGCGATACCGAGGCCGGGTTCGTCGTGCGCGGCAATGACCGCTTCCGCTTCGGCGAACTGGCCGCCGAAGCCGCGGCCTTTTCCCCGCCCAAGCAAGCGCCGCTGCGCAAGCCCGGCGAAGGCAATATTTCAGGCCAGTCGATGCCACGGCTCGACCTGCCGTCAAAGATAGACGGCACCGCGCGTTTCGCGGGCGACGTGCGGCTGCCGGGCATGCTCTATGCGAGCGTGCGCCACGGCCCGCTCGGCGACACCAAATTGGCGAGCCAGGAGACGGGCGCGGCCGACAAGGTCTGGGGCGTGACCGAGGTGGTGCGCGGACCCGACTGGGTCGCGGCGATCGCGAACAATTGGTGGGCGGCCGATCGCGCGCTCGACCAATTGCGTCCGCGCTTCGCGACGAGCGGCGCGCTTCCGGACAGCCCCGGCATCGCCAAGGCGCTCGATAGCGCGCTAGGCGGCAAGGCCACGCGCTTCGCCGGTGCCGGCAAGCCGGATACACTCCTCACCGGCCCCGGCCTGATCGAGGCGGCCTACGAGGTCCCGCTTCAGGCCCATGCCACGATCGAGCCGCTGGTCGCGACCGCGCGGATGGAGGAGGGCCGGCTCGAAATCTGGGTGCCGACGCAGGCCCCCGGCCTGGCGCGCGCGGCGGTTGCGGCGGCGACGGGCATTCCGGTGGGACAGATCACGCTCTATCCGATGCTCGTCGGCGGCGGCTTTGGGCGGAAGCTGGAGAATGACGCGGCGGTCCAGGCGGCGACGCTCGCGATCAAGGCGAAGAAACCCGTGCAATTGATGTGGAGCCGGGGCGAGGAAATGCGTCGCGGGCGCCACGGCCCGCCAGCGAAAGCGAAGCTGACCGCGCGGCTCAACGCGCAAAACCAGATCGTCGCCTGGCGCACGCGTATCGCCGCGCCGTCCTCGGCTGGCGCGGCGGTGAAACGTCTGGTCGGCGCGCATGATCATGACGGCCCGGAAGCGGCGGCGATCGACGGCGCGGTCCCGCCTTACGCGATCCCGGCCTTCGCGATCGAGCATGCGCCCGCCGATATCGGGATCGAGACGGGCGTGTGGCGCGCGGCTGCACATGCCTATACCGGCTTCTTCACCGAGAGTTTCGTCGACGAGCTCGCGGCCGCAACCGGGCAGGATGCGCTCGCTTTCCGCATCGGCATGCTCGCGGGGGCGGCTCGGCTTGCGCGCTGCCTGAGCCACGCCGCCGCCACCGGCGGCTGGAGCGGCGAGGCGCAATCGGGCGAAGGCCTGGCGATCCATTCCGCCTTCGGCAGCCATATCGGCCTCTACGTCGAGGCCTCGACCGAGGACGGACAGATCAAGGTCGCGCGCATGGTCGCCGCGGTCGATGCGGGGCGGCTGATCAACCCCGATATCGTCCGCCAACAGATCGAGAGCGGGCTGATCTGGGGACTGGCGAGCGCGCTCGGCCATGGCGTCACCTTGACGCACGGTCTGCCCGACCAGGCCAATTTCGATGCGCTCGCGCTGCCAAAGCTCAAGAACCTGCCCGACATCCAGGTCGAACTGATCCCCTCGAACGAAGCGCCGGGTGGCGTGTCCGAGCTGGCGGTGCCGGTTGCGGCGCCGGCAATCGCCAATGCGGTCTTTTCGGCGACGGGCAAAAGGTTGCGGAGCCTGCCGCTCCGGCTCGCATGACGCCGCCCGCCGACCATCCCGCAATCCCGCCGGCGAAGGTGGGCGTGCTGATCGTCAATCTCGGCACGCCCGATGCGGCCGAGGCGGGTGCGGTGCGGCGCTACCTCGCCGAATTCCTGTCCGATCCGCGCGTGATCGAGATTCCAAGGCTGATCTGGAAACCGATCCTGCATGGGGTGATCCTGCGGACGCGGCCGCGCAAGTCGGCGCATGCTTACTCCCTCGTCTGGCGCGAGGACGGATCGCCGCTCGCCGCGATCACCGCCGAGCAGGCGGCGGCCTTGCGCGCCCGGTTCGGCGATGCGGTGATGGTCGAGCATGCGATGCGCTATGGCCGACCCGCGATCGCCGAGACGATCGCGGCGATGAAGGCGGCGGGATGCGAACGGATCCTGATCGCGCCGCTCTATCCGCAATATTGCGCGGCGACGACGGCCACGGCTAACGACGCCGCCTTCGCCGCGCTGGCCATGATGCGCTGGCAGCCGGCGATCCGTACGCTGCCGCCTTATCATGACGACCCCGCCTATATCGGTGCGCTCAAGGCCAATATCGAAGCCTCGCTCGCCGCCTTGCCGTTCGAGCCGGACGCGATTGTGGCGAGTTTCCACGGCATGCCCGCGCGCACGCTGGCGCTGGGCGACCCCTATCATTGCCATTGTCAAAAGACCGCGCGCTTGCTGGCCGAGGCGCTTGGCCGCGATCTGACGGTCAGCTTCCAGTCGCGCTTCGGCCGCGCCAAATGGCTTGGCCCCGCGACCGACGTCACATTGGCAGGCCTGCCGGCCAAGGGAGCAAAACGGGTCGCGGTGGTTGCGCCCGGCTTCTCCGCCGATTGCCTGGAGACGCTGGAGGAGATCGCCATAAGGGGACGAGAGACCTTCCTCGACGCGGGCGGAACCGACTTTGCCTATCTGCCTTGCCTCAATGCGGGGCAGGATGGCATCGAAATGCTGCATCTTTTGCTGCGGCGGGAACTTGCGGGTTGGACCGAGGCTTCCTAGGCTTTTTTGACCGGATTCGAACGGATCACGAGATTCGGCTTTATGGAGAGTATAGATGGCGCGTGTTGCGATCGTGACTGGCGGAACCCGTGGCATCGGCGAGGCGATCAGCCTTGCACTCAAGGAAAAGGGCGTGACCGTCGCCGCCAATTATGCCGGCAATGACGCGCGCGCGAAGGAATTCAGCGACCGCACCGGCATCAAGGTGTTCAAATGGGACGTGTCGAGCTTCGAGGCCTGCGCGGCGGGCGTCGCGGCGGTCGAGGCTGACCTGGGACCGGTCGATATCGTCGTCAACAATGCGGGCATCACGCGCGACGGCACTTTGCTCAAGATGAGCTATGCCGATTGGAAAGAGGTGATCGACACCAATCTCGGCGGCTGCTTCAACATGGCCAAGGCGACATTCGCGGGCATGAAGGACCGCAAGTTCGGGCGCTTCGTGAATATCGGATCGATCAACGGCCAGGCCGGCCAATATGGTCAGGTCAATTATGCCGCGGCCAAATCGGGCATCCATGGCTTCACCAAGGCGCTGGCGCAGGAGGGCGCGCGCTTCGGTATCACCGTCAACGCGATCGCGCCCGGCTATATCGATACCGACATGGTCGCCGCCGTGCCTGCCGAAGTGCTCGCCAAGATCGTCGCCAAGATCCCGGTCGGCCGCCTCGGCCAGGCGCACGAGATCGCGCGCGGCGTGACGTTCCTCTGTTCGGAGGACGGCGCGTTCATCACGGGATCGACGCTGTCGATCAACGGCGGCCAGCATATGTATTGAAGGCCCTCTCGCCGAGGGCAAAAACAAAAAAACACCGGAAACGAACTTGATGACGAGGCGTCCGGAGCAAGGATTCCGCCCGGCGCCCACCTTTTAGGCACCCACCCCCTGCGGGTCAGACTTGAGAAAAGCAGCAGCAAGGCCGCCTTATACGCTAGACGCGTACGAAAGTCAAGTTTTGATGTTTGCGCGGCAGCCTCTCATCCCGTCATGCTGAACGTGTTTCAGCATCCATCGAGAGGAAGCGCCTCGCCGCCAGATGGACCCTGAAACAAGTTCAGGGTGACGAAGACACTTTGACGACTGTAGACTTCATCTCATGGCCGGCCCCGTGAAACGCTCCGTGATGATCGCCGGTCATTCGACCTCGGTCAGTCTCGAACCGGTTTTCTGGGAAGCCCTGAAGCGCGCGGCGGAGGCGGATTCGCTTCCGATCAGCGCGCTGGTCGCGCGGATCGACGCCGATCGTATCGCGGACCCCGATCCGGTGAATCTGGCCAGCGCGATCCGGGTCTGGCTGATGGAGCGCGCGCTCGCGTCTAGACCTTGAATAGAGCCTGATTCACGCTTTCGGCGGAGGCGCGAAGCGCTTCCGCCAAAAACGATCAGGCTCTAGCGGCTGGGGCGTGCCGTCCTGAGCAGGGCATAGCCGAGCCCGGCCGACGCGAGCGAGCCGAGCAGCACGCCCACCTTGACCTGGTCGATCAGCAGCGGATTGTCGAAGGCGAGCCCGCCGATGAACAGGCTCATCGTGAAACCGATGCCGCAGAGCAGCGCCACGCCATAGATTTGAAGCCAGCTCGCGCCGTCCGGCTTCGCCGCCAATCCGCATCGGGCCGCGAGCCAGACCGACGCCGACACGCCGACCTGCTTGCCGAGGAACAGCCCGACCGCAATCGCCAAGGGAAGCGGATCGACGAGATTGGCCAGCCTCATGCCGGCGAACGACACGCCGGCATTGGCGAACCCGAACAAGGGCACGATCAGGAACGCGCTCCATGGATGAAGGCCATGTTCGAGGCGGTGGAGCGGGGATGTCTCCGTCTCCTTCGATTCGCCGACGGGGATCATCATCGCAGCCAGCACGCCCGCCACCGTGGGATGCACACCCGACAGGAAAACGGCGACCCACAACACCGCGGCGCAGAGCAGATAAGGCGTGAGCCTTTTCACGCCGCCGCGGTTGAGCGCGAACATCACGCCGAGCACGGCAAGCGCCGCGACCAGCGCCATTGCATTGAGTCCCGCCGTATAGACGAGCGCGATGATCGCCACCGCCCCCATGTCGTCGACGATCGCGACCGTGGTCAGGAATATCTTCAACGAAGTCGGTACGCGGTTGCCCAGCAAGGCGATGAGGCCGAGCGCAAAGGCAATATCGGTCGCGCATGGAATAGCCCAACCGCGCATCAGGCCGGGAACCCTGCCGGCGACGAGCAGATAGAGGATCGCGGGCACGACCATGCCCGCGAGCGCCGCCACGGCCGGCAGGATCCGATCCGGCCAGCGCGCGAGGTGGCCGACCACGAATTCGCGTTTGATCTCCAGCCCGACGAGCAGGAAGAAGATCGCCATCAATCCGTCATTGACCCAATGCAGCAGCGAAAGGCCGGCGAAATAAGCGTGAAGCGCGGCGTGGTAAGCCGGTCCCAAACCGCTGTTCGCGACGAGCAGCGCCAGTATCGCGGCCCCGATCAGCAGGACACCGCCCGCGCTTTCGCCCTGGAGGAATGCCTGCAAGGCGTTGGTGGGCCGATCGCGTTTCATATGATGCACCTCGATTAAGCGACGCCGGCCGCTTCTGCCTACCAAAACCGACTTTGGGGACTCGCCTTCCGCGTCAGGGCCGTTAAAGGCGCGCGCATGACCAGCATCCCGATCAAGCGCGCGCTCCTCTCCGTCTCCGACAAGACCGGCCTGGTCGAGCTGGGCAAAGCCCTGTCCGCCAAGGGCGTCGAGCTCGTGTCGACCGGAGGTACCGCAAAGGCGCTGCGCGACGCAGGCCTGACGGTGAAGGACGTATCGGACCTGACCGGCTTTCCGGAGATGATGGACGGGCGGGTCAAGACCTTGCACCCCAAGGTCCATGGTGGCCTGCTCGCGGTGCGCGACGATCCGCACCATGCCGCCGCGATGGCCGAGCATGAGATCGGCGCGATCGACCTGGTCGTGGTCAATCTCTACCCCTTCGCGCAGACGGTCGCGAAGGGCGCGGCGCGCGACGAGATCATCGAGAATATCGATATCGGCGGCCCGTCGATGGTGCGATCGGCGGCCAAGAACCACGCTTACGTTGCGATCGTGACCGATCCCGCCGATTATGATGCGGTGGCTCAAGGGGAGACCACGATCGAGCAACGCAAGGTCTTCGCCGCGAAGGCGTTCGCGGCGACCGCGGCTTATGACGCGATGATCTCCTCCTGGTTCGCCTTCGCCGATCAAGGGCAGGCCTTCCCCGACACGCTATCGGTGCCGCTCAAGAAGGGCGCGGAACTGCGTTATGGCGAGAATCCGCACCAGTCGGCCGCGCTCTACCTGCCGTTCGGGCCCTCGGCGCGCGGCATCGCGCAGGCCGAGCAGGTGCAGGGCAAGGAGCTCAGCTACAATAATTATAACGACGCCGACGCCGCGCTCGAACTGGTCAGCGAGTTCCGCGACGGGCCGCCGACGGTGGTGATCGTGAAGCATGCCAATCCGTGCGGCGTCGCCACCGGCGAGACCCTGATCGAGGCGTATCAGGCGGCCCTGGCGTGCGACAGCGTGTCGGCGTTCGGCGGCATCATCGCGGTCAACCGCCCGCTCGACGGCCCGACCGCCGAGGCGATGACGGGCATCTTCACCGAGGTCGTCGCCGCGCCTGCGGCCGACGCGGCCGCGCGCGAGGTGTTCGCGAAGAAGAAGAACCTCCGCCTGCTCATCACCGGTGAGCTGCCCGATCCCAAGCGGCCTGGGTTGCAAATGAAGTCGATCGCGGGCGGGATGCTGGTGCAGAGCCGCGACAATGGCCAGGTGGTCGAAGGCGAGCTCAAAGTCGTGACCAAGCGCGCGCCGACCAGCCAGGAGCTGGCCGATTGCCGCTTCGCCTGGACGGTGGCCAAGCACGTCAAGTCGAACGCGATCGTCTATGCCAAGGGCGGATCGACCGCGGGCATCGGCGCGGGCCAGATGAACCGCGTGGAGAGCGCACGCATCGCCGCCTGGAAGGCGAAGGATGCCGCCGACAAGGCAGGCTGGGCCGAGCCGCGCACGATCGGATCGGCGGTCGCGTCGGACGCTTTCTTCCCCTTCGCCGATGGGCTGCTGACGGCGGTCGAGGCGGGCGCGACCGCGGTGATCCAGCCGGGCGGATCGATGCGCGATGCCGAAGTGATCGCCGCCGCCGACGAGGCCGGTCTGGCGATGGTGTTCACGGGGATGCGCCACTTCCGGCATTGAACCCACGCGACAGGCGGAACGGCGCTACGACGAAAGTCGGAAGCCAGGGCCATTGTCGCGCGGAGGACCGCAATCTACCATGGCGGCGACGGCGTTCGGGCGGGCCGAGCGGCCTGTCCGGGACTGCGCCGATCGGGACGACCGCCCGGCAAGTGCCCGATCCGGCCCCGCACAGGAGAGGCCGTGCATTTCCCCAGGCTGATCATGGCCGCCTTGAGCGCATTGGCCTTCGCCGTGCCGGCCGCCGCCAAAGATGCTCCGGCGATCGACTGTCCGCTGCGCAATCAACCTTATTCGTCGCAGTCGCCGCTGATCGACCTGATGCTGAAGCCCGAAGCCATAGCGGTGATCGAGCGCGATGCGCCGGGCCTGGTCGCGCATATATGGTCGGCGGCGAAGAGCGTGACGGTTCCAAGCTTCGGCTCGATCGTCACGCTTCGCCATGCGGCCGGATCTTCTTCTCCCTCCGACGATGTGTGGGCAGTGATCGACCGCGATCTCGCGCGCCTGCCCGTCACGCCCGGCGACAAAAAGGCACGGTGCGCGCGGTACGACGAGGATGCGACGCCGCTCGCGCCGCCTGCGGGGCATCCCGCCATCCTCGTCTTCGAGAAGATGACGGGCTTCCTGGATGAGCCATCGGTGGCGGCGGCGCATGCCGCCTTGTTCGCGATCGCGCAGCGCAAAGGCTGGTCGATCGTCGCCACCGATCGTGCCGGCGCGATCACGCCCGCCAATTTGCGGCATTTCGACGTGGTGATCTGGAATAATGTGAGCGGCGACGCGCTGACCGTCCGGCAGCGGCGCGTCTTCCGTTCCTATATCGAACGGGGCGGCGGTTTCGTCGGGGTCCATGGCTCGGGCGGCGATCCGTCCTATTTCTGGGACTGGTATGTCGACACGCTGATCGGCGCGCGCTTCATCGGGCATCCGATGGCGCCGCAATTCCAGGAGGCGCGGGTGATGGTGACCGATCCGGCCAGCCCGATCGTGCGCGATCTGGCGCCGGGATGGACGATGACCGACGAATGGTATTCGTTCACGCCCAATCCGCGCGCCAATGGCGCGCATGTGCTGCTCGCGCTCGACGAGACGACCTATTCGCCCAGATCGGGCGAGAAGGATCTGCGCATGGGCAAAGACCATCCGATCGCCTGGACGCGCTGCATCGGCGATGGCCGGTCCTTCTTTTCCGCGATCGGCCATCGGCCCGAAGGCTATTCCGAACCGCATTATGTGCGCGTGCTGGAAGCCGGGATAGAATGGGCGGCGGGCGCGGGCTCGACCGGGTGCAGGCAAGGTCGGGAGGTCGTACCTAGCCGTTAGAGTTTGTTTTCTCTGAGGTGGGATCGACGGCGACAGCCCTCTCCCTTTTGAGGGAGAGGGTTGGGTGAGGGTGCCCCGCACTACGGGTCCTGGCGCTCGCCTGCGGCCACGGCTCGCTTTCGCGAGCCGACTTCGCGGCTGCGACATGCCCCCGGCATGTCGCTGACCGCCGCTACGTCCCCCTCACCCC
>Ga0207657_10001331_pt1 | contig 26231 bp, 30 predicted proteins | sample KBSC33metaG_FD_184316 | JGI IMG/M metagenome (GOLD analysis project Ga0207657, IMG submission 184316) | Corn rhizosphere microbial communities from Kellogg Biological Station, Michigan, USA - KBS C3-3 metaG (SPAdes) (version 2) | ecosystem: Host-associated > Plants > Roots > Rhizosphere > Soil ... | reverse complement strand
GCCGAACGTCCCGCATTCCATCTGGAACCACTATATCGGGGTGGCCGATATCGACCGGGCCGCAACGGCCATTACCGACAACGGCGGCCAAATCCTCCACGGCCCCATCGAGATCCCGGGCGGCGAATATTCGCTCAACGGCATCGACCCACAGGGCGCGATCTTTGGCCTCGTCGGCCCACGCAAAAGCTAAGGAGTTCAAATCATGGCAAGCAACAAACTCACCACCGTCCTGTGGTTCGACCGCGGGGAAGCACGCAAGGCCGCGGAATTTTACGCCGCCACTTTTCCCGATAGCTCGGTCGGCGATGCGATGCAGGCCCCGGGCGATTACCCGGACGGCAAGGAAGGCAGTGAGCTGACTGTCGACTTCACCGTCCTCGGCCGCCCCTTCTCCGGCCTCAACGGCGGTCCGAACTTCAAACCGAATGAGGCAGTCAGTTTCATGGTCGTCACCGAGGACCAGGCCGAAACCGACCGCTACTGGAACGCCATCGTCAGCAACGGCGGCGAAGAGAGCGCCTGCGGCTGGTGCAAGGACAAGTGGGGCTTCTCCTGGCAGATCACGCCGCGCGTTCTGCTCGAAGCGACGACCAGTCCCAACAAGGCGGCGGCCAAACGCGCGTTCGACGCGATGATGACGATGAAGAAGATCGACATCGGAGCGATCGAGGCCGCGATGGCCGAGGTACCGGCCGATGCGTAAGCTTACCGGCACCGTCTTCCAGTCGCTCGACGGCATCATGCAGGCGCCGGGCGGACCGGACGAGGATACGACCTCCGGCTTCCGTTACGGCGGCTGGTCGTTTCACTTCTGGGACGAGAGTTTGGAGAAGCCGTTCGGGCCGGTGATCGACGCCGACTACGACCTGCTGCTCGGCAAGCGGACGTACGACATCTTCTCCGCCTTCTGGCCCAAGCACCAGGACGATCCGATCGGCGCCCGCTTCCAGCGCATCAACAAATATGTGCTGACCCATTCGGACGAACCGCTCGGCTGGGAACGTAGCGAGAAGCTGTCGGGCGACACGGCGGAGGCAGTCGCCAGGCTCAAGCAGACCGAAGGCCGCGACCTGCTCATCCAGGGCAGCAGCACCCTCTACGGCCCGCTGCTCAAAGCCGGACTGATCGACCGGCTGATCACGATGGTGTTCCCCGTCATCCTTGGCAGCGGAAAGTCGATCTTCGACGGCTCCACCGGCGCGGGCGCGCTGAAGCTCGTACAGCATGTGATCTCGGACAAGGGCGTGGCCTTCCTCGCCTACGAACCGGCAGGCGAAGTCCCGATCGGCTCATTCGCCGACGAAGCCGAGCAGGCGAAAACGGAGTGATTGCCCGCCCCACAATCCGGGCATTCGAGAGTTCGCCCGATCGCGGCCGCGGCCTCGCGCGCGACTTTCCCGTGCGCTGGGCGCTGGAAGAGGTCGGCCAACCGTACGATGTCCATCTCGTCACGTTCAAGGAGATGAAGGAGCCGGAGCACCGCGCGCTGCAACCTTTCGGCCAGATCCCGACGTACCAGGAGGACGATCTCAGCCTGTTCGAGTCGGCGGCGATCATCCTGCGCATCGCCGAGACCCATCCCGGCCTGCTGCCGACCGATGACAATGCGCGGTCGCGGGCGATCGCGTGGATGTTCGCTGCCAAGGCGACCGTCGAGCCGGTGATCGTCGAGCGGGAAGCGGCGATGCTGCTGGAGCGCGACAAGCCGTGGTTCGACGCGCGCATGCCGAACATGGAGGATCGCGTGCGAGGACGCTTGACCGACCTGTCGAACCGCCTCGGCCAGGCCGACTGGCTCGACAGCGATTTCAGCGCCGGGGACCTGCTCATGATCAATGTCCTTCGCAGGCCTGCCGCTACTCCTTTGCTCGACGAGCGTCTCGTCGCATATGTCGCCCGCGGTGAAGCGCGACCGGCATTCAAACGCGCATTCGAGGCCCAACACGACGTCTTCCTCGCCGCGTCCAGGGAACAGGCCCAATGACTCTTCAACTCTTCGGCCACCTATTCTCGTCCTACACGTGGAAAGCGCTGATCCCGCTCTACGCGAACGAAACGCCGTTCGAGTTCAGACCGGTCGGTCCCGACCAGCCGGAAAACAGCGAGATCCTGAAGCGGCATTCGCCGTTCGGGCAGTTCCCGCTGCTAATCGACGACGACGCGGCAGTGTTCGAATCGACCCCGATCATCGACTATCTCGAGGCTTGCCATCCCGGCGCGAACCGCTGGATTCCCGAGGGTGAAGCTGGCCGCCGGACCCGGCTGCTCGATCGCTTCTTCGACCTGCACGTCATGACCAACATGAACACGCCGGTCGGCGACGCGCTGCGGCCAGAAGGTTCGCGCGATCCTTACGGAGTGACACGCGCCCGCCAGCGCCTGCACATCGCCTACGACTGGCTCGAACAGAACCTCGGCGAGGGTCCGTGGGCGATCGGCGACGCATTTACGCTGGCCGACTGCGCGGCCGCGCCATCATTATTCTATGCCGACTGGGTCGAGGAAATCGGCGAAGGTCGCCCGCGGCTCAAGGCTTACCGCCAGCGATTGCTGGCCCATCCCGCCGTCTCGCGGTGCGTAGAGGACGCACGTCACTTTCGCCCCTATTTCCCGCTCGGTGCACCCGATCGCGACTAAGCGAAGGCGGCCGATTTCCGCAGTAGTTGATAGGCTTCGATCACCTCGCCCAGCTTTGTCTCGTGGCTACGATCGCCGCCATTCTTGTCTGGATGGTAGCGGCGAACCAGGCCTGAATAGCGCTGACGCAATTGATGCCGGTCGGCGTCTTCGCCGAGGCCGAGCACGGAGAGCGCGCGCCTTTCCGACTTGCTGAATCGCGACGGCGACTGACGCGCGCGCCCACGGCCAAAGCGGCCGGAAATCGCGTCAAGCGGATCGGAGAAATCGCCCCACGCTGGCGGCGGGTCGGCGCCGTTGTGCGCAAAGACCCGGCTCGGCCGCTCCCAGCCGCCGAGCGGTCCCTGAGCGTCCTGAATCTCGTCGGGGGTCATGCCCTCAAACCAGTTGTACTTCGCATTGTGCTCGCGGACATGGTCCAGGCACAGGAACCGCCAGGCGCCCGGCCCGTCGAAGCTGGCGGGCTGAAGCGGCGCCTTGAATTCGCCGGGCGCGTCGCATCCGGGCGCGGCGCACCGTGCACGCGCACCCTCGATCCGGCCATGCAGTCGAGCCGGTTTCAAGCGCTGGCACCCTTCCATTCCAATATCAGTTGCTCGCCCGCCGGTGCCGCTGGCCAACGCTCCGCCAGAGTCCGCAATTCACAGCGAATCCGCGCGATCGCGTCGTCGGTGATCGCCGGCGTCGGAACGTATGAAGAGGCACAGCCCGCATCGATGGTCGCCCGTAGCGTTGGAAGGTCGGTTTGTGCACGGCTCCACAAGTCGGCTTCAAAGCATTCGACAATGCGTTCCGCCTGCAGGATGGGAACGATCGACGGATCGGGAACGCGGGCCCGCTTGGCGCTGGCGTGACCGGCAGACTTGGCAATGCCGGCAATCTCCTCGGGGTGGCGGCCATCGGCGACCATCCCCCAGAATCCCTCGGAGATGCCGAATTCTTTTTCGACGTAGAAGTGCACCGCGTCGTGCGGAACGGGGCCCTTGTGGGGGAATGTAGTGCTCACGCGATCGTCCGTGGACCGCACGATGTCGATCCGGTCGCTTTGCTCGCCCTTGGTGATGGTGATTTGCATGCCTGTTCTGATCCAGCCGATCTATATAGGTGCGATGACAATGACCGCCACCGGACCCATCGCGACTGAAATGCTCGCACGCCTCAACTCGGCGCTTTCGCCGAGCCACGTCGAGCTCACCGACGACAGCGAGCAGCATCGCGGCCACGGCGGATACAATCCGGCCGGCGAAAGCCACTTCAGCCTGCGGATCGAAAGCGCCGCTTTTGCCGGGAAGACCCGCCTTCAGCGTCAGCGTCTGGTGTACGCCGCGCTCGGCGATCTGATGCGCGAGCGCGTCCACGCTTTGTCGATCCGCACCACCGCTCCGGGAGAAGAATGATGGCCACCGTCGAAACGGCGTTTGAGCAGATCATCACGCCGGTCACGCACGATCTCGGCGCGTTCAAGGTCAACCGGTCGCTGCCGGCGCGCGAGCGAACGATGGTCGGCCCGTTCATCTTCGTCGATGAGTTTGGCCCGGCGCGGCTGCCGGCAGGCCAGGGGATGGACGTGCGGCCGCACCCGCACATCAACCTCGCGACGGTCACTTACCTGTTCGATGGCGCGATCGAGCATCGCGACAGCATCGGCTCGCACCAGGTGATCGAACCGGGTGCGATCAACCTCATGACGGCGGGCAGCGGCATCGTCCATTCAGAGCGCTCGCCGCAGGAGCTGCGGCCGGACGGCCCGTCGCTATACGGGATGCAGACCTGGCTCGCGCTGCCGGACGGCGCGGAAGAGATTGCTCCAGCGTTCGACCATGTCGCCGCAGATGGCTTGCCGCTTGTCGAGGACGGCGGCGCCAGCGCTCGCGTGCTGATGGGCAGCCTGTGGGGCGCGCAAGCGGCCACACCGCAACATTCGCCAACCATTTACGCTGACATCCAGCTATCGCCGGGCGGCAGTCTGCCGATCGACGCCGAGGCTGACGAGCGCGCGGTGATGCTGGTGGGCGGCGAGGCCGACCTCGATGGACAGGCGCTCGAACTCTACGCCCTTTACGTGCTCCGTCCCGGTCATCGCGCGCGGCTGTCGAGCGGAGCCGGCGGACGATTGATGCTGATGGGCGGCGCGGCATTTACGACGCGACGTTATGTATTCTGGAACTTCGTGTCCTCATCACGCGACCGCATCAATCAGGCCAAGGAGGATTGGAAAGCGCAGCGTTTCCCGACCATCCCGGGCGACGATCAGGAATTCATTCCGCTGCCTCAGGTGCCGACCACGGTCAGTTACCCGTGACGGCCATGCGGCGAATTGTGCTGCAGACTGGTGTCACGTTGAATGTCGCCGAGGCCGGCAATTCGGGCGCGCCAGCCGTCATCCTGCTCCACGGGTTCCCGGAATCGCACCGGACGTGGCGCGAAATGATCCCGCGGCTTGAGGATCTCCATCTCATCATGCCCGACCAGCGCGGGTTCGCGGGCTCGGACCTGCCGCAGGAGAAAAGCGCCTACAAAACCGATACGCTGGTCGACGATGTCTTCGCGCTCGCCGACGCGCTGCGCGTCGAGCGGTTTGCGCTGGTGGGTCATGACTGGGGCGGCGCGATCGCCTGGGCCGCGGCATTGCGCGGCGAGCCGCGGCTGACCCGTCTGGCCATCGTCAATTCGCCGCACCCGGTCATCTTCCAGAAGACCCTGATCGAGGACGCCGACCAGCGCGCCGCGTCGCAATATATCAATGCGTTCAAGACGCCGGGCTTCGAGAAGATGGTCGAAAAGAAGGGCTTCGACTGGTTCTTCGACACGACCTTCGCGCGGCACGTCGATGTGTCCACGATCGGTCCGCAGGAGCGGCAGGAGTATATCGCGGATTGGTCGCAGCCAGGCGCGTTCAACGCCATGCTCAACTGGTATCGCGCCTCGCGGATCATCGTGCCGCCGCCGGGCGCGACCGTGCCCCTGCCCGACATCCTGTTGCGCGCCTTTCCGAGCATCGAGATCCCGACGCTCGTCATCTGGGGCATGCAGGACAAAGCGCTGCTGCCGATCCAGCTCGAGGGTCTTGACCCGCTTATCGACGACCTCGCAATCGTTCGCCTGCCGGATGCGGGTCACTTCGCGCCGTGGGAAGCACCGGACGCCGTGGCGGGCGCATTGGGACCCTTCCTTGCCGCGGACACCGCCGCTACTGCCTCGCCATCATGATCAAGACCCGTTCCCGCTCGCGGTCGGCCGCGCGGCTCGCCGCCGTCCAGGCGCTCTACCAGCACGACATGGAGGGCACGCCCGTGCCGCGGCTCCTCAAGGAATTTCACGACCACCGGCTCGGCGCGACGATCGAGGACGCGACCTACCACGACGCCGAACAGGACTTCTTCGACGATGTCGTCAGCGGCACCGACGCCCGCGGGGCAGAGATCGACGCCCTGATCAGCGACCGGCTCGCCGAGGGTTGGACGCTCGAGCGGCTCGACCGCCCGATGCGCGCGATCCTGCGCGCCGGAGCTTATGAGCTAATCGCCCGCCCGGATGTCCCGGTCGCTTCGGTCATCACCGAATATGTCGACGTCGCCCACGCCTTTTACGACAAGCGCGAGAGCGGCTTCGTCAACGGCTTGCTCGACGCGATTGCAAAGGAAGCCCGCCCGGCGCGGGTTTGAGCGTTGCGCGAGCGGGAGGTCATCGAGCGTTTGCGCCGCATTGCGACGGCGCCGGAAGCGCGCGGGCTGCGTGACGACGTCGCGCTGCTCGACGGCCTCGTCATCACGCACGACAGCATCGCCGAGGGCGTTCACTTCCTGCCGCACGATCCGCCGGCCAGCGTCGGCTGGAAGCTGGTCGCGGTGAACTTGTCGGACCTCGCCGGCAAGGGCGCCACGCCGGCGGGCGCCTTGCTATCGCTGACCATCAGCGGCCCCGGGGAATGGGAACGGGCATTGCTGGGCGGGATCGAAGCGGCGTGCGAAAGCTACGGCCTGCCGCTGCTTGGCGGCGACACTATCGCGCTGCCAGCCGCAAGTCCGCGCGTTCTCGGCCTGACGGTGCTCGGCCGCGCCGGCCCCCGCGTACCGCCACGATCAGGCGGTCGACCGGGGGATTCCTTGTGGCTGATCGGCACGGTCGGCGACGCCGCCGCGGGCCTGGACCAACTGCGCGCGGACGGAAAGGCGGAGGGGCCGCTGGTCGACATTTACCGCCGTCCGGTTCCGCAACTTGAGGCGGGACGCTCACTGGCGCCCCTGGCCAATGCGATGATGGACATTTCCGACGGCCTGCTGATCGACGCGCTGCGGATGGCCGAGGCCAGCGATTGCGCGATGGTCATCGACCTCGACCGCCTGTCCCTCTCGAGCGCGTTCGTCGCCGAGCGCGGGCAGGGTCTCAGGGCGCGCCTGTTCGCGGCGACCGGAGGCGACGATTACGCGTTGCTTGCCGCCTTGCCGGCGGATGTCGAGCCGGTAACCCTTTCTTTACCAAAGCGGACGAGGATCGAGCGTATCGGCTCGCTGGTTGCAGGCAAGGCATCCCTTTCCCTCACCTACGCCGGCGAGCCTGTCGAACTGCCGGAAAGGCTGGGTTTTGAGCACCAGGGCACTGACCATCGCGGGCTTTCCGCTCCGCCAATGGCTGATCGGCCTTAGCGGCGTCGCGTCCGGCATGCTGGTCGCGCTCCTCCTTCACTAATCCCTCGTTTCCCGCGGTTGCCAGCCGCGTAAACGCCTCTTAAACATTCCTCGCTTTTCGGCGGCGGCGGCCGGTCTTCGGGCCGCGTTTCGCCTCGCCACAAACGGGGACGCTAACACTCATGAACCTGATCACCATCGCCCTAGTCTGCGGGCTGATTGCCGTGCTCTACGGCATCGTCACCAGCCGCCAGGTGCTCGGCATGTCGCCGGGCAACCAGCGGATGATCGAAGTTGCCGCCGCGATCCAGGAAGGCGCCGGCGCCTACCTTCGCCGGCAATATACGGCCATCGCCATCGTCGGTGTCGTCATCGCCGTCATCATCTTCTTTTTCCTCGGTGGCCTCAGCGCCGCCGCTTTCGTGATTGGTGCGGTCCTGTCGGGGGCGACAGGCTTCATCGGCATGAACATCTCGGTGCGGGCCAACGTCCGCACGGCGGAGGCCGCGCGCCACAGTCTGCAGAGCGGGCTTACGACTGCCTTTCGTGCCGGTGCCATCACCGGCATGCTCGTCGCCGGTCTCGCGCTGCTCGCGATCGCGGGTCTGTTCTGGTACCTGATCGGCCCCGGCGGCTACGCGCCGAACGACCGTCCCGTCGTCACCGCGCTGACCGCGCTCGCACTCGGCGCCTCGCTGGTGTCCATTTTCGCCCGTCTCGGCGGCGGCATCTTCACCAAGGCCGCGGACGTCGGCGCCGATCTGGTCGGCAAGGTCGAAGCCGGAATCCCCGAAGACGACCCACGCAACCCGGCCGTGATTGCCGATAACGTTGGCGACAACGTCGGCGACTGCGCCGGCATGGCCGCCGATCTGTTCGAAACCTACGTCGTCACCGTCGGCATCACCATGGTCTCCGTGGCGCTGGCGATCGGCGCCTCGCCGCTATTGCTGCCGCTGATGAGCCTGCCGCTGCTGATTGGCGGCGTGTGCATCATCACCTCGATCATTGGCACCTACATGGTGAAGCTTGGCCGCAAGGGCTCGATCATGGGCGCCCTCTACAAGGGTTTCTGGACCGCCACGCTGCTGGCCGTTCCCGCCATCTACGGCGCGGCGTATTACGCGCTGGGCGGGGACCTCAATCAGACCATCTCTACCACCGCCGGCACCAGCTTCGCCGCGATGAACCTGGTCTGGGCGAGCTTCATCGGCCTGGCGGTCACCGCGCTGATCGTGTGGATTACCGAATATTACACCGGCACCAACTACCGCCCCGTGCAATCGATCGCCCGGGCGAGCCAGACCGGCCACGGCACCAACATCATCCAGGGCCTGGCGATCAGCCTGGAATCGACCGCTCTGCCGACCCTGGTCATCATCGCCGGCCTGATTTCCAGCTATCAGCTCGCCGGCTTCCTCGGCGTGGCCTTCGCCGCCTCGGCGATGCTCGCGCTGGCCGGCATGGTGGTCGCCCTCGACGCGTACGGCCCGGTTACCGACAATGCGGGTGGCATTGCCGAAATGGCGGGCATGGAGGAGGAGGTCCGTCACAAGACCGATGCCCTCGATGCGGTCGGCAATACGACCAAGGCGGTCACCAAGGGCTATGCGATCGGTTCGGCTGGCCTTGCCGCGCTGGTGCTGTTCGGTGCCTACACCGCCGACCTTAAGGAGTTCGGCGCCGACATTGGCGTGACGACCAATCTGGACACGCTATTCAGCCTGTCGAACCCGTACGTCATCGTCGGCCTCCTGCTCGGCGCGCTGCTGCCTTATCTGTTCGGCGCGATGGGCATGACCGCGGTCGGCCGTGCAGGCGGCGCTGTCGTCGAGGAGGTCCGCGAGCAGTTCCGAAACAATCCGGGCATCATGGACGGGACGTCGCGGCCCAACTATGCGCGCACCGTCGACCTCGTCACCAAGGCCGCGATCCGGGAGATGATCCTGCCGTCGCTGCTGCCGGTGCTGGCTCCAATCGTCGTCTACTTCGTGATCGGCGCGGTCGCCGGCAAGGAGAACGGCCTGGCCGCGGTCGGCGCGCTGCTCCTCGGCGTGATCGTTTCCGGTCTGTTCGTCGCCATCTCGATGACGAGCGGCGGCGGCGCCTGGGACAATGCCAAGAAATATATCGAGGATGGCAATTACGGCGGCAAGGGTTCCGAAGCCCACAAGGCCGCGGTAACCGGCGACACCGTCGGCGATCCCTATAAGGACACCGCCGGCCCGGCCGTGAACCCGATGATCAAGATCACCAACATCGTGGCGCTGCTGCTGCTCGCGGCGCTGGCGGCCCGCGCCGCCGGCTGATCCTCAGTATCGTCCGAGTTGAGCCCCGTCGCGATCGGTCGCGGCGGGGCTTTTCTTTGGCTGGACCCGCGCCCATCTCCAGCTGATGCCAAGCGCAATCCGGATTCATGAAGTTGGCGGGCCCGAGGTCCTCAAGTGGGAAGAGGTAGAAGTCGGCGATCCCGGTCGCGGCCAAATCCGCCTCCGCCAGGAAGCCGCGGGCCTGAACTTCATCGACGTCTATCACCGCACCGGTCTCTACCCGCAGCCGCTCCCATTCACGCCCGGGGTTGAGGGCGCCGGCGTTGTCGAAGCCGTCGGAGATGGCGTCACCAATGTCAGCCTCGGGGATCGTGTCGCTTACGGCGGCCCGATTGGCGGCTATGCCGAGGTCCGGCTGATCGACGCCGAGAAGGTCGTTCGCCTTCCCAATACCATTTCGACCGAGCAGGCCGCGGCGATGATGCTCCAGGGAATGACCGCGCAGATGCTGCTGCGCCAGGTCTATGCGGTGAAGCCCGGCGATACGATCCTGATCCAGGCCGCTGCGGGCGGCGTCGGCCTGATCGTCTGCCAATGGGCGAAGGCGCTCGGCGCGACGGTGATCGGCACGGTCGGCAGCGACGAGAAAGCCGAGCTCGCACGCGCGCACGGCTGCGACCACCCGATCGTCTACACCCGACAGGATTTCGTGGCCGAGGTCGACCGCGTTACCGGCGGCGCCAAGCTTCCCGTCGTCTATGACTCGGTCGGCAAGGATACGTTTCTCAAATCGCTCGACTGCCTCCGCCCGCGCGGACTGATGGTCGGCTTCGGCAACGCGTCGGGCCCGCCCGACCCGATCTCGCCCAACCTTCTCGCCCAGAAAGGCTCGCTCTTCCTGACGCGCCCTACTCTCTTCAATTATACGGCGACGCGGGAAGAGCTGGAGACAGCCGCGAACGACCTGTTCGACATGGTGACGAGCGGCAAGGTGAAGGTCGAGGTCAAGCAGCGCTTCCCCCTGCGCGATGCCGCGGAAGCCCACCGCGCACTGGAAGCCCGCCAGACCAGCGGATCGACCGTCCTTACCGTCTGACGCCTCCCTGCCTTCACATTTCACCAGCGCCCCTGTAAGGCGCGGCGACTTTTCACACCGATTGGAGACTGATCTTTTGGCCAAAGAAGAATTGCTCGAGATGCGCGGCCGCGTCGTGGAGCTCCTCCCGAATGCCATGTTCCGCGTCGAGCTCGAGAATGGCCATGAGGTTTTGGGTCATACTGCCGGCAAGATGCGCAAGAACCGTATTCGCGTGCTGACCGGCGATGAGGTGCTGGTCGAAATGACGCCATACGACCTGACCAAGGGCCGGATCACCTATCGCTTCATGCCCGGCCGCGGAGGCCCGCCCGGCTACACGGGCTAGGCCGCTCCAGTGCGGCTGATCCTCGCTTCGGCGAGCCCGCGCCGCCTCGACCTGCTGGCGCGCATCGGCGTCACGCCCGACGCGGTCGCGCCCGCCGACATCGACGAGAGCGTGCCGCGAGGCGAACTGCCGCGCGAGCATGCTATGCGGCTGGCACGGGAAAAAGCCGAACTCGTCGCAACGGCAAGTCCGGACGCGCTGGTTCTCGGCGCCGACACCGTTGTCGCGGTCGGCCGCCGCATCCTGCCCAAGGTCGAGGATGAAGCGACGCTGCGGCAATGCATGAAGCTGCTGTCCGGCCGCCGCCACCGCGTCCTGACCGGGGTCGCGCTGGTGGTGCCGGGCCACGGCATCCGCCAGCGGCTGGTCGAGACGATGATCGCCATGAAGCGACTGAGCGACGAGGAAATCGACTATTACGCCAGCCACGGCGAATGGCGCGGCAAGGCCGGCGGTTATGCGCTGCAGGGCTATGGCGAGGTCTACGTCCGCCACATCGCCGGCAGCTATTCCAACGTCGTCGGCCTGCCGCTCGCCGAGACCCGCGTGCTGCTGAAATCGGCGGGGTACGATCTTGCCTGAATGGCTGATCGAGCGCGGGATCGGCGAGACCCGCGCGGCCCTGATCGAAGGCGACGAGATCATCGAAGCGCGCGTCAGGCGCGAGGGAATCACGCCAGCCGGAACGGTTCTCGCAGCCAAGCTGGTCGCCGTTGCGCCGCGAGTGACCGTGGAAGCGGATGGCGAGCGCTTCCTGCTCCCCCGCGGTGTCAGCGGCGTCAGCGAGGGCGGTCGCCTGGTCATTGAAGTGGTTCGCGAGGCGCTTGGCGGTGCTGAGCCATGGAAGCTGGGACTGGCTCGCATCACGCAGGAGCAACCCCGGCCCGCACCGGCGCTCGCCGACGGGCGCGAAGGGGTGATCGAGAGCTGGGACGATCTATTGCAGGAAGCGCGCGACGGGATTGTTGCGTTCGAGGGCGGCGAGTTGCGGATCGAGCCCACCGCCGCGATGACGATGATCGACGTCGATGGCTGGCTGATCCCCGATCGTCTCGCGCAGATGGCTGCATGGGCTGCCGCGCGGGCCATCGGCCGCCTCGATATCGGCGGCTCCATCGGCGTGGATTTTCCGACGCTCAAGGGCAAGTCCGAGCGCCACGAAGTGGACTCGATCCTCGATGGCTATTTGCCGGCGCCGTTCGAAAAAACGGCCATCAACGGCTTCGGATTCGTGCAGGTCGTACGGCCCAAATCCCGCGGCTCGTTGCTGGACCTTGCGCGGGACCGTGCGGCATTCGAAGCGCGCGCTCTGCTTCGCCGCGCCGGACGCGAGACCGGTGCCAAACGGCTCGTCGCCAATCCGGCGGTCGTCGCCAAACTCTCTGGCCAGCCCGGCTGGCTCGATCAGCTTGCCCGGCAGATTGGCGGGGCCGTCGGCTTGCGGGCCGATGCCGCCCTTCCCATGTCAGGCGGGTATGCCGAGAACGCCTGACCAGACCAAAAGCTGTCCGATCTGCGGCGAGCCGGCGACGCCCGCCCACGCACCGTTCTGCAGCCGCGGCTGCAAGGATCGCGACCTGCTGCAATGGCTGGGCGATGGCTATCGCATCCCCGGCCCGCCCGTCGATCCCCAGAGGGTGGACAGCAGCGAGGACGACGGTTAGGACGCGCCCCTCGCCAAGCGGAGCCACCCGGTTTCGATGCGAATGCCCAGGTAGCTCAGTTGGTAGAGCACGTGACTGAAAATCACGGTGTCGGCGGTTCGATCCCGTCCCTGGGCACCATTTTCGACCTTCCCACCCCGGCGCTGTTGCTCGACCGGTCACGGCTCGAGCGTAACGCCGCGCGCATGGGCGAGCATGTGCGGCGACTGGGCGTGAAACTCAGGCCGCACGTGAAGACCGCAAAATCCATCGATGTGCTGCGCGAGCTTGGGGATAACCCGCCCATCACCGTCTCGACCATCGCCGAGGCGCGCTATTTCTTCGAGCGCGGCGTGACCGACATCCTGTACGCGGTCGGCATCGCGCCGGTGAAGCTGCCCGAGATCGCCGAGCTGATCCGGGCCGGATGCAAGCTGCGGGTCATTCTCGACACGGTCGAGGCGGCGGCTGCGGTGCGCGATTTCGCGGACGCCGAGGGGATCGAAATCGAGGCACTGATCGAGATCGACAGCGACGGTCACCGGGCCGGCGTCGAGGCCGAGGACCCGCTGCTGATCGCGATCGGGTGCCGCCTCGGGCCGAGCCTGGCGGGCGTGATGACCCATTGCGGCGCATCCTACGGTTGCCGAACCCAAGCCGAGTTCGCAGCCATTTCCGAGCAGGAGCGCGCGCTCACCGTCCGCGCCGCCGAGCGGCTTCGCGCGGCGGGTCTGCCCTGCCCGATCGTCAGCGTTGGTTCCACACCCTCGATCCACTACGCCACCGACCTGACCGGCGTCACCGAAGCGCGGGTCGGCGTTTACGTGTTCGGCGACCTCGTCCAGGCCAACCTCGGCACCTGCTCCACCGACGACATCGCGATCGGCGTGCTGGCCAGCGTGATCGGCCACAACCGGCCGCATGGGCGAGTGCTGGTCGATGCCGGCTTCCTCGCCATGAGCCGCGACCCGGGAATGACCGGCGGTCCTGCCGATTACGGGTACGGCGCGATCTGCGACGCGGTGACCGGCGAGGTCATGGATGAGGTGATGCTCTCATCGACCAATCAGGAGCACGGCATCATCACGGCGCGCGTGGGAGAAATCGACTTCGATCGCTTCCCGATCGGGAGCCGCGTCCGCATTCTGCCCAACCATGCCTGCGCCACCGCCGCAGCTTATGATGGTTATCATGTGATCGACGGCGGACCGGAAATCCTCGCGGTCTGGGACCGCGTCAACGGCTGGTAGTCATTCAGCCGCCGTGGCGATCGGCAATTCTTCAAGACCTTCTTCGAACCAGGCGATCGTCCGCCGCAATCCCTCTTCCAGCGAGATGGTCGGATGCCAGCCCAGCAATTGCCGGGCGCGCGAGATGTCGGGCTTGCGGCGCTGCGGATCGTCCTGAGGCAGGTCGCGATGGGCAAAGCTCATCTTGCCGCCCGTCATCTCGACGAGCTGATCGGCGAGATCCTTCACCCGTAGTTCGCGCGGGTCGCCGAGGTTGACCGGCATGCCCGCCACCCCGCTGTCTATCAGGCGGAGCAGACCCTCGACCGTATCGTCGACGAAGCAGAAGCAGCGCGTCTGCGAGCCGTCGCCGTAGATCGTCACCTCCTGGCCGGACAGCAGCTGATTGATGAAGTTGGAGACGACGCGGCCGTCGTCGGCCTGCATGCGAGGGCCATAGGTGTTGAAGATGCGAGCAACGCGGACGTCGGCACGGCCGAGACGCAGGAAATCGAACGCCAGCGCCTCCGCGGCGCGCTTGCCTTCGTCGTAACAGGCGCGCGGGCCCGTGCAGTTCACCGCGCCGCGATACTCTTCGTGCTGCGGGTGGATTTCGGGATCGCCGTAGACCTCACTGGTCGACGTCAGCAGTAACCGCGCTCCGCTCCGCTCGGCGAGACGCAGCGCATTTCGCGTGCCTAGCACGTTGGTGAGCAAGGTATGTTCGGGATCGGCTTGATAGCGGTCGGGCGATGCTGCGCAGGCGAGATGAAAGATGTGGGTGAACGGCCTGGCGCGCACTGCATCCGGCAAGTCGTCGACCACGTCGTGCTCGACGAATTCGGCCAGCCCGCGATTGAGGAGCGGTGCGATATTGTCGATGCGTCCGGTCTGCAGATTATCGAGGATGACGAGGCGCGCGCCTTCGCCGGCCAGCCGGTCGCACAGGTGCGAGCCGATGAAACCGGCACCGCCCGTGACGAGCGCGAGTTGACCCTGACGCTTCACAACGACTCCATCGTTCCCGGATTGCGAAGCGCATGGCGCCCGCAAGCGTTCCCCAACGTCCGGTTAGAGCTTCTCGGTCAGCTCCGGCACGATCTTGAACAGGTCGCCGACCAGGCCGATGTCCGCGACCTGGAAGATCGGCGCTTCCTCGTCCTTGTTGATGGCGATGATCGTCTTCGAATCCTTCATGCCGGCGAGATGCTGGATGGCGCCCGAAATGCCGATCGCGACATAGACTTCCGGCGCGACGATCTTGCCCGTCTGCCCGACCTGATAGTCGTTCGGAGCATAGCCGGCATCGACCGCGGCGCGCGAGGCGCCGACGCCCGCGCCGAGCTTGTCGGCGAGGGGATCGAGCAAGGCGTGGAACTGCTCAGACGAACCAAAGGCGCGCCCGCCGGAGACGATGATCTTGGCGCTGGTCAGCTCGGGCCGTTCGCTCTTCGACTGCTCAGCCGACACGAACTGGCTTTTGCCTTCGCCGCCGGCGGCATCGACCGTTTCCACCGAGCCGGAGCCGCCGTCCGCTGCCGCCTTTTCGAAGGCGGTGGTGCGGACCGTGATGACTTTCTTGGCGTCCTTGGACTTGACCGTCGCGATGGCATTGCCGGCGTAGATCGGGCGGGTGAAGGTGTCGGCGTCCTCGACCGAGAGGATGTCGCTGATCTGCATCACGTCGAGCAGGGCGGCGACGCGCGGCGCGACGTTCTTGCCGGTGGTGGTCGACGGCGCGAGGAACGCGTCGTGGCCGTCCATCAGCTTCACCACCACAGGCGCGACCGCTTCGGCCAGATTATGTTCCAGCGCGTCGCTGCTTGCGGCGTAAACCTTGCCGATCCCGGCGATCTTCGCCGCCGCCTGAGCGACGCCGTCGACATTGTTGCCGACGACCAGCGCGTTGACGTCGCCGAGCTTGCCCGCCGCCGTGACCGTCGCCAGCGTCGCATCCTTGATGGCGCTGCCGTCATGTTCGACCAGGACCAGAACGCTCATTTCGCAATCCCCATACCCTTGAGCCGTTCGACCAGCTCATCGACCGATCCGACCTTGATGCCCGCCTGGCGCTTGGCAGGTTCGGTGACCTTCAGCGTCTCGAGCCGGCGCGCGACGTCGACGCCGTAATCGCCCGGCGACTTGGTCGCGAGCGGCTTCGACTTCGCCTTCATGATGTTGGGCAGGGAGGCGTAGCGCGGCTCATTGAGGCGAAGGTCGGTGGTGACCACCGCGGGCAAGTTGAGCTTCACCGTCTCGAGCCCGCCATCGACTTCGCGGGTGACGGTCGCGCTGTCGCTGAGCTCGACCTTCGAGGCGAACGTGCCCTGCGGCCAGCCTAGCAATGCCGCCAGCATCTGGCCTGTCGCATTATTGTCGTCGTCGATTGCCTGCTTGCCGAGGATGACCAGCTGCGGCTGTTCCTCTTCCGCGATCTTGGCGAGAATCTTGGCGACCGCCAGCGGCTCGACCTCTTCCTCGGTCTGGACGAGGATGGCGCGGTCGGCGCCCATGGCGAGCGCAGTCCGGAGCGTTTCCTGCGCCTTGGCCGGGCCGATCGACACCGCGACGATCTCGGTCGCGCCGCCCTTTTCCTTGAGGCGGATGGCCTCTTCGACGGCAATCTCGTCGAAGGGGTTCATGCTCATCTTGACGTTGGCGAGGTCGACCCCGGAGCCGTCCATCTTCACGCGCGGCTTCACGTTGTAGTCGATCACCCGTTTGACCGCGACGAGAACCTTCATGCTGTGGCTTCCTTGGCTGGAGCTGAAACGCCGCCGGCCTGCGTCAGGTCGCGGACGATGACATTGTGCAGGGCGACGATCTGGGGTCGGTCGCCGCGATCGTCGACGACAGTCGTCATCAACGCATTCATGGTACCGGCCATCGGACCTTGAGGCACGTCGAGCGTTGGCGCGATGTGCATCAGCGCCAGCCCCTCGCCTAGCGGCCGAAGTTGAGCCAACGTCATCGACACCCGGCTTCCCTTGTAGATCGTCGCGAAAATTCGATTGTGATTTTCGGCGATCGCCTGCCGACCGCGCGCATGCTGGCCGGCGACCGTCACAAAATCCGCATCCTCGGCGAATGGTGCGGCGAAAGCGTCGCCGTCCCCGGCGTTCCAGCTGGACTGCAGGTCGGCGATTAACCCCTTGGCCTGTGCTTCGCTGATCATCGAGCGCTCACGCGGCGACCGGAGCCTTCACTTCGGCGACGATCTTGCGCGCCGCGTCGCCAAGGTCGTTGGCGGCGATGATCGGCAACCCGCTCTGCGCCAGGATGTCCTTGCCCTGCTGCACATTGGTGCCCTCGAGGCGGACGACCAGCGGCACGCTGAGCGACACTTCGCGCGCCGCGGCGACGATGCCCTCGGCGATGATGTCGCAGCGCATGATACCGCCGAAGATGTTGACGAGGATTCCCTTCACCGCAGGATCGGACAGGATGATCTTGAACGCCGCGGTGACCTTTTCCTTGTTGGCGCCGCCGCCGACGTCGAGGAAGTTCGCCGGCTCCGCGCCTTCGAGCTTGATGATGTCCATCGTCGCCATCGCCAGGCCGGCGCCATTGACCATGCACCCGATCGACCCGTCGAGCTTGATGTAGCTGAGGTCGTACTTCGACGCCTCGATCTCCATCGGATCCTCTTCGCTGAGGTCGCGCAGCTCGGCCAAATCCTTGTGGCGGAACTCGGCATTGCTGTCGAAGCCGACCTTGGCGTCGAGCACCATCAGTTCGCCCTTGTCGGTGACCGCCAGCGGGTTGATTTCGATCTGCGAGGCGTCGGTGCCGATGAACGCCTGGTAGAGGCCGCCGAGCACCCGGGCGCATTGCTTGGCGAGATCGCCCTTTAGCCCAAGCGCGGCGGCGACCGCGCGGCCATGATGCGGCATCAAGCCGGTCGCCGGATCGATGGTGATCGTCGCGATCTTTTCCGGCGTGTCGTGCGCGACGGTTTCGATGTCCATGCCGCCCTCGGTCGAGGCGACGATCGCGATGCGGCCGGTTTCGCGGTCGACCAGCAAGGCGAGGTAGAATTCCTTGGCGATGTCGACGCCGTCGGTGATGTACAGGCGCTGCACCTGCTTGCCGGCCGACCCGGTCTGGATCGTCACCAGCGTCTTGCCGAGCATCTCCGCCGCATTGTCGCGAACCTCGTCGATCGAGCGGGCGAGGCGGACGCCGCCCTTGGCGTCGGGTCCGAGCTCGGTGAACTTGCCCTTGCCGCGGCCGCCGGCATGGATTTGCGCCTTCACGACCCACAGGGGCCCGGGCAGCTGCTGCGCCGCCGCCACGGCTTCATCGACGCTCATCGCGGCATGGCCCGCGGGCACCGCAACGCCATATTTCGCCAGCAATTCCTTGGCTTGATATTCGTGGATGTTCATGCGCGGGCCTTAAGCAGATTGCCGGCGGAGATGCAAAGCGAGCTGCCGAGCGGCGAATCTTCCCAATGTTCACACTGACGACGAGTTTTTCCGGCCGGCTTTTCTCCTGTTGCGGCGTTCACGGTTGCGGTCGATGAACTAAACCCGGAGACTGCCTGTAGGACAGACGAATCGTTCAGTGGCCGATCCCATCCGCCCTCCCCGCAAGATTATCCATGTCGACATGGATGCCTTCTACGCATCGGTCGAACAGCGCGATAACCCGGAACTGCGAGGCAGGCCCGTGGCAGTCGGGGGCGGTCATCGGGGAGTGGTGACGGCCGCCAGTTACGAAGCGCGGCCGTTCGGCGTGCGGTCGGCGCTGCCATCGGTAACCGCGAAGCGGCTGTGCCCCGACCTCATCTTCGTCAAGCCGCGGTTCGACGTCTATCGTGAGGTCAGCCGGCAAATCCGCGCGATCTTCGCCGACTATACCGATCTCGTCGAACCGCTGAGCCTCGACGAGGCCTATCTGGACGTCACCGAGGACCGGCACGGTCTGGGCAGCGCGCGGGCGATCGCCGAGGATATCCGGCGCCGCATCCGCGAGGAGTGCCGGCTGACCGCGTCGGCCGGGGTCAGCTACTGCAAGTTCATCGCCAAGCTCGCCTCCGACCATCGCAAGCCCGACGGCCTGTGCGTCATCACGCCCGAGCGCGGGCCGGAGTTCGTCGCTTCGCTGCCGGTGGCGCGTTTTCATGGCGTCGGCCCGGTCACCGCGAAGAAGATGGAATCGCTGGGCATCCATACCGGCGCCGACCTGCGCGACTGGAGCCTGCCCGCGCTGCAGGCCAAGTTCGGCAGCTCGGCCGAATGGTATTGGCGGATCTGCCGCGGCATCGATGAACGCGAAGTGCGGTCCGACCGGCCATACAAATCGGTCAGCGCGGAACGCACGTTCGACGAGGATTTGCGCGATCCCGACCGGCTGGCGGCCGAACTCGAGCGCATCGCGGGCTATGCGTGGGCACGGATCGAGCGCGCGGAAGTCATTGGCCGGACGGTGACGCTGAAGGTCAAGTACGGCGACTTCACGATCATCACCAGGTCCCGAAGCTTCGCCGGAACGGTGCCCGACGAGACCAGTTTCGCCGCCGCGGGGCAGGCCCTGCTGGCCGCGCTCCATCCCTTAACGAAAGGTATAAGACTGCTGGGTCTGGGCCTCCATAACTTAACCGAGATCAACAGTCAGCAGCCCGCCCAGCTGGGACTCGCAATCTGAGGTCAGTTGTGATATAAAATCGTCATACGGGGCCACGGCGATTCAGCAGTGGCCCTTTGTCAAAGGAAGCCACTCAACAGGCAGATGGGCCGCGGCCGGGGGGCCGCATGGGGGACGCGCTGGACAGCGCGCGGCTCTTGTTGTCGCATTGGAAAGGTAAGTAATGGCTACAAAGGCGCTTAGCTTCGACGTTGGCGATTATGTTGTTTACCCCAAACATGGCGTAGGTCGCGTCGTCGAGCTTCAGAGCACCGAAATTGCCGGTACCCGTCTCGAGCTTTACGTCCTGCGTTTCGAAAAAGAGAAAATGACCCTCCGCGTTCCCGTCAACAAGGCGGACTCGGTCGGCATGCGCAAGCTGTCGTCGGACAAGACGATGAAGGACGCGCTCGAAACGCTGAAGGGCAAGCCGCGGGTGAAGCGCACCATGTGGTCGCGCCGCGCGCAGGAATATGAAGCGAAGATCAATTCGGGCGACCTGACGTCGATCGCCGAAGTGACCCGCGACCTGTTCCGTCCCGACGACGCGCCCGAACAGAGCTATTCCGAGCGGCAGATCTTCGAAGCCGCCTCGTCGCGCCTGGCGCGCGAGCTGGGGGCGATGGAGCAGACCGACGAAAAGGCCGCGCTGGCCAAGATCCTGGAGATCCTGAACAAGGCTTCGGTGATGTATCACAAGGCGCCGGAAGCCGCGTAACGCGCGACCGTCCGCTGCAACGAACAAGGAAAGGGCGTCCCGCTTGGGGCGCCCTTTCTTTTTGAATGTGATTGCACAGGCGCAATTGGCGCTGGCCGCGCCACCCCGCGCAGGATAGCGAAGCCTGATGACGGAGCGGGTATCGACGCTGGTGCTGTTTGGCGCGACCGGGGACCTCGCGAGCCGGATGCTGCTTCCCTCGCTCTACGGGCTCGACGCCGACGGGCTGCTGCCGGAGGGTCTGCGGGTCATCGGCACGGCGCGGACCGAACTGGACGACAGCAGCTTTCGCGCGCGCGCCGATGAAGCGCTGAAGGAGCATCTGCCCGACGGTTTCTACAACGCGGGCGTTGCCGAGCGTTTCCTCGTCCGGCTGCATTACGTGCCGCTGGACATCAATCAGCCCGAGCATTTCGCCGATCTTGCCAAGGCGATTGGGGATCCGTGCCACGGCGTGGCGATCTTCCTGTCGACCGCGCCGTCGCTGTTCAAGCCGACGATCGACGGGCTGGAGAGCGCGGGCCTTGCCTGCCCGACGGTGCGCATGGCGCTGGAAAAGCCGCTGGGCACCGACCTCGAGAGCAGCCGCGAGATCAACGATGCGGTGGCTGCAGCTTTCCCCGAGGAGCGGACGTTCCGCATCGATCATTATCTGGGCAAGGAAACCGTCCAGAACCTGCTGGCGCTGCGCTTCGCCAATCTGCTGTTCGAGCCGCTGTGGAACAGCGCGCATATCGACCACGTCCAGATCACGGTCGCGGAGACGGTCGGGCTGGAAGGGCGGGGCGATTATTACGAAAGCGCCGGCGCGCTGCGCGACATGGTGCAGAACCATATGCTGCAGCTGCTCGCGCTGGTGGCGATGGAGCCGCCGAGCGATTTCGACGCGACCGCGGTGCGCGACGAAAAGGTCAAGGTGCTGCGCGCGCTGCGGCCGATCACGGGCGCCGATGCCGAAGCCAGCAGCGTCACCGGCCAATATGCGCGCGGCGCGATCGATGGCGAGACGGTGCCGGGATATGCCGATGAACTGGGACGCGACAGCGGAACCGAGACGTTCGTCGCGATCAAGGCGCATGTCGACAATTGGCGGTGGAAGGGAGTCCCCTTTTACCTGCGCACCGGCAAGCGCATGCCCGGCCGCAACACGCAGATCTTCATCCAGTTCAAGGACGTGCCTTATTCCATCTTCGCTTCGCGCGGCGCGACGACGCGGCCCAACAAGCTGATCATCGGATTGCAGCCGGAAGAGAGCATCGAGCTGCGGGTCATGGCCAAAATGCCGGGTCTGGACCGGCAGGGCGTGCGGCTGCGCGAGGTCCCGCTGGACCTTGGGCTTGCCAATGCCTTCAGCGAGTTTCGCCGGCGGATCGCCTACGAACGGCTGCTGCTCGACCTGATCGAGGGCGACCCGACCTTGTTCGTGCGCCGCGACGAGGTGGAGGCGCAATGGGCGTGGATCGACAAGATCCGCGCCGCCTGGGCCGAAAAAGGCATCACGCCGCGGCCTTATGCGGCGGGAACGTGGGGGCCGTCGGCGGCGATCGCGTTGACCGAGCGCGACGGCATCAGCTGGCACGAATAGGACGCGTCGCATGGCCCTGAATTCGAACGTCGCCGCCGTCACCGACCGGATCATCGAGCGATCGAGGCCGACGCGGCGGCGCTATCTGGAACTGATGGCCGAGCAGAAGGAGCGCGGCATCAGCCGGCCACGGCTGAGCTGCGGCAATTTCGCCCACGGTTTCGCGGCGGCAGGCGAGGACAAGGCAGCGATCAGCCATTTGAGCGGTCCAAACATCGGCATCGTCACCGCCTACAACGACATGCTGTCGGCGCATCAGCCTTACGGGCGCTACCCCGAGCAGATGAAGATTTTCGCGCGCGAGGTGGGCGCGACCGCGCAGGTCGCGGGCGGCGTGCCGGCGATGTGCGACGGGGTGACGCAGGGGCAGCCGGGCATGGACCTGTCGCTGTTCAGCCGCGACGTCATCGCCATGTCGACCGCGGTGGCGCTCAGCCACGGCATGTTCGACGCGGCGGCGCTGCTGGGCATCTGCGACAAGATCGTGCCGGGTTTGCTGATCGGCGCATTGCGCTTTGGGCATCTGCCGATGCTGCTGGTTCCGGGCGGGCCAATGCCGTCGGGCCTGCCCAACAAGGAGAAGCAGCGGATCCGCCAGCTCTATGCGGAGGGCAAAGTCGGCAAGACCGAACTGCTCGAGGCCGAGAGCCGGTCCTATCACGCGCCGGGCACCTGCACCTTTTACGGCACCGCCAATTCGAACCAGATGATGATGGAGCTGATGGGGCTGCACATTCCCAATGCGGCCTTCATCAACCCCGGCACGCCATTGCGGCAGGCGCTGACGCGGGCCGCCGTGCACCGCTTGGCAAGCCTGGCCAAGGACGGTGCGCGACCGCTGGCCGAGGTGGTCGACGAGAAAGCGATCGTGAACGCGATGATCGGCCTGGTCGCAACGGGCGGATCGACCAATCACTTCATCCATTTGCCGGCGATCGCCCGCGCGGCGGGGATCCTCGTCGACTGGCAGGATTTCGACCAATTGTCGGCCGCGGTGCCGCTGATCGCGCGAGTCTATCCCAACGGATCGAAGGACGTGAACGACTTCCAGGACGCGGGCGGCATGGCGTTCGTGACCTACACGCTGAGCCGCGAGGGCATGCTGCATACCGACACGCTGACCGCCGGCGCGGACACGATGGATGCGTGGATCGGCCAACCCGAGCTGCATGGGGACGAGCTGGTGTGGAGGGCGACCGAGGAAAGCGCCGACATCGACATGCTGCGGCCGGTCACCGATCCATTTCTCGCTGACGGAGGCACGCGGCTGGTCACCGGCAATCTTGGCCGCGCGGTGTTCAAGACCAGCGCGGTCGAGGAGCAACGGTGGACGATCGAAGCGCCGGCGCGCTGCTTTTCCGACCAGGATCAGGTGCTGCAGGCGTTCAAGAATGGCGAGCTGGACGGGGACGTGGCCGTCGTCGTGCGCTTCCAGGGGCCACGCTCGAACGGCATGCCCGAGCTGCATAAATTGGTACCCGCGCTGGGCGTGCTGCAGGACCGCGGGCATCGCGTCGCGCTCATCACCGACGGCCGCATGTCGGGCGCGAGCGGCAAGGTGCCGGCGGCGATCCACATCTGTCCGGAGGCGCTGCCCGATGGACCGCTGGCGCGGGTGCGCGACGGCGACCTCATTCGGCTCGACGCGCGGACGGGCACGCTGGAGGCAGTCGGTGTCGACCTGGCGTCGCGGCCGGCGGCCAACGCTCCGGCGCCGCCCGCAGGCACCGGACGCGAGCTGTTCGCGCTGATGCGAATGACGGCAAGCAATGCCGAGGCCGGTGCGTCGGCGATGCTTGCCGCGATGGACATCGAACAGCCGCTCGGCGCGGACGTGGAGCGGACATGACCGGGGCTCCGACGTCCATCGACGGTATCATGCGCGCGGCGCCGGTCATTCCGGTGCTGGTGCTGGAAGAGGAGATGGACTGGGCGCGGCTGGCGGCGGCCTTCGTCGAGGCAGGGCTGCCGGTGCTGGAAATCACGCTCCGGACGCCGCTGGCGCTCGATGCAATCCGCGCGATGTCGAAGGTTGATGGTGCGATTGTGGGTGCCGGCACCGTGCTCAACGAGCTTCAGCTGGCGCGGGCGATCGAGGCTGGCAGCCAGTTCATCGTTTCACCGGGCCTGACCAATCCGCTGGCGCTGGCGGCGCGCGATACGGCGATTCCGTTCCTGCCGGGAGTCGCGACCGCGGCGGACATCATGCGTGGGCTCGATCTCGGGCTTGACCGATTCAAGTTTTTCCCGGCCGAGGCGTCGGGTGGCATTCCGGCGCTCAAGGCGTTGGCCGGGCCGTTCGGCGATGCGCGCTTCTGCCCGACGGGCGGCATCCGGCCGGACACCGCCGCGGACTGGCTTGCGCTGGAAGCGGTGCTGTGCGTCGGCGGGACCTGGTTCGTGAAGCCGGGCGACGACTTCGATGGCATCGGCGAGCGGGCGCGCGCCGCCGCGACGTTTGCGAATTAATCCGGCGCCGCGCCAGATCGCGCGTTGCATCGGAACTTTTCCTTGTGTATTGGTGTTGTAATACACTGATTAGGAGATTCGCCGTGCCCAGGCCCCTCGCGATCGAAATTCTCGAAGCCATAGTCACGCATTATCAGGCCCGCCGCGAGCATGACGGGCATCGTGACCGAGGCCGAAGTCGCGACCGCGACCGGCGCCGGCATGAGGAGCCAGGCGAAGAGCGCTCGTTCGACGTTCAACCGTTCGACCAGCTGCACATTTCAGGCCCGTTCGACGTCGAGATCCAGACCGGTGAAGCTCCCGGCGTGGAAGCGGCCGGATCGGACGAGGGCATGGCCGCAGTGTCGATCGAACAAGACGGCTCGCGCCTGTTCATCGGCTGCGCCGAAGAGGGAATCGACGAAGACGTGTCCATCGTCGTCACGGTCGAGACACTGCGTTCCGCGCAGCTGAGCGGGTCGGGCGATGTGTCGGTCGACCGCCTCGAGGGCGAATCCTTCGAATGCACGAGCTGCGGTTCGGGCGACGTGTCGATCGAATCGCTGGAGGCCGGCGCTGCGAAAATCTCCCTGGCCGGCTCGGGCGACGTCCAGATCGACCGGCTGCAGGGAGACCGGGCCGAGATCTCGGTGCTGGGATCGGGCGATGTGTCGATCGAGACGCTCGAAGCGTCATCCTTCAAACTCGCGATGAACGGCTCCGGCGACGTCGCCATTGATGATTGTAGCGGCGACGAGATCGACGCGACGCTCGCGGGCTCGGGTGATCTGGTCATCGCCAATATCGAGGCCGACGCCGCGAAGGTCGCGCTGTTCGGATCGGGCAATTGCTCGATCGAAAGTGGCCGCATCACCAACGGGTCGTTCGAAACCGCGGGTTCGGGCGGCATCAGCGCCGAAGACACCGATGTCGCCGAAGCGCGCATCGCGGTGTGCGGATCGGGCGACGTGTCGCTCCAGGCCAGCGACACCGCCGACATCACGATCATGGGCTCGGGGGACGTCAGCGTCACCGGCGGCGCCAAATGCACCATCCATGGCGGCGGGTCGGGCGACGTGCGATGCTCCTGACAATGGCATTGCCGACCGCGCCATTTGTGGCATCATCCACCGCCTGAACGGGAACCGATCATCATGCGCCTAGCTCTCATCACCACCCTCGCGGCCTCGACCGCGCTTTCGGCCTGCAACGTCCATCGCTCCGGCGACGAAGACGCCGGCCCCGCCGTGTCGCGCAACTATCAGGTCGGCAATTTCGACAAGATCGAGGTCGCGGGCCCCTATGAGGTCCAGGTGCGGACCGGCGCGAATCCGAGCGTCTCCGCCAACGGACCGCAAAAGCTGCTGGAGAAAACCACCGTCGAGGTGAAGGACGGCAAGCTGATCATTCGCCCCGAACGCAAGCATAGCTGGTTCAACTTCGGCGGCTGGTCGACCCACGGCAAGGCGACGCTGATGGTCACCGTCCCGCAGCTCACCGCCGCGACGATCGCCGGATCGGGCGGCATCCGCATCGACAAGATCAAGGCCGACGACTTCAAGGGCGTCGTCGCCGGGTCGGGCGATCTGGATGTCGGCACGCTCGACGTCCAGGACCTCAAGGTCGACATTGCCGGGTCGGGCAGCATCAGGGGCACGGGCAAGGCGGTCTCCGCGAAGTATGACATCGCCGGATCGGGCGACGTCGAAACCGCGCAGCTCCAGACGCAGGATATCAAGGTGTCGATCGCCGGGTCGGGCAGCGTGCGCGCGCATGCCACGGGCACCGCCGACGTCGACATCATGGGCGCCGGCGACGTCGACATCAGCGGCGGCGCAAAGTGCAAAATCAACAAGGCCGGCGCGGGTGACGTCCGCTGCTCTTAGACGCCTGTTAACCACAAGCGTGGGAGGTGGGCGCATGCGCACCTCCCTTCTTCTCGCGACGATGCTTGCCGCCGCCGCTTCCACGCCGGCTTCGGCCGCCAGCCGCAACTTCGGAGTCGCGGGGTTTACCAA
>Ga0207657_10001327_pt1 | contig 26265 bp, 21 predicted proteins | sample KBSC33metaG_FD_184316 | JGI IMG/M metagenome (GOLD analysis project Ga0207657, IMG submission 184316) | Corn rhizosphere microbial communities from Kellogg Biological Station, Michigan, USA - KBS C3-3 metaG (SPAdes) (version 2) | ecosystem: Host-associated > Plants > Roots > Rhizosphere > Soil ... | reverse complement strand
TGTGAGCACTCGAAGCTTGGGAAACTCCCCTACCACCCGCACCCGGCGTTCGCACACCCGGCACCGGCACCAGAGGACCCCGCCTCAGTACCCACACCTATCGATTGCTGATTGTTAAAGAGCGTGCTGCGGAACCACGCGCATCCGCAAACGCAGACGGCATTTACAGCAGCAAAGAGGCGCGATTATAGCGCGAAAATGAACGGCGTCAACGAAAATTCTCTTCCACGCCACAGCAACCGCCACGCCCGGTCGCGGGAAAGTAACAATGTCCGGAACGGTGACCCGCGAAAGGAGGACGCGCGATGGGACCGGAATCAGTCACCAGGAACCATAGCGTCCGGAGATGATTTCGTTTCGCCCACCGGCACGCGTAGCGAGCTGCAGGCCGCGCGGTGATTCGCTGTCATGGCGCGCGAGTTGCCTCGCTGCCGCTCGAGTCGCATCGCACGGAAGGCGTGAGGCCTTCTTCCATCATGATCGTGGTGGCCGCAGCGGTGCGATTCGCGGCTGCCGGAACAAAGTTGATGCTCTCCCGTTCGAGCACCAGCGGTCGCTTGCGTACTTGAAAGTGAATGGCACTGATGTACTCGCCGATCAGCCCCAAAAAGAAAAGCTGAACGCCGCCAAAGAAGAACAGGGCGGTAATCAGCGTGGGGATGCCCGGCGCGGTAAGTCGCCCGAGATAAACGAGGTTGACGCATACCGTCACGAGCGCGAAAAGCAAGCTTACGACGGCGACGGCAGAACCGACGAACATGCAAAGCCGCAGCGGGATGTTCGTAAACGAGATGATCCCGTTCAGTCCCTGATCGATAAGGTGATACAGCCGGTTCTTCGACAATCCCCGTTTACGTGCAGCCCAGACGTAAGGCACACCGATCGAGCGGAAGCCGCAATTGGCGATCATGCCGCGGATGTAAGGATAGTAGTCGTCGCATTGCCTCAGCGCCTCGATGATGCGCTTGTCGACCAGCTGGAATTCACCGACGTCGTTCGGTATGTTGATATTGGCGAAGCGGCTGACCATTCGATAGTAGAGCTTGCGCACACTCCGCATCACCACGCCCTCCTCGCGATTCGCGCGGATTCCGTACACTACTTCGTATCCCTGCTCCCAGCGCCGCACCATTTCAGGCACCACTTCCGGCGGGTCCTGCAAGTCCGCCGCGAGCATGACGACGACGGCATCGCCGCTCGTCTTCAGCAATGCGTTGAACGTGGAACGGAATGGCCCATAGTTGCGCGCATTCACAATGACCTTGACGTTGCGATCCTCAGCGGCGATCCCCCGCAAAATCTCGACCGTTTGGTCGGACGACGCGTTGTCGCAGAAGACATGTTCGTACTCGTATTCCCGCAGTTGGCTCGCAAAGATCTGGCGCACCCGCTCGTGGCACTCCCGCACGTTGTTCTCTTCGTTGTAGCAGGGAGTGACGATACTGATCAGGGGTCGCCGTGGCTCAGCCATCGTCACGCATCCGAAATACTGTCGCCCTGAGGAGGAAGTACGCGGCCGGAGCGATCACCAGAAGGCACGCCAGCTGCGACGCGATCGGTCCGAGCGAACTTGCGCTGCGCACCGTGTCGAGGAGCGCCAGGTTGACCAGGTAGACGACCGTGTAAGCCAGGAGAAAGCGCGGCAGCCGGCGGAGATCGAGCTGTCGGAAAGCAAAGGCGCCGAATGTTAGGAAGTTGAACAAGATGCCGATGACCGTCGCGACGAGGAGCGATACGGACACCGGGATGCCGAGCAGCACGAGGGCGGAATACGCGCCGAAGCCGAAGGCCGTATTGGCGACGCCAGCGACGCCGAAGCGAAGGAACTCCGCGAACCGGGACGCGCGTGCGGCCCGCTCCTGTGCGACCTCGGTCATGCGGCCAGCGCCGCGACGACGGTTCGCCGGATATCCTCCACGGCGAGGCCGTGATACGCGAGCAGGTAGTTCCAGCTTCCGCAAAGCTCGGAAAATTTGCCATCGATACCCATCCGCCTCACGCGGCAGCCGACACCTGCCTCGGCGATCGTCTCGCTCACAAGGGAACCGAGGCCGCCGGCGATGGAATGCTCCTCCAATGTAATCACCTGGCGCAGCTTGCGACACGCCTCGGCAAGCTGGTCGTGGTTGAACGGAACGATCGACGGCGCGCTCCATACCGGGATATTGCCGAACTCGTCGGCGACCTTCACGGCTGACGAAACCATCGAGCCGGTCGCGACGATGCCGACATGGGCATCGCCGTGGCGCACCGGGATCATGTCGCCTGGCGCTACATCCGGCACACCGGTGTGAATGTCGCCGCAATCCGCCTTGCCGAAACGCAGGTACGACGGACGTTCGCCATCGAGCATTTCGGTGAAGCAGTACGCGAGCTCGAAGCGGTCTGCGGGCGAATGAATGCGAATGTGCGGCACCGCGCGCAGCGCGGCAACGTCCTCGGCGCACTGATGGCTTGCGCCCAGCGTGCTATAGACGACGCCCGCGCCGTCGCCGATGAGCACCACCGGCAGCTTCTCGTAGCAGATGTCCATCTTGACCTGCTCGAGCACGCGCAGCGGCACGAACGCGCCAAGTCCATACACGATCGGCCGGAAGCCGGCTTTCGCAAGCCCGGCCGCGACGCCCACCATGTTCTGTTCCGCCACGCCGCAGTTGATGTAGCGATCCGCGCACTTCGAGCGGAACTCGTCGAAGAGTGCATAGCCGTGATCTCCGGTAAGGAGCAGAACGCGCTCGTCCGCCTGCGCGGCGGCGGTAAGGAGTCTCGAGAAGGTCGGCCTCATCCGTCGCCGAGCTCCTGCATCGCGGCCAGGTACGTGGCCTCGGTGAGCCGCGTGTAATGCCACTTGTTATCGTCTTCCATGAAGCTCACGCCTCGGCCCTTCACGGTGCGAGCGATCACCGCCTTGGCCCGGCCGTCGCGATGGGTCTCCAATGCTTCGAGCGCAGCGTCAAGCGCGGACTCGTCGTGGCCATCCACCTCGCGTACGTCGAATCCGAACGACTCGAACTTGGCGCTGAGGCTGCCCAGCGCCATCACTTCGTCCGTACTGCCCATTGCCTGAAAGCGGTTCTCGTCGACGATCACGAAGAGATTGTCGAGCTTGAAGTGGCTCGCGAAGAGCATCGCCTCCCAGATAGGTCCCTCGTTCATCTCGCCGTCGCCGACAATGGCGAAGACGCGCTGTGCAGTGCGCCGGCGCTTCGCCGCGAGTGCGAGCCCCACGCCCACGGAAAGCCCGTGACCGAGCGTTCCCGCCGTGACGTCGCATCCCGGTACGTGCGCCTCCGAGAGGCCCTTGAGGCGTGTGCCATCGCCGAAATAGGCATCGAGGTCCTGGTCGCCGAGGACGCCAAGCTCGTGCAAGCATGCGTACTGCGCCATGATGCCGTGTCCCTTGCTGAGCACCAGGTAGTCGCGATCGGTGCAATGGGCCGGCTTGCGGCAGTCGCCCTGCAGGTGCTTGCGATACAGGACCGCGAGGATCTCGATGATCGAGAACGCGCAGCCGATGTGTACCGTTGAGCCGGCGTACGCCATACGGATCACGCTGCGTCGCAGCGCCTTCGGCTCGAACGAACGCCGCGCTATCGGTTGTCCCGCTGTGGGCATGGTGGTCACGTATCGCTCAGTGCCGCGCGCGCCCAGGCCAGGGTGCGCGCGATCGCATCGTCCAGCGAAACCGTCGTTTCCAGTCCCAGCGTCTCGCGCGCCTTGCGCGTGCTCGGCACGTAGCGCGCCGGCAGCTTTCCAGGCACCGGCGTACCTTCGATTCGCACCGACACGGCTCGATCGCCCCGCGCCATTGCAATACGCCGCGCCAAAGCCGCCATACCGATCGCCTGCTCGGAGCCCACGTTGTATGCCTCACCCCGCGCGCCTCGCAGCAGGATGGTCCAGAGCCAACGTGCGAGGTCAGCCGCGTAAAGATACGAGCGTACCGCCGTTCCGTCGCCCTTCACCTCGATTGCACGACCGGCGAGACGGTCGGCCAGGAAGTTGCCGATCGCAAGATGCCGGTCCATCGGCAGGTACGGACCCACGAACGCGAAGAGCCGGGCGATGCGCACGCTCGGCCCGCGGCCGGTCCCGCGCGCCACCGCGAGCCACTCCGACGCGCGCTTGCCTTGGCCGTAGGCAGTGTTCGGATCAAGGGTGGACGGCGCGCCTTCGAACAGCTCGTTCACCCGCTCCAAATCCGGAGGTTGGCGCCCGTACACTGCGCCCGAGCTCACGATCAACAGGTCACCGATGCCCCGCTCCTCGCAGAAGTCGAGCACGCAGTCGGTGCCTTTGACGATAACGCCGAACGTGTCGACTGGCTTCGCGTCGGCGAGCACGTCCGTTGCGGCATGAATCGCGTGTGTGAAGCTTCCGGCCGGCACGACAAAGTCGCGGACATCGCCTCGCACCCATTCAATTTCCTGTGCCGCGTAAAGCCGGGGATTCGCGGCGCCGAATGCCTGCGGATTGCGCGTAAGCACGGCGGCCCGCATGCCAAGCCCGAGTCGCTCGTTCGCGTGGATGAGGCTTTCCAGCAGCCACTTGCCGACGAAGCCCGTGCCGCCCGTGACAAACACCCGCGCGCCGCGCAGGCCGCGCCAGAGCGGTTCATCGCGCTCGAGAAGCGGCTCGAGGTCGGCGCGGATCAACTCGCGGGCCGACGCAACCTCGACGCTAGTCAAACCGGAGCCCGAGATACGTCATGATTCGATCCGCAGCGAACTCCAGCATGTCAGGCGTGAGCCCCGGATACACGCCGATCCAGAACGTGCGGTTCATGACGACGTCCGTATTCTCGAGGGAGCCCACGATCCGGTAGTTGCGGCCGGTCATCGATGGCTGGCGCGTCAGGTTACCGGCGAACAGAAGCCGTGTGCCAATCAGGTTCTGTGTCAAATAGGACAGAAGATCAACCCGGTCCACATCGCACGCTTCCTTGAGCGTGATCGGGAAGCCGAACCACGACGGATCGGAATTCGGCGTCGCTTCGGGAAGAATCAGGAAATCCTCGCTTCCAGCGAGCGCCTCCTGCAGCAACCGGAAGTTCGCGCGGCGCGCGGCAATGAAGTCGTCCACGCGATCCATCTGCGCGAGTGCGCAGGCGGCCTGCATGTCGGTGATCTTGAGGTTGTAGCCGATGTGCGAGTAGATGTACTTGTGGTCGTAGCCGAACGGAAGGTCGCCGAGCTTCCACCCGAAGCGCTTGCCGCACGTGTTTTCCTTGCCGGGCGCGCAATAGCAGTCGCGGCCCCAATCGCGGAACGAATCGATCAGCGGTTTCAGTTCGGCGTTGTTCGTGAAGACGGCTCCTCCCTCGCCCATGGTGATGTGATGCGCCGGATAGAAGCTCAGCGTGCCGATGTCGCCGAAGGTACCGACCTTGCGTCCGTCGTATGTCGCCCCCAGCGCGTCGCAGCAATCCTCGACCAGCCATAGGCCGTACTGCTTGCAGAGCTCGGTTACAACGCGCACGTTATAGGGATTGCCCAGCGTGTGCGCAAGCATGATCGCCTTGGTTCGCGGCGTGACGGCCGCCTCGAGAAGCTCGGCCTTCACGTTGTAAGTACCGAGCTCCACGTCGACAAATACCGGAACCGCGCCGAACTGCAGGATCGGGTTCACTGTCGTCGGAAAGCCGGCCGCGACGCCGATCACCTCGTCACCAGGCCGGATCGCGCGCTCACCGAGCTTCGGCGAGGTCAGCACCGAGAAAGCGACGAGGTTTGCCGACGAACCGGAGTTCACGGTAGAGACGAACTTCACGCCGAGGAACTTCGCGAGGCGCGCTTCGAACTGGTCGTTGAACCTTCCAGTGGTGAGCCAGGCATCGAGCGAGGCATCAACCATGTTTCGAAGCTCTGCCGCGCCGAGCACCTTGCCTGACGGCGGGATGGTCGTGACACCCGGCTCGAACTCTTTCGGGGCAAACTGGAGTGCCGCGTATTCGTCAACGAGCTTCATGATCTCGTGTCGAAGTTGCGCCTTGCGCAACGTGGACGGGTCAATGACTAGGTCGTTCATCGGTGTATTCCTGGATTTGTCGAAGGCTGAACGCTCTCATGTCGTCGCCCGATGCATGTGCCTTGTGCCAATCGACGACCCGCGCGAGCGCTTCCGCGAGAGGCCATCGCGCGCGCCATCCCAGACGTGCCCGCGCCTTGGAGCAATCGAGCTTGAGATATGCGGCCTCATGCGGACCCTTCGAGCGGCCGACCTGCCATGCGGCGGCATTCCCCCAGCGCTTCACGAGGGTTTGGGCGATCCAGCTGACAGGCTTTGCGTCCTCGTCCGACGGACCGAAATTCCACGCCTCGGCGAATTCTGGCCCGTTGCTCTGTAGCCGCTCAGCGAGCATCAGATATCCCGACAACGGTTCGAGCACGTGCTGCCATGGACGAATCGCGTCGGGGTTGCGGATGCTGACGGGCTCGTGCGCCGCGAATGCCCGAATCATATCGGGGACGAGCCGGTCAACGGCCCAATCGCCGCCGCCGATCACGTTGCCCGCTCGCGCGCTCGCGACGCCGACCGGGGGATCCCCGCGGTCGACATCGTTGAAGAAGGAGCGCCGATACGCAGAGGTGACGAGTTCAGCGCATCCCTTGCTGCTGCTGTAAGGATCGTGCCCGCCCATCCGATCGTTCTCGCGATAGCCCCAAAGCCATTCGCGGTTTTCGTAGCACTTGTCGCTCGTCACGACGACGACTGCGCGCACGCTTTCGCACCGGCGCGCAGTGTCCAGTACGTTCACCGTTCCCATGACGTTTGTCGAGAAAGTGTCGATGGGATCGCGGTAAGACGCGCGCACGAGCGACTGCGCCGCAAGGTGAAAGATGATTTCGGGTTGGAACTCGACGACGAGGCGGCTCAGCATCTCGAGGTTGCGAACGTCGGCGATGTGAGAATCCATGGTATCGGCGATGCGCGCCACCTTGAACAGACTGGGATTGGTCGGCGGTTCGAGCGCGACGCCCGCGAGGCGACAGTCAAGTTTCTGAAGCCATAGTGCCAGCCACGAGCCCTTGAATCCCGTGTGACCGGTGACGAGAACCCGTTTACCGCGCCAGAACGACAGATCCGGCGCTACCATCTTTTCCACGGGGCGTTGCCGCTCGCCCAAAGATCTTCAAGCAGGCGCTTGTCGCGCAGCGTATCCATCGGATGCCAGAAGCCCCGATGGATGTACGCCTGGACTTGACGTTCTGCGGCCAGGCGCTCGAGCGGCGCGCGCTCCCAAACGGTATCGTCGCCGTCGATGTATCGGAAAACGTCCGGCGATAGCACGAAAAACCCGCCGTTGATGAAGCCGCCGTCGCCCTGCGGCTTTTCCTGGAACGAATTTACCCGTGTTCCGTCGAGACCGAGCGCGCCGAACCGACCCGGTGGCTGCGTCGCGGTGAGCGTCACGATACAGCCGTGGGACTCGTGGAAGCGCAGCAGGGCCTCAATGTCGATGTCACCGACGCCGTCGCCGTAAGTAAAGCAGAAATTTTCGTTTCCGACGTATTCGCTGACGCGTCCGAGGCGTCCGCCGGTTTGTGTCGAATCACCGGTATCGACAAGCGTGACCCGCCATGGCTCGGCAAAGCGCTGGTGCACTTCCATCCGGTTGTGTTGCATGTCGAAAGTGACGTCCGACATGTGCAGGAAGTAGTTCGCGAAGTACTCCTTGATCATGTAGCCCTTGTAGCCGAGGCAGATGACAAAGTCGTTCACTCCGTAGGTGGAATACAGCTTCATGATGTGCCATAGAATCGGTCGTCCGCCGATCTCGACGAGTGGCTTCGGCCGCAACGCGCTCTCCTCGCTGATGCGAGTGCCCATGCCGCCTGCAAGTATCACCAATTTCATGTTCGTACGGAATCCGGTGGAAAAGTATCTCGTGCGGACGGCACTATAACGCCGGCGTCTGCACCCTTACGACGGCTGCGGCTCGATGCGAAGCCAATCGAACTGGATCGCCAATGTTCGCGTGTCCTCGTTGATTCCCAGCGACTTCGGTGTAACGACGCGATTCACGCTGAACTGCAACGTCGTCTTCCGGTCATCGCGCGCCACAATGGCACCTGGAAGGCTTCCCCGAAAGATCCATGCTCCGTCCGGGTCCTGAGCACCGGCGAGAACGATCGGCTGCCCGTTCACATCGAGATGCAAGCTGGCAAGCACGTCGGGGGCGATGCCCATTGTCACCCGGAATGTGACTTCGTAATCGCTGCCCGCTCTCAATCGGGTCCTGATCGACGCCGACGGCGAGGTCATCCATGTTCGCGATCCCTCGGGTGGCCACCATCCGTTTCCATCGATCTGGCGGTCGAAATCAGTGCTGAAGCTCGCACGCACCTTCCGGTCGCGCATTTCGTCGCCAACCGGCCAGGACGCGAAAAGCGTGTGCACGCGCGCCGGCGGTGGCCCCGGCTTGAGCCATCGCTCGGGCCGGTATGTCTCGCCACCGGTGGTCAGGTAACTTTCGGGCACCTGTCGCAACAGACGAAGATCACCGGTTGGCGTGTACTCGAAAACGAGCAGTCGATCAAGCGGGAGCCAGGTTGCGGGTCGTCCCTGCACGAGCGTCGTCACGCCCCGCGTGTCGAACACGCATCCCTCGAAATAGGTACCGAGCGCGCGCCCGTCCGGATAGCAGAGATACACCGGAATCGCGTCCTGCCGGTAGAGATAACGGACGGCGTCTCCGAAATGGCCGGTGGAACCCGCGAACATCTTCTCGACGGTGAACTGGCGTTCCGGGTCGAGCACCAGCAACGGCAGGTTCGGCGTCCATACAGGTACCTGTTGTGCGAGAGCCGACAGGATCCGCTGCTCCTTGAACGAGTAGCGCGCGATCTCGTCGCGTTGAGCCACCGCGCTTGCAACGCTGACTCCTGTCGCCACGGCGACCACGATTGCGAACAGTCGCGGTGAGCGCGCGACGATGGCAATGACCAGCCATGCCAGACAAACGATCGCGAGTACGCCACCGAGCGAGGCGAACATCATCGTGCGCTCGAAGATCCATCGATGCGGTGTCGGCACGAAAGGAAGAAAGCCGAGGCCGAGCATCAGAAGGCCCACAATGGCCGCGCCGACGACGCGGCGCGTCTGCTCCGAGCTGCTTGCACTTCCGGATGCGCGGCTCCATGCCAGGCAGGCGACGAGTGCCAGAAAAGCTGCGATGCCGATGGCGAAATCGGTGAGATAGGGCCAGTCCCAAAACCCCGCCGCGTTTCCCCACGCTTCGACCCATCCGCCGCATATCGTGCGCCAGAACGCGTGAACAACGCTCTTGGCGTACACGATCCAACGGGCTACTCCATGCTCCGGCTGTAGCCGCGTCAAGCCGCTTACATAAGTGTTGTGCAGCGTCAGCGTGAACAGCAGGGCGCATGCCGCGAGGACGGGAATCGGATACCAGATTACGGCGATACGCCGAAAGCGCATACCCTGCGCGCCTTTGGCCCATGCAATGACAAACGGAGTTGCGACAATGAGCGGCAAGCCCGCCTCGTACGTGCCCAACGAAAGCAGCAACGCGCCTTGCATCGCCAGCAGCGACGTGGCGCTCGGCCTCGTCCAATAGCATTGCAACGCGAGCACGGCCGCCAGGTACGCCGTTACCGCGACCTGATAGCTCGCATACCGCGAATTGACCAATCCGGTATCGGCCGGATAGAGCATCAGAAGAATGGCCGATGCCGCACACAAGGGCAGGCTGGCCACACCGGGCAGGCAACGACGCAGCACGGCATAGAACAGCAATCCCTTCGCAATGAGCACCAGGCCATGCAGGATGTTGAGTCCGATGAACGAGTCGGGCGTGATCGTGTAACCGAGCTTGTAGATCAGCGCGAGGAACGGGCGATTCGGCTGGCCGGGGACAAGGATGCCTGCGGAATTGTCGAAGCCCTTGTAGAAGGTCCAGTCTTCGATCAAGCCGGTGGTGTGCACCCCTCCCATCGACGCAACCGCAGCCACCATAGCGCACATGCAAAGCGCGACGAGCAGCCATCGGTTCCGTTGGAAAAAGCCGAACGATCTTCGCAAGCTTTCGGCACCAGGACGCTGGAAGTTGCCTGCTGTTCGGCTGGCCGGAGCATCAAGCGCGCAACGCCTCATCATCGGCGGCGCCAGTTCGGTCTCAAAACAATGTCCAGGCTTCGGGATCGTTCTTGTCACCGGTCACGGGTATTGACGGCATCTTTGCGTATGCCAGCCATAACCGCGTGTTCTGCGACTCGGCCGGTCGACGCCTCGCTTCGAGGAGGACGCGATCATGCCGGACCGTCAGCCGCCTCGCTTCGAATCCCAGGTCCTCGACGATTCGGCGAAGACAGATCGACGTCAATCCCCAGAAGTTGCTTCGGTCGTTGCCAATGCTGCCGAGTTCCGGAAAGCGGACCGGATCGGGGATGAAGCGCATGATCGGCTGCTCCCGCAACGCAGGATCGAGCAGCGAGTCGATGCAGTACGATTCGACGTACAGCCGATCCTTCGACAGGGCCGCGCAGTTGGCAAGCGCCCGATACGGATCAGCGACATGGTAGAGAAGCCCCAACGCGAGGACCACGTCGAATTCCCCGAACTCTTCGCGCGTCATGTCGAGCACATTGACCTGATGATGCTCGATGTCGGCCATGCCGTTGATGTACTGCGCCATGCCGAATCCCGAGTTGTCCTTGTGCCGGAAGTCGAATGCGACGACGTGCGCGCCGCGCTTGCGGGCTTCGAAGCTGAAGAAGCCATTCGAAGCGCCGACGTCAGCGAGGGACATGGTCGCCATGTCGTTCGGCAACCCCAGCGCATTCCAGAGCGGTGACGGGTCGTACGTTCCCTCGGTGCGTACGCCTGGCAGGATTTCGAACGCGTGGTGCCACGGCCGGCCGCGAACCAGGGCAAGCGCGAGATTGGTAGCAAGCATTACCCTGTGCTCTCCATGCTTGCGTCGACGGGGGCGCCCTGCGCAGCAATCGCCGCGCGGCTACTGATCGCTCCCGCCGCAAGCAGCTGCTTCAGACGGTTTCTGTAAAGCGTCCCGACACGTCGCGGCGCGAAGTCCGTACGTATCGTGCGCTGTCCCTCCAAGGCGATGCGCCGCCGCCATGGCGCATCGTCGACCAGCCTGGCCATGTACGAAGCCGCGTGCTCGATATCCGGCTCGGCCCACGTGTTGCCCTTCCTGTAGTAGGGCCCGAAATCACGCTCGAGCTCCACGAGCTCATAGTTCACGGGGCACGAATTGCGCGCGGTCATGAAATCGACGTTACCGGACCAGTTCGTTCCAATGACCGGCTTGCCCAGGTACATGCTCTCGGCGAGCCCCAGCCCGAAGCCTTCCGAGCGATGCAATGAGATGAAACTGTCGCAAACCGACTCGAGCTCGTAGACCTCGGTGCGCGACAACGTGCGATCGATCACGACGATGCCCGGATAATCTGACAGCTCCTGCATCAGCTGCTCGAACTCCTCGCGATGCGAGTGCGTGTTCTGCACCTTCAGGACGAGCCCGACGCGCTTCGGGTCGGGAAACGCTTTCCGGTACGCGGCGATGACCGCGTGCGGATTCTTGCGCCCCTGCGCCGAGTGCATGTCGTACATCGCGAGAAAAAGGAATGCGTCATCGGGCAGTCCGAACCTTGCGCGCCGGACCGCCGGATCGACTTCGAAATCGACCGCGTGTGGCATCCGCACGACAGGGATCGGCGACTTCGCGCTCACCGCATCCATGACGAAGTGCGACGGTACCCAGATCTCGTCAAGGAAAGCGAATCCCGACAGGAAGCGAGCCGGAAATTCCGGCAGTTCCCAATGCCAAAATCCGATGTTGTAGCGATCGTGGAAAAATTCTGCGCCGAGAGTTTCACGAGCCAGCGTCATCTGATCGGCGTTGATATGGAAGATATTGACCGGATAGGGGTTATTCGTAGCGATGCTGTCTCGCCAGCTCAAGTCTTGCGCGCGCGCGGAATTGCCCGCATTGAAGTCGCACAGCACGAAGGGAAGGCCGATCGCACGCGCGGAACCGGCACACAAGCGCGCCGACTCGCCTACCCCGGTCTCCGAGCGGATATACCCGACGATGTTTACTCCCGGCGCGGCGGAAGCTGCCGTCGCCGCAACGTACGGTGATCCTGATTGGGCGAAATCGAGCACCGGACGCCCGTTCACCTCGATGCGTGCGATGCGCATCGACAGGTCTCTCGAATCAGCATTCAGGCCGATTTTCGCGGGACTGAATGTCGTCGCAGCGAGCAGCGTGACGTAGACCGGCGTGCTGGGCACCTCGATGGGCAGGTCCACGGATACATCGAAGTCTCCTGATCTCGCAAGCACGAATCCGCCGATCCGCTCGTCGTTCAACAGGATGTCGATGGTCGTCTCGGCCGAACCGTTTGCCTGCCGCTGATATCCCGCGTCGTAGGACCCGATGACACGAAGTGACGCGCCGGACCGGTAATCCCTCAACCGTACCGATGCGCTTTTGCCCATCCACACGGGCCCGGCCTGCTCGTCGGCGCTATCGTAGAACCCGGCATAGTCGGCGCGACCGAAGCGGCGCCGCGCAAGATCAGCCCAACGCTCACCGGAACTATCCGCTGGTCCGGATGATCTCCCGCTCGATCCTGCCGGCCCCTGGCTTGCCCGATCAGCAGGCGCTATCTGCAGTGGAAGAGCTGGCCGGCGTACCGGTCGGGCCCAGAGGCGACGTAACCGATCCCCGGCATATTGGAGCAGCAGACCCCTGAGCTGCGTGCGCCCGCGGCGGCCCTCGCGCGAGTAGCGCAAACGCCATACCACCTCGACGCGGGACGCACCGGCGTGCAATGCGGACAGAAAATGCTGGAAGCCTCCTGCATCCGGTGAACGCCGCAGCACTGTTCGATAAGCTTCCATCACGAAGTCACGGTCACTGAGCGTGAGGAGCTCATCGAGGGAGGATGGCGCGGCACTGTCGGCAAGCGCAACCTGGGAAGGAACCGGTGTCGGTTGCACCGGTGGTCTCAGGGCCGAAGCGACCGGCGATATGCATGCTTCCGGAATGCCGCTTTCATGCGCGCCGGTGCGGACGAACCATTGCGCGAACGCCAGTCGATCTTCCGTGAAGATTTTGGGATAAGCCTGCTGAACGTCGGGTCGCTTGTTCCATACGTGGCGCATCACGACGGTGATCGGACACGCGCCTTCTTCGGCGCTGTCCAATGGACGATTGAGGTAGGCAACATCGAGCTCGAACGGGTTCTCCCCGGCGCTGCGCTGAAATTCATCGTCTTGTCGATAGAGCTCGCGGATGGAATCGGGAATCGGCTGGCCGTTCGTGAAATAGCCGAAGGCATAGCGATATTGCGAGGCCGCATCCGCGCCGTTCTTTCGCAAACGCTCGATGTAGGCGTCTGCCAGCGCGCGTACCGCGTCGAGCCGGGACAGCCTGAACCGGTCCTGATGCTTCGAAAGTCCCTCCGGTGATTTGGGATTGAGCCCGCTGAAGTGATAGAAAACGAGCGGCCGTCCGTTGACGAGGTATTCGTTCCCGGCTTTCGCAACCTCGCGATGCGCGAGATTCCAGTACGCGACGTTGTACCCCTCGTGACGAAGGATCGTGACGTTTTCGAACATGCCGGGCGCAAGATCGAGCCACTTTTGATCGACGAAGGTGCCCTTTGCATGATCGACAACGCAATGGAACTCGAGCTTGGATTGCCACCAGGCGAGAAAATCCAGCGTTGATTCGTGCTTGGCAAGCGCCAGGAATCCCAGGTTGTAGGCTCCGGCCATGACGATATCGAGTTCATTCGGATGATGCTCGTCGTCGAGCGGCCCGGTGAGATGCGGCGTGAGCACCATCGTCGATCCGGACCCCAGCGCTGCTTCCACTTCGGCGAGCGGGCGATAAACGTAAATGTCCGGATCCAGATAAACAACGCGCTCGCCACCCTGCTGCCTGAACAACCATTCGAACATCCACGGCTTCACCGCGGTGTTCAGCTCGAGAATCGTGTAGCGGAAATAGAATTTGAGTCGATCGGGCAGGGGCAACGTGGCGACCGGCACGAGCTCGAACAACGCGTTCCCGGAATCGCCATTGCCCACTTTCGCATCCACGAGCAACACGAATCGCCGCCAGTCGGGGTGAGCGACCGCGACGGACTCCATCAACGTCCGAGCGAAATGAAGATAATTGCCCGATACGATGGTGAAGACGATCGTCGAAGGGTTCACGGCCCGCCCTGGATTTTCATTGGCCCGGCGCGGTGACTCGCGTCCTGCCCGGCGAACGGTTTGCGACCGATGGCGGCGTAGTCCTCAGCGCCGAAGAGATTGGCGACGAGGTAGCGGTCCACTTCGGACTCGACGCTGCTCCATTGCCGCGGATAACGCGTGAGTTCGAGGATCTCGACGCGATCCAGTCCTTGCGATTCCAGAAGGAGCTTGAGCAGCGCGGCCGGGATGGGATTGCGATGCGTCGGATCGAGGTAGAAGCTGTTGGTCGCGACGAGCACGTTGCCGGGGTTCGGGGTTTCGAGGATCAGCACGCCGCCAGGGAGTAGCACGCGGACGCACTGTCGTGTCAGCTCCAGCAGCTGCTCGAAGGGCAGGTGTTCGGCAATGTGCATTCCGCTAACGGCGCCCAGGCAGGCATCGGGCAATGCGCTGATGTATGCAAGCGCGTCGGCTTGCACCACATCGAGTCCGCGCTCCCGGCATTCGGCGCAAGAGGCGTCGCTCGTGTCGATTCCCGTGGCCTGCAGACCGTGTTCTCGCAGCACCTCGAGCCATTCGCCCCTGCCACATCCAAGATCGAGCACCGGCCACGCCGCGTTACCCGCCGCAGCCTCTTCGAGCAACGGCAAATAAACGGCAACGCGGCTTTTGATTTCGTCGCGCGAGCCGCGAAACGCCTGCTCCAACTCCGCATAGAACTCGTCCATCGTGCGTGCGGTCGCTTCGGCGCGCGCTACCTGCTGCGCGTCCACCTGCGCGTTCGCCTCTTCGCGCGCGGCGCGCTCCCCGATCCAGGCGTCGACTCGCTTGAGCTGCGAAGTCAATGAAGCGATGTGCGAATCAACGGTGCGTTCAAGTCGCGTCAAGCGCTCCTGCATCGCGTGCTGCGCCGACAACATCGTCTCGATGGCGCGCTGCGTCTGTGCTGCCTGTGCTGCCTGTGCTGCCTGTGCTGCCGGCGGGGCGTGCGCGGCCTCGGCCGCCTGCGCGGCCACCGCAAATTCAAGGGCGCGGTGATGCCTGACGGCTGCCGGAAGCCGAACGATTGCTATCACGATCTGCAGCAGGTTGCCGACCAGCGATACGCCCAGCGCTCGTTCCACTGCGTAGCGCCAGGCGAGTCCCTGCACCGTGACGCCGCGCGCGCGTCCTTCATCGGAATAGCGCAATGTCCCGAGGAGGCGGATCTTGCTGCCACCCGAGGCAAGCCATTGCATCGCCCGATGCCGGACTTCCGGATCGGGCGGGCGTGCCAGGATCGCCTGGTACGCCGCTTCCACGAACGCCGCGTGCTGCAGTCGCATCAAATCGTCCAGTCGCCAGGATCCCGTCGCGGCATGTTTACCGCGCGTGCACATCGCGCAAGTCCGTGTTCGATGTCGATTCGACGCTCGCGCCGATCTCGACGGCGTCGGTCCTCGCCGGGTCCAGCCAACGCGCCGTTACGTCGAGCGCCGCGGTACCCACGCTGGTCGGGCGCCTGCCCGGCACGACCTGGAACACCAGCGCATGGTCCCACCAGTCGAAGTTCATGGCGATGTGGCTGTCACCCGTGTGCAAAGCCGTACTGACGCTGTAACTGCCGACACCGAGATTCATCGCCGGGAACTCGAACTCGAGCGCCATCCGATGTCCGGCCGCAATGCCGGCGGCGGCGACACCGAGGTGATACGTGTTCGTCCCGAAAACGTCGTTGCCGAGTCGATCGCGGATCAGGATGCCGGCAGTGAGCTCGGGCAGCGCCTCGCGCACGGCAATATCGACACGAATCGAGGCGGCGTCCCCGCTGCAAAGCGCTTGCGCCGGTTGTCCGTTGACTTGCAATGCCACTGTCTCGATCGAGGCTTCCGCGCTACCCGACCGCGTCGCCCGCATCGAACCCGCGCCGCTCTGGCGAATCTCGTAACTCGCTCTTTGCGCCGCGATCATCGCGTTGTAGTAGTCGAGAACGGCATCCGGCGCGTCGTCGCGCAACAGCAAGCCGCGATCGAGCAGCAGCGCCCGGTCGCAAAGCGTTTTGATGGCGCCCGCGCTGTGCGACACGAACAACAGCGTCGTCCCGTCGTCGCGAAAGCGGCGGATGCGATCGAAGCTCTTGTGCTGGAAGTAGGTATCGCCGACCGACAGCGCCTCGTCGACGATGAGAATGTCCGGTCGCACCGCGGTGGCGACGCTGAAAGCAAGGCGGACCTGCATGCCGCTCGAGTACGTGCGCACCGGTTCGTCGATATAGCTGCCGATTTCGGCGAAATCGACGATTGCGCCGAACAGCGAGTCGATCTGCGTCGTGGACAAGCCGAGAATGTGCGCGGCCATGTACACGTTCTGCCGTCCGGTGAATTCGGGATGAAATCCGATGCCGAGTTCGAGCAGTGCCGCGATGCGACCGCCGATCTCGAACGTCCCGCTCGTGGGTCGGATGGTGCCGCTGATGAGCTTCAGCAGCGTGCTCTTCCCCGCTCCATTCGAGCCCACGATTCCAACCGCCTCGCCCGCCTCGACGTCGAAGCTTACGTCGCGCAACACCCAGTTCAACTCGTGCCGCAATCCCAGTCCCAACCACTCGGCGAGCCGTCCGGATTTTCTCGCGTACCGCTTGAATGCCTTCCCCAGCTTCCGTACGCGCAGATGACCCATTACAGCTCGTCCACGATCTCGCCGCTCAGCTTGCGGAAGGCAAACATGGCGAACACCAGCAACGTGCCGGCGACAAGCGCAGGATAGGCGAGCGTCGACCATGCCGGCACACGATCCTCGAGGAAGATCGTCTGCGCGAATCGCACGACGGACCACATCGGATTCCACGCAAGCAGATCGGCGAGGATGCCCGGCAGCGTACGGCTCGGATAGACGATCGGCGTGAGCCAGAACCAGAACTGCAGCAGCATCGTGGTGCTCTGCTCGACGTCGCGGTAGAACACGTTGATCGTGCCGAGGAGCACGCCGAGACCGATCGCGAATCCGACGACGAGCACGATGACGGGCACCAGCGCCAGGGCTGCGGCGAAAGGAAACGCCCCGATCGCCAGCATGAACGCGAGAAACAGCACCAGCAGGATCGCGAAGTTGGCGAGGCCCGACAATGCGACGACGATCGGCAAGGCGAGCTTCGGCAGGTTGACCTTCTTCAGCAATCCCGCGTTGTGCACGAACACACCGACGGAACGGTTCAGCAGATCGCTGAAGAGCTGCCAGAGCACGATCCCGCTGCACAGGTAGATGCTGTACGCGAACGGCGAATCGTATCCGGCGAGCGCCGGCTTCATGATCCCCGAAAAGACGACCGTATAGATGACGATCATCGCGAGCGGTTGCGCGATCGCCCAGAAGAAGCCGAGCTGCGTGCCGAGATAGCGCGATACGAAGTCGCGCTTGACACTCGCGATGATGAAGCCGCGAAACTGCCAGCATTCGCGCAGCATCCCCGGCCGAAAGAGCTTCGTCGTCGCCATCATCCCTTCGTACCTTTGCGGCAGCGCCGCAGGATCGCTACTCGCGCTCGACCCGCCGCATGTCGGCATCGACCATCATCGCGATCAGCTCCTGCAGCGACGTCTTCGTCGACCAGCCGAGCCGTTCGCGCGCTTTCGTCGGGTTGCCGCGCAACACGTCGACTTCCGCGGGGCGAAAGAATTGCGGATCGACCACGACGTGCCTCGCCGCGTCGAGTCCTACATGCTCGAACGCAATGCGGCACATGTCGCGGACCGTCGTCGTCACTCCCGTGGCAATGACATAGTCGTCGGGCCGCTCCTGCTGCAGCATCAGCCACATGGCCTCGACATAGTCGCCGGCGAATCCCCAGTCGCGCTTCGCGTCGATATTGCCCAGCCTCAACTCCGTGGCCTTGCCGAGCTTGATGCGCGCCACGCCGTCGGTCACCTTGCGCGTGACGAACTCGATGCCGCGCAACGGCGATTCATGGTTGAACAGGATGCCGCTCGACGCGTGCAGCCCGAAGCTTTCGCGATAATTCACCGTCGACCAGTGCGCGAACAGCTTGGCGACGCCGTAGGGACTGCGCGGGTAGAAAGGCGTCGACTCGTCCTGCCATTCGGCCTGGATCAGTCCGAACATTTCGCTCGTCGACGCCTGGTAGAACCGCACCTTCGAATCATGAATGCGGATCGCCTCGAGCGCATGCAGTGCGCCGATGCCCGTGACACCGGCCGTCAGCAGCGGCTGGCGCCACGACGTGGCCACGAAGCTTTGCGCGCCGAGGTTGTACAGCTCGTCGGCTGCGCTGATCTCGAGGGCACGCAGGATCGATGTCATGTCGACGAGGTCACCATCGATGAGCGTGACGTCGTCGGCAATGCCGAGGTGCCGCAGGCGCCAGCGCGTGTCGGAGCTGCGCCGTGCCAGCACGCCGAACACGCGGTAACCCTTGCCGAGCAACAGCTTCGCCAGGTACGCGCCGTCCTGGCCGGTAATGCCGGTGATCAATGCCGATCTGGACATTCGTCTCCCCCGCTCTCCCAGTAGCGCAGCATCGCCGCGAGCGATTCATCGAGCGGCGTCCCGGCCACCCAGCCGGTGTCGCGCCTGATTTTTGCCGGATCTCCGCACACCCGCCGCTGCTCGGCCTTCCTGAGTCTCGATGGATCCTGCTCGATCGTGATCGCCGTGCCGGCCAGTTCCGCGAGGCGATCGAGGAGCGAGCGGATCGAACGATCGCGTCCCGAACACACGTTGTAGACCTCGCCCGACGCGCCCGACGCGAACAGCGCGAAGTAGGCGTGCACGACGTCGCGCACATCGGTGAAATCGCGCGTCACGTCGAGGTCGCCGACCGCCACCATCGGCTCGCGTCGCCCCTGCCCGATCTCGACGATCTGGCGGGCGAAACCCGACAGAACGAATCTGTCGCTTTGTCCCCAGCCGATATGGTTGAACGGCCGCGCAAGCACTATGTCCATTTCCTCGGTTGCGGTCCATTGGTAGCAAAGCGCTTCGGCGGCGAGCTTGCTGACGGAATACGGATTGCGCGGCGCGGGCAAACGCGTCTCGGCAACCGGCAACGCTTCCTCGGGCACCACGCCGTAGACATCGCCCGTACCGACGTAGATCATCCGACCGCGGAACGCGCAACGCTTCAACGCCTGCAGCAGGTTGAGCGTGCCGAGGAGATTGATTTCCAGCGTGCCCGCGGGGTCGCGAACGGCATCGGGCACCGAGCTCTGTGCCGCGAGATGCAGGACGGCATCGGGCCTGGCGCTTTCGACCATCGCCGACGTCGCCGCCGCGTCGCGCAGATCGACGTTGCCCGGCGTATCGATCACGCTCCAGCCTGCGACCTCACGTTCCGCGCCAACCATGCGGGACAGCGTGGCGCCGACAAATCCCAGTCGCCCGGTCACCAGCAATCGTTTCACGAGGGCGCGTCGGCCGTTCGAAGCCACCGAAAAGAGCGCAAGTATAGAGGACCGGCGCTGGTTCGGCCGGCAGGAGCATCGCTTACGCGGCGCCATCGACGCGGCGGTACACCCGCAGCGTCCGGCGCGCGCACGCATCCCACGTGAAGACGGCCGCGCGACGAAGGCCTCGCTGCGCGAAATCGGCGTGCATGACTTCATCGTCGAGCAGCGCCGCGAGCTTCAGCGCCGTATCGTCGGGCCGGTCGGGGTTGAGCTTCAACGCGGCTTCCGCGGTGACTTCGGGCAGCGCAGCCCGGTCCGCGACGAGGACCGGCACACCGGACGCCATCGCCTCGAGCGGCGGCAGCCCGAAACCTTCGTACACGGACGCAAACACGAATGCGCGTGCGCCCGCGTAGATCATCGGCAGGTCGTCGTCCGGTACATAGCCGAGGAACCGGACGCCGCCCCGAGCCACCAGCGCACGCAGGTCCCGCTCGAGATTGGTCGCACGCCAACCTTTCGCGCCGGCAATGACGAGCGGGTAGCGCTGGCGCACCGCTTCGGGCAGAAGCACGTACGCCGCCAGCACGTGTTCGAGGTTCTTGCGCGGCTCGATCGTCCCGACGGCGAGAACGTACTGGCCGTGCACGAGATTGCGCGCGCCGAGCGCTGCGCGGGTCTCTTCGGCGCCGCGTGGCCGGAACGCGCTCGATACGCCAAGATGCGCCGTATGGACGCGCTCCGGTTCGACAGCGAAACTCGCCAGCACCTCCTCGCGCACGTAATCCGAATCGACGAGAATGGCCGCCGCATGCGACAACGCGGACGGCATCGACCGTTCGAGCCATCGGATGCGGTCGGCCGGATGCGTCTCGGGATAACGCATCCACGAAAGATCGTGCACGGTGATGACAACGGGCACGTCGTAGCGGATGGGCACGTAATTGGGCTCGTGATAGAGCTGGAGCCGCAGGCGCCGCAGGCCGCGTCCGAACTGAATGCGCTGCTGCGCGTGGCGCAACTCGCGCTTGAACGGGATCAGCGGCTTGATGAGCGGGAGCACGCGCCACGAACCGTCGCCCCGCCCGAGGACGCGCGGCGGCGCAGGCGCTTCATGCCTCCACTTGTAACCGTAGAACGAATAGGCATCGACCTCGCCTGTCTCGGCGAGCGCGCGCCCCAGGTTGACGATGTATTGCCCGATTCCGGTCAGCGGCGACAGCAGCGGTGTCGCATTGAAGCCGACGCGGAGCGCCATGGACCGGGTTCCGATGCACGCAGAGGCGCCCGATGGTATCACTCCGGCTGCGCGGGACAGCACCGATTCGCGTGCGGGCGCGTAAAATTCGCGCAGCCATGAAAATCGCCTCTCCGCACGCGCCGTTTGCACGCTGTCGCTCATCGTCCTTGTCGTGAAGATTGCCGTCGTCCATGACTGGCTCGACACCTGGCGAGGCGGAGAACGAGTGCTCGCGCAAATCCTGCGGATCTATCCGGAGGCCGATCTGTTCGCGCTCGTCGATTTCCTGTCGCCGGCCGATCGCCGAGCACTCGACGGCAGGCGCGCGCGTACGTCGTTCCTGCAACGCGTGCCGTTCGCGAAGGCCGGGTTTCGACTGCTGCTGCCGCTGTTCCCGCGCGCCGTCGAATCGCTCGACGTGGCAGCGTACGACCTCGTGATATCGAGCTCGCATGCCGTTGCGAAGGGCGTGCGCACGCACCGGCGCCAGGTGCACGTCTGCTACTGCTACACACCGATGCGCTACGCGTGGGACCTGCGCGAGCAGTACCTGTCGCAGAGCGGCCTCGACCATGGGATCCGCTCGCTCGCGGCGAACGCGCTGCTTGCGCGGCTTCGCCGCTGGGATCGCGCCGCCAGCGAACGGGTCGATCATTTCGTCGCCATCTCAGCGCACATCGCAGCGCGCATCCGGCGCTGCTACGGACGCGATGCCACGGTCATCTATCCTCCGGTCACCGTGTCTCATCGAGACACTGCGCCCAGGCGCGAGTCGTCTTATCTGACTGTGTCGCAGCTCGTGCCTTACAAGCGGGTCGACCTGCTGATCGAGGCCTTCCGGCGCATGCCCGAGCGCGAGCTCGTCGTCATCGGCGACGGGCCGTTGCGGCGGAATCTGCAAGCGCGTGCGCCGGCAAACGTGCGCATGCTCGGGTGGCTGCCGGAGGCCGAGCGCGACGCGTGGCTCGCGCGCGCCCGGGCGTTCGTTTTCGCCGCCGAGGAGGACTTCGGCATCGCGCCACTCGAAGCGCAGGCCTTCGGCACGCCGGTGATCGCCTACGCGGGTGGCGCCGCACGCGAGACGATCGCCGGGCTCGACGCCGATGCGCCGGCCGGCCTGCTGTTCCGCGACCAGTCGGTGCCCGCCATCGTCGACGCGGTGGGTGAGTTCGAGCGCGATCCCGGGCGCTTCACCGCCGATGCCTGCCGCACGAATGCACGGCGCTTCGGCGTCGAGCGCTTTCGCAACGAATTCGCGAATTTCGTCGCCACGCACGCGCACGTCGACGGCAGCGCCACGCGATGAACCGCAGCCTGCTCAGGGACAACGCGCAGTTCTTCGAATGGGCGATGCGCCTTCTCGATCCGCTGCTCGTCGCGATCGTCGGCCTGCTCGCTTACCGGTTCTATCTCGACGACTGGGTGCTGCCCGAGCGCTACGCGCTGGCGATCTTCGGGATGAGCTTCGTATGCAGCGCCTTCTTTCCGTTTGCCGGGCTCTATTCACCGCAGCGCGGCGTCACGCTGTTCGAGGAGGTACGCCGACTTTTCAACGGCTGGCTGCTCCTCGCCACGACATGGTTCACGTTCCTGTTCCTGTCGAAGACGGGCAGCGATTTTTCGCGCGCGTGGTCGATCTACTGGATCAGCGCCGGCTTCGCCGTTCACCTCGCCGCGCGCGGAGGCATTCGCGTGATGCTGCGAACGTTGCGCAGGCGCGGCTACAACCTGCGCCGCATCGCAATCGTCGGCGCCGGCGCGCTGGGCCGCGAAATCGCGCAGCGCATTCGCCGATTGCCCTGGAGCGGTCTCGAGATCCGCTGCTTCTACGACGACGACCCCGCGCTGGCAGGAACGTCGGTGGTCGGCGTGAACGTCGCCGGACCGGTCGATCGGCTGTTGCGCGATCTCGACGCCGGCGGCGTCGACCAGATCTGGATCGCGCTGCCGCTACGCGCCGAAGCACGCATCCGCGATCTGCTCGAAGGCTTGCGCCGCCATTCGGTGCAGGTTCGCTTCGTGCCCGATATCTTCAACTTCACGCTGCTCCACCATTCGATGACCGAGATCGCCGGGCTGCCGGTGATCAACCTGACCGAATCGCCGCTGGAAGGCGGGAACGTGTTCCTGAAGAAGCTCGAGGATGTCGTGGTTTCGCTTGTGATCCTGCTCGTCGCCTCGCCGCTGATGCTGCTGATTGCGATCGGCGTGAAACTGTCGTCGCCGGGCCCGGTCTTCTATCGGCAGGAGCGCGTGACATGGAACGGCGAGCGCTTTCATATCCTCAAGTTCCGCACCATGCCGATCGGCGCCGAGGCCGGTTCCGGCCCCGTCTGGTCGTCGCGCGACGAGCGTCGTGCCACACCCTTCGGCGCATTCCTGCGCCGTACGAGTCTCGACGAGCTGCCGCAGTTCTTCAATGCGCTTCGCGGTGAAATGTCGGTCGTCGGGCCTCGTCCGGAACGGCCCGAGTTCGTCGAGCGCTTCAAGAAGGAGATACCGGGCTACATGCAGAAGCATCTGGTGAAGGCGGGCATCACCGGCTGGGCGCAGGTGAACGACTTTCGCGGCGACACCGATGTGCAGGAACGCATCCAGTGCGACCTCTACTACATCGAAAACTGGTCGCTGTGGTTCGACCTGCGCATCATCGCGCTCACACTCGTGCACGTGTTGCGCAGCCGAAACGCGCACTGACAGACGATAATGCTTCCGATGACGGCTCCCGCCAGCGGCCCGCCCGCGCCGGCTCCCCCGCAGGTGACCGCGGAAGCGCCCGCGTCGCCGTCGGCGCCCGACGCACCGCGTCCCCGGCGCGACGCGCTTCGCATTGCGCTGATCCTCGCGGCTGTCCTGCTCGCATGTGTCCTCGCCTACCTCGCCGCTGCGGCGCCCGGGCGGTGGTTCCCGCGCGCACCTCCCAGGACGTGGAGCGCAAACGAGCTCGGTATCGTCCGCGGTGCCGGTGAACTCGTCGCCGGCCAGCTGGTGATCACGGGCACCGATGCCAGCGGCGTGGCCCTCGTCAACGTCGTCACCGATATCGCGTCGCTCGACTATCCGGGCATCGAATGGCGCGCGACCGGGCTCGCGGAAGATGCCGATGTGCGCCTGTTGTGGCGCAACGAGTTCCAGCCCGACCGGGTGAACAATGTGCCCATCCGCGTCGAGGCGGGGCGCACGATCACGACCGTGATCGCAGGCAATCCGGCGTGGATCGGACATGTCACGGGGCTGGCACTCGCCATTCACGGCACGCTCGCGCAGCCGGTCGTCATCGACGCCGTGACGGCCAAGCCGATGGGCGTCATCGGCATCGCGCGTGACCGGCTGCACGACTGGCTCGCCTTCGAGCGCTGGAATGGCGCGTCGATCAACACGATTGCCGGCGGCGTCGACTACCAGCCGCTGCCGCTGCCGATGCTGCTCGCGCTCGTCGTCGGTCTCAGCGGTCTCGCGGTCGTTGCGATACGCCGCGTGAGACCCGGCGCACTCACGCTTCCACTGCCCGCGATCATGGCGGCGTTCTTCCTCGCCGGCTGGCTGCTGCTCGACATGCGCTGGGGCTTCAACCTGATCCGGCAGGAGCGCGAGACGGCGGTCCGTTACGCGGGCAAGGACGCGCACGACAAGCGCCTCGCCAATGAAGACGGCGAGCTTTTCGCGTTCATTGAAAAGTCGCTGGCGCTGATGCCGCGCTCGCCGGTGCGCATCTTCGTTGCATCCGACGCCGATTATTTCCGCGGCCGCGCCGCGTATCACCTCTACCCGCACCGCGTGTATTTCGATCCGCGCAGCAATGCGCTGCCGCCGGCAAGCGACATGCACGCGGGCGACTGGCTCCTGGTCTACCGGCAGCGCGGCATCCAGTTCGATCGCAGCCAGGGCAAGGTACGCTGGGGGGACAATCAGATCGTCGGCGCCGAGTTGAAGCTCGTCGGGCCAGGTGGCGCTCTGTTCCTGATTCGCTGACGACACATGGACATCGTGCTGCTCTGGAGCGGATGGCTGCTGGTCTGGGTGTCGGGCGTTGGCGTGCTGCTCGCGCTCGAGCCGCGCAGTGCGCTAATGCGCGACGGCGAGGTTGCGTTCGTATCGGGCACCGGCTTCCTGGTCGGGCAATTCCTGCTGACGCTCTGGATGCGCGTGCTCTCCGTCGCCGGCGTTCCGTTCGGCAGGATCGCAATCGGTGCGGCACTCGCCGCCATCGCGGCATTCACGCTGTGGATCGCGTGGCGCCGGCACGGTGGCGGCCTGCTTGACGCAACGCGCGCGGCACTTCGCGCCTTCGCCGCCGCCGATCTTCCGAAAGCGCAGCGCATCCTGCGCCAGGCGATCCTCGGCTGGCTCGTCCTGCGCGCGGCGCTCCTGCTCGTGGAGGTGCTGCGCCGGCCGCTCTACCCGTGGGATGCGTGGACGCAATGGGCGACCAAGGCGCGCGTATGGTACGCGGAGCGAACGATGGTGCCGTTCGTGACCGCGTCACAATGGCTGACCGAGCCCGGCAGCAACGTCTGGTTCGACGCAGCGCCGCACTACCCCGCCACGGTGCCGCTGACGCAGGTGTGGTCGGCGACGCTGCTCGGGCGCTTCGACGATGCGCTCGTCAATGTCCCATGGTGGCTGACTGCGGTGGCATTCGGCTTCGCCGTGTATGGATACCTGCGCCAGCGCGACCTCGGTCCGCTCGGCGCACTCGTCGGCTGCTGGCTGATACTGTCGCTGCCCATCCTCGACACGCACGTCGCCCTCGCGGGCTATGCCGATCTCGCCATGTCGGCGTACTTCACGCTGACGGCGCTCGCCGCCTTGCGCTTCGTGCGTTCGCGGACGGCGTTCGATCTCGCACTCGCGCTCGTATTGGCGGCCGCCTGCATCACGATCAAGAATCCCGGAAAGCTCTGGGTGCTCATGCTGCTTCCCGGACTCGCGGCGGCGCTGCTGCCGCGCCATGGCCTGCGCATCGCGGCAGCGGCATTCGCGCTTGCCGCAATCGCGGCGCTCGTGCTGACGCGAACGGGACTCACGATCCTCGGCTATCGGCTGCAGCTCGAATTCGACATGCCATGGAGCGGACTCACGCAGGCGTACTTCATGTTCGCGAACTGGCATCTCCTGTTCTACGGCGCGCTGGCCGTCGCGGTGCTCGCATGGCGGCGGCTCCTGTCGCCCGAACTCGCGCCGCTCACGCTGATCGTCGCGGCGGGCCTCGCATTCCTGGTGTTCGGCTTTGCATTCACCAACGCGCGGCAATGGGTGGAGGATCAGTCCACGGTCAACCGTGCGACGCTGCACCTGGCCCCGCTGATCGCGATCTGGATGGTGCTCGCCTTTCGTGCCTGGGCCGCCGTGCGCGCGCCTGGCGACGCGGGGTACGCACCGCCGCGTGCCGCCGAGGCATGAGCGCCGAAGAGCCGCCTCAAGGCGCGAATTGCGGCCCCGGGGGGC
>Ga0207657_10001324_pt1 | contig 26328 bp, 23 predicted proteins | sample KBSC33metaG_FD_184316 | JGI IMG/M metagenome (GOLD analysis project Ga0207657, IMG submission 184316) | Corn rhizosphere microbial communities from Kellogg Biological Station, Michigan, USA - KBS C3-3 metaG (SPAdes) (version 2) | ecosystem: Host-associated > Plants > Roots > Rhizosphere > Soil ... | reverse complement strand
GACGCCGTGCGCCAGCCGACCCGGCCGAGCCACGCAGCGCGAGCGGCTCGCGTGGCCGACAAGCGGCGCCGTGGCGAGCTCAAAGCCACCCGGCGCCGCGTCGGCCCCGCCGAGTGAGACGCCACATTCCGACGCCTAGTCCGCCGGTGGATTGGTTTCAGGCGGATTAGGCGACGTCGAGTCGGCAGGATCCGGCGCGGCGCCGGTCTGCTTGTCCGCTCCGTCAGCTGGTCTGCTCGGCGCGCTGCCCGCCGGAGGCTCAGCGCCGGAGGCACCGACCGGAAACTCGGTTCGCACCTTGCGCAGGTGACGCGACATTGACCGGAACAGGAAGTAGCACGCTATGAAAAGGACCAGAACGACGGCGAGTGCTAGCGGCCCGGCCTTCTTGGCCTCTCCACTGTCCGCGAGCAGGACAAGCTCGGCCGCCGCGCCGTGCATCAGCTCGCCACCTTCTCCCGCACGCCCGCGAACAGGTCATCCTCGGGCAGCGTGGTGTCCACGAGCGACCGCACAAGTTCGAAGTCCTCGGTGGGCCACGCCTCCTGCTGGACGGCCAGCGGGATTCGAAAGAAGCTACCCTCCGGGTCGACCTGAGTGGCGTGCGCGATCAACGCCGCATCCCGGCGCGGGAACCACGCGGCGCACCACACCCGAGTCGTGACGTTGGGTTCCCGGCGGTCCTCGCGGTTGCTGTCGCGCTGCTTCCAGCGCTCAAGCCACTCGGCGAACGGCGACTCCAACCCGTGGGCCGTCATCGCGTCATGGAGAACGGTCAACCTCTCCCGGCTCCAGCCGACGTCGTAGTAGAGCTTCAGCGGCTGCCACGGGTCACCGGCATCCGGGTAGGCGTCTGGATCCGGCGCCGCCTCGAACGCAGCGACCGAGATCTTGTGGCACATGACGTGGTCGGGATGCGGGTAACCGCCGTTCTCGTCATACGTCGTCACCACATGGGGGCGAAAGTCCCGCATCACCTTCACAAGACGTTCCGCGCCCTCCTCGACGGGCACGAGTCCGAAGCAGCCTTCTGGTAGCGGGGGCGGCGGATCGCCTTCGGGCAGCCCGGAATCCACAAAGCCGAGCCAGGCCTGCTTGACGCCGAGAATGGCGCGCGCCCGGGTCATTTCCGCTTTGCGGATGTTGGCCATGTTGGCCTCGATGTCGGGACGGCCCTGCAACGCGGGATTGAGGATGCTCCCCCGCTCACCGCCGGTACAGGTCACTACCAGCACTTCGGCGCCCTCGTCGACATAGCGCGCCATCGTCGCCGCGCCTTTGCTCGACTCGTCATCCGGATGAGCGTGCACCGCCATCAGGCGCAATCCCTCGGACGTCGTCACGAGGTCCATTGTTGCCGATGCGCCGGACGAGGTCCCCTGGGACCATGGCTGACGCCGGTCGCCATTTCGCGAAGTCACCGCGCACAATGTTACTTTCGACGTTCTGCTTCCACCCGATCCGCTGTAGGAGAGCCCGTGCCCGGCACCGATGACACCGCCACCTGGTTGACCCAGGAGGCTCACGACCGGCTGAGCAAGGAGCTTGCCGAGCTGATCGCCAACCGTCCGGTTATCGCCAAGGAGATCAACGATCGCCGCGAGGAAGGCGACCTGCGGGAGAACGGTGGCTACCAGGCCGCGCGCGAGGAGCAGGCCAAGCAGGAAGGCCGCATCCTCCAGCTGCAGGCCCTGCTGCGGGATGCCACAGTCGGCGAGGCCCCGATGCGGGACGGCACGGCGGGTCCGGGCATGGTCGTACAGGTGCGCTTCGATGCTGACGAGGATGTCGAGGAGTTCTTGATCGGCTCACGGGAGGAATCCGCAACGACCAACCTCGAGGTGTACTCGGCCGCATCACCACTGGGACGAGCGCTCACCGGCGCCCGCGAGGGCGCGACGGTCAGCTACGACACGCCGACCGGCAAGACCATGCAGGTCACGTTGCTCTCGGCCCGTCCGTTTACCGGCTGAGGCCAAACGGGTCGGTCGGGCCTTGGTCCCAACCGGTTTCAGCCGTCTTCGGCCCGCTGGATAAGTGTCAACACCCGGTGCGGCACCGGGTTGGCCATCGCGATCACCGTCGACGTGCGGACGATATCGGCGTTCGCGTTGACTCGGTCGATCACTCGTTGCAGGTCTGGATTGGAGCGCGCGACGAGCCGGCACAACATGTCGCCCTGACCGGTGATCGTGTGCACTTCGAGCACTTCGGGGATCGTGTCCAGATGGCGCAGTACGGACGCGCCGTTGCCCTGCCGGATCTCCAGCGTGGCGAAAGCGGTCACGTGATAACCGAGCGCCTCCGGGTCGATCTGCGGAGCGAAGCTCGCAATGACTCCGCGGGCGACGAGCCGATCCAGGCGAGCTTGCGCGGTGGCCCGAGCGACGCCGAGCCGACGGGACATCTCCAGGACGCCCATGCGGGGATCCGCGGTCAGTTCACGCAGCAACCGGGCATCGAGCGAGTCGATCGCCTCGCGACTTCCCGCACCTGCACCCGCGCCTCCGCGGTCGGCCGATGATCGCTCGCTCATCTCCATCTCCTCTTCGCGCGAGCGCACCTGCACCCCGCACAAACGCTGCCCGTTTTCGCGGGGACCCCGCACATGCACCCCGCACAAACGCTCCGCATTTTCGCGGGGACCCTGCTCATCGGTCACTCGCCTATCTGGATCAGCGAGACATCCGGCGCAGCGAGCGAATGCACAACGGCACGAACACCAGCAAAATGCCGAAGAACCATGCCGTGGCCTGTAGCAACTGACCGCCGAGTGCGGGGACACCGAACTGCTCACAGAGTGAGTCGGACAAATAGAAGCGGCGCACGCTGTTGACCAGTACGGTCACCGGGTTGATGTTGGCGAAGCCCTGAAGCCAGGACGGCATGCTGTCCGTGCGAACGAAGGCAGAGCTTGCGAACGTCAAAGGAAACAGCCAGATGAAGCCGCCAGACTGCGCTGCCTCCACAGTCTTCACCGTGAGGCCGATGAGGATGCCGATCCAGCTGAAGGCGAACGTGAACGCAAGCATCACCAATGTGCCGGCAATGGCGCCCCAGAATCCGCCGCTGAAACGGAACCCGGTGAGAATACCGACGCCCAGCATGATCAGAAAGATCAGCGTGGCCCGAATGAGATCGGAGATTGCCCGCCCCAGCAATATCGCGGCGCGAGACATGGGCAGTGAGCGGAAGCGGTCGAACAGGCCCTTCTGTACGTCGTCGGCCATCCCGATTCCGGTCGCCGCGCCATTGAACAGCAACGTCTGCACGAAGATCCCGGGCATCAAGTAGTCGACGTAGTCCGCTTGGGAACCGCCGACATCGATGGAGCCACCGAACACGTAGCGGAACAGCAGCACGAACAGCACCGGCTGTACGATGGAGAACACCAGCAGGTCAGGCACCCGGACGATCTGCTTGATCAGGCGAATCGTCATCACCCAGGCGTCGCCGAAGATAGTGCCGCGGCGCCCCGCGTGTTCGCGGACGGCGGCCTGGACGGTGGTCATGGCTTGGCCGCCCCGTCGTTGTCGGTTGGCGGTTCGTCCACGCTCTCAGCCGAATGCCCGGTCAACCGGAGGAATACGTCGTCCAGGGTGGGGCGGCGCAGGCCGAGGTCGGCAATTCGCACGCTTGCGGCGTCGAGGTCCCGCACGACCTCGGCAAACACCCCCGCGCCCTCCGTAACTGGCACGCATACGGTCAGCCCTTCCAGGGTCGGCTCCGTGCCGTCGCCGACCTTCCGCATGATCTCTACGGCGCGGGCCACATCTTGGGTGGACTCGATGACCAGGACCAGGCGGGTGCCACCCACTTGAGCCTTGAGGTCGTTCGACGTTCCCTCGGCTATGACCCGTCCGGCGTCGATGACGGCAATCGAGTGAGCCAATTGGTCGGCTTCCTCGAGGTACTGGGTGGTCAGCAGCATCGTCGTGCCGTCGCGAACGAGATCCTCGATCACCTGCCACATGCCCAGCCGGCTGCGCGGATCCAGACCGGTCGTCGGCTCGTCCAGGAAAAGCACTGGCGGCCGGGCGACCAGCGACGAGGCGATGTCCAACCGGCGACGCATGCCGCCCGAGTACGTCTTGGCCAATCGGCCGGCGGCGTCCGTAAGGTCGAAGCGCTCGAGCAGCTCATCCGCCCGTCGCTTGGCCTCAGCGCGGCTGAGGTGGTACAGCCGGCCGAACATGATCAGGTTCTCCCGGCCGGTGAGGTAGTCGTCGACAGCGGCGAACTGCCCAGTGAGACCCATGAGCCGCCGCGCCTTGGTGGGCTGGGCGAGGACGTCCACACCAGCCACGACGGCGCGGCCGGCGTCAGGAATCAGCAAGGTCGTCAGGATCCGCACCGCAGTGGTCTTTCCGGCGCCGTTCGGACCCAGCAGGCCGAGGATCGTGCCTTCCGGCACGGCGAGGTCGAGCCCGTCGAGAGCCTTCGTGGAACCGAACGACTTTCGCAATCCCTCGGTCTGAACCGCAACATCCATGGTCAAACGGTATCGGCGGGTGACGACACCCGTCGCGGGGATTTCTCTCCTCATAGCGAACGCGCAGCGCGGTGCGGGTCCCTCGCTAGCCGGATCGCTCCTTCGGGACGTAGCGTCGAAATGTGACGTCTCCCGTTCTGCCCCCCGAGCTGCTCGCTGTCGCGACGCGGGGCGACCTGCGCGCGACCGGCCACGTGCATCGCTCCGTCAAGGCGGAAATACGGCAGAACCTCATCGATCGGCTCGCGGCGGGCGAACCCTCCCTGCCGGGAATCGTGGGCTTCGACGAGACCGTCAGCCCGGAGATCGAGCGCGCACTGCTCGCCGGTCACGACCTCGTGTTGCTTGGTGAACGGGGACAAGGTAAGACCCGAGTGATCCGCACCCTCGTCGGGTTGCTGGACGAATGGACACCGGTGATCTCGGGATGCGAGATCAACGACCATCCCTACGCGCCGGTCTGCGGCCGGTGCCGGTTGTTGGTGGGGGAGCTCGGCGAGGCGGCGCCGGTGAGCTGGCGGCATCGCAGCGAGCGCTATGGGGAAAAGCTGGCGACACCGGACACGTCGGTCGGCGATCTCATCGGAGACATCGATCCGATCAAAGTGGCCGGAGGACGAATGCTGGGCGACCCCGAAACGGTCCACTACGGCCTCGTGCCCCGCACCAACCGTGGCATCTTCGCCGTCAATGAGCTGCCTGACCTGGCCGAACGCATCCAGGTATCCCTGTTGAACGTGCTCGAGGAGCGCGATATCCAGGTGCGTGGTTACCAGCTGCGCCTGCCGCTCGACCTGCTGATGGTGGCGAGCGCTAACCCGGAGGACTACACCAACCGCGGTCGGATCATCACGCCGCTCAAAGACCGCTTCGGAGCCGAAGTACGGACGCACTATCCGCTGACGCTTGACGATGAGCTTGCTCTCGTGGCGCAGGAGGCGGCCGTTCTCTGGGACGACGCCAGCCACTCCGCGCCGCTCGTTCCGCAGCACCTGCTCGAAGTGATCGGGCGCTTTGCCCGGGCCGTTCGCGACGCGCCCCAAGTTGATCAGCGCTCCGGCGTTTCGGCCCGGTTTGCCATCGCCGGGGTCGAGACGGTCGCTGCTTCCGCAGTGCGCCGTGCGGCGATCGCCGGCGAGGCGGTCGCTGTGGCCCGGGTATGTGACCTGCCGGCGGTGATCCCCGCGTCGCGCGGGAAGGTCGAGTTCGACGACGCCGACGAAGGCCGGGAGTTCGAGGTGCTCGATCACCTGCTACGCCGTGCGATTGCCGAGACCTACCGAGCCCGACTGGCCGGGCTGGACCTGCGGCCGCTGCAAGAGCGGTTCGACGGCGGCCTACTCGTCGAGACCGGCGACACCGTTTCGGCGGAGTCCCTCCTCGAACAGATCGGTTCGGTACCCGGCTTGGCCGGCCTGCTGGAGCGGCTGGAGCCAGGGGGCATCGGCGAAGGTCCCGCGGTCGTCGGGATCGCTGCCGCCGTAGTCGAGTTCGCCCTCGAGGGGCTGTACTTGAACAAGCGGCTCGCCAAAGACACCTCGGGTCACCGGACGGTATACGGTGCCTAGCTGCGACCGGCCGGCCGTTGTTCGCGACGGCCCTGCCATCGCTCGTGATCGCAAGGCCATCTTTCGTGATCTTGGACTTGATGCCCGGTGGCGACCCTATCTCCAAGATCATGAAGTACGCCGGCGGAACGGCCGATGAGCCAGGTTCGGTACGGAGCGTGGCACGGCGGCCCTGACCCGCTGGAGCCGCCCTTCGACGTCCGCCAAGCGCTTGACGACATTGGCGACGACGTGCTCGCCGGCATGTCACCGCGCAGTGCGCTGAACCGGCTGATGCGGCTCGGCCCCGGTGGTCGCAATGGGCTCGACGCGTTGCGCCAGGCCGCGCGCAACCGAGCTCGTGAGCTACGCCGCAATCACCGGTTGGACGGCACGCTCGACCAAGTGCGCGAGCTGCTCGACGCGGCCGTGGCCGAGGAGCGGAGGGCGCTCTTCCCGGATCCGGATGACAGCGCCCGCATGGCCGAAGCCGAACTGGACGCGCTACCGAAGGACACCTCACGGGCGGTACGGGCTCTGTCCGACTACCAATGGCGGTCGCCCGAGGCACGCGAGAAATACCAGCAGATCCAAGACCTGCTCCGCAGCGAGGTACTAGACGCCCAGTTCGCGGGACTGCGTGACGCCATGCAGTCAGCCACTCCGGCGGACCTTGCGCGGGTCCGGGAGATGATGCACGCGCTCAACGAGATGCTCGACGCGGACGCGCGCGGTCAACACACGCAGGAGCAGTTCGACGAGTTCATGCAGGAATACGGCTCGTTCTTTCCTGACAATCCCCGCAATCTCGAGGAGCTGGTGGACTCCTTGGCGCGACGGGCGGCCGCGGCGCAACGTCTACTGGACTCGCTGACGCCAGAGCAGCGCGCAGAGCTGGCCGGGCTGATGGACCAGGCGCTGCGCGATGCCGGCCTGGCCGAGGAAATGGGCCGGTTGCAAAGTTCGCTGCGCGCGGCCCGCCCAGACCTGGGCTGGGGTGGCAGCGAGCGGATGACCGGCGATCAACCGATGGGTTATGCGGACGCGACCGGCGCGCTGGCCGAGCTGGCCGACCTCGACGAACTCACCGAGCTGTCGTCGCAGGACTATCCCGGGGCAAGCCTGGCCGACATCGACGAGGAGATGGTCGAACGCGCCCTGGGCAGGTCTGCCGCCGACCAACTCGCCGCGCTGCGACGGATCGAGCGCGAGCTTTCGGACCAGGGCTACCTGCAACGCACGAGCCAGGGCCTTCAGCTGACCCCGCGCGCGATGCGCCGACTCGGCGCGACCGCGTTGCGACGCGTCTTCGCTCAACTCGACTCGCGGGGCCGAGGCGGCCACGATGTTCGCGACGCGGGAGCCGCGGGCGAGATCACGGGCGCGAGCCGCGAATGGCAGTTCGGCGACGAGCAGCCGTTCGACGTCGTCCGCACCGTTCGCAACGCCGTGCTGCGGACCGCGGCCGACGTTCGGGACGACAGTCGGATCCATGTTCGAGCCGAAGACTTCGAGGTCGTCGAGACCGAGCGCCGCAGCTGCGCGGCGGTCGCGCTGCTGGTCGATATGTCGTATTCGATGGAGCTGCGCGGCACGTGGGGCGAGGCGAAGACGACAGCCATGGCACTACACGCGCTGGTCACGACGAAATATCCGCAGGACGCTATCGAGATCATCGGGTTCAGCGACTATGCCCGCGTCATGTCGCCCCGAGCACTGATCGACCACGACTGGGATCGGGTCCAGGGCACGAACCTGCAGCACGCCCTGATGTTGGCCCGACGGCACATCGACAAACACCGGAACGCCGAACCGGTGATCATGGTGATCACTGATGGTGAGCCGACGGCGCACATCGCCGCGGATGGATTCGCCGACTTCGCCTGGCCCCCGACTCGGGAAACCATCGCCGCCACGCTGGCTGAGGTCGAGCGGTGCACCCGACGCGGAGCAGTGATCAACGTCTTCATGCTCGACGACGAGCCCCGCCTGGTGGCCTTCATGCACGAGCTCGGGCGGCGGAACGGCGGTCGGGTGCTCATGCCGTCGCGCGGACGGCTTGGTGAGTACGTCGTGTCGGACTATCTGCGGGCCCGGCGCGGCCGTCGCCGCCGCGCCAGCTGAGCACGAGTCTCGTGGGATTCTTCGTCGAGGTAGTCGATCCGTCACGGACGCGGGCGCTCCGGCGGGCGGTGCTGCGGCCGGCCCTCCGTCCGGACGATCCGTTGCCCGGCGACGACATCCCCGATGCCGTGCACATCGGCGCCTTGGACGCTGCTCACGTGGTGCTGGGAACGTGCTTCGTGTACGCGAGTCCGTTCCCGTGGCCGGTTGCGCTACCCATACCGCAGTGGCGGCTGCGTGCGATGGCGACAGCGGCCGACCGGCGCGGTCAGGGCATCGCCCGAGCAGTTCTGCAGGGGGCACAGGACTACGTCGCCGGGGCGGGCGGGCGATCGCTGTGGTGCCACGCGCGGGAGACTGCAGTCGGCTTCTACGCCGCCAACGGATGGCACGCGGAGGGTGACCTGTTCGTCGAGAACGAGCTGCCCCATCGCGCGATGTGGATCACCCTCTAAGCCCCACCTGGGAACGTCGGAGGACCGCCACCTCGTCTAGAAGCGTGAGGAGGTGCGAGTGGCTGACGATGCCACGTTCCGGACGTTCGTCGACACGCATGGTCCGACGCTGCTGCAGGCCGCCCGCCTCCTGACCGGCGACCATCATCGGGGCGAAGATCTGGTGCAGACCGCGCTGACGAAGCTGTACCTGAAGTGGGACACGGTCACCGACCCGCTCGCTTACGCACGACGCATCCTCGTCACGAGTCACATCGACACAACGCGCAGGCGATGGTGGGGCGAACGACCGTCGGATGTGCTACCTGACGAGAGCCAGCCCGACGCCGCGTTTGCGGCGTACGAGGAACGTGACGAGATACGCCGGCTGCTGCGCGAGTTGAACGCACGCGAGCGCGCAGCGATCGTGCTGCGCTATTACTGCGATCTGTCCGAGGAGGAAACGGCCACCACCCTTGGCGTCGCGGTTGGCACGGTGAAGAGTACGTGCGCCCGAGCCCTGGCCCGGCTACGGGTCGAAAGCGGTGTGACATGAGCGAGCGAGCATCGCAGGCGCCTCAGCGCCGAGGAGCGCAGCGAACGACCGATGAGCGCTCGCGCGAAGAGGTTGTGACATGAGCGAGCGAGCATCGCAGGCGCCTCAGCGCCGAGGAGCGCAGCGAACGACCGATGAGCGCTCGCGCGAAGAGGTTGTGACATGAGCCCGAACGAAGAACAACTGCGAGCGGCGCTCCGGGAGGGAGAGGGGGACCGGCCGAACGCCGACCTCATCATCGCCTCCGCGCGCGCTGCCCGACGATCGCGGCGCCGGGTGGCCGCGGCGATCGCCGCGAGCGTCGCCGTCGTCATCGCGATTGGCGGCGGCATCACCGCACTCTCGCTGCGCTCCGGGAACAGCCCGAGCTCGAGCGCCGCGGCCGGCCGATCTCAACCGTTGCCGACGTCTGCGGCCGGCGCCGCGCCACCCGCAGCAAGACCAGGCGCCGAGTTGCCACCGGCTGCGCCAAGCGCCTTAGCTTGCCCCAGCACGCCGCCGACGATCGCGATTCCCAACACCAGCACCGGGCGCCTCCTCCCGGACGGGATCACCGCGATCCGGATATGCCTGTACCAAGTGGGAACACCGAAGTTCGCCGGAACGACTGAGCTCACCGGCACGGCCGCGGCGCAACTCGCCCGCGGGCTCGAGGACAGCCCGCTACCGACCCCTACGACCGCCTGCACGGCCGATCTCGGCCCGACCGCCGTGATCCTCGCCAGCACCGCGAGGAAGAACGCGCCAACGGTCGTCGGGAATTTGGGGGGCTGCGGCGAGATCACGAACGGGCAGGCCGCTCGACTAGCCCGGACGGTGCTGCAAGACCAAGCTCGCGTGATCCTGCGCCAACCCGGGCCGCCTGGACTCGCCTCGCACGGACCGGGCCCGAGCTGAAAGTGGTCTCTGAGTCAGAATCCGCGCAGCCGGCGCGGTCCGCCGTCGGCTCGCGGCACCGACGGCGCTATGCGGGCCGCGGCCGACAAGACTGACACGCCGGAGGGCGCGGCTACGCCGGTAAGCCGGAGCTCAACGACTTCGGGCAACTCGTCAGACAGGGCGGAGACTCGCAGGGCCAGCTCGGCGAGGGCGCTCGTGTCGGCCGGCGGCTCACCGTCGTAGCCCGTCAGCAGCGGAGCCGCCCTCGGGCCGGAAATGAGCGCCGACGCGTCGGCGGCCGTCAATGGCACGACCGCGTATGCCCGATCGCCGAGGAGCTCGGTCGCGACGCCGCCCACGCCGAATGACAGCACGGCCCCGAACGAGCGATCGTCCCGTAGGTCCATTACTACGTCGCGTCCCCGCGGAGCCATGCGCTGCACGGTGACCGCCGCGTCGGGAGCGAGGTCCAGGGAATCCCAGGCCGCGCGCAGATCGTCCGGATTCTGCAGGTGGAGCCGCACCGCATTCCCGGCCCGTAACGCGACCGGCACACCGAGGTCCGCGAGCGCCATCAGAGCCGCCCCGATCCCCGAGACAGCCGCGGCCGGTACCACCGCGACGCCGTATACGCCGAGCAGCCGCGCCGTCTCGTCAGCATCGAGCGCGCGACCAGTGGGCGCATCGGCCAGCGCGGCGTCCACCACAGCCCGGCCGGCCGCGATGTCCACACCACCCAGGTCTGGCGGTACGTCAGCGGGGCGGGCCCGCCATCGCGCGTATCGAACCGCCCGGGCTAGCGACCGCACGGCTCGTTCGGGCGACGGGTATGAGGGCACCGAGCCATAGGCCGGCGCGGAGTCCCCCGGTGCAGCGAGCGCCGCCGGCACTCCGTCAAACCCCAGAAAGGTCGACAGCACTGTTTTGTCGTGGCGCACCGCCGCCGCTTCCCGGAGGGCGACTGCATGCCGCTCGCCGGATATGTGTTGCAGCGGCGGCACAAACACGGCAATGACCGCGTCAACGTCGTCGGCCTCGATCGCGGTGCGAACGGCGTCACCGAGCTGCTCGGGCGAGGTGTCCACACCCACGTCGACGAGTCGGGTGAGCTGCAGTCCCTCGGTGTTACATGCGTCCGAGACCAGCACGGCGAGCGCGGTCGAGTTCCCGACGACGGCCACTCGATCACCTGGTGGCAGCGGTTGCGACGCGAGCAGCACTGCGACGTCGAACAACTCGCCGAGCGTGTCGACCCGGATCACGCCGGACGCCTCGAACAGGGCTTGGACGCTCGCCTCGGGCACGTCGACTGACGTGTGCTGCAGCCCGGCAACGATCGAACCGCGGCCGCTCTTCACCGCCACGATGGGCTTGCGACGACCGAGCCGTCGAGCCACGCGGACGAACTTGCGCGGATTGCCGAAACTCTCGAGGTACAGCAGGACGAGATCCGTCGCGTCGTCCGTTTGCCAATACTGCATCAGGTCGTTGCCGGAGACATCGGAGCGGTTCCCCGCTGACACGAACGTCGACACCCCGAGCCCGCGGCGTGCAGCCTCTCCGAGCACGGCGACGCCCAACGCGCCGGACTGGCAGAAGAAGCCCGCTCGCCCGTGAGTGGAGAATCGGGGCGCGAGGGTGGCGTTCAGTCGGACCGCCGGATCGGTGTTGACCAGGCCGAGGCAGTTGGGCCCGACAACGCGCATACCGTGTGCCCGCGCCGTTTCGACGAGGTGGCGCTGGGCTGTCCGGCCGGCCGCTCGCTCGGCGGTATCGCCGCGTTCGCCAAAGCCGCCGCTGACGACCACGAGCCCGTGGACGCCCTTGCGCCCGCACTGCTCGACTACGTCGAGCACGACCGACGAGGGCACCGCGATGACCGCAAGCTCGATCGGATCAGGTACCTCGAGAACGCTCGGGTACGCCCGAACGCCGTGGACGTGACGCGCATCCGGGTTGACCGGATAGAGCGTGCCGTGCAATCCGGCTCGCAGCAGATTCCGGAAGACGGCGTTGCCGACCTTGCCCTCATGGCTGCTCGCGCCGACGACCGCGACCGAGGTCGGGTACAGCAACCGCGCGATGGACCGCGCGTCAGCGCGCTGCTCCCGCTCGCGCATGACCGACTCGGTCAGCGGGGTCGAACGGACATCAAACTCCAGGTGCACTTCGCCGGCGTCGAAGCTTCGGCGGACCTCGTAGCCGGCGTCGCGAAACACCCGCAGCATCGTCTGGTTCTCGATGAGCACGACCGCAACGAACCGAGACAGACCGCTCTCCTGGGCGGCGGCGGCCAGGTGTTCCAGCAGCACCGAGCCGATCCCCCGGCCCTGATGTTCGTCGGCCACGACGAATGCGACCTCAGCCTCGTCAGTACCGGGCTCTCGTTCGTATCGCCCGACGGCAACGATGTTCTCGCCCAGCAGAGCGACGAACGCGACCCGGTCGTGGTGATCGACGTGGGTGTACCCGTACAGCTCCTTCTCGGAAATGCGCGGATGCGCCGAGAAGTACCGCAGATACCGGGTTCGGACCGACAGCCGGTCATGGAACGCGACGACCGCGTCGGCATCGTCCGGAGTGATCGGCCGCAGGTGCAACGTGCCGCCGTCGGCCGCTACGACATCGGCCTCCCAGTGCGCCGGGTAGGGCGCCGGCTGCCTTGGTTCGTCACGCTCCAGCATGGATCAGTCGCGAGGGTCGTGCGGGTCCAGGCCGAGCAGCGGGAACGCGGCCTGCCGGGTAGCCGCGATCGCCCGATCCAGCCACGAATCTCCACCAGGCACCCAAGGATCAATCGATGGGACGCGTCCGTCGGCCAGCTCACCCATTCGCTCCGGCGGCTGCTCGGGGCGGCGACGCCGCACCATCGCCATCCATGACGGCGGAATCGCGGTTTGCGGATCGACCGGGCGGCCGGAGATCTCCGCGATCAGATGGGTCCAGGTCCGGGGGACGCAGCGCACCACGCCGTATCCGCCGCCGCCGAAGGAGAGCCACCGGCCGCCGGCCACTTCGTGGGCGAGGCCGTGCAAGGCCTGGATCGCGGCCCGCTGACCGTCGACCGTCAACTCCAAGTTCGCGAGCGGGTCCTCGTGATGCGTGTCGCACCCGCATTGGGTGACGAGGACATCCGGGGCAAAGGCGCGCACGGCACCGGGTACGACGGCATGAAAGGCCCGCAGCCAACCCGCATCGTCAGTAGCCGGCGGCAACGCGAGGTTGATGGAGGACCCCACGCCCTCACCCCGACCGAGCTCGGACGGCATGCCAGTGCCTGGAAAGAGCGTCCTCGGGTCCTGATGCAGGCTGATGGTCAGGACCCGCGGGTCGTCGTAGAACGCGGCCTGGACGCCGTCGCCGTGGTGGACGTCGATGTCGACATAGGCGACCCGCTGCGCGCCGCCCGCCAACAACCGTCGAATCCCAAGTACCACGTCGTTGAAAACGCAGAATCCCGAGGCATAGCCGCGCATCGCGTGATGCAGACCGCCGGCGAGGTTCAACGCGTGCTCGACGGCACTCGAGGACACTGCGTCGGCGGCGACCAAGGCGCCACCGGCAACCAGTGCCGATGCGTCGTACATACCGCTGAAGACGGGGTCATCATCGGTGCCAAGCCCGTAGCCGCTGAACGTCGGATCTTCGCCGGCCGCCTGAACCGCATCGAGGTAGTCAGCGTCATGGGCAACGAGCAGCTCCTCGCGCGTCGCCGGCCGGGGCGCGACGACCTCAACGTCGTCCAGTACCCCGAGCTCACGGGCGAGCGCGACCGTGAACTCGAGCCGGATCGGGTTCAGCGGATGGTTGCCGAAGTTATAGCCGAGGACCCCCGCGTCCCAGACGACGCTGCCGCGGCAACTCATCAGCTCAGCGCCTGGGCGAGGTCAGCGATCAGGTCGTCCGCGTCCTCGATGCCGACGGACAGCCGGACGAGGTCGCCCGGCACCTCCAGCATGGAACCGGCCACGCTCGCGTGCGTCATCCGTCCCGGATGCTCGATGAGCGATTCCACGCCGCCGAGCGACTCACCCAACGTGAACAGCGACGTGAGCGAGCACACCTTCAGCGCCGCCTCTTCGCCGCCGCGCAAGGCGAACGACACCATGCCGCCAAAGCCGCGCATCTGCCGAGCCGCTACCTCGTGACCGGGATGATCCGGCAACCCGGGGTAGTAGACCCGGCTGATCGCGGGGTGGCCGAGCAGATAAGCCGCTACCCGCTCGGCATTGGCGCAATGCCGGTCCATGCGCACCCCGAGCGTCTTCAGGCCACGCAACACCAGCCACGCGTCGAAGGGACCGGCGATCGCGCCCATCGCGTTCTGGTGGAACGTCAGTTCCTGCGCGAGGTCGAGATCGGCGGTTACCAGCGCGCCGCCGATCACATCGGAATGGCCGCCGAGGTACTTGGTCGTCGAATGCACGACGACGTCCGCCCCATCGCCGATGGGCTGCTGCAGGTAGGGCGTGGCGAAGGTGTTGTCGACAACCAGGCGGGCTTGCGCGTCGTGGGCGAGCTGCGCCAGCGCGGCCACGTCGGCAATGCCGAGCAGCGGGTTCGTCGGCGTCTCACACCAGATAACCCGGGTGCACGGCCGGACCGCAGCACGCACCGCATCCCGGTTCGCCAGCGGCACGGCCGTGTGCTCCAGCCCCCAGCGGTCCAGGACTCGAGCGATCAGCCGGAACGTCCCCCCGTACGCGTCGTCCGGCAGCACCACGTGGTCGCCGGGGCGGCACAACGCGCGTAGCAAGGTGTCTTCGGCGGCGAGCCCCGAGGCAAAGGCCAGGCCGCGCGCGCGGTCGGCCTCGAGCGCCGCGAGCGCCACTTCCAGGGCGGTCCGGGTGGGGTTTGCGCTGCGGCTGTACTCGTATCCGCCGCGCAAACCGCCGACCCCATCCTGTTTGAACGTCGAGGTCGCGTAGATGGGCACGGTGACGGCACCAGTCACCGGATCGGGCTCCTGACCCGCATGGATGGCCCGCGTGTTGAAGCCGCTCATCCGCTCACCGTAGCCGCGACCGCTCCTCCCCCTAATTCGAACGTATGCATATTCCGGGGTCCGGGCCGCGGAATATGCATACGTTCGAGGGGAGGGCGATGTCAGGGGGCGGAGCCGGCCAAGTGGCCGAGCAGGTCCTGTCGCGTGATCACGCCGGCCGGCTTGCCGTCGACGTGGACGAGCAGCGCGTCGGCGGTGGACAACGCCGCTACCGCCTCGGTCACCGACTCACCCGACCCGATGATCGGAAGCGGCGGCGACATGTGCCGTTCGAGCGCATCCGCGAGCGCGGCCGTGCCCTTGAACAGCGCGTCCAGCAGCTGCTTTTCGCCAACCGAGCCGACCACCTCCCCGGCCGTGATCGGGGGTTCAGCCCGCACGACCGGCACCTGCGATACGCCGTACTCGCGCAGGATGTCGATCGCCTCGCGCACGGTCTCGTTCGGGTGGGCATGGACGAGGGCCGGCGTCTCGCCTGACTTCGCGCGCAGCACGTCGCCCACCGTGGTCTGACCCGGCGCGCGCAAGAAGCCGTAGTCCGACATCCAGGTGTCCGAGAAGATCTTCGACAGGTACCCACGCCCACCGTCGGGCAGCAACACGACGACCAGATCGCCCGACCCGAGCGCTGCAGCCGCACGCAGCGCGGCGACAACCACCATTCCGCACGAACCGCCGACGAGCAGGCCCTCCTCTCGGGCGAGCCGCCGGGTCATCTCGAACGAGTCGCCGTCTGACACCGCGATGATCTCGTCGCATATCTTGTGGTCGAACGTCGCAGGCCAGAAGTCCTCGCCGACACCTTCGACGAGGTACGGGCGCCCGGTGCCCCCGGAGTACACGGAACCTTCCGGGTCGGCACCGATCACGCAGACCCGCCCGCTGGACACCTCCTTCAGGTAGCGCCCGACGCCACTGATCGTGCCGCCGGTACCGACGCCGGCGACGAAGTGGGTGACCCGGCCCTCGGTCTGCTCCCATATCTCCGGGCCAGTCGTCTCGTAGTGCGACAACGGGTTGTTCGGGTTCGCGTACTGGTTCGGCTTCCAGCCGCCCGGTATCTCGCGGGTCAGCCGGTCGGACACCGAGTAGTACGACCGCGGATCATCCGGGGCGACCGCAGTCGGACACACGACGACCTCCGCGCCATACGCCCGCAGCGTGTCGATCTTGTCGCCGCTGACCTTGTCCGGGCACACGAACACACAGCGATATCCGCGCTGCTGCGCGACTATCGCGAGACCGATCCCCGTGTTCCCGGACGTCGGTTCGACAATCGTCCCACCCGGCCGCAGCTCCCCCGACTCTTCGGCGGCGTCGATCATCCGCACCGCGATACGGTCCTTCACCGAACCGCCGGGATTGACGTACTCGACCTTCGCCAGCAGCGTTGGTGACAGCCCGGCCGTGACCGCGCGGAGCCGGACGAGTGGGGTATTGCCTATCAGATCAACCACCGATTCGTAGTAGGCCACGTCGCCGAGGCTAATCTCGGAGCAGGCCAGCACGCAGAAGGCAGGAGGTTGTGGCATGGGGCGGGCCAGCCGCGCGCGGCGCGTCGCGGCGTATGGGGGCGGTGGGCTCGGTGCCCTCGGCCTCGGCGTCGGTGCGACCTTCTACGGTCTGATGGTCGGCCAATCCAGGCTGGCCCGACGTCGCATCCCGGTTCCGGAGTCCGCTCCGCCGGCTGCGCACGACACCATCTGGTCTGCGCCCGACGTCCCGGCTGACCGGGATCCGATCTCGGTCGCCTGGCTGGGCGACTCCCTGGCGGCCGGATATGGCGTGCATCGCGACGTCGATACGCCAGCAGTGCGCAATGCGCGGGCCGTGTCGGCTATCACCCACCAGCCCGTGCGGATCGCGAACGTTGCCGTTGTCGGCTCGGAATCAGCCGATCTCGATGAGCAGATCGCTCGGCTAGCCGAGCCGCCCGATATCGCCGTGATCGTTATCGGCGCGAACGACGTGACCCATCGGGTCAAGCCCAAGGATGCCGTTCGCCATCTCGCGGCCGCGGTGCAGGACCTGCGAGCAATGGGAGCGGAGGTCATTGTCTGCACCTGCCCGGATCTCGGCAACATCCGGCCGATCGGCCAGCCGCTGCGGACGCTGGTGCGGCGGATGTCGCGCAATCTCGCAGCGGCGCAGACGATCGCCGTCGTGGAGGCCGGCGGGCGCACGGTGTCGCTCGGCGACATGCTCGGTCCATTGTTCGCCAGTCGCGACGACCTGTTCAGCGACGACAAATTTCACCCGTCCGCGGAGGGGTACGCCGAGGCCGCGGACGCTTTGCTTCCGTCAGTATTGGATGCGCTCGGCATCTACACCGACAGCCGTACCGCGACTCCGCTTGGGCTGCGCCGGACTCGGCCGGTCGCTCGCGCGGCGGCCAAGGCAGCCGCGCACCCGGGTACCGAGGTCGCCGCGACCGAGTTGCACGGCGAGTCCGTCGGCCGGCGCGGCCGATGGGCGCGAATCATTCGTCGCCAGCCGCCCGTTGGAACCCCGGACCTCGAATCCGTGACGGCGACCACCGACGCCTGACAGTTCACCGGGCCGGTGGCACCATCGGAGCATGCCTGCGCCCGAAGCCGTCATCGTCGCGACCGCCCGATCCCCGATCGGACGAGCCGCCAAAGGCTCGCTCGTCGACGTGCGTCCGGATGACCTCGCCGCCGGGATCGTCAGGGCCGTGCTCGACAAAGTCCCCGCCCTCGACCCGCATGAGATCGACGACCTGCTCCTCGGCTGCGGTCTGCCGGGCGGAGAGCAGGGCTTCAACATGGCCCGCGTCGTCGCCGTCTCCCTCGGCTACGACGACTTGCCCGGAGCGACCATCACCCGTTATTGCTCATCCTCGCTGCAGACCACTCGGATGGCGATGCATGCGATCCGGGCCGGCGAAGGCGATGTGTTCATCTCGGCTGGCGTCGAAACCGTGTCTCGGTTTGTTCATGGGAACTCCGACACCTGGCCGGGCACGCACAACCCGATATTCGCCGAGGCGGAGGAGCGATCGGTCGAGGCCGCCCAAGGTGGCGTGACCTGGCACGACCCGCGGGCGGACGGCCTCCTTCCGAACATCTACCTGCCGATGGGCCAGACCGCCGAGAACCTGGCTCAGGTCAAGGGCATCACCCGCGAGGACATGGACCACTTCGGCGTACGGTCGCAGAACCTCGCCGAACAGGCGATCGCGGCCGGCTTCTGGGCTCGAGAGATCACGCCGGTGACGACGCCGAGCGGAAAAGTGGTCTCAGCCGACGACGGGCCACGACCGGGCGTGACCTATGAGGCCATTTCGCAGCTCAAGCCGGTGTTCCGCCCGGACGGGCGCATCACGGCGGGCAACTGTTGCCCTCTCAACGACGGTGCCGCCGCACTGGTCGTCATGAGCGACCGGAGGGCAGCCGAGCTCGGGATCACCCCGCTGGCCCGCATCATCGCGACGGCGGTGTCGGCCCTGTCGCCGGAGATCATGGGACTCGGTCCGGTCGAGGCCTCTCGGCGGGTGCTCGCCCGCGCCGGAATGACCATCGACGACGTCGACCTGGTGGAGATCAACGAAGCCTTCGCGGCCCAGGTCATCCCGTCCTACCGCGAGTTGGGCATCGACCTCGACCGGCTGAACGTCAACGGCGGGGCGATCGCGGTCGGGCACCCATTCGGGATGACCGGGGCGCGCATCACGACTACTCTGATCAACTCCCTGCAGTGGCATGACAAGCAGATCGGACTGGAGACGATGTGCGTCGGCGGCGGTCAGGGCATGGCCATGCTGGTGGAACGGCTCTCTTAGCCGGCAGCAGACTGCCGGTCCCGGCTCGTCATGCCCCCGGGCTTACCCGGGCGTCGCGCCGCGGGCTTAACCGGGCGTGGCGCCGCGGGCTTAACCGGGCGTCGCGCCGGGCGCATCGATGGGACGGCCGAGCACTCCTGGGCGTCTCGCTCGCCACATTGGCACCACGAACGCGCGGGAAGCTTCGCCGGCCCGCGCAATCACTGCGCACGTCCGAGGCGCACATGACTCGGCCCGCCGCCAGAATGGCGACGGGGCCGAAGTCGTGAGCGCTCAGTTCCGCAGATAACCGAGCAATCGCAGGAATTCCAGGTACAGCCAGATGAGGGTGACCATCAGGCCGAACGAGGCGTACCAAGCGAATCTCTCATCCGCGCCGTGCTTGATGCCCTGCTCGATGATGTCGAAATCGAGGACGAGGTTGAACGCCGCGACAACGATGCAGATGAGGCTGAAGATGATCGCGAGCGCGCCGCCGTCGCGCAGTCCGAGGCCACCCGGATGGAACAGGTAAGCGATCAGGTTGACGAGCATCAGGCCGAAGACACCGATCGTGGCGCCGACCAAGACCCGGGTGAACTTGGGCGTGACCCGGATCGCCCCGGTCTTGTAGACGATGAGCATGCCGACCGCGACCATGATCGTTCCGGTGACCGCCTGGACGACGATCCCGGGCCAGCGCTCCTCGAATATGCGGCTGATCGCGCCGAGCAGGAACCCTTCGAACGCTGAGTAGATCAGGGCGTTGACTGCGTTGACCCGCATGGTAAAGGCCATGTACAGGCCGAGACCGACGCCGCCCAAGAGGCTGACGAACAGCAGCCCACCGGCCACCGCCGTGTTCGACGTCAAGCTCCATGAGATGGCGCCCGCGGTCAGGAGCACGGCGAGCATCGCGGCCGTGCGCACGACGACGTCGTCGAGGGTCATGTAGCGGGCTGACGCACCGCCACCGCCCCCGCCGCCACCGCCTGGGCCGAACCCGGTCGGCGGGTAGATCGGGCCGCCGTACGCGGGCTGGTTATACATGTGCTCCAGATCGCCGGCGGACGGCGCCGCCGTCGGATTCGCCCTGGCAGTACCTGAGCCAGATGCCGTTCCCGGGACCTTGAACTTGTTGAGAACGGGGTTGGTGGCCACGAATTATGTCCTCCTGCTCGCCGCTACTCATCGCGCCGCTGTCTGGTCGCGTGTCTACCTGGACAACGATACGAACAGCACCCGAGTTCCCTGACTTCGGGGCCCGAGCGAGATCCCGCAGCAGACGAAATGGCCGCAAGCGTGTCACGCTGGCAACATGAGTCCCGCAGCCAAACCCGACAAGGCGCCGGGTGACGTCAAGAGCAAGTTCCGCGAGGCCCTGGAACGAAAGCGCGGCACCGAGCAAGGGCGCGCGGCAGACCCCAACGAGGCCGATCCGTCAAAGGTGCACGGCACGCACGGCCCGGTGCATGTGCAGCGCACCTTCCGCCGTAAGAGCGGCTGAGCAGGACCGCGCTCGAGCCGTCGCCAATGGGACGGCGGTCGTGGTTCCGCCCCTCACAACGCCCAGCCGAGCGCGCGCGGCCTACGGCCCGGCAATATCGCGGTGGGAGAAGGCGGCGAGCGCGCCAATCGCTCCGACCAGGCCAACCGCCGCCAGGACCCCGGCCGAAACGGGCTGAAACGGCTGACTGGGTACCAGGGCGAGGTGGGCGAAGGGGGACAGGTCGAGAACCCAGCGCGGCGGCCCGATCAGGGCGCCGACGAGTTGCCAGAGGAATGCGACCGCAACGAGGCCGTACATGATGCCGGCGGCGACGCGAGGGACCAGGGCGTAAACCAATCCGCCCAGGCCGAGGAACAGCATGGCAACCGGGAGCGCATTGGCACCGGCTTCCAGCAGGCTTGGCAGCGGAACACGCACACCGGCTGCCGTCGCCCCCACCCAGGCGGCGATTCCAGCGGCGAGGGCGATAGCGGCCGCGGCAATAGCCGTCAGGATGAGACGGCCACCGAGCCAACGCCAGCGAGCGACCGGTTGCGCGAGCACGGATTCGAGGTGCTGCTCCTCGTCCTCGCGCAGCGTGCCGATCTGGGTGCACACGAACAGGCAGATGGCGAGAGCGACGAAGAAGAACAGGAAGGCGAGATAGCCGGTGGGAGTCACGATCGATCCCGACCCGAGCTTGGCGATCTGGCGCTGGACGTTCTCCGGGACGTCGGCAGTGGACAAGCTGTGCGAGACGACGCCGAGGATCGTCATGAAGGCGGCGGTTGCGGCCAGCCAGGCGATGATGACCCTCGCTTGGCCGCGCAATGCCTGCGCGATCGAGGAGCCCAGTAACCACAGGTGAGGGTCGGCGCTGTCCCGGCGCGGGAGCAACCCAGCCCCAATATCCCGTCGACGAGCCAGTCCAGCCGCGACGGCGATCAGCAGTCCCGTGGTCAGTAGGGGTAACAGGAGGACGAGCGGGGCCGGATCAGTGAGCGGACGGAGCAGTTCGGCCCAGCCCAGCGAAGTCGCCCAGCGCAGCCACCCGGCGCCCGAGACGGTGTCCGCGAGAGTCCGCAGCAGGAAGAGAACACCGAGCGTCGCGGCGCCGAGACCGAGCGCGCTTCGCCGAGTCGGGACGAGTTGGCCGGCAAGGGCCCCAATCCCGGTGAACACCGCAGCGGTCATGGCGGTAGCCAGCGCGAAATACGCGGCGCCGCCGGCCGGGATGCTCGCTGCGATCAAGCCGACGAACTCGGCGACCCAGAGCAGCGCGATCCCGGCCGCGATCGCCAGCAAGCCGGCGGTGTTTGCGGTAGCGCGGCTGACCGGCGCAGCGAGCACGACCTCGGTGCGGCCCGACTCTTCCTCGGCCCGGCCGGCCCGGACGGCGGCGAGCAGCCCGTACGCCGCGGCGGCAATAGCCAACACCCCGCCGACCCGCCACGCGGTATAGCCGGCGGTGGTATCGATCTGGTCGGGCTGCCCGTAGAGCAGCCGCAGGCCGGGGTTGCCGGCGAAGCTCTCGGCAAAGGCGCGCCGGCTGGCGTCGGTGGGATAGGTGTGCCGGTAGCCGACCGGCTGAATGTATGCGTAGACGGCGAACAGATAGGCGAATACAACCGTGCGCGCCCGAGCGTCGCGCAGGGCCTGGCGGGCGAGCGCCGCGAGCACGCCGGTTCGACCACGGGCGGTGGGCAGTGCCGCGGCGGGCTCAGCCATTGGCGGTGACGTCGGCCGAGTTGCCATCGCGCTCGCCCGTCTCCGGCTCGGCGTAGTGGTGCAAGAAGATCTCTTCTAGCGACGGTTCCCGGCTGATGAGCGCGGCGACCGGATGCCCGGCGAGGGCAGCGATGACGGGGCCTACGCCTTCGGTGATCTGAAACCGTAGCCCGTTGTCACCGACGCGCTGGACCGAAACGCCCGGCAGGGCCGGCATCGTCGGTGCCGGCCCGACGAAGGTGACCTCGACGGTCTGGCCGCGCAGGTGCCGCAGCTGGGCCAGGGTGCCCTCGTCCACGAGCCGGCCGCGGCGCAGAATGCCGACCCGATCGCAGAGGGCCTCGACCTCGCTCAGGATGTGCGAAGAGAGCAGGATCGTCTGGCCGCGGGCCTTGGCCTCCTCGGCGCAGTGGCGGAACTCCACCTCCATCAGCGGATCCAAGCCGCTGGTCGGCTCGTCGAAGATCAGCAAGTCGGCCCGGGTGGCCAGCGCGGCAATCAGCTGGACCTTCTGCCGGTTGCCCTTCGACAACGCCCGGACTTTCTTGCGGGGATCGAGTTCGAAACGGGCGATCAACTCGTCGCGATACGCCCGATCCGTATGACCGTGCAATCGGGCGAGGAAGTGCAGAGTCTCCGCGCCGGTTAGCGACGGCCATAGCGCCGGTTCGCCCGCGACGTAGGCGACCCGACGGTGTGCGGTAACCGGATCCCGCCACGCATCCACTCCGAACAGGGTCGCGTGACCCCCCGTCGGACGGTGCAGTCCTAGCAGGAGTCGGATAGTTGTGGTCTTGCCGGCTCCGTTCGGGCCCAGATAGCCGTAAACCTCGCCCGGCGCGATCGCCAGATCGAGGCGATCAAGGGCGAGCGTGTCGCCGTAGCGCTTGGTCAGTCCGCGGGCGTTGATCGCATCCATGAGTTCTAAATCCATGGCTTTCACGAAATTGTGAACATTCGACAGCGTAAATCCGGTAACTCTGAGGACGGCGCCGACAAAGGTATGCATGATCCGTCGCTGGGGCCACGGGTCATGCATACGAATGGCGCTTGAGCGTACTGGTACCCCCGGTCGGGCTCGAACCGACACTTGAACCCTTTTAAGGGGTTTGCCTCTGCCAATTGGGCCACGGGGGCGCGCGCTTAGCCTAGTAATCCCTCCGCGATAGTCCTTTCCAACGGTGTGGACGGTAGCAATAGGAACCGACGAAAACCGCGGGCCCCGACCGTCAGGACCTCACATCAGTTGAGCCCATTCGGTCGGCGGCTGCCGAAGGCGTTCCAGGTCGGGCGGAAGCGGATCGGATGGTCGATAGACGAGGGGCGCTCCGCCATGGTCATCGGCGACCGCGGCCGGGGCGTCGGCGAGGGAGAACCGGCCGCGCAACCGGTCATAGAAATCGTCCGGGTTGAACCGGAGCAGTTTGACCCGCCTCGCGGCCGCATACACGGCGATCCAGTCGCCCGGGTCGAGTACGCCACGCAGCTGACCGTCCACGCTCACGGCGACCTGACTGGAACCGTCCAGGACGCGCACCGCCATGACTTCCCGCGCCGAGATGAGGATGCTCCGATCGAAGATCATGTGCGGCGCCACAGGCGTAAAGATGAGCGCATCGAGATACGGCGACAGCACCGGACCGCCGGCGGCGAAGCTATAGGCGGTGGACCCGGTTGGAGAGGCGACGATGAGGGCGTCAGCGGAGTAGGTGGCGAACAGCTTGCTACTCAGGTACACCCCCATGCTCGCCTGGCGGTCGCGAGCGAGCTTCTCGAATACGACGTCGTTCACCGCCGTCACATCGAGGGCAACCCCCCAACCGACCGTTTCCGGAGAGCCGTCGCGGACCGGCGGTGGCGGCAACATCGGCCCACGCCCGTAGTGGAGCAGGCTCTCAATGCCAGGCGGAATGCTCAACGCGCGAGACGCCCGCATCGTCAACGTGAGACGAGGCTCAACTCGCACGATCCCCTCGCGGACGTTATCGAGTGCCGCCCCCACATCCTCGGGCCGAACGTCAGTGAGGAATCCGACGCGGCCGACGTTCACCCCCATGACCGGACAGTCCGCCGCGATCGCCAGGCGGGCGCCGCGGAGGAACGTGCCGTCACCACCGATCGTCACGACCAGATCGAGCTGGCCAACTGCCGATACCTCATCCTTGCTGTGCCGTCGCGGCTTGCTCCAGACGTCGACGTCGACGCAGGTCATGTCGTGCTCGGCGGTCCACCGCCGCACCGTTTCCGCGGCCTGCACCGCCTCGGCGCGTCCGGTGTGCACGACCAGTCCGATCCGATACACGGGAGGTCTCCTCGGGTTAGCTGGACGGTCCTGGCGGCAGCGGGGGCAATCCCGCGGCCTGTTTGAACTCGGCCTGCGGCTGCTGCAGCTGACCGAGCGAAACGACTTCGCGTTGGAAGAACAGCGCCTCGGTCCAATCAGCGAGCACCCGGACCTTCCGGTTGAACGTCGGCATACGCACTACGTGATAGGTACGGTGCATGAACCAGGCGATGACGCCGCGGAGCCTGATTCCGTAGATCTCCGCCACGCCGCGGTAGAGGCCGAGGGACGCGACGGAGCCGACGTAGGCATGGACATAGTCGCGGCGGGCGCGGCCCCGCAGCGTCGCGACGATGTTGTTCGCCAGAGTCTTCGCTTGGCGGACGGCATGTTGCGCACTCGGACTGCACACCGCGTCTGGCTCGTTGGGTTTGGACAGATCCGGGACGGCGGCGCAGTCACCGGCCGCGAACACGTCGTCGATATCGCGCACGGTGAGATCGGCGTGACACGGCAACCGGCCCTGGTCGTCGCGCGGCAAGTCGGTCGCAGCGAGCATCGGGTTCGCTTTGACGCCAGCCGTCCACACCACCGTCTCGGCATCGAACTCATCACCGTCACTGAGTACGACATGCCCGTCGACGACAGACTCCAAACGGGTGGATAGCCGCACGTCGATGTTGCGCTCGGCGAGCCGGTCGGCCGTGTAGGCCCCGAGACCGACGGATACCTCGGGCATTATTCGGGTCGCCGCTTCGACGAGCATCCACCGCATGTCGGATACGTCGATGCTGTCGATATAACGCAACGCATAGCGCGCCATGTCCTGGAGTTCGGCGATCGCCTCCACGCCCGCGTATCCGCCACCCACGAAGACGAAGCTCAGCGCGCGCCGTCGTCGCTCCGGATCCGTCACCGACGCCGCCAAGTCAAGTCGGGACAGCACATGGTTGCGCAGGTAAATGGCCTCGCCGATCGTCTTGAAGCCGATGCCGTGCTCGGCCAGCCCCGGAATCGGCAGCAACCGAGAAACCGAGCCCGGGCACACGACAAGCAGGTCGTATCCGACCTCGTATCCCTCGCCCTCGGAGGGCAGGACGGTCGCAATCTTGCGGGCGTGCTCGATGCGGGTCACGGTGGCCGTTATCACCCGGCAGCGGCGCAGAACCTTCCGCAGCGGCACGACGACGTGCCGTGGCTCGAGCGAACCGGCCGCGGCCTCGGGCAGGAACGGTTGATAGGTCATATTCGACTGCGGGTCGACGACGGTGATCTCGGCCTTTCGGGACAGTTTCTTCTGCAGTCGAAGAGCCGTGTACATACCGACATAGCCCCCGCCCACCACGAGAATGCGCGTCGGATCGGTCAGCTTCGCCATGGTGCGACGCTACCGACTAGCGGATTCGTACACGGCCGCGGCAACGGCCAGGTCTTCCCAAGCCTCGCCGACGCTTTTCCAGAGCCGAGGTCGATCCGCCCGGACGGTCAGGTCGCCACCGACGAGTTCGGCCAGGTCGCCGTCGATAGCTTGCTCGCTCGGCACGCCGTCGGCGATCGCGAGCAGGATGTCGCCGGCTTCGCGAAGGGCCGCAGCTCGGCTCTCGACGACAACCGTCGCGCGTTCGATCAAGGCGCTATCGACCTCCCGAGCGTCCGGTTCATGCGATCCGATAGCCACGACGACGGCGTGCGCTGGAAGCGTCGTCGAGTCGAACACCGGGGTCCGCGCGGTGGTGGCGCACACCACGATGTCTGCTTCCGCCACGGCTTCCGGGCGGCCGACCGATGCGCGGACGCCGTCCGCCGCACAGTGCCGGGCCAGGGCTTCGGCCGGACTGTCGCTCCGGCTGACAATCGTCACCTGGCGGATCGGCCGGACCTGCGATAACGCCTCGATGTGCCTGCGGGCCTGGGGGCCGCAGCCGAAGACGACCAGCCGCGCCTCCTCCGGTCGAGCGAGCCGGTCGAGCGCCAATGCGGATAGGGCAGCCGTGCGGAGCGTCGTCAAC
>Ga0207657_10001323_pt1 | contig 26334 bp, 23 predicted proteins | sample KBSC33metaG_FD_184316 | JGI IMG/M metagenome (GOLD analysis project Ga0207657, IMG submission 184316) | Corn rhizosphere microbial communities from Kellogg Biological Station, Michigan, USA - KBS C3-3 metaG (SPAdes) (version 2) | ecosystem: Host-associated > Plants > Roots > Rhizosphere > Soil ... | reverse complement strand
CAGAGCTGGCAGGTGATCTCGCCCGACCTCACCTACAACGACCCGGCGACGCTCGGCCCCTCGGGCGGGCCGATCACGAAGGATCAGACGTCGGTGGAGTACTACGCGGTGATCTTCGCGTTCGACGAGTCGCGGGTGCAGAAGGGCGTGCTGTGGGCGGGGAGCGACGACGGCCTCGTGCACGTGTCGCGCGACAACGGCAAGACGTGGCAGAACGTGACGCCGAAGGACATGGCGAAGTTCACCCGCGTCTCGATCATCGAGCCCGGCCACTTCTCGGCGGGCACGGCGTACATCGCGGCCAATCGCTTCCAGTTGGGCGACATGAAGCCGTACCTCTGGAAGACGAAGGACTACGGCCGGACGTGGACGCGGATCGACGCGGGGATCGACCCGACCGAGTTCACGCGCGCCATCCGCGAAGATGACGAGAAGGCCGGCCTGTTGTACGTGGGTACGGAGCGCGGCGTGTGGTTCAGCAACAACGATGGCGCCAGCTGGCAGAAGCTGCAGCTCAACCTGCCGCCGGTGCCGGTGCACGATCTCGCCGTGCGCGACGGGGACCTGATCGCCGCGACGCACGGGCGCAGCTTCTGGATCATCGATGACCTCTCGCCGCTCCGGCAGCTCACGCCGGCAGTCACGGCGAGCGCGTCGCACCTGTTCAAGCCGCGCGATGCGTATCGCGTGAGCTTCGCCGGCCGCGGGTTCGGCGGTGGTGGCGGCGCGAACGCGGGCCAGTCGGGTCCGCCGGTGCATCCGGTGGCGACGAGCCCCGCGGGCGGGCCGGTGGTGAACTACTGGCTCAAGCAGCCGGGACACGAGGTGACGCTCGAGTTCCTCGACGCGCAGGGTAAGCTCATCCGCTCCTTCACGAGCAGGCAGGACTCGGCGACCGCCGCCGACTCGGTGCGTCGCGCCGAGCGGACGAAGTCGCGCATCGACTCGCTGCGCGCGGCGGGAGTGTCGGTGGACAGTGCGCGCGCGATCGTGCGTCGCACGCCGGACGCGCAGTCGGAGTCCGACACGGGTGGTGAGGACGAAGGTCCACGCCGCGCCGGTCCGCCGCCGCGCGTGCCGAACAAGGCGGGGATCAACAGCTTCGCGTGGAACATGCGCTACCCGGATGCCTCGACCTTCCCCGGGCTGATCATGTGGGCCGCCGGGACCCAGGGCCCGATGGCACCGCCGGGCACGTACCAGGTTCGGATGTCGGTGGACGGCAAGCCGATCGGCACGCAGACGTTCGCGCTGAAGAAGGACCCGCGCACGAAGGCGACGCAGGCGGATCTCGCGGCGCAGTTCGCATTCCTGACGCAGGTACGCACCCGCACGTCGCAGGCGAACGACGGTGTGAAGACGATCCGCAGCGTGCGCTCGCAGATCGAGGATCGCGAGAAGAAGCTGAGCGGCCAGGCGCTGACACAGTTCCGCGCCCTCGCGCAGCCGATGCTCGCCGAGCTGTCGAGCGTGGAGGACTCGCTGTACCAGACGAAGAACCGCAGCGGGCAGGATCCGTTGAACTATCCGATCCGCCTGAACAACAAGATCGCCGCCCTCGCCGGCGTGGCCGGAAGCGCCGAGGCACGTCCGACCGACCAGACGGTGACGGTGTTCAAGGACCTGTCAGCGCAGCTCGACGTCCAGCTCGCCCGGATGCAGCGCGCGCTCGGGACGCTGCCGAGGATCAATTCAATCCTGAAGAGCGCCGGACAGCCCGAGATCGTGCCGAAGATCGAGGCCGATCCGGGCGCGGGCACCGTGTCGGACGAGGAGACCGATTTCTAGGCGCTGATCGAAAAGCGGGAAGCGGAAACAACTGAAAGAACTGAAACGGCAGGATCTCATCTGAAGAGATCCTGCCGTTTCCGTTGTTTCCGCATTTTCCTCTGGAATGCCGTCGCCGTTACGGTTCACCGTTCACGGTTCACGTTTCACCGGGCTGTTCCACCGCCATCCCCATCGTGTGGAATCCCTTGTCCACGTACACCGTGGTCCCGGTGATGCCACTCGCCAGCGGGGAGCAGAGGAATGCCGTCGCGGTGCCGACTTCTTCGGCCAGCAGGTGATCGGTGAGCGGCGCGTTCTCGCCGACGTACTCCACCATCCTGCCGATGATGCCGATCGCGCTCGCGGCACGCGAGGCGTAGGGGCCGGCGGACACCGTGTTGATGCGTACGCCATACCGACGTCCTGCCTCGAATGCCAGCAGGCGCGTGTCGCTCTCCAGCGCGGCTTTCGCGCTCGACATGCCCCCGCCGTAGCCCGGGATCACGCGCTCGCTCGCCATGTAGGTGAGCGAGGAGAAGGCGCCACCCGGACGCATGAGCGGACCGAGGCGCGCCACCATCGACACCAGCGAGTAGGCGCTCGCGCTCACCGCCGCGAGGTAGCCGGCGCGGCTCGTGTCGAGGAGCGGCTTCTTCACCTCGGGGCCGTTGGCCAGCGAGTGCACCACGATGTCGAGCGGCCTCTCGCCGAAGTCGGCGACGAGCGCGTTGGCGAGGCCGTTGATCGAGCAGTCACCGACGTCCTTGTAGCGCTTGCTCTCGCGCAGCTCGGCGGGGATCTCCTCGTACGTGTCGAACACCGCGTCGAGCGGGTAGATCTTCTCGAAGGTGAGCAGCGAGCCGTCGGACAGGCGGCGTGACTCGTCCATCTTCCCCCGTTCCAGCAGGTTGAGGAAGATGTTGAGCGCGGGAGGCCAGGTGCCGACGCAGACGGACGCTCCTGCCTCGGCGAGGGCCTTTGCGATGGCGAAGCCGAAGCCGCCGTCGTCGGCGACGCCGGCGACGAGCGCGCGGCGGCCGGAGAGATCGATGTTGAGCATCACGGTATTATGATGCGGGACTCCGGTGTGACAAGGGCTACAAATGCGTGAACAACGATTGCGGGCGGCCGGACAAATGCATACCATCGCCTCGATCGCTGATCACGTCGCTGGTTCGCGCCCACCCGCAGACGATTCATGGCGACACTGCTTTATGTCGATGACGAGGAGACGATCGGCCGCGCCGTGGCCCGGTGGTTCGGCCGCCGCGGCCACACGGTCCACCTCGCGAGTTCCATCGCCAGTGCGCAGGCGGCGCTCGTCGACCACGAGCCGGATGCGCTGTTCATCGACGTGTGGCTCGGCACGGAGAGCGGATTCGAGCTGCTGAGCTGGATCGAGGAAGCGCATCCCGAGCTCGCTGAACGAGTGACGTTCGTCACTGGCGAGCTGGCCGACGCCGATCACGGGGACCGGGTGTGGCGCACCCTCGGCCGCCCGGTGCTCCAGAAGCCGTTCGACTTCACGCAACTGGAGCGCTACTTCAGCCAGGCGACGAGCAGCCTGGGAGAGCAGGCGGAGCAGCGCGACGGCACGTAACGTGTACTTGTGCCGCGCCCAGTGAGAGCCACCGCCCCCTCTGTCGAGTCGGAGCATCCCGCTCCGGCCTCCGCCGCCGCCGTGCCCGGCACCAGCAGCATGGAGGTGGGAGCGGCTGCGTCCGTCGTCGAGCGCCGCCACGATGCGGGCAGGGGGCCGGCCTTCGCACGAGGATTGTGGCGCATCGCTGCCGCCGACGTGTCGAGCGGCAACAAGGTCGCCCTCCTGCACGATGGGCCCGCCACCTTCGACGAGATGTGCGCGCTGATCGACGCCGCGAAGGAAACCGTGGTGCTCGAGACCTACATCTTCCGCCCCGACGAGACGGGACGCCGCATCAGTGAAGCGCTCATCCGCGCCACCGCGCGCGGCGTGAACGTCCGCCTGCTCACCGACTGGATCGGGATGCGCGGCATGACGAGCAGCTTCATGGGCGCGCTGAAGAAGGCTGGCGTGGTGCAACGCACCTTCAACGCGCCCGGCTTCCGCCCCTGGCTCGGGCTCGTGCCTCGCGACCACCGGAAGCTGCTCGTCGTGGATTCCGAGGTCGGCATCACCGGTGGGGTGGGGATCGGCAACGAATGGATGGGCAAGACGAGGCGCCACCGCGGCCACTGGCGCGACACGGCCGTGCGCATCGAGGGGCAGGCGGCGAACGACATGCAGCAGGCGTTCGACACGATGTGGGAGCGCGCCGTCAAGCGTGAGCGACGCGGCTCGCACCGGCTCACGCGCCGCGCGGCACGTGGCGCACACCTCGATCCCTCCAACGCGCCGCCGGCGCTCGTCGGCATCGTGGAAGGCGAGCCCCTGCGCCTCCGTATCGCGCGCGCACTGCAGACGCAGGCGATCTCCGCCGAGCGCTCGATCTGGATCGCGACGGCGTACTTCGCGCCGAGCTGGTCGGAGGTGGAAGCACTCACGGGCGCGGCGCGCGACGGCGTGGACGTGCGCATCCTCGTGCCAGCCCGCAACGACCACCGCTGGGTGACCTTCATCACCCGTCGCTACTACCGGCGCCTGCTCACCAACGGCGTACGGATCTGGGAGTGGAAGGGCACCATGATGCACGCCAAGACCAGCGTGGTCGACGGCCGCTGGGTGCGCGTCGGCTCGACCGACTTCAACCCGCTCGGCGTGGCGATCAACTACGAGCTCGATGCGGTGATCGAGGACGCGAAGCTCGGCGCCGAGGCGGAGGCGATGTTCCTCGACGACCTCGAGCACTCGCGCGAGATCACGATGAAGAACCGAAAGCAGCGGCGATGATCGGAGCGCGTCGAACCGTTCGTCGTCTCGCCACGTCGCTCCTGCTCGCCCTCCCGTCCGCGCCGATGCTGCCGGGGCCGGTGCTCGCGCAGAACGCCGACAGCACGTCGTCGAGCAGGCCGCTGTTCACTTATCGCGATGCGATTCTCGCCGGCGCATTCGCCGTGACGGCGCGGCTGGTGCACCCGCTGGACGAGCATTACCGCCACCGGCTGCAGGACTCGTCCACCCAGGCGAACCGCAAGCTGCAGACGCTGGCCACCTTCGTGCGCACGACCGCGACGCCGGGCTCGTACATCATCGGCGGCACGATGTACACGGTCGGCCGGATCGCGAAGAACCAGAAGCTCGCCTCGCTCGGCCTGCACGGCACCGAGGCGCTCATCATCGGCGAGGGCGTGGCGGGAGTGGTGAAAGCGCTGGTGGGCCGGCAGCGGCCGAGCGTGACGCCGGCGAATCCGAACAGCTACCAGTTCATGCGCGGCCTGACCGGCGGCGACGAGTATCGCTCGTTTCCGTCGGGCCACACCGTGTCGGCCTTCGCGGCGGCGGCTGCGGTGACGGCAGAGACGGCGCACAACGCACCGAACACGACGTGGATCGTGGCGCCCATCCTGTATGGCGGTGCCACCCTGGTTGGCGTTTCACGGATGTACAACAACCGCCACTGGGCGAGCGACGTGATCGTCGGCGCGGGGATCGGCACGTTCGCCGGCCTCAAGGTGGTGCGGTTCAATGACTCGCATGCGGGCAACCGCGTGGACCGCTTCTTCCTCACCGGCTCGCTGGTCCCCGAGCCCGGCGGCGGCCACGCGCTGCATCTCTCGCTGCTTCCCGCCTCGCTGCTCGGCCTGCGGTGAGCGACGACGTGGTGACACGCACGAAGAGCGGGATCTTCATCCTCGCTCCGATTCATGGGCCGGCGGGCGATCGGATCGCAAAGGTGCAGGCGGAGTTCGATCCGAGGCTCGCGCGCCTTGGCGCGCCGCACGTCACGCTGGCCGGTTCATCGGGCATGGGACCGATCTTCGCCCGCACCACACCGGAAGAATTGCGCGAGCATCTCGCCCCGATCGCCGAGCGTTCGGCGCCGATCGAGCTGAAGTTCGGACCACCGACGCGTTTCATGCAGACGGAGATCATCGTGCTCCCGCTCGACCCGCACGGTCCATTGCGCGCGCTGCACGAAGCGATCAAGACGAGCGGTCTCCACGCCGCGGCGCCACGCTTCTACTTCACGCCGCACGTGACGCTGAGCCTCTATCGGGAGCAGCCGCGCGACGCGATGCGCGCACTGCTGGCGATGCGCTTCGATGAGCCGGCGACGATCGATACGATCGAGTGTCATCTGACGAAGGACACCGGGGAATCGCGGGAGCTGCTTTCCTTGTCGCTCAACGGCAAGTGAAGTAGCAGGTACCTCGTACCTCGTACGTGGACCCAGGGGGCTGGCCATTCCAATGCGTGGCTGGCCCTCTTCGTCTGGCATCTCGACCGGTCGAAAAGCGGGCGGAGCGGACAGGGCCGGATGAACGGCCGGAAACGGCCGGATCTGTCCCGTGCTTGGGCGCGGCTCCGCGCGCCGAGGCTCAGCCCTACACCCCCAAAGTCTTTTCTGAATTGGGAACGGCCTCGGGATTCTCCTCGGTGTATGGAGCCATCATGTAGGAGGAGGGAATCCGGCCGTTCTGTAGTTCAAATCCGGCCTTTTCCGTTCCCCCGCTGTTGGAGTTGCGCGGCGTGTGACGGCCCAAGAGCAGGAGAGGCATTGGACCAAGCCCGCCCACAGGTCGGGGTACGAAGTACTAGGTACTTGCTACCGCAGTCGTAGTTGCCGTCTCCTCCTCGCCCAGCTCTCCTCCTCGTGCGAGCGCCATCCGGAACAGGATCGGTCCCGCGATCTGGTTCACGGCGAGCGTTGCCAGGAACAGCGTTCGAATGGGGGCGCCGCGCGTCGGATACACTTCGGCGATCACCGTCGCGAGGCCGATGGCGACGCCGGCCTGGGAGATCAGTCCCATCCACACCAGGTTGCCCGTTTTCGCGGGCACGCGCGCCCAGCGGCCGCCGATCCGGCAGCCCGTCCAGATGCCTGCCGCGCGTACGAGCACGATGGGAATGACGAGTGGCCAGATGGCCACCACTTCCGTCACCGCCATCGCTGCGCCGGCAAGCGCGAAGAACACGACGAACACCGGAGCGCCGGAGCGCTCCATCGCGTGGCGCAGCGCGTCTCCGTCGCCGTCGCGCGAGATGTTCTCCATCACGAAGCCTGCGGTGAGCAGGGTGAGCAATGTCTCCACGTGCACGAGCCGCGCGATCTCGGAGCCGAAGAAGGTCACCAGCACGGCGAAGAGCATCAGCTCGCGCTTCACGAACCTGAGGTACAGGGCGACCGCCGCGCCGAGCACCGTGCCCACCACCACGGCGCCCCCGAGCTCCCACACCACACTGCCGAGCGAGATGGCCGCGACGTCACCGGTGTTGGGAGGGACGAGCGCGCGTGCCAGCGCGAGCACGGCACTGAACAGCATGATGACGACGACATCCGACACCAGCACCACGCCGAGCGTGGTGCGCGCCACGGGGCCACGCGCCCCCGTCTCGGTCAGGAGTGCCATCGTCACCGCGGGTGAATGCACGACGGCGATGGACGCGAAGAGGAGACTGAAGCCGATCATCGTCGGCGTGGGCGCGGACTGCAGGAAGGGCACGTAGTTGCGCAGGCCGATGAGCAGCGCCGACAGCGCGACGAAGGTGATCCCCAGCTCGCTCGTCAGGATCAGCGTGATCGCCCGGCCACGCTCGCGCAGCTCGCTCCAGCGCAGCTCGGCGCCGGCGAGAAATGCGATGAGCGCGATGGCGAGCGAGCTCACCGGCGCCAGCTCGTTGGTCGCCTCCACGGTGACGATGTTCAGCGCCGACGGCCCGAACAGGACGCCAGCCACCAGGTAGCCGACGATGCGCGGCATCCTGAAGGAATCGGCCACCTCGCCACTGGTGTACGCGGCAAGGATCAGGAAGCCGAAGGTGAGCAGCGAGTGCGCGCTGCTGCTTCCCGTGCCGAGCGGGAGCACGAGCCGCATGCCCTCGAGCAGCAGGGCGAGGATGATGATGCGGCGCATCGGTCAGGGACCTCCGTCCGGCGCCGGTGGCCCGTCCGCCGGCCGCAGCAGCGCGTGGCGACGCTCGATGAGTGGCGCGAGCACCGACTGCACCAGTCTCGCCGACATGAGGTCGGTGAGCAGCACCGACGCGATGGACGCCGTGAAGACGAAGTACGGCAGCGTACCACCGTCCTGGTACACGTAGTTCAGCGCGATGGCGAGCGCGAGACCGCCCTGGCCAAGGAGTCCTCGTCCCCAGTCGGGACCGAGCACCGGAAGCATTCCGTTGATGCGCGTGACGAGGCGAGCCCCGCCCACCTTGGCGAGCGCTCGAATGGCGAGGAAGAGGACCACCGGCAGTATCCACGCCGAGTTGCCCGGCTGCCACGCCGCGCCGGCGAAGACGAGAAGGACGAAGTAGAGCGGCCGCTCCACATGTGCGATGGACGTCGCGAGCTCGGCACGGTTGCGCGAGGTGTTGACGAGGATGGCGCCGAAGACGAGCGCGGCGAGGAGCGGTGACAATCCCGCGAATGCCGCCGCGCCGCTGACGAGGATCACGCCACCGGCCAGGGAGACGAAGATGCGATCGCTCTCGCGTTCGTCACCGACGAAGAGATGGAAGAGCACCCCGCCGATGACGCCCATGCCGAGCGTGATCGTCATCCACTCGGTGGCGGTGAGCGGACGGTCGTTCACCATGACCGGGCGGTGCCAGATGCTGGCGAGCAACCCGAACGACACCACGGCGACGATGGCGTTCACGAGCACCGAGACGCCGAGCTGGGTGACCTCGACGCCGCGCTCGTTGAGTCGCGTGGCGGCGAGCTCCACCCCGGCCGACGACGACGCCGTGGCAATCCCCGCCAATGCCGCCGCCGGGAGTGCTGCCTGGAAGAGGGAGATCTCGTACAGCCACGCGAGGACGATCATCTCCGTCCCGCCGACGAGCAGGAACGTCAGCGCCGATTCCGCCAGCGCAAGGCGAAAGGTGACGCCCGGTACCTTCACCAGATCCGGCAGGTACATCCGCATCCCGACCGCGGCGCCCATCCAGCCAAGGGCGAGGGTGGTGATCGGGGCGAAGCTGTCGACGACTTCGGGTGTGAGCACGCGCGTCACGTGCGGTCCGAGCACGATGCCGAGCACGAGGTACTCGGCGCCCGACACGACCAGATACTTCCGGCCGAGCCAGCCGAACACGACATGCGCCGCCAGGTAGGCGCTGGCCGCGACGAGGACGAGCAGGAGAGTACTGCTCACGGGGTGGGCTCCATGATTGACGCAAACTGGCGCGACGTCCCGGGAGGCGCCACTGCCGGAGCATCGCGTAATTTCCTTGACATGAACGATCACGCACCCATTCTCGCCGAGCTCGAGGCCGACACGAGCGCCGATGCGGCCGCGCTGTTCACCGAGCTGACGGCCGGCTACCTCTCCGATACGCGCACCGGCGACGGACCGGTGAGCACGTCACGCACCGCCGCCGAGCTGGCCGCGCGGTTCGACGAACCGATGCCAACCGACGGCGCACCGCTCGCGCGGGTGGTGAAGCGCCTGCGCGACGAAGTGATGGCGGATTGCAACCGGCTGTACCATCCGCGCTACGCCGGCCATCAGGTGTCGGCGCCGCTGCCGGCAGCGATCTGGACGGAGTCGCTCACCGCCGCGCTCAACCAATCGCTCGCCGTGGCGGAGATGTCACCGACCGGGACGGCGCTCGAGCATCGCGTGATCCGCTGGATGTGCGACCTCGCCGGCTACGGCGAGCGCGCCGGCGGTACGCTCACCAGTGGCGGCACGGAGGCGACGTTCACCGCGCTGCTCGCCGCGCGATCGGCGAGCATGCCCGATGTGTGGACCGAAGGGGTGGGTGCCGACCCGCCGGCGGTCGTCTGTGGTGAGCACGCGCACTACGCGGTCGCGCGCGCGGTCGGCGAGCTCGGGCTCGGCATGCGGAACGCGGTTGCGGTACCGTCGCGAGAATGGCGAATGGATGTCGAGGCCCTGCGCGCGACTCTCGAGTCGCTACACGGAGCCGGCCGTCGGGTGATGGCGGTCGTCGCCACGGCGGGGTCGACGGCTACCGGCTCGTTCGACGATCTCGACGCGATCGGTGCGATGTGCGAGGAGCGCGGCATCTGGCTGCACGTGGACGGCGCGCACGGCGCGTCGGCGCTGCTGAGCGAGCGCCACCGCAGCCGGGTGCGCGGCATCGGCCGCGCACGTTCCATTGCGTGGGATCCGCACAAGATGATGCTCCTGCCGCTGAGCGCGGGCGTCGTGCTCGTGCGCGACGAACGCGACCTGGATGCGGCGTTCACGCAGCGTGCGCCCTATCTCTTTCACGGTGACGCGGGTGAACGCGTGCGCGACCAGGGCGTGCGCAGCTTCCTCTGCTCGCGCCGAGCCGACGTGCTCAAGCTGTGGGTGGCGTTCCAGCGCTACGGCTCGCGCGGGATCGGCGCGCTGTACGATCGGCTGTGCGACGTGGCGATGGTGATGCACGACCAGCTCGTGGCGCATCCGTCGTTCGAGCCGATGCACCGGCCCGAGTGCAACATCCTCTGCTTCCGCTGGATCGGCGACGGCACGTTGGGCGACACCGAGCTCGACGAGATCAATCGCGAGCTGCGAGAGCGGTACAACCGCTCGGGCGCCGGATGGATCACGGCTACCAATCTCGGCGGTCGACGAGTGCTGCGGGTGACGATCATGAACGCACGCACCGGTGAGGATGACGTCGCCGCCATCATCGCCGGCCTGGATGCGGAGGCGCGGGTAGTGCACAGATAGGGACGACTGGATGGGAAGAGGCGGGAGGCAGGGAGACAGGGAGACAGGAAGCCGGCCTCCACGCCTCCACGCCTCGAAGTGTCCCCGCATCCACGCATCCGGCCTTTTCGCAGTATCCTCGCATCCTTCCCCCTCCATGCGCGTCAACAACATCCTCGAGACGATCGGCGACACGCCGCATGTCCGCATCAATCGCCTCTATCGCGACATCGCGCCGGGTGCGGAGGTCTGGCTCAAGCTCGAGCGCGCCAACCCGGGCGGAAGCATCAAGGACCGCATCGGCATCGCCATGATCGACGACGCGGAGCGTCGCGGCATCCTTGGGAAGGGCAGCGTGATCGTTGAGCCGACGTCGGGCAATACGGGGATCGGCCTCGCGATGGCGGCGGCCGTGAAAGGCTATCGGCTGATCATCGTCATGCCGGAATCGATGTCGGTGGAGCGACGGCGCGACATCTCGGCGTACGGTGCCGAGCTGGTGCTCACGCCTAAGGAAGCGGGCACCAAGGGCGCGATCGCGAAGGCGGAAGAGATCGTCGCGAGCACGCCGAAGGCGTGGATGCCGCAGCAGTTCCAGAACCCGGCGAACCCGGAGATCCACCGGAAGACGACGGCACAGGAGATCCTTCGCGACTTTCCCGACAAGCTCGACTACCTCATCACCGGCGTCGGCACCGGCGGTCACATCTCGGCCGTCAGCGAGACACTCAAGAAAGCCTGGACGGGATTCACGACGTTCGCGGTCGAACCGGCCAAGTCCCCCGTGCTGAGCGGGGGCGAGCACACGCCGCACAAGATCCAGGGCATCGGCGCCGGCTTCGTGCCGGAGAACTTCCACCGCGACGTCGTCGACGGATTCATCCAGGTGACGGAGGAAGACGCTTTCGCCTTCGCCCGTCGCGCCGCGCGCGAGGAAGGGATCTTCGTCGGCCCGTCCTCCGGCGCGACGCTTGCGGCCGTTGCGAAGAAGCTCCCCGATCTGCCGCCGACCAGCCGAGTGCTCGCGTTCTGCTACGACACGGGGGAGCGGTATCTGTCGGTGGAGGGACTGTTTGATTGAGAACGACAGTTCATCGGCGTGTCGGTTTTTCGGTTTGCGGCCGGACTCGCGACGCAGGAGCTGACCGAGGCACGCCGTGAACCGATGAGCCGAAGCACCGACGAACAGCATCCAAGGTGATGGTCATGCAGACACGAAAGCTGCGCAATCTCGACGTCTCCGCCCTCGGCCTCGGCTGCATGGGCATGTCGGACTTCTACGCCGGCCGTGATGATACGGAGTCCATCAACACCATTCATCGCGCGATCGAGCTGGGGATCAGCTTTCTCGACACGGCCGACATGTACGGTCCGTTCACCAACGAGCGGCTCGTCGGTCGCGCGATCAAGGGAAAGCGTGACCGTGTGGTGCTCGCCACGAAGTTCGGCAACGTGCGCAGCGAGGAGGGCGCGTTCCTCGGCATCGAGGGCTCACCCGAATACGTGCGCAAGGCGTGCGACGCGTCGCTGAAGCGGCTCGGGGTGGACCACATCGACCTCTACTATCAGCACCGCGTCGACCTCAAGGTGCCGATCGAGGAGACCGTGGGGGCGATGGCCGAGCTGGTGCGGCAGGGGAAGGTGCGCGAACTCGGGCTGAGCGAGGCGGCGCCGGCGACGATCCGGCGAGCGAATGCCGTGCATCCGATCGCGGCGCTGCAGAGCGAGTACTCGTTGTGGAGTCGCGACGTCGAGGACCAGATCCTCCCCACCTGCCGGGAGCTCGGCATCGGGTTCGTGGCGTACAGTCCGCTCGGGCGGGGCTTCCTTACCGGCCGCTTTCGCAGGTTCGAGGACCTGCCGGCCGACGACTACCGCCGCAATCAACCGCGCTTCCAGGGCGCGAACTTCCAGAAGAATCTCGACCTCGTCGCGCACCTCGAGCAGGTGGCTCAGCAGAAGAGGTGCACGCCATCTCAACTCGCACTCGCGTGGCTGCTCGCGCAGGGCAAGGATGTCGTGCCGATCCCGGGGACGAAGCGGGTTCAGTACCTCGAGGAGAACGTCGGGGCGCTCGACGTGACGCTCACGCCCGAGGATCTGCGGCGCATCGATGCGATCGCACCACAGGGAGTGGCGGCGGGGCAGAGGTACCCGGAGGGGGGGATGGCGACGGTCAACCGCTGATTGCAACTGCCGTACGCCGTATTTCGTACCTCGTACTGCGATTGGCAGTCTGATCCCAGGAATGCACCGACACGCCCTCTCGGCGCACCGGCCAGCCGAACTGCGATCGTTGCGGGACATTCCTGGAGCGCGTATGCCAATCGTGGTACGCAGTACGCAGTACGCAGGACGGTAGTTGTAGTCAGAGCGCCTTCCTGATCGCCGCCTCCAGATCCTGGTCGCCACCCACTCCCGTGTATACGACCTTCCCCGTCTTGTCGAGCACCACGATGTATGACGTCGCCGGCACATCCCACGCGCCCGTCGCGTTGCCCTGGCTGTCGTAGAGCTGCACACCGGGCACGCCGTACTTCGCGACGTGCAGTTGCACGCGCTTCGGGCTCTGGTTCACGCTCACCGAGACGCCGACGAACTTCACCTTGCTGCCGTACGTCGCATGCGCGCGCTTGAGCGCGGGGAGCAGGTGCTCGCAGTTCTCGCACCAGGTCGCCCAGAACTCGATCACCGCCGGACCCTTCGCCACGTCGGCGAGGTTCACGGTCTTGCCATCGAGTGTCTGCACCAGCGCCGCTGGTGCCGAACTGCCGAGCGGGAGGCCGGTGTCCTGCGCACGCGCGAATCGTGGCGCGGCGAGCGCAATGGTGGCCGCCGCAACGGCGAGGATTGAACGGAATTGCCGAGTGGAAATCGTCATATCAGCAGCTGCCCCATCTTGATGAGATAGTACTCCGCCGCGCCGAGCATGATCAGCGCGAAGATGCGCTTCACCGTCACCATCCACGCACCGGCGCGCGGCAGTCGAACGAGTCCTCCACTCGACAGGCCGACGACGACGAGTAGCGTGCACATCCCCAGCGAAAACGTCAGCAGGTAGACGAAGCCGAGCCACGCGCTCTTCGTCACCGTCACCCAGGTGAGCACGGCCGCCATCACCGGCGCCGAGCACGGCGCAGCGACGAGCCCCGACATCGCACCCATGAGGAACGCGCCCGATGCGCGTCCCGCCGTGCCCATCGTCGCCGCGCGCGTCATGATACCCGCCGGCAGTCGAATCGGTACCACATCGAGCATGCTCAGTGCCGCGAGAATCAGCACGTTGGCCATGGCGAAGTACAACCATGGATTCGTGCTCACGCTGCCGAACAGGGTACCCGTCAGTCCGGCGAATACGCCAAGCGCCGAGTACACGAGCGCGAGGCCGAGGACGTAGGTGAGGGTGAGGAGCACCGGTCTCGCGCGCGACGCGGGACCGTTGGCCGAACGTGCGGCCGCCGTTTCGCCACCGACGATGGCTGCCGTGATGGGGATCATCGGGTAGACGCACGGCGTGAGGCTCGTCAGCACGCCGCCGGCGAACAGCGCCGGCAAGGCGAGCGCCGGGTTGCCACTGAGAAGCTGACTGATCGAGGTGTCCAGCACGGCCTGAGAGTTCGAGGAGTAGTCCTGATGGAAACTAGAGTACGGGCACGCGATAGTCATCGTTCCCCCTGCGGGTGTCACACTTCGTGACGGCCGGGAGCAGCGTTAACGCCAGGGTCGCTCGATCGTCTGCATCAGTAGCACCGGACGAACGACCCTCGGGAGTCCCATGGTCATCGAAGCCCTTCACCGGCCGCAGCGCTCCGTGCGCCTGCGCGTCGCCGTCACCCTGGTCGCCGGGAGCGCGCTCCTTCTCGCGCTCCTCGCGCGCTTCACCAGCGCGCAATCGCCAGCGCCCGCCACTCCGTCCGGCGGCATGCACGCGCCCGACAACGCAGCGCTCCACATGGAAATGTCACCCACACGACCCATCGAGCCGGGCGACTCGGCGCGCGCCGCGAACGTGGCGCGACAGCTTCGCGCCGCGCTCATGAAGTACCGCGATACCTCGGCGGCGGTGAAGGACGGCTATCGCATGTTCATGCCGCAGGTGAAGGTGCAGCGCATCTATCACTTCACCAACAACTGGCGCGCGGTGCAGGAGGGATTCCGCTTCGATCCGGCGCGGCCGACGTCCATCCTGTACAGGCGTGGCGCGGACGGAAAGCTCGAGCTGGTCGGCGCGATGTATACGGCGCCGAAGCGGTTCTCGCCCGACAAGCTCGATGAACGCGTGCCCCTCTCCATCGCGCGCTGGCACAAGCACGTCAACTGGTGCGTGCCGAAGCGCGGCGAGGCACAGCGCTGGCTCGAGCAGGACAACGGTGCGCCCATGTTCGGCCCCGAGAGCCCGATTGCCACCAAGGACGCGTGCGACCGCGTGGGTGGAGTGTTCCATCCCGTGCTGTTCGGGTGGATGCTGCACGCCAACGTGTTCGCGGGGGACGATGCGGCGACGATCTGGGGCGACGACCACGGCGGCCATGACGAGCACGCAGGCCACGGCATGCACGACGGGATGATGATGCCGATGTGAGGCGGTGAGTAGGTGGGTAGGTGAGGATGTAGGCATGCACGGACTGGCGAAACTTTCCGGATGGGGCGACGTTATGCCCCCTCGAACCTTTCCGGAGAACTTCCCCAATGTTCCGTACGTTGTCCCTTCTGCTCGCCGTCGGCGTGACAGCGCCTGCGCCGGCTCTCAAGCCGACGGTCGTCACCGTTCACGCGAGCGAGTTCGCGTTTACCGCGCCGAAGAGCGCGCCCGCCGGCACGATCACGCTCCGCATGGTGAACGACGGCAAGCAGCTCCACCACATCGCTGTCATCAAGCTGCTGCAGGGCAAGACAGTGAACGATTTCGTGGAAGCGATGAAGAAGCCCGGACCGCCGCCCGCGTGGGTGGTGGCCGTCGGCGGTCCGAATGCCGCCGCGCCGGGCCAGAGTGCCGACGCCACGCTGACGCTGGAGCCGGGCAACTATGCGCTCGTCTGCTTCGTGCCGTCACCCGGCGATCCGACGCCGCACGTGATGAAGGGGATGATCAGTGCGCTCACCGTGACGCCGAGCAGCACACCGGCCGTGGACGTGCCGGCCGACGTGAACATCAGCCTGAGCGACTACAAGTTCGCGTTGTCGAAGCCGTTCTCGGCGGGCCGCCACACGATCCGGGTGACGAACGACGCCGCGCAGGAGCATGAAGTGCTGTTCGTGAAGCTGGCGCCCGGCACGACCGCCAAGGGGCTGGCCGACTGGGTGGAAGGGGGCATGAAGGGTCCGCCGCCTGCCATGCCGCTCGGCGGCGTCTCGCCGATCGGCAAGGGACGCTCCAACACCATCACGCTGGACCTGACGCCCGGCACCTACGGCATGGTGTGCTTCCTTCCCGATGCGAAGGACGGCAAGCCACACAGCGAGCATGGCATGACGGCGCAGTTCGAGGTGAAGTAGCGAGCTCCGCACGAGGACAGACGTACTTCTCGAGGAGGCCGGCACGTTCCTGACAACGTGCCGGCCTCCTCGTTGATAACTTCGGAGCCGAGCGCGTCGACCGCGACGCAGCCGTTCAACGGATTCCGGAGTCCATGTCACGATCACGATGGCCCTGTCGCCTCGACGTCCTGACAGCATTGCTCGCGCTGGTCTCGATCGCTCTCCCGGCGGCGGCACAACATGCGCACCATCCTCCGCCACCGGACACGACGCGCGGTGCGATGGCGTCGATGCCGGGCATGGAGCGCGCCGAGCACGACATGGCGGCGATGATGACCGGACCGCTCGGCATCTCGCACATCCGCATGGGCTCCGGCACGAGCTGGATGCCGGACTCCAGTCCCATGCATGCCAGTCACAGGATGTGGGGCGACTGGACGGCCATGGTGCACGGCGTCGCCTTCGCGCAGTACGACGATCAGGGCTCGAGACGCGGCGATCGGCAGTTCGGCATCGTGGATTGGGAGATGCTGATGCTCATGCGTCGCATCGGCACGGGGATGCTGCACCTGCACGGGATGGCCAGCCTCGAGCCGGCGACGATCGGCGCGAAGGGCTATCCGCTCCTCCTGCAGACGGGTGAGTCGTACGAGGGCGAGCCGCTCCGCGATCGGCAGCATCCGCATGATTTCGTCATGGAGCTCGCGGCGATGTTCCAGCAGCCGATCGCGTCGAATCTCGCGATCGAGCTTTACGCCGGTCTCGCCGGCGAACCGGCGCTCGGCCCGGTGGCGTTCATGCACCGGCCCTCGGCGCAGAACGATCCGCTCGCGCCGCTGGGCCACCACTGGCAGGACGCGACGCACATCTCGTACGGCGTGCTCACGGCCGGCGTGTATTCGCGGCAGTGGAAGCTCGAGGGCTCATGGTTCAACGGGCGCGAGCCGGATGAGAACCGATGGGATCTCGACCTCGGACGTCTGGACTCGTACTCGGGGCGCCTGACCGTGAACCCGACCGGGCGGTTGAGTCTCGCCGGCTGGTATGGCTACCTGCCGAGTCCGGAGGCACTGCACCCGGGCGAAGCCGTGCATCGTTACGGCGCGTCAGCTCTCCTCGGCGGCAGGGGACTTCATGGCGGCGCGTGGGAGAGCGCGCTGATCTGGGGCGCGAACGATCACTTCGGGCACGTCTCGAACAGCGCCGTGGTCGAATCGAACCTCGAGCTCGGACTGAAGAATGCCGTCTTCATCCGCGGGGAATACGTGCGCAAGAGTGCCGAGGATCTCGTACTGCCGAGCGTCGATCCGGAACGCGAGTTCGACGTGAGGTCGCTCGTGGCGGGCTACATGCGCGAGGTCGTGTCAATTCCGGGAGGCACGATCGGGATAGGCGGACGTGTCTCCATCAACTTCGTGCCCGACGCGCTCGAGCCGTTCTATGGAACGCGCACGCCATCGGGAATCGCGGTCTATGTCCGGGTGAGGCCGAAGCGCATGGCTACGCAAGCGATGTCGATGCCCGCCTCGATGCAGCATCAGCATTGAGCCTTCACCTTCGTGCGCAGGAGTCCGTCCATGAGCCATGAAGAGCACCACGCCCACCACCATGGCACGGCGCCGGCGGAGCCAGGTTACCCTGAGCATCCCGAGATGGATGGTCATGGCGGGCACGATACGCATCACGGACATGATGCACATGCAGGCCACGACGCGCATGCCGGCCACAGCGTGGCGATGTTCCGCGACAAGTTCTGGATCTCGCTCGCGCTGACGATCCCCACGCTCATCTGGGGCCACATGCTCCAGAACGCGATCGACTACACCGCGCCGGCCTTCGCCGGTTCGTCGTGGATCCCCGCCGTCTTCGGCACCGCCGTCTTCCTCTACGGCGGAACGCCATTCCTGCGCGGTGCGGTGCGCGAGCTCGAGGATCGCCTGCCCGGCATGATGACGCTCATCGCCCTCGCGATCGCGGTGGCGTTCGTGTTCAGCGCCATGGTGACGCTCGGCTATCCCGGCATGCCGCTCTGGGAGGAGCTGGCGACGCTGGTCACCATCATGCTCCTCGGCCACTGGATCGAGATGCGCTCCATCTCCCAGGCGCAGGGGGCACTCAAGGAGCTGGCGAAGCTGCTGCCGAATACGGCGACGCGCGTCGTCGGCGACCGCATGGAAGAGGTGCCGCTCGGCGAGCTGCGCGAAGGTGACGTCGTCCTCGTGCGGCCGGGTGCACGTGTCCCGGCCGACGGCGTGGTGCGTGATGGGGCGAGCGCGGTGAACGAGTCGATGATCACCGGCGAATCGCAGCCAGTGGACAAGACGACGGGTGACAGGACGATCGCCGGCACGGTGAATGGAGCGGGCTCACTGCGCGTACAGGTCACCGGCACCGGCGAGCATACCGCGCTCGCCGGCATCATGCGTCTCGTGCAGCAGGCACAGAGCTCACGCTCACGCGCCCAGGCGCTCGCCGACCGCGCTGCCTTGCTGCTCACCTTCGTTGCGCTCGGCGCCGGCATCGTCACGCTGGTCGCATGGCTCGCCCTGCGGCCCGGCGATCCGGCGTTTGCCGTCGAGCGGCTCGTCACCGTCCTGGTGATCGCGTGTCCGCACGCACTGGGCCTCGCCATTCCGCTCGTCATCGCCATCTCGACCACCCTCGGCGCGCGTGCCGGCTTGCTCGTACGCGATCGACGCGGGCTCGAGGCGGCGCGCCGCGTGAACGCCGTGGTGTTCGACAAGACCGGCACGCTGACGCGCGGCGAGTTCGGCGTGGTGGACATCGCCACGACCGAGGGATTGCCCGCCGACGATGCGCTTCGGCTGGCAGCCGCGGTGGAGGCGGATTCCGAGCACACGATCGCCCAGGGCATCGTCCGATCGGCGCACGAGCGCGGCATCCAAGCGCCGAGCGCGGAGGCGTTCGAGGCCATCCCAGGAAAGGGCGTGCGAGCGAAGGTGAATGGACGCGAGCTGTACATGGGTGGGCCGGCGCTGGTGAAGGCGCTCGCGCTCGACGTGCCGCCCGCGTTGCGTGATGCAACCGAGCGCACATCGCAACGCGGCCAGGCGTCGATCTATCTCGCCGAGTCGGGTCGCGCGATCGCGGCGTTCGCTGTCGCCGACGTGGTACGGCCGGAATCGCGCGAGGCGATTCGCGCACTGCATGACCAGGGGATCGAGGTCGTGATGATGACGGGCGATGCGCTTCCCGTCGCCGAAGCGGTGGCGTCGGAGCTCGGCATCGACACCGTGTTCGCCGAGGTGCTGCCGGGGGAGAAGGCGTCGCGGATCGAGGCGCTGAGGCGCCAGGGCAAGCGGGTGGCGATGGTGGGCGATGGCGTGAACGACGCACCGGCGCTCGTGACGGCGGACGTCGGCATCGCCATCGGCGCGGGGACCGACGTCGCCGTCGAGGCGGGCGACGTCGTGCTGGTGCGCAGCGATCCGCGCGACGTGCCGAAGATCGTGGCGCTGTCGCGGGCAAGCTACCGGAAGATGGTGCAGAATCTCTGGTGGGCAGCGGGCTACAACATCATCGCCATTCCACTCGCCGCCGGCGTGCTGGAGCCGCTGGGATTCGTGTTGTCGCCGGCGGTGGGGGCGGTGCTGATGTCGGCGAGCACGGTGATCGTGGCGATCAATGCGCAGTTGCTGCGGCGGGTGAGTCTCGGCTGAGTTCTTCTACTCTCTCGGCGCGCCGGACATGTTCAGCAGGATGGTCCGCCTTCCGCCGGCGGTGATGAGGGTAAGTGCGCCCGACCAGAGTTGGCCATTGGCATCGTGAGTTGACACTGCACGCATTGCGGTTTGTCCGTCACTCAATTGCTTGCCCGTCTGCCAGCCAGCATTGGTGAGCTGGCGCGCGTAGTGATCGAGGAGCGAGTCGGCGGACATCGTGGTATCCACGCTGACGGAAGTGGACATGTGATTGCCGTTCCAGCCGGAGCCTTCCGCCTGTGCCGACACACCGAGCGGAGCGCTCAGTGCCGGAATCGCGAGTGGTGGCTTCCATTCCTGACCCTGGGTTGCGGCCGGGCTGCACGAGGCCGATCTCGTATGACTCGACACGAAAGTGACGAGCAGGGAGCGAGTGGCAGCGCTGGAGTCCACGACGATCACATCGGCGCTACCGTCAGCGCGGCACCACGTCGCCCCCTCCGGCATTTGACCGGAGCTGAAGCCACCATGCTCCCTGCCCATGGATGCGCCGCGCGTGAATCCGGCGTGGGCGAGGACGCGCTGATAGGCCTCGACCGCATCCACTCCCCGGGGGTAACGATAGACCGCGGACAGGATCGGGCCGAACGCCGCGCCACCCACCAGCTTTGCGGGCACCGGAGCCGCAAGGTCTTTCGGCCAGCCATCGGGCGTACGCTCCACCACGAAGTGCGGCTGGTCCTCGAACATCGAGAAGAAGGGGAACATCAGCGCCTTCGCCAACGAGGTCGGGACGGTCGCCGGCTCCTGCTGCTGTGCGGCCATCGGCCGCGCATTCGCCGCAACGACGACAGCCATCAGAATGGTTGTGCTGCGGATGCGCAGTCTCATCGACGTTCCTCCGGCTGCATGGCAAGTGAGACGTTACGGCCGGTCGCGGTCGCGAACACCGTCAACACACCCTCCCATGGTCGTCCGCTCGCATCACGCGCGCGGAAGACCTGCGCGGCGGAACTGGAGTCCGAGGCGACCGCGCCTGCTGTCCATCCAGCGGCGGTGAGCAGCCGGGCATAGTGCGCGACCATGGCGGCCGGTGCAACGGAGGTGCCGTTGAGCGTGCCGTAGCTCGTGGCAGAACCCTCCGATGTGCCACCTCCGGCGACACCCGCGCGAAGCCCCGCGGGCGGTGAGAGCTCGGGCAACGTAAGCGTCGCAGGCGACAGCACCGGCGCCGCGTCGGTGCCTGCACAGCTCACGCGACTGCCCGACGTATAGGTCACGCGCAGGTATGACTGGCCTGGCGGCGACGGAGCCATGGCCGCGGAGACCACAGTCGAGTCGCGGCAGTACGATGAGAACGGCCCCGAACTGCTCATGAAGCCGCTGCCCGCTCGCTGCGGTGGCTGCGAGAAGCCCGCGTCGTGCAACCGATTCAGGAATGTGGTGAGCGGACGACGTGATGTATCGGCGAAGACGGCGAGCAGCATTCGTCCGTCGGTTACGCCGCCCACGGCTCTCGCGCCCGGCAAGGTGAGCTCCGCCGGCCAGCCCGCTGGCAGCGCGCCTACCGTGAACGTGGCTCGTGGGCTGATAGGCCGTCCGCCGCTGAATAGTGCGGTGACTAGCGGCACTGGAAGCGACGCCGGCGAGCTCTGTGCCGAGGACGGTACTGCGGCGAGGACGAGCAGGGCGGCAGATATGCGCATCGGGATTTCCGTCACTTGTCTGAGATTTTTCGCACGTGGACTCCAACGTCGTACTCATCGCCCAGCGCGCCGACGGTCACAGTGCCGAACCAGTGCTGTGACTCGTGCCGTCGCTCGATCAGCTGCATCGCAGCACCCTTCGCGGTCAGGCGACGGCCGAGCGCCCAGCCGTTGTCGGCAATCTGCGCGGCGTAATGGTCGAGCAGCGCGTCCGCGGGAAGGGAGCTCTTCACAGTGGAGGTGAACTCCGCGCTTCCAGCTGACATGGACGCCGCCTGACTCACAATGGCAGCCCCATCGGGCGCGCGCAACAGGGGAATCGAGACGTCGGCACGAATGATGAGCGTGTGGTCGCTGCTGTCGCAGCCCGGTGAAAACATTCCGCCTTTCGTCAAGATGTGCGTGGCCTCGAGCGTGGTATGCGCGGCGGATGAGTCACGCGGCGTCACGGACATGAACGCCGACTCGGCGCAGTAGAGCCGCGTCGAGGGCTGCATTGCCTGGCTGCGAGGGTCGAGCTTTCCGGGCCACCATCCGGCCCGGATGAGCAGGGACGCGAACGAACTCATCGCCCGGTCGGTCGGCTCTGGCAGGTCGAGGAGCACAATCTGGGCGACGCCATAACCTGCGCCGCCGAGTACGCGCGCCGGAGGTGACGGCACGAGCGACTTCGGCCAGCCGTCGGGCGCCGAATCCACGGTGAATCGAACCTCGCCCCCGAGCATTCGCGCGAACGGTTCCGCGGCCGCCACCGCGATTGCCGCAGGGACCATCCGTGGCTGCTCCTGAGCGTGTGCTCGAGCAGCGTTCACGCCGATGAACAGAGCGAAGGCGACGGGACGTGAGAGTGCGTGGAATCTCATGATGCAACGAGAAGTGTGCGCGTCGCGAGGATGCTGGACGGTTGACAACGGTGGCTGTCTCCGGCGCGAGTCGCAAGCACGGCAGGTCCCGACAGGGCTTCGCCCTGCGGGATGACACTGTGGAGACTCACCCTGCGGGATGAGAATTGCCCGGCGGGTTAGATTACAGTCTCTGCACCCTTCAACCCGATTACCCGCCGTGGCCCCACAGTTCATTTATGTCATGAAGGCCCTGCGGAAGGTCGTTCCGCCTTCCCGGGTCATTCTCGACGATATCTGGCTCTCCTTCTATCCCGGTGCCAAGATCGGCGTGCTCGGCGCCAACGGCGCGGGTAAGTCGTCGCTGCTGCGCATCATGGCCGGCGTCGACCAGGACTTCCAGGGCGAGGCGTGGGCGGCAAAGGGGACGAAGATCGGCTACCTGCCGCAGGAGCCGCAGCTCGATGCATCGAAGAACGTGCGCGAGAACGTGGAGCTCGCGGTCGCCGGCCAGCGGAAGCTGCTCGACCGCTTCAACGAGATCAGCGCCGCCTTCGCCGAACCGGACGCCGACTTCGACAAGCTGATGGAGGAACAGGCGCGCGTGCAGGAGCGGATCGACACGCTCGACCTGTGGAATCTCGACAACAAGATCGAGATCGCGATGGACGCGTTGCGCCTCCCCCCCGACGACGCCGACGTGACGAAGCTGTCCGGCGGCGAGAAGCGTCGTGTTGCGCTCTGCCGCGTGCTGCTCGAGCAGCCGGACATGCTGCTGCTCGACGAGCCCACCAACCACCTCGACGCCGAGAGCGTGGAGTGGCTGGAGCGGTTCCTCGCCGATTTCCCGGGGACGGTGGTGGCGGTGACGCACGATCGCTACTTCCTCGACAACGTGGCGAAGTGGATCCTCGAGCTCGACCGCGGCAAGGGGATTCCGTGGGAGGGGAACTATACGAGCTGGCTCGACCAGAAGAAGAACCGGCTGGCGCAGGAAGAGAAGACGGAGTCGGCGCGGCAGCGGAGCCTGCAGCGTGAGTTGGAGTGGGTGCGCATGGCGCCGCGCGCGCGACAGGCGAAGAGCAAGGCGCGCATCCAGAAGTTCGAGGAGCTGCAGGAGCAGGACACCGGCGACAAGGTGCTGCAGCACGAGATCACCATTCCGCCTCCGCCGCGACTCGGCAACGACGTCGTCATCGCGAAGGGCGTGAAGAAGGCGTTCGGCGACAAGGTCCTGTTCGACGACCTCTCGTTCTCGCTGCCACGTGGCGGCATCGTCGGCGTGATCGGCCCGAACGGCGCGGGCAAGACGACGCTGTTCAGGATGATCGTCGGCGAGGAGACGCCTGACGGCGGTGAGCTGAAGGTCGGCGAGACGGTGGAGCTCGCGTACGTGGACCAGGGGCGTGTGCTCGACGGATCGAAGACCGCGTACCAGGAAGTCTCGGGCGGCCAGGACGAGATCACGGTCGGCAACCGCGAGATCAACGCGCGGGCGTATCTGTCGCAGTTCAACTTCCGCGGCACCGATCAGCAGAAGAAGGTCGGTGACCTGTCGGGTGGAGAGCGGAATCGCCTGCACCTGGCGAAGCTGCTCAAGGCGGGGGGGAACGTACTGCTGCTCGACGAGCCGACGAACGATCTCGACGTCGACACGCTGCGTGCGCTGGAGGAGGCGCTGGTGGACTTCGCCGGGTGCGTGGTGGTGATCTCGCACGATCGGTGGTTCCTCGACCGGATCGCGACGCACATCCTGGCGTTCGAAGGGAATTCCGAGGTCGTCTGGTTCGAGGGGAACTTCAAGGAGTACGACGCGGACCTGAAGCGCCGGAAGGGCGCTGACGCCGAGACGCCGCATCGCGTGACGTACAAGAAGCTGGTGCGGAGCTAGCAAGCATCCCGCGGGCGTGGCATATCGCGAGGTGGTCGCTCCGGAGCGACCACCTCGCCGTCGTATCAGCCCTTCTTCGACTTCGACTTCGACGGCCCCTCGCCCTTTCGCTGACTGTCGTTCGGGACGACGCCGAGCGCTGTCGCCAGGTCGATCTGGTGCTCCTGCTCCTGTTTCACCACTCCGCGCAGCACCTCGGCGAGCGCGTACTCGCCGAGTGCCTCCGCCTGCCTGATGCGCTCGCGGTAGTGGCGCACCGTTTCATCCTCCGCCTGCAGGTCGGCCCAGAGCATCCCCTCGTTGTCCTCCGCGACCTGGACAGGCTCGGGTTTATGCGTCGGGTACTCGCCGAAGTAGTCGAGCTGGTTGGCGATCGCGAGCGCGTGGTCGAGCTCCTCGTGCGCGTGCAGCTTCAGCTCCTCGGCGATGTTCATGTACTTCGCCGAGTCCAGCTTCTGGCTGAAGATGATGTACTGGATGATCGCCTTGTATTCCCGGGCCAAATCGTCCTGCAAACCCTGGATCAACTGCTCGCGCGTCACCTTCGCCTGCGTGTCGTTGGCCATTGGGTCCTCTCGATCGTGGAACTACCTGCCGAGCTGATGCCAGTCGGACTCCTTCACGTCGACACCGTAGTGCTTCGCCGCCTTCCTGATGTTGCTGAAGGCGAGGTCGCGGTCGGCGTCGGAAACGCCTTCGACCTGATCGAAGCGGGTCCTAATCCCCGCCCAACCGGCTCGACTTCGTGTCCTTCATCGTGCATGCCACCAGCGTTGCGATGAGAGAAGTGCGCTCCGCATGATGGACCCTCCGTTGATGGGAAGCGGTAGTCGGCGCAGGGCGCCGTCGAGGGCGGGAATCATGGCGCGCTCCGGGTTCGGCCGCCAGCAGCGGCTCGCTGGCTTACGGAAACGCCGGTGGCGTTCCACCCCCACCGGCGTTAGATTCAGGACAGCGATACACGCGATCAACGCGTGGACAAGTTCCGAACGACTCAGGGGCCTGCCAACTCGAGCAGGCCCTTTTTGCGTCCAGTGCTGTCCTGTCGGGCGACCGCCATGAAGCGATGCAGTAGTCGTTCGTCCCCTGGAGGTCCCATGCTCGCAACTTCGCACGGCCGTGACTCCGCCGACGCCGCGGACCGGATCGATCCGCGTCCCTTCCTCAGCTCGCACCGCGCCCTTGCCGTGCGCTCGCGCGAGTTCGAGCGCCTCACGGCAGCGACCGTAGCGGGTGTGACCGCGCTGCACGCGCTGGGCGCACAGCAGATCGAGAAGCCGGTGGTGCGACGCTCGCCGGACCGGTGTCTCGTACAATTCGGGCCGGTGGCGCTGACGGTGGCGTGGCTTCGTCACACCCTCGACTCCGTGGCCGAGGGCGAGCTGCTCGTGATCGTCTGGCTCGGAATGATCGCGCCACGTGGCCGGTTCGGATCCGACCTGACGACGACACTCTGCACGCCGGTGCGCTCCGCCACCGTGTTGTGGGAGGAGGCGTTCAAGGCGTCGGCGACCGATGAGGCGAGCTGGTTGTGGCGGCCAGCCGCTGTGGACATCGGCGGCTACCGCTCGGCGGAGCTCGCGGAGCGCTGCGTGGAACGGCTGCGACTGGCTGACGCTCAACTCGCGTGATCAGCGGCTCGGTCGAACCGTGGGAGCGCGCCGCGCCGCGATCCTCTCCGCCGCCCAACTGAGCGTCTGCTCGTCGCGGACCATCGAGACGCGGAAAAATCCGCGTCCCGCATCCCCGAATGTCACGCCAGGGGTGACGACGATGCCTTCCTCGTCGATCAGCGTGTTCACCCACGCCCAATCATCCATGCCTTCCGGCACCGGAAGCCAGAAGTACATCGTCGCCTCGGGCGCCCGCACCTCCCATCCCACGTCTCTGAACGATCGAGCCATCGCGTCCCGCCGAGCCTTGTAGATCGCAACGGTGGGCGGCACCAGCTCGACGTGGTCAAGAACGACGGCAAGCTGCGCCGGGTCGCCGCCAGCCCCTATTCGCTGAGCCCCGACCGGGCCGCCGAGCCCGACCTCGGCCGGCAGGACGACACCGCCACGCTCTCCGGTCCGGAGATCAGCCCGCGGCTGCGCGGCACGCTCGCGCCGTTCTTCATGGCCTCCTACAACACCCGCGTGGTGCGGCGCAGCAACGCGTTGCGCGGTTGGGCGTACGGGCGGAGTTTCCGCTACCGCGAGGCGATGAGTGTGGGCGCGTCCCCGCTGTCACCG
>Ga0207657_10001322_pt1 | contig 26335 bp, 21 predicted proteins | sample KBSC33metaG_FD_184316 | JGI IMG/M metagenome (GOLD analysis project Ga0207657, IMG submission 184316) | Corn rhizosphere microbial communities from Kellogg Biological Station, Michigan, USA - KBS C3-3 metaG (SPAdes) (version 2) | ecosystem: Host-associated > Plants > Roots > Rhizosphere > Soil ... | reverse complement strand
CTCATCTCTTCTCTCCTTCACATCGTTACGTGGCGGCGTTCGTGATCCAGCAAATGCCGCTTGGCGGCGAGCCCGCCCGCGAAGCCGGTCAACGCGCCGTTCGAACCCAGCACGCGGTGACAGGGCGCGACGATCGAGATCGGGTTGCGGCCATTGGCCGCGCCGACCGCGCGCGACGCGCTCGGGCGCCCGATCTGCCGGGCGATCTCGCCATAGGTCCGCGTCTCGCCGAATGGGATGGTCAAAAGCGCCTGCCACACGGCTTTCTGGAAATTTGTGCCCCTGAAATCCAGCCGCAGGTTGAAGCCTTGCCGCCGGCCGGCAAAATAATCACCGAGCTGGCGTTCGGTTTCGGCCAGGACCGAATGATCCCGTTGCTCGATCATCGCGCCCAGCCGCACGCGGTCCGGATCCTCGCTCTCCCACAGGATCGCGACCAGCCCGGCATCGCCCGCGACCAGCTTCAGGCGCCCGACCGGGCTCGGCACATGTTTGAAGACAAGGGCCATGGCGCTTCCTCCGGCACAGGACGGAAAGACCATAAACTCCGGCTGTCACCATTATGGCAGCAGTCGCGCCGCCCCCGGGTGCGCTAGAGCCGGGTTCAGCAAAACTGAACCGGAGCGGCACCGGCCCGCACCCCCACCCGGCCTCCCATAGAATAACCTGTTGGGAGGCCGGGTGGGGGTGCGGGCCGGTGCCGCATCAGCGAAGCTCAACCAAACTCTAGAGCCGGAAAAAACCCCAGACGAGGAGCAGCATCGCCAGCGTCATCAGCACCGCGTCCCACGGCACCGCCCAGACGCGATGGCGGCGATAGAGTTCGCGCAGATAATCCTCGCCATTGTCGGTGGGAGCAGAGGGCGCGATGCCGAGCCGCTTCACCGGCGCATGCGAGAAAGCGAGCGCTTCGTCCTCGGGCGCGATCGGGCGTTCGAAGGCGCAACCATATTCGCCGTTCCCTGCCCAGGCGACGAAGGCACGCGTCACGCCCGCGCCGGCCAGGCCGATCGTGATCTCCTGCCCGACGTCGAGCGCGGCATCGGTCAGGATGCGGACGCCCGAACGCGAAATGTCGAGCACGACCACGTCGACGGGCATGCAGCCCTCGGCACGCATCGTGCTGGGCGCATCGGCCGACCGGCGTTTTGCGGCGCGCGCATTCATCCTCTGACCCGTTTCAATCAAGCATGCTCTCCAAGAGCGGAATTGGAACCTAACTGCTTATGGTTGCCAGAACGTAAAGATCCGAAGGACGCGCACTTGCATCCAAGGGCCGCGCGGCGGCATGGCCAAGCCGCGCTCGTGGATTAGGTTCAGACTCTATCAGACTTTAAAGGAATTCGCGTCATGGATCTGGGCATACAAGGCCGAACCGCTTTGGTCTGCGCCTCGAGCAAGGGCTTGGGCCGCGGCTGCGCCGAGGCGCTCGCCGCCGCCGGCGCGCGCGTGATCCTCAACGGCCGTGACGCGGCGACGGTCGAACGCGCCGCGGCGGAGATCGCAGCAGCGACGGGCGCCGAGATCGTTCCGGTCGCCGCCGACGTCGGAACAGCGGAAGGCCGTATTGCCTTGCTCGACGCCGCCGGCACGGTCGATATCCTGGTCAACAACAATGGCGGTCCGCCTCCGGCCGACTTCCGGGCGCTCGGCCGCGATCAGCTGCTCGCCGGAATCGAAGCCAATATGCTGACGCCGATCGCGATGGTGCAGGCGGTGATCGACGGCATGATCGCGCGCCGTTTCGGCCGCATCGTCAACATCACCTCGGGTTCGGTGAAGATGCCGATCGCGGGCCTCGATCTGTCGAGCGGCGCGCGGCTTGGCCTGACCGGTTTCCTCGCGGGCGTCGCGCGCCAGGTCGCGCATGCCAATGTCACGATCAACGCACTGCTGCCGGGGTCGTTCGATACCGCGCGCGGGACGGCGATCGACCGGAAACGCGCGGCCGACGGCGGCTTGAGCCTCGATCGGGCGCGCGAGGAGCGAATCGCCAAGGTGCCCGCCGGACGGCTCGGCACGCCGGAGGAATTCGGGGCGGCCTGCGCCTTCCTCTGCTCGGCCCAGGCGGGCTTCATCACCGGCCAGAATCTGCTGATCGACGGGGGCGCCTTTCCCGGCGTGCTGTGACCGGACCGTCCCTTTACGCCCCCTCGGCATCGCCGACCGCCGCGATCGCCTCGATCTCGATCATGGCCTCGGAATCGTAGAGCGCCTTCACCTCGGCGATCGTGTCCGCCGGGTACGGCTCCTGGAAGAATACCCGGCGGAGTCGGACCACCTCGTCGAACTTACCTATATCGGTGACGAAGATCGTCACCTTGATGACCTTGGCGAGGCTCGACCCTCCGGCTTCGAGCGCGCGGCGCAGGTTGGCGAACGCCTGCTCGCCCTGCGCGCGGAAGCCGCCTTCGACGATCCTGCCATCCTCGCCGGCGCCGGCCTGGCCGGAAATGAAGAGCAGATCGCCGAACCTGATTCCCTGCGACAACAGGAAAGGGGCATAAGTGTCGGGTGTCGTGATCACACGTTCCAGCTTCATCGTCCTGCTCCTTGGCATTCGCGATCAACGCGGAGAAAACTAACCCATGCCTGCGTTGACGGCTGGAAGATCGTGCTCGCCATGCTGTATGACAAACGCGAAATCCTCACCCGACAGATGAGCCAGATTCATCCATGGTTCGACATCTTCCTCCGCTATCCGCGCTCCGCGCGTTCGAGGCTGCCGCACGCCATGGAAGTTTCAGGCAAGCGGCTCTGGAACTTGCCGTCACGCCGGCCGCGGTCAGCCACCAGATCCGCGGGCTCGAGGCGCATATCGGCCTCGCGCTTTTCGAGCGCCGCACGCGCCAGGTCGCGCTGACCGACGCCGGCGCGCGGCTCTATCCCGTGCTCCGGGACGGGTTCGATGCTTTTGCGGAGGTGCTGGAGCGGCTTACCCGGCGCCGCAGCCGCGCGCGGGTCGCGATTTCCGCGACGCTTGCATTCACCGCGCGCTGGCTCGTCCCGCGGGTGACCGCCTTCCGCGCGCTGCACCCGCATATCGACCTGCAGTTTCACGCCACCGACGATGTGGTCGATCTGGACGCGGCGGGGGTCGATATCGCGATCCGCTACGGCGCCGGGCCTTATCCTGGCTTTTCCGTCAGTCCTTTATTCGCGGATCGCTTCGCGCCTGTCTTCAATCCGATGCTGAAGATCGAGGCCATGGCCGATCTTGTGCAGCGTCCGCTGATCCACTTCCAATGGCGTCGACGGCATCCCGACAACCCGACATGGTCGCGCTGGTTCGCACAGGCCGGATTGCCGGAACCGACCGAGCCTCCGCAGCTTCGCTTTTCCGAGGAAAGCCATGCGATACAGGCGGCGGTGGCAGGCCAGGGGGTCGCGCTGGTCAGCCTGGCGCTGGTGAGGGACGAGCTGTCGTCCGGTCATCTGGTTCGGCCGTTCGGTCCGTCCATCGCCGGCTTTCGCCACCATCTGCTGACACGCGAAGGCGAGTCGGGCGCGGCGACCATGGCGACCGCGCAATGGCTGCTGTCCGAAGCCCAAATCGCGGTCCCGCCCGCATGAGGGGTGTTGGTGGCTGGCGGAGCGCACCGGACAGCGGCATCAAGCGGCGCAGCAAGCTCCTAAAATCAAAATTCCGCAATCCGTCTTTGGGCCACTTCCCGCTGCGCCGCAGCGCGTCTATGGCCATTCGATATATGACCCTTCGATAGGGTCGGCTCTTGGGTCCAAAGGCACGCCTTTTGCATCTTTACCTTGATCGGCCAGGCCTTTGCGGCTCTTCGCGTGCGCCGATGAAACCGAATCGCCCTTTTCCTTCGATCCGCCTCGCTTTGCTTTTGGCCGGCGCAACGTTGGGCCTGTCGGCGTGCGGCGAAAACGAGCCCGCGCCCGCGCCGATTCCCGAAGCGGGCTATATTGTGGTGCAGGCCAAGGCGGTGCCGCTGATGATCGAACTGCCCGGGCGAACCGCCGCGTTCGAGACGTCGGAGGTCCGTCCGCAGGTTTCGGGCGTGATCCAGGCGCGGCTCTTCACCGAAGGCGCGATCGTCCACCAGGGCCAGACGCTCTATCGGATCGACCCCAGCCTCTATCGCGCGTCGGTCGACCAGGCGCAGGCCAATCTGGCGGCCGCGCAAGCGACGCGCGAGGCTGCGGCGGTCAAGGCCGATCGCTACAAGCCGCTCGCGCAGATGCAGGCGGTCGCGCAACAGGATTATACCGACGCGCTCGCCGCCGCGCGCCAGGCCACTGCCAGCGTCGCGCAAAATTCAGCCGCGCTCGAAACCGCGCGGATCAACCTGCGCTTCACGCGCGTGCCCGCCCCGATCACCGGACGCATTGGCCGCTCGCTCTTCACGACCGGTGCGCTCGTCACGTCGGGCCAGGCCGATCCGCTGACCACGATTCAGCGGCTCGACCCGATCTACGTCGATGTCCAGCAGTCGAGCGCGGACCTGCTCCAGCTGCGCCAGTCGCTCGCTTCGCACAGCGGCGTCGTGCCTTCGTCCGCGGTCGTCCATCTCAAGCTCGAGAATGGCAGCGACTATCCTCATGCGGGCACGGTCGAGTTCGCCGAGGAGATGGTCGATCCCGCGACCGGCGCGGTGACCTTGCGCGCGCGTTTCCCCAATCCGCAGGGGCTGCTGCTCCCCGGCATGTACGTCCGCGCCGAATTCAGCCAGGCGACCACGCAGAACGGCATATTGGTGCCGCAGGCGGGCGTCAGCCGCGACGTGCAGGGCCACGCCACGGTGATGCTGGTCGGGCCCGACAACAAGGCGGTCAGCCGTACGATCACGGCCGACCAGACGGTCGGCTCGGATTGGCTGGTGACCTCGGGCCTCAAGCCGGGCGACAAGGTGATCGTCGAGGGGCTGGGCAAGGTGAAATCCGGCCAACCGGTGCACCCGGTGCCCGCGGGCTCGCAGCCCGCGCCGGCGCAGGGCGGCAAGGGTGCCGGAAACGACGCCGGCTGACGCAGCATGATCAGCCGCATCTTCATCGATCGCCCGATCTTTGCCTGGGTGATCGCGATCATCGTCATGATGCTCGGCATCGGCGGCATCTTCTCGCTCGCGGTCGAGCAATATCCCGATATCGCGCCGCCCCAGGTCAATATCCGCGCTTCCTACCCCGGCGCGTCGGCGACCACGCTCGAATCCTCGGTCACGCAGGTGATCGAGCAGCAGCTGACCGGCATCGACGGGATGATCTATTTCTCGTCCACGTCCAATTCGAACGGGCAGGTCACGGTCCAGGTGACCTTCAACAAGGGCGTCAATCCCGACATCGCCCAGGTGCAGGTGCAGAACAAGGTGCAGCAAGCCCTGCCCCGCCTGCCCCAGCAGGTGCAGCAGCAGGGGCTGACCGTCACCAAGTCGAACCCCGATTTCCTGATGGTGATCGGCATCTATGACGAGACCGACAAGGCGACGAGCATCGACGTCAGCGACTACCTCGTCTCCAACCTGCAGGATCAGCTTGGCCGGATAGAAGGCGTCGGCGACTTCAACGTCTTCGGCAGCCAATATGCGATGCGGATCTGGCTCGATCCGTACAAATTGCGCACCTATGCGCTCCAGCCGAACGACGTGACCGCCGCGCTCCAGGCGCAGAATACGCAGATCTCGGCGGGGCAGATCGGCGCGCAGCCGATGCCCGATACGCAGATGCTGAACGCGATCGTCACGTCGCGGTCGCGCCTCACCTCGGTCGACCAATTCAAGCGCGTCGTGATCAAATCCCAGCCCGACGGCTCGAAGATACTCCTCCAGGATGTGGCGCGGCTGGAGCTCGGCAGCGAAAATTATTCGAGCATCAGCCGTATCAACGGCCATCCTGGCGCCGGCATCGCCGTCCAGCTCGCGCCCGGCGCGGACGCGCTCAAGACGTCGGAGCTGGTGCGCAAATATGTCATTCAACGCTCGGCGTCCTTCCCGCCGGGCTACAAATATGCCTTCCCCTACGACGCGACCGCCTTCATCAAATTGTCGGTCAAGGAAGTGGTGCAGACGCTCGTCGAGGCGATCGTGCTGGTCGTCGTCGTGATGTTCGTCTTCCTCCAAAGCTGGCGTGCCACGCTCATCCCGGCGATCGCGGTGCCGGTCGTGCTGCTCGGCACGTTCGGCGTGCTTGCCGCCTTCGGTTTCTCGATCAACACGCTCACCTTGTTCGGCATGGTGCTGGCGATCGGCCTGCTCGTCGACGACGCGATCGTCGTGGTCGAGAATGTCGAACGCGTGATGGAGGAGGAGCCCGACCTCTCCCCGCGCGAAGCGACGATAAAGTCGATGGCCGAAATCAACATCGCGCTGATCGCGATCGCGCTGGTGCTATCGGCGGTGTTCCTGCCGATGGCCTTCTTCGGCGGGTCGACCGGCGTGATCTACCGCCAATTCTCGATCACGATCGTGTCGTCGATGGCGCTGTCGGTGATGGTCGCGCTCGTCCTGTCGCCCGCCCTGGCTGCGACACTGCTGAAGCGGCCGGACGAGGAAGCGCGCGCGGGTGGCAACATCCTCATCCGCAGGGCGCATGAATATGGCGAGAAGTTCAACGACTGGTTCCGCCGCATGTCCGTGAAATATCGCGACGCGGTCGGCTGGATGGTCGCGCATATAGGCCGGGCGATGCTGGCTTATGCGCTGATTTTCGCGCTCCTCGTCGTGCTGTTCATCCGTCTGCCCACCAGCTTCCTGCCGGTTGAGGATCAAGGCGGGCTGCAGATCCAGATCACGCTGCCGCAGGGCGCCACCCAGGCGCGCACGCTCAAGGCGGCCGAGACGATCTCGCATTATTTCCTGGGCAAGGAAAAGGACGACACCGCCGCCGTGCTGCTCGCGGTCGGCGGCAACCAGCAGGGCAGCGGCCAGAATGTCGGCCGCGGTTTCCTCGCGCTCAAGCCATGGGACGAGCGGCCGGGGTCCGAGCACTCCGCGCAATCGATCGCGCAGCGGGCGATCCGCGATCTCGGCAGCCAAATGCGCGACGTCGAATTCTATGCGCTCAATCCTCCCGCCGTGCGGGGCCTCGGCCAATCGAGCGGCTTCACCATGGAGCTGATGAACACGGGCGGCATCGATCGCGACGCCTTCGAACAGCGCGTGAACCAGCTGGTGGCGGAGGCGCGGGCCAACCCCCGGCTCACCGCCGTACGGCTCAACAACCTGCCGAGCACGCCCACGTTGTCGGTCGATATCGATGCGGAGAAAGCCGGAGCGCTCGGCCTGAGCCAGGGCGATATCGACACGACGCTCTCGTCCGCCTGGGGCGGCAGCTACGTCAACGACTGGGTTGATCGCGGGCGCGTCAAGCGCGTCTACATCCAGGGCGATGCGCCCTTCCGCGCACGGCCAGAGGATATTGGCGACTGGTATGTCCGCAATTCGAGCGGAACGATGACGCCTTTCTCGGCTTTCTCGTCGCAGCATTGGTCGATCGCGCCCAACACGCTCAGCCGTTTCAACGGCAACCCCTCGTACGAAATCCAGGGTCAGGCCGCACCGGGGCACAGTTCCGGCGACGCGATGCGGATCATCGCGCAGATGGCCGCGAAGATCCCCGGCACCACCGTCGGCTGGTCGGGCATCTCCTATCAGGAACAATTGTCGGGCGGGCAGGCGCCGATCCTTTACGCTTTGTCGCTGCTGGTCGTGTTCCTGTGTCTCGCCGCGCTCTACGAAAGCTGGTCGATCCCCTTCGCCGTGATGCTGGTGATGCCGCTCGGGCTCGTCGGCGCGGCCATCGCGGTCGGCCTGCGCGGCCTCACCAACGACGTCTATTTTCAGGTCGGCCTGCTCACCACGATGGGCCTGTCCGCCAAGAACGCGATCCTGATCGTCGAATTCGCCGAACAGGCCGAGCATCATGGCAAGAGCCCGCTCGAGGCTGCGCTGGAGGCTGCGCGCATCCGCCTCCGCCCGATTGTGATGACCAGCCTTGCCTTCATGTTCGGCGTATTTCCGCTCGTCATCGCCAGCGGTGCGGGTGCGCGCAGCCGGATCGAGATCGGCACGGCGGTGATCGGCGGGATGCTGACCGCGACCGCGCTCGCCATTTTCTACATCCCGATGTTCTTCGTGCTGGTGCGCAAGATCTTCCGCAAGCAATCGCCGACACCCGAGGAGCGCGCCGCCGCCGATGCGCAGCGCCACCGCGAGATCGAGACGCAGCGCGCCGCCGAAGGGGAGCAGCCGGCATGAAGCATGCCGGTGCGCTGCTCGCTTTGACCGCGCTCTCCGGCTGCACGCTCGAGCCGCATTACGCGCGCCCGGCGCCTGCCGCGCCGTCGCACTGGCCACAGGGCGACGCCTATCTCCGCCAGAGCGAAGCGGCGCTGCCGAGCGTGACCTATCGCGACATTTTCCGCGATCCGCGGCTGCAGGCGATCATCGCGCAGGCGCTCGCCAACAACCAGGATCTGCGCCAGGCGCTCGCCAATATCGAATCCGCGCGCGCGCTGTACCGCGTCCAGCGCGCGGATATCTTTCCCGCGATCGACGCGAGCGCGGGCGCTACGTTGCGCCACAATGCCGACAATGGGCAGGGCGTCGGCGGGTCCGGCGGCGGCAGCGGCGGCAGCGGATCGAACAATGGCGGCAATGGCGGCCACACTACCAGCTACGATATCCAGGCGGGAACCACCGCCTGGGAGATCGACCTGTTCGGACGGCTGCGCAGCCTGTCGCACGCGGCTTTCGACCAATATCTGGCGAGCGACGCGGCGGCGCGCGCGACGCGGCTGACGCTCGTCGCCGATATCGCCGACGCCTGGCTCAAGCTCGGCGCCGACCGCAGCCTGCTGCTGATCGCGCAGGATACGGAAAAGAGCGCGCAGACCTCGGTCGATCTGACCCAGGCACGCCTCAACGGCGGCGTCGCGCCGCGCACCGATCTCAGGCAGGCGCAGACCGTGCTCGCGACCGCGCAGGCCGATCGCGCGCGCCAACAGACTCTGGTGGCGCAGGATATCAACGCGCTGCAATTGCTGGTCGGCGCGCCCGTTACCGACGCGCAATTGCCCGCCACGATCGAGGATGCCGACGCCAATCTGGCGGAGCTGCCGGCGGGCGTGGACTCGTCGGTCCTGCTGCGCCGCCCCGACGTGGTCGAGGCCGAATATCAGTTGCGCGCGGCCAATGCCCGGATCGGCGCGGCGCGCGCCGCCTTCTTCCCGCGCATCTCGCTGACCGCGGTCGCGGGGCTGGCGAGTGGGGGCCTCTCCAGCCTGTTCTCGAGCGGCGCCTTCACTTGGACGGTGGCGCCGTCGGCGACCTTGCCGATCTTCGATTGGGGCGCGAATGCCGGCAACCTCGCTTATGCCAAAGCACAGCGCGAAGGCCTGCTCGCCGCCTACCAGAAGTCGATCCAGACCGCCTTCCGCGAAGTCTCCGACGCGCTCGCACGGCGCGGCACGATCGATGCCGAGGTCGCCGCCGACCAGCTCAACCTCACCGCCGCACAGGACACGCTCACCTTGGGCACCGCGCGCTACCGCCAGGGAATCGATCCCTATCTCAGCACGCTCGTTGCCCAGCGCGATTATTATGCGGCGCGCCAGCGGATCGCGAATATCCGCCTGACCAAGGCACAGAACTTGGTCGCGCTCTATCAGACGCTCGGCGGCGACCAGTTGGTCGAGACCTTGCCCACGCCGCCTGCGCCTCGCCAATAGCCGGCCAGACGATTATCCTGCAGTCCAAAAAGGGAGTGGCGGCATGGATCGGGAAAGGGTGGTTCGTCGAAGCGCGCTTCTATGTGCGGCTGCTGCGCTGATTGCGGCAACGCCCTCGGAGTCGGTCCGTCATTGGGACGTGCCCGCGCTTTCCAGCGACCAGTGGGAATCGCATGCCGCAATCGATCCGCGCACCGGCGATATCTGGTTCGTCCGCAGCAGCCCCAAATTTTCGGGCTGGCACCTGATGATCGCGCGCTGCACCCCTGATGGCCTGGCCGCGCCCGAGCCCGCGCCGATCGCCGCGCCCGGACTGGAGGCAGACCCTTATTTCGCCGATCGTGGAAGGACGCTCTGGTTCATCTCCAGCCGCGCGACCGGCGGCATGAACAGCGCGGACATCGATATCTGGCGCGTCTCGCGTGGGACGGATGGCCAATGGGGCCAGCCCGAGCGCCTGCCTGCGCCGGTCAATTCGGGCAGCGCCGAATGGTTTCCCCGGCCGGCACCCGATGGCTGGCTTTATTTCGGGTCGCGCCGCGCCGGCGGCATGGGCCAGGACGATATCTGGCGTGCGCGGCTGAGGGGTGGTCGCTGGATGGTCGAAAATGCCGGCCCCGCGATCAACGGTCCCGGCGCGGAATACGAATTCCAGCCATCGCCCGACGGCAGCTGGGCTATCCTCTCGACCGACAAGGGCCTGGTCAGGCTGACGCGCGGACCGAGCGGCTGGGGCAACCGCACGCCTTATGGGCCAGAGGTAAACGTCAACGGCACCGAGATCGGCCCGATGATCGCTCCCAACGGCCACGGCTTCCTTTATTCGCGCGACCCGGGCGACGGCCGCTCGGGTGAGTTTTTCGTCGTTTCGGATGGCAGGCGCCGCGTCTGGCCCCACCCTTGCGGCAAAGGCTAGAGCCTGATCAAGGTCTGGCGCTGCGCTTGCCTTTCGGGAGGCCCCGCGCCATCGCCTGTGGCCAGGGAACCCAGTCGGGAGGACATGCATGAAAACCCGCGCCGCCGTCGCCTTCGAGGCGAAGAAACCGCTCGAAATCGTCGAGCTCGACCTGGACGGACCCAAGGCCGGCGAAGTGTTGGTCGAGATCATGGCGACCGGCATTTGCCACACCGACGCCTACACGCTCGACGGTCTCGACAGCGAAGGCATCTTCCCCTCGATCCTCGGCCATGAAGGCGCAGGCATCGTGCGCGAGGTCGGTGCCGGCGTAACCAGCGTGAAGCCGGGCGACCATGTCATCCCGCTCTACACGCCCGAATGCCGCCAATGTAAGTCGTGCCTCAGCGGCAAGACCAACCTTTGCACCGCGATCCGCGCCACCCAGGGCAAGGGCCTGATGCCGGACGGCACCACGCGCTTCAGCCACAAGGGCCAGCCCATCTTCCATTATATGGGCTGCTCGACCTTCTCGAACTTCACCGTGCTGCCCGAGATCGCGGTCGCCAAGATCCGCGAGGACGCACCGTTCAAGACCAGCTGCTATATCGGCTGCGGCGTCACCACCGGAGTGGGCGCGGTGGTCAACACCGCCAAGGTCCAGGTCGGCGACAATGTCGTCGTGTTCGGGCTCGGCGGGATCGGCCTCAACGTGATCCAGGGCGCGAAGCTGGCCGGGGCGGGCATGATCGTCGGGGTCGACATCAATCCCGACCGGGAGGAATGGGGCCGCCGCTTCGGCATGACCCACTTCATCGACGGACGCGGCAAGGATCGCGCCGCGACCATCGCCGAGATCGTCGCGCTGACCGACGGCGGCGCGGATTATACGTTCGACTGCACCGGCAATACCGAGGTGATGCGGACTGCCTTGGAAGCCTGCCATCGCGGCTGGGGCACCTCGATCATCATCGGCGTGGCCGAGGCCGGCAAGGAGATCGCGACCCGCCCGTTCCAGCTCGTCACCGGGCGCAATTGGCGCGGCACCGCGTTCGGCGGCGCCAAGGGCCGCACCGACGTCCCCAAGATCGTCGACTGGTACATGAACGGCAAGATCGAGATCGATCCGATGATCACGCACGTGCTCACGCTCGACGAGATCAACAAGGGCTTCGACCTGATGCATGCGGGGACAAGCATCCGCAGCGTGGTGGTGTATTGATGCCCGACAAGGTGAACCTGGCGGAGAAGCTGGCAAGCTTCACGGACCAATGGAAGCCGCGCATCGTCGCCGGTTACAACGGCAACGACATCATTGTCGTTCGCCTCGAAGGGCCTTTCGAGTGGCACAAGCATGACGACACCGACGATTTCTTCCTCGTGCTCGATGGCGTGCTCGACATCGAATTGCGCGACCGCACGGTGACGCTCGGTCCCGGCGAATTGTTCGTAGTGCCCAAAGGCGTCGAGCATCGGCCCGTGGCGCGCCAGGGCGAGGTCAAGTTAATGCTGATCGAACCCGCCGGCACGCCCAATACGGGCGATCCCGCGACTGCGGTCGAGAAGCTCCGGATATGATGGAGGCACTTTCTGCCGCCAAGGCGTTCGATGGCGTGCAGGGGGTTTATCGTCTCGGCTCGGCGGTAACGGGCACGGATATGACCTTCTCCGTCTTCGTCCCCGCGCATGTGGAGGGCGAGAAGCTCCCCGTCGTCTGGTATCTCTCCGGCCTCACCTGCACCCACGCGAATGTCACCGAGAAAGGTGAATATCGGGCCGCCTGCGCGAAGCACCGCCTGATCTTCGTCGCGCCTGACACTTCGCCGCGCGGGGAGTGTGTGCCCGACGATCCGGACGGCGCTTATGATCTGGGCCTCGGCGCCGGCTTCTATGTCGATGCGACGCAGGAACCCTGGGCGGCCAATTACCGGATGTGGAGTTACATCACGCAGGAATTGCCCCAACTCCTCTTCGCTAATTTCCCCGCCGACCCGCAGCGCCAATCGATCCTGGGCCATTCGATGGGCGGTCATGGTGCGCTGACCATCGGCCTGAGCCTGCCCCAACGCTACAAGGCGGTATCCGCCTTTGCGCCCATCGCCGCGCCGTCGCAGGTGCCATGGGGGCGGAAGGCGCTGAGCCACTATCTCGGTTCTGACAAACGGGCTTGGCGCAAGCATGACGCGGTCGCGCTGATCGAGGACGGCGCGCGTCTCCCCGAATTGCTGGTCGATCAGGGCGAAGCCGACCAGTTCCTCCAACAGGAGCTGCGCCCGGACCTGCTGCGCAAGGCCTGCGCCGAGGCCGGCATCCCCCTCACGCTCAATCTGCGGCCGGGCTACGACCATAGCTATTATTTCATCTCGACCTTCATGGCGGATCATCTCGCCTGGCATGCGGAGCGGCTGGCATGAGCGCCTGTGACATCCTGATCGTCGGCGGCGGCCATGCCGGCGCACAGGCGGCGATCGCGCTGCGCCAGAACAAGTTCGAGGGCACGATCGCGATTGTCGGCGACGAGCCAGAAATCCCGTACGAACGCCCGCCTTTGTCCAAGGATTATCTGGCGGGCGAGAAGGTGTTCGAGCGCATCCTGATCCGCCCGGCCGCCTTCTGGCCCGAGCGCGAAATCGCGATGCTGACGGGCAGGCGCGTCGTCGCGGTCGATCCGCAGGCGCACAGCGTCACGACCGGCGATGGTTCGACCATCGGCTATGGCACATTGATCTGGGCCGCCGGCGGCAGCCCGCGTTCGCTCACCTGCGCCGGCCACAACCTCGTCGGCGTCCATGCCGTCCGCACCCGCGCGGATGTCGACCGGCTGATGGGCGAGCTTGCCGCCACGACGCGCGTGGTCGTGATCGGCGGGGGCTATATCGGCCTCGAAGCGGCGGCGGTGCTGACCAAGCTCGGCAAGCATGTGACCGTGCTCGAGGCGCTCGATCGCGTGCTGGCGCGCGTCGCGGGCGAGCCCTTGTCGCGCTTCTACGAAGCCGAACATCGCGCGCATGGCGTCGATATCCGGCTTGGCGCGATGGTCGACTGTATCGCGGAAAAGGACGGCCGCGCGACCGGCGTCCGCCTCGCCGATGGCGAGATATTGCCGTGCGAGATGGTGATCGTGGGCATCGGCATCATCCCCTCGGTCCAGCCCTTGCTCGATGCGGGCGCGGTGGGCGGCAATGGCGTGAAGGTCGATGCTTCATGCCGGACCTCGCTGCCCGACATCTTCGCGATCGGCGATTGCGCGCTCCACGCCAACGCCTTCGCCGACAGCGCGGAGATCAGGCTGGAATCGGTGCAGAACGCCAACGACATGGCCAATGCGGTCGCCAAGACGCTTACCGGTACACCGACCGAATATCATGCCGTCCCCTGGTTCTGGTCCAACCAATATGATCTGCGGCTCCAGACGGTCGGCCTCTCGATCGGCCACGACGCCACCGTCACGCGCGGCAATCCCGCCACCCGCAGCTTCTCGCTCCTCTATCTCAAGCAGGGTCGCGTGATCGCGCTCGACTGCGTCAATGCGGTGCGCGACTATGTCCAGGGCCGCGCGCTGGTGGCCGAGGGCAAGAGCCCCGATCCGGCGCGGCTGGCGGACTTGGGTACCGTGCTCAAGGAACTATAACAGGGGAGCGAACGGATGACCGGATGGCACAGGCGCAAGCCGATCGAGACCGCGCGGACCGGGCCGCGCCTGACGCCGACCCTCTCCTGGCCGCATCTGATGGCGATGGGCATCGGCTCGATCGTCGGCACCGGCATCCTGACCTTGATCGGCGTGGGCGCGGATCGCGCGGGCCCGGCCGTCCTGCTCTCCTTCGCGATCGCGGGTGCGATCTGCGCCTGCGCCGCGCTCGCTTATGCCGAGATGGCGACGATGATGCCCGCCGCGGGTAGCGCCTACACCTATAGCTACGCCGTGCTGGGTGAGACGATCGCCTGGGTGGTCGGCTGGAGCCTGATCCTCGAATATAGCCTGGTCGTGTCGACCGTGGCGGTGGGCTGGTCGGGCTATGCCGCGCCCTTGCTCACCGCAATCGGCTTTCCCAAGGCGCTGACGATGGGGCCGGCCCTGGGCGGCATCGCCAATATTCCCGCGATCTTCATCATCGCGGTGGTCGCGGGCCTGCTCTGCGTCGGCACGAAGGAAAGCGCGCGGCTCAACACCTTGCTCGTCGCGATCAAGATCGTGACCTTGGCGTTGTTCGTCGCGGTCGCGCTCCCCGCCTTCAACGCGCAGAACCTTCACCCCTTCATGCCGCACGGCTTCGCCAAGATGGTGGAGCCCGACGGAACGGCGCGCGGCGTGATGGCGGCGGCGGCGATCATCTTCTTTGCGTTCTACGGCTTCGACGCCATCTCGACCGCGGCCGAGGAAGCCAAGCGGCCCGAGCGCGATTTGTCGATCGGCATCGTCGGGTCGATGCTCGCCTGCACGGTCATCTACGTGCTGGTCGCCGCCGCCGCCGTCGGCGCGCTGCCCTACACGCGGTTCGCCAACAGCCCCGAGCCGCTGGCCTTGATCCTGCGCGAGATGGGCAAGGGCGAGGTTGCGCATATCATCGCCATCGCCGCCGTAATCGCCTTGCCGACCGTGATCCTGGGTTTCCTCTACGGCCAGAGCCGGATCTTCCTGGTGATGGCGCGCGACGGTTTCCTGCCGACCAAGCTCGCCGCCATCTCGTCGCGCGGCACGCCGGTGCGGATCACGATCCTCACGGCGATCCTAGTCTCGATCCTCGCGGGCATATTGCCGATCGACCAGATCGCCGCGCTCGCCAATGCGGGAACGCTGATCGCCTTTATCGCGGTCGCGACCTGCATGCTGGTGATGCGCCGCCGCGATCCCGCGATCAAACGCCCCTTCCGGGCGCCTTTGCCCTGGCTGGTCGGGCCCGGCGCGGTGCTGGGCTGCCTCTATCTGTTCGCGAGCCTGCCCGCGAAGACGATCGGGTGGTGCCTGCTGTGGAATGCGATCGGGCTGGTGATCTACCTGCTCTACGGCCGCCATCGCAGCCTGCTCGGGCAGGAAGCGCCGAGGCTGTGACCCAATCCAGGCACAAATAAAAGCCGATTGCACCGCAACATAGCGGCTTGGCTTCGCTGAAACGATCGGTATAGAACCCCGCTCGCAAACGAGAGGGACCCCCATGCGCTCGTTCACCTCTGCCGCTTTGGCCGCGGCGCTTCTTCTGTCGGCGTGCGGCAAGAAAGCGCCTCCGCCTCCGCCTCCCAAGCAGGTGGGCGTGGTCACGGTGCAGATGCAGTCGGTCACCTTGACGACCGAGCTTCCCGGTCGAACCTCGCCCTTCGAAAGCTCCGAAGTGCGCCCGCAGGTGGACGGGATCATCACCAAGCGCCTGTTCCAGGAGGGCGACACCGTCCGCGCTGGCCAAATCCTCTACCAGATCGATCCCGCGCCTTATGCCGCCGCCGCCGCCAATGCGCGCGCCGCGCTGGCGCGCGCGCAGGCCAATATCGCCTCCACCGGCGCGCTCGCGCAACGTTATGGCGATCTGGTCAAGATCAACGCGATCGCGCGCCAGGATTATGAGAATGCGGTCGCCGCGGCGAGCCAGGCCAAGGCCGACGTCGCCGCCCAGCGCGCCGCGCTCCAATCGGCCGAGATCAACCTGCGCCGCACCGCGATTCGCGCGCCGATCACCGGCCGGATCGGCGCATCGACCTTCACCGTCGGCGCGCTCGTCACCGCCGCGCAAGCGCAGCCCTTGACCATTATCCAGCGGCTCGACCCGATCTATGTCGACATCAACCAGTCGAGCGTCGACGTGCTGCGGCTGCGCAAGCAATTGCTCGCGGGCGAAGTTTCGCGGAGCGGCGAGGCGGCCCGCGTCGGCCTCACGCTGGAGGACGGCAGCGATTATGGTCATGAGGGCAAGTTCCAATTCTCCGACGTGACCGTTGCGCGCGACACGGGTTCGGTCACCATCCGCGCGATCTTCCCCAACCCGCAGGGGCTGCTGCTGCCGGGCATGTACGTCCGCGCGCACCTGATCGAGGGCACGCAGGCGCAGGGCATCCTCGCGCCGCAACAGGCGGTGTCGCGCGACGAGAGGGGCAATCCGATTGCCTTCGTGGTCGGCCCCGACAACAAATTGGAGGCCCGCCAACTCACCACCAGCCGCGCGATCGGCGACAAATGGCTGGTCACGAGCGGGCTCAAGCCCGGCGACCGGCTGGTGATGGACGGCACGATGATGGCGCAGCCGGGCATGCCCGTGCAGCCGGTGCCGTGGACGCCCGAAGCATCCGCCGCCGCAGGGCCGGGCGGGCCAGGCGCGCCCGCCTCACCCGCAGGCGGCGCGGCCCAGGGAGGCGGCAACGCCGGGGGCTCAGCGCCTAAAGCCAAGGGCCAGTAAGCGCCATGGCCCGGTTTTTCATCGATCGGCCCATCTTCGCGTGGGTGATCGCGATCGTGCTGATGCTGGCGGGCGTGCTCGCGATCCGCACCCTGCCGGTCGCGCAATTCCCCGCGATCGCCGCGCCGCAGATCCAGATCCAGGCGACCTATCCGGGCGCGGATGCGCAGACGCTCGAAAATACGACGACGCAGATCATCGAGCAGCAGATGAAGGGCATCGACAATCTGCGTTACATGGAATCGGTCAGCAGCTCGGCGGGCCTCGTCACGGTCACGCTCACGTTCGAGCAGGGCACCAATCCCGACATCGCGCAGGTCCAGGTCCAGAACAAGCTGCAGGCGGCGACCCCGCTGCTGCCGCTGGAGGTCCAGCAACAGGGCGTGCGCGTCGTCAAATCGACCCGCAACTTCCTGATCGTAGTCGGGCTTTATTCGCCGAACGGCCATTACAGCTCGGGCGATCTCGCCGACTATATCGTCTCACGCCTCCAGGATCCGCTCAGCCGCGTGCAGGGTGTCGGCGACACCCAGATATTCGGCTCGCAATATGCGATGCGGATCTGGCTCGATCCACTCAAGCTCAACAATTTCCATTTGACCGTCACCGACGTGGAAAATGCCGTCCGCGCGCAGAATGCGCAGGTCTCGGCAGGCCAGATCGGCGGCCTGCCCGCGCCACGCGAGCAGATGCTCAACGCGTCGGTCTCGGTCTCCTCGCGTCTCAATACCCCTGATCAGTTCCGGCAGATCCGGCTGAAGTCCGATCCCGGCGGGTCGGTGGTGCGCCTCGGCGATGTGGCCCGGGTCGAGATGGGATCCGAAACCTACGCCTACACCGTCAAATATAATGGCGTCCCTGCCTCCGGCATGGCGATCAAGCTCGCGCCCGGCTCCAACGCGCTCGACACGGTCGCGCGCATCAAGGCACGGATGAACGATCTTTCGAAGACGATGCCGGCCGGCATCAAGGTCATCTATCCCTACGATTCGACGCCGTTCGTCCACCTCTCGATCGTCCAGGTGGTGCACACGCTCGTCATCGCGGTCGTGCTCGTCTTCATCGTGATGTTCATCTTCCTGCAGAACTGGCGCGCGACGATCATTCCCACGATCGCGGTGCCGGTGGTTTTGCTCGGCACGTTCGCGGTGCTCTTCGCCGCCGGCTTCTCGATCAACACCTTGACCCTGTTCGGCATGGTGCTGGCGATCGGCCTGCTCGTCGACGACGCGATCGTCGTGGTCGAGAATGTCGAACGCCTGATCGAGACCGAGGGTCTTTCGCCCAAGGAAGCCGCGCGCAAATCGATGGACGAGATCACCGGCGCGCTGGTCGGCATAGCGATGGTGCTCGCGGCGGTGTTCCTGCCGATGGCCTTCTTCGGCGGTTCGACCGGCGTGATCTATCGCCAATTCTCGATCACGATTGTTTCGGCGATGGCGCTGTCGGTGATGGTCGCATTGATCCTGACGCCCGCGCTCTGCGCGACGATCCTCAAGCCGCGGAGCAAGCATCAGCGCGCCACTACGGGCCCCTTCGGCTGGTTCAACCGCAATTTCGATAGCGCCGCGGACAAATATCAGAACGGCGTCCACTATGTGGAGCATCATCGCGGCAAGGCGTTCATCGTCTTCACGTTGCTCTGCGCGGGGCTGGCCCTGCTCTTCTACCGCTTGCCCACCGGCTTCCTGCCCGACGAGGATCAGGGCATCGCTTATGCGCTGGTCAACCTGCCGCCGGGTGCCACCACCTCGCGCACCGAAGCCGCGCTGGCGCAGGTGCGCGATCATTTCCTCAAGAATGAAGCGAAGGATGTGGACGGCGTCTTCACCGTCGCCGGCTTCAGCTTTGCCGGCCAAGCGCAGAATGCCGGCCTCGCCTTCGTCCACCTCAAGCCGTGGGACGAGCGCAAGGGCGCCGAGAACCGCGCAAGTGCGATCGTCGGCCGCGCGATGGGTGCCTTTTCCAGCTTCCGCGACGGCCTGATCTTCGCGGTCATCCCGCCGTCGGTTCAGGAACTGGGCACCGCCACCGGCTTCGATTTCGAGCTGACCGATCTTGCCGGTATCGGCCATGAACGTCTCACCGCGGCGCAAGGCCAGCTGCTCGGCATGGCGATGCAGGACAAGCGCCTGGCCGGCGTGCGTCCGAACACGATTCCCGATCAGCCGCAGCTCAAGGTCGATGTCGATCAGGACAAGGCGCAGGCGCTCGGCCTCAACATCGCCGACGTCAACACGACCATCTCGGCCGGTTGGGGCAGCGCTTACATCAACGACTTCATCGATCGCGGCCGCGTCAAGCGCGTCTATCTCGAGGCGGACACGCCGTTCCGCCTGGCGCCCGAGGACCTGGCCAAATTCTACGTGCGCGGGGTCAATGACCAAATGGTGCCGTTCAGCGCCTTCTCCACCACGCGCTGGCAGGCTGCGCCGGTCCAGTTGACCCGCTATAACGGCCTGCCCTCGATCGAATTGCTCGGCACGCCCGGGCCCGGCCAAAGCTCGGGCACCGCACTCAAGGCGATGGAGGAATTGCAGGCCAAGCTGCCGCCTGGCACCGGCTTCGAATGGACCGGCCTCTCCTATGAAGAAAAGCTCGCCGGCGGCCAGGCGGCCTCGCTCTACGGCCTGTCGCTGCTGATCGTCTTCCTCTGCCTCGCCGCGCTTTACGAAAGCTGGCTGGTGCCGGTCTCGGTGATGCTGGTGGTGCCGCTCGGCGTGTTCGGCGCGGTGCTCGCGGCCACGCTCACCGGCGTCAACAACAACATCTATTTCCAGGTCGGCCTGATCACCACGATCGGCGTCTCCGCGAAGAACGCGATCCTGATCGTCGAATTCGCCGAGGAGCGGATGCGCGAGGGCATGAACGCGTTCGACGCCGCGGTAGCAGCGGCACGCCTGCGTCTCCGCCCGATCCTGATGACCAGCTTCGCCTTCATCTTCGGCGTCTTGCCGCTCGCTGTCGCCAGTGGCGCGGGCTCGGGCGGGCAAAATGCGATCGGCCGCTCCGTGGTGGGCGGCATGCTCGCGGCGACGGTCTTCGGCATCTTCTTCGTGCCGATGTTCTTCGTCGCGGTGCGCCGCCTGTTCGAACGGCGCAAGGAGAAGAAAGACGCCGCCGGCGACGCAGCGGAGGCGCAGGCATGAAGCGGCTTCTTCCCCTCACGGCCTTGCTGCTGGCGGGCTGCGATCTCGCGCCGACCTATCATCGGCCGGGCCTGCCCGCGCCCGCCACCTTGCCGAGCGGCGGCATTTATCCCGTGGCCAATGCGACGACCAACGCGTCCGATATCGCGTGGCAGGATTTCTTCGTCGATCCCGCGCTCCGGCAGGTGATCGGCGAGGGGCTCGCCAACAATCGCGATCTGCGCGTCGCGCTCGCCAACGTGCAACAGGCGCGCGCGCAATATCGCGTCCAGCGCGCGGACCTGCTGCCCACGATCGGCGCCAGCGCCGGCGCGACCTATGCCCGGGCTTCGTCGGATGCGACGCGGCCGGGCGTGGACCGGACCAGTCATATCTATTCGGTCGATGCCGGCTTCTCCGCGTTCGAGATCGACCTGTTCGGCCGCGTCCGCAACCTGACCAAGGCCGCGCTCGACCAATATCTCGCGACCGAGGAAGGCGCGCGCGCGACGCGGATCACTTTGATCGCGGAGATCGCCTCGACCTACCTCACCATGGCGGCCGACCAGGATCAGCTCAGGATCTCGCAGGGCACGCTCGAAAGCTTCCGCCAGTCGCTCGATCTCACCACCGCGCAATTCCAGCATGGCGTGATCTCCGAACTCGAGGTCAAGCAGGCGCAGACCAATTACGAGCAGGCGCGCTACGATATCGCCGCGCTCCAGACGCAGATCGCGCGCGACCAGAATGCGCTCAACCTGCTCGTCGGCACGACCGTATCGCAGGACCTGCTGCCGACCGGGCTGGCCGATCATGCCTTCACGCTGGCGCAGCTTCCCGCCGGGCTGAGCTCCGACGTGCTGCTGCAGCGTCCCGACGTGCTCCAGGCCGAGGATCAGTTGAAGGCGCAATATGCCAATATCGGCGCGGCGCGCGCGGCCTTCTTCCCGCAAATCTCGCTGACCGCGCTCGCGGGCACGCTCAGCAGCGGTCTGTCGGGCCTGTTCGATCACGGCAATTACACCTACCAGGTCGCGCCGACCGCGAGCCAGACGATCTTCGACTTCGGCCGCAACGCCGCCAATCTGCGCTACGCCAAGGCGAGCCGCGACGCCGCGCTCGCCACCTATGAGAAAGCGATCCAGACCGCCTTCCGCGAAGTCGCCGACGCGCTCGCCCAACGCGGCACGATCGACGAGCAGTTGCGCGCGCGCGCCAGCCGCGTCGATGCTGCAGGGGCCGCCTACAAACTCTCCGACGCGCGCTACCGCTCGGGCGTCGACCCCTTCCTCACCAGCCTGGACGCGCAGCGTACCTTCTACGCCGCACAGCAGAATCTGGTGCAGACCAGGCTGGATGCGGCGTCGAACCTGGTCGAGCTCTACCGCGCGCTGGGCGGAGGCCTCCGCTCCAAGTGATCTTTCTCCCCTCCCGCTTGCGGGAGGGGTCGGGGGAGGGGTTACGGGCCAAAGAACTGCCCTCCCCTAACCCCTCCCGCAAGCGGGAGGGGAACAAGTCACTGCCGCACCACCACCCCGTCCTTCATCACCAGCCGCACAGCCTTCACCGCCGCGACATCCCTGGTCGGGTCCCCCTCGACCGCGACGATATCCGCCAGCAGCCCCGGCTTGAGCGACCCCACATCGGCCAGATGCAAGATCCGCGCATTGCCCGACGTCGCCGCCGTCAGCACCGCAATCGCCGGCATCCCCGCCTGCTGCATCAGCACCATCTCGCGCCAGTTCTCGCCATGCGCGAACACGCCGACATCGCCCCCCATGCAGATCGGCACGCCCGCCGCCAATGCCATCTTGAAACTCCTGCGATTCTCCTCGACCGCGGGCGGCGCGGGTTCCTGCCCGTTCCAGCCGCGATAGCGCGAAACCGCGTCCGACGCCGCCAAGGTCGGGCAGAGCGCGATGCCCTTGTCATGCATCGCCCTGAAGATCTCCGGCGTGCCGCCATAGCCATGCTCGATCGTATCGACCCCCGCCGCGATCGCACGGCGCATCCCCTCCGGCGTGACCGTATGCACCGCCGCTAGCCGGCCCGCATCGTGCGCCGCCGCCGTGCCCGCGGTCAGCTCCGCCTGGGTCAGCGTCGGACGGCTCGGCTCCTTGGGCAGATAATGATAGTCCGCATACATCTTCACCACATCGGCCCCGGCCGCGATCTGGTCGCGCGCGGCGCGGACCATGTCGTCGGCCCCGCTCACCTCCTGCGCGCCCTGCGGCACCTTCACGCCGGGTTCGAACCCCTTGGGGCCATAAGCCCCCTCCGCCACGATCGCCTTGGTCGCCACGATCAGGCGCGGCCCCGGCACGATCCCCTGGTCGATCGCCTGCTTGAGCCCGACATCGGCGAAGCCCGCGCCCTCGGTGCCAAGATCGCGCTCGGTCGTGAAGCCCGCCATCAGCGTGTCGCGCGCATGCACGATCGCACGCGCGGTGCGCACCGCGATCGGCTCGTGCAGCACCTGATCGTCCCAGCTCGTCTCGTTATAAGGATGGAGGAAGAGGTGACCGTGCCCCTCGATCATCCCCGGCATGACCGTATCGCCCGGCAGGTCGATCACGCGCGTCCCTGCGGGTGTCGCTAGATGCGGCCCGACCGCGGCGATGCGCTCGCCCTCGACCAGCACCTCCCAGCCCGCATGGACCACCGTCCCGTCGAACAGCTGCGCGCCGCGCACCAGCAATGCCGGTCCCGCCGCGTTCGCCGACGTGCCGATCGCCAGCGCCAGAGCGATCCAGGCCTTGCGCATATCCGCCTCCCTTGCCGCCCGCCGTTCGGCGCGCGATACGGATGCCATGGATAAAGCGACGCCCCGGCTCCGCAAGCTCATCCCGCTCTTGGGAGCGTTTCTTGCAACCTCGGCAATCGCGCAGCCCGCCGATCTCCCCCGCCTCCAGGCCGAGGCGCAGCGCGTCACCATCACCCGCGACGATTGGGGCATCGCGCATGTCGTCGGCCGAAGCGATGCCGACGCGGTGTTCGGCGCGATCTACGCGCAAGCGGAGGATGATTTCGCGCGGATCGAGGCCAATTACCTGACCGCGCTCGGCCGCACCGCCGAGGCCGAGGGCGAAGGCGCGATCTGGGCGGACGTACGCCAGCGCCTGTTCGTCGACCCCACCGATCTGCAGGAGCGCTACCGCACCAGCCCCGGCTGGCTGCGCGCGCTGATGGATGCGTGGGCGGATGGCCTCAATTACTATCTCGCGACGCATCCCGACGTGCATCCGAAGGCTCTCACCCATTTCGAGCCGTGGATGGCGCTGAGCTTCACCGAGGGCAGCATCGGCGGCGATATCGAGAGCATCTCGCTGACCGAGCTCAAGAGCTTCTACGGCGGCACGTTCGAGCCCAGAACCGCGCTCGAAACCGGCAGGGAGGCCCGCGAGCCGCGTGGCTCCAACGGGATCGCGATCGCCCCCGAAAAGACAGCGGATGGCCATGCGCTGCTGCTGATCAATCCGCATACCAGTTTCTATTTCCGGTCCGAATTGCAGATGACGAGCAATCAGGGGCTGAACGCGTATGGCGCGTCCACCTGGGGCCAGTTCTTCATCTATCAGGGCTTCAATCCCGATATCGGCTGGATGCATACCTCATCCGGCGTCGACGCTATCGACGAGTTCGCCGAAATGGTGGAGCGCGACGGCGGCAAGCTTTCCTACCGCTACGGCCGCCAGTTGCGGCCGGTGACGATGGTCCCGATCACGGTCAGATATCGCAAGCCCGACGGCGCCCTCGCCGATTTCAGCCTCGTCACCTTCCGCACGCATCACGGGCCGATCGTGGCCGCACGCGGCGGCCGGATGATCGCGACCGCTTTGATGTGGAAGCCTGTCCCCGCGCTCGAGCAGAGCTGGTTGCGCACCAAGACGCACGATCTCGATTCCTATCTCGACGTCGCCGCGCTTCAGGCCAATTCATCGAACGACACGATCCTCGCCGACCGCAAGGGCGAGATCGCCTATCTCCACCCGCAGTTCGTGCCGATCCGCGACGACCGGTTCGATTATACCAAACCGGTCGACGGATCCGATCCCGCGACCGACTGGAAGGGGCTGCACGCGCTCGACAGCCTGCCCAACGTAGCCTCGCCCGACACCGGCTGGGTCAAGAATACCAACAACTGGCCGTGGACGGCGGCCGGGCGCGACAGCCCGCGCCAGCGCGATTTCCCGCGCTATATGGATCAGGTCGGTGAGAACTGGCGCGGCATCCACGCCGACAAATTGCTTGCCGATGCCAGGCGCTTCACACCCGAAAGCCTCACCGCCGCCGCCTTCGACAGCTGGTTGCCCGCCTTCGCGACGCTCGTACCGCAGCTCACGCAGGCGTGGGACGCGCTGCCGGCGAGCGATCCGCGCAAGGCCGATCTTGCCGAACCAATCGCTTTGCTGCGCAAGTGGGACGATCGCTGGGGGTACGATTCCGAAGCGACCACGCTCGCCATCGTCTGGGGCGATACCCTATGGCCCGATGTCGGCGCCTTCGCCAAGGCCGAGCGGATGAACGTACCCGATTATATCGCGCACAAGGTCGGCGCCGACGCCAAGCTCGCCGCGCTCGCCAAGGCGCGCGATCGGCTGGTTCGGGACTTCGGCGGCTGGCGGGTCAAATGGGGCGAGGTCAATCGCTTCCAGCGGCTGGACGACAGCATCGCGCCGCATTTCGACGACGGCAAGCCCAGTTTGGCGGTGCCCTTCACCTCGGCCCAATGGGGCTCGCTCGCTTCGTTCGGCGCCAAGCCTTATCCCAATACCAAGCGCTATTACGGCACGAGCGGGAACAGCTTCGTCGCCGTCGTCGAATTCGCGCCGCATTTGCACGCCTGGGCGGTCACCGCGGGCGGCGAGAGCGGCGATCCCAAGTCGCCGCATTTCGGCGATCAGGCGCAGCGTTATATCGACGGCAAATTACGCCCGGTCTATTTCTACCCGGCCGACCTCGCCGGGCACACCCAACGCACCTATCATCCCGGCGGCTGAGATGTGGTTCATCCTCAAGGCGGCCCTGTCGGGGCTGATCGTCGCCACTGTCTCGACCGTCGCCAAACGCTATCCCGGCTTCGGCGCGCTGGTCGCCTCGCTCCCGCTCGTGTCGGTGCTCGGCATGATCTGGCTGTGGCACGACAAACCCGATGTGCAAAATATGGCGGCGCATGCGCAGGCGACCTTCTGGTTCGTGCTCCCGTCGCTGCCGATGTTCCTGCTCATCCCCGCGATGCTGCGTGCAGGTGTCTCTTTCTGGCTGAGCCTGCTCGCCGGCTGCGCGCTGACGATCGCGCTGTATCTGTTGATGACATGGATCGGACCGCGCTTCGGGTTGAGGCTCTAAACCGCGCCAGACTGCCATTGTCCGCTATCCGCCGGCTTGCCAACGGCAGCACGCGAAGGCAGCACAGCGTTCCCTTGCCAAGGAATCGCCATATGCGCATTGCCCCGTTCGCTCTTGCTCTTCTCCTTACGGCCGTGCCGGCCGCCGCGCAGATGCCGAAGGAACCGCCCGGCAAGCCCGACGTCTCACGCGTGACCGCCGGCAATTATTCCATCGAACCGCGCCATACCCAGGTCCGCTTCACCGTGATGCATTTCGGCTTCACGCCTTTCTCGGGCTTCTTCAGCGGAGTCTCGGGCAATCTGACGCTCGATCCCGCCAGGCCGAACGCCGCCAGCGTCTCGATCGAGGTGCCGACCAATACCGCCCTGGTCACGGTCCCCAAGCTGACTGACGAATTGCGCTCGCCGATGTTCTTCGATCCCGACAAATATCCGACGATGACGTTCGTGTCTGATAAGGTGGTGGTCCACGGCACCCGCGCCACGATCAGCGGCCAGCTCACATTGCATGGCCAGACGCATCCGCTGACGCTGGAGGCGAGCTTCGTCGGGGCCGGCCCCTCGATGGGCAAACGCATGGTCGGCTTCACTGCCACCGGCACGCTCAAGCGCAGCGATTACGGCATCACCGCCGTTCTGCCGCTCGTGTCCGACGAGGTGAAGATCGACATCGCTGCCGCGTTCCAGAAACCGGAATAGGTTTGCCCACCTCCTCTCCCCTTGGGGAGAGGGGTATTGACAAACCGGAACAAATCATGTACGCACTTCGCGTTCACTGACTTGGGAAACCCGGTCAGAGGACAGGACCGGCGCGAAGCTCCTCGGCATGCATGAGACGGTAACTTCGCCCAAGAGTACAGATCTCAGCGTGTGGTTCGCCATGCGGTGAT
>Ga0207657_10001319_pt1 | contig 26360 bp, 17 predicted proteins | sample KBSC33metaG_FD_184316 | JGI IMG/M metagenome (GOLD analysis project Ga0207657, IMG submission 184316) | Corn rhizosphere microbial communities from Kellogg Biological Station, Michigan, USA - KBS C3-3 metaG (SPAdes) (version 2) | ecosystem: Host-associated > Plants > Roots > Rhizosphere > Soil ... | reverse complement strand
ATCGGCGGTCGCCACGCCTTGTGGCGCGGCGGCCGTGGTGACGGGGGCCGTCGTGTCGACGCCGTGCAGCGCCCCATGCAGGCGCACCTCGTTCATGTTGCCGAACCATGCGTTCGGGTTGTACACGCGGATGTAGCGGTACGGAACGAAGCTGGCGACGGGCAAGGTCTGCCAGTCGGCGGTCGACTTCGCTGCGGGCGTCAGCGTGGTCCACGCGGTGCCGTCGTTCGAACCCTGGAACACGGTGCCGTTGATGCGCGTGTAGTAGCCGTCCTGCCGCGCGATGACTTCGGTGCTCGTCAGGGTGACCTGGTTACCGGCCTTGAAGTCGAATTCGATCCACGAACCCGTGCCCGAACCGGAGGACCCGTTGCGGAAGTCCGAACCCGTGCCGAGGTTCGCGTCGAACAGGGCGTTCACGTTCGTCAGCGTCGTGGCGGCCGTACGGTTCGTCGTCGAATCGATCAACGTCGCGATGGTCGGCACGTTCTTGATCGTGTCGCTTTCGTCGACGAGGTTGAGCACGGTGCCGTCCGTCGTCTCCGTGACTTCGTAGCCGGCCTTGCCGTCCTGGCCGACGTAGTCGATGGCGAACTTGACGGGGCCCGGCGGCGTGCCCTGGGGCAGCGTGACGGTGGCGGCGAAGTTGATGTTGTCCGCCGTGGTGAGCGCGGCGGGCAGGCCGGCGATGGTCACCGCCACGTTACCGATCGTCTCCTTCGCGGTGAAGTTCAGCTTCACGGTATTGCCGGGGACGATGCGGTTGCGCAGCGCCTGCGCGGACGTGAGCGACGCGCTGGCGATGCGGTTCGTCGACGCGGTCACGCCGTACAGGCGCAGCTCCGTCATGTTGCCGAACCACGCGCCGGCGTCGAACATGCGGATGTAGCGGTACGGCGTCGGATCGGTGATCGTCAGCGTCTGCCAATCGGACGTGTTCGCGGTGGCGTTCGAGATCGTCGTCCACGTCGCATTGTCGTTCGAGCCTTGCACGACGGCGCCAGCGATGCGGCTGGCGTACTGGTTTTGCAGGCCGATGACCTCGACGCGCGACAGCGCCGCGGTGCCGCCGCCGCGGAAGTCGAACATGAGCCAGCCGTTGTTGCCGCTGCCGTTCAGGCGCAGGTCCGTCGCGGTCGTGAGGTTGTTGTCGAACAGCCTGCTGGCGTTCGCCAGCGCATCCGTCGCGTTGCGGCCGTTCGAATCCGTCACGGTCGCGATGTCGAACAGGTTGGCGATGTAGTTCTTCTGGTCGGCGACGAACAGCGACGTCGAATCCGTCGAGAACAGCACGGGTTCGGCGGGCGTGCCGTCCGCCGTGTTGTAGTTGAGGAGGAACTTCACCGGTCCCGGCGCCGTCGTGGGCTTGACGACCGCCGTCGCCGTCCAGTTCAGGTTGTCGGCCGTCGTGAGCGTGGCCGGCTCGCCCTGGAGCGTGGCGCTCACGTTGTTGATCGGCTCGGACGACTGGAACGACAGCTTGATCGTGTTGCCGGATACGACGCGGTTCTTCAATGCCTGGTCCGAACCCAGCGACACATTGGTCAGCTTGTTGACCGTCTCGTAGCGCGTGCCGAAGATCCGGAATTCGCTCATCTCGAGGATGTTGTACGACCAAAGCAGATCGATCATGGAGATCTTGAAGAAGCGATAGCGCTGGGCGCGGAATTCGTCCGCCACGTTCAGCGTCTGCATCTCCTCGACCATGCGCGTCTCGTCGGGCGTGATCCGCGTCCAGTTCACGAGGTCGTTGGAAGCGAACACGGTCACGCCGCCGATGCGCTCCGGGAAGCTGCCGGGCGGCTGGAACTGGAACGCGGTCGCCGCCACCTTGAAGCCGGGGCCGAAGTCGATCGTCTGCGTGCGGTTGCTTTCCGTGGCGGTGCCGAACGGGATGTTCGTGCCGTTATTGCCGTCGATCCCGTTGGCGGCAAAGCCGCCGAAGTTCGTCACCAGGTTCGTCTTGAAGAACAGATTGGGGTAGTTGATGCTGCCGTCCTTCAGCAGCGGGGTCAGTTCCTGCAGGCCGGCGACCGCGGTGCGCAGTGCCGTCAGCTTCTGGAAGTAGGTATCGTCGGAGCTCGACCCGATCGTGTTCTGCATGTCCGCGTACGCGGCCTGGTAGGCGTCCTTCGTCGACGTGACGTACAGCGTGTCCGGTTTGAACGGCGTGGTCACTGCGGATACCGTCGACTGCCGGTCCGCACCCACGACGACGATGACCCGCTTGGTCGTCACCGTCGTCCCGTCCGAGGCCTCGGCGATGAGCGTGTAGGTGCCGGCCTGCGTCGGCATCCACGAGAATGCGCCCGTGCTGGTGTCGAACGACGCGCCCTGCGGCAGGTTGTCCATGTTGTAGGTCACGACGTCGCCCGCGGCCGGATCGGTGGCCGACAGGTCGATCACGGTCGGGATGGTGGCGCCGGCATACGTGTACACGGTCGTGTCGCCATTGCCGGACTTGAAGACCGGTGGGCTCAGCAAGGTGCTGGACTGGATATTGATGTGGTCGACGTCGACCGTGGTACCGTTGCCGGTGAGGGTGACCGTCAGGAAGTCGGGCATATTGAGCGGCACCACCACGTAGCGCCACTGGCCCCGCGTGTTCGGCAACACGATCGACGTGCCGTTGAGGTCCATCGTCGCCTGGCCGTTGGTCCGCACGCGCAACCCGATCGACGTGGTGGACCAACCGTACGTGTACACGGCATAGCGCGTGCCCGCCAACGTGGCCGTGCTGCGCACGTACGACGTCGTGCCGTCGTTCTGCGCGACGGAATCGCCCGCGAGCGGCGTGAAGCGGTCTTCCACTTCACGGTACGGATCGACGATGGGAATGCCCAGGTATTTGCTGCCTTCCGCTTCGGCGGCCTTCGGAATCGCCAGCCAGAAATCGCCGCCGCCATCGGTGCCGTCCCAGTTGTAGGCCTTGCGCTTGGCGTAGATCGTCGTGTAGTTGGGGACGAGCTGTTCGACGTCCAGGCCGCGTACGTATTTGTAGTAATAGAAGGCTTCCCAGGTGTTCTGCGAGAGCCGGCCGCGATACGCCCACGATACGCCCGTGTACAGCGCGCGGATGCTGCCGTCCGGGTTGACGCTCATGGCGACGGGCACCCATGGGATGTCGTAGCCGACCATGAACTTGGCCCACAGTTCGTGCACGGCCAGCAGGCGGTCGTCCATGAACTCGTACGGGCCCACCGCGTTCGCCTCGGTGGACGGCGTGCCCGTCACGGGATCCACCTTCGTACCTTGCGCCATCATGAGGCGCGCCAGGATCTCCGAGTTCGTGAGGTCGCCGGCGCCGTGCGCCTGGTCGCGCCCCATCTCGACGTGCTGGATCTGCGGCGGAATCTCTTCGCCCGTGGCGTCGTTGCGCGTCACCGTGCGGAAGAGCTGCTTGATCGAGCCGGTCCACGCGGGGTCGGGTGCATCCTTGTTGACCATGAACCACTCGACGGCCTGGTTGTACCCGTCGCGGTCGCCCATGAAGATCGAACCGGACATCTTGGCGATGGTCGTGTACAGGTGCTGGTTCATGAACCGGCAGTTGCAGTTGTCGAAGGTCTGGATCACCGGCGTGACCAGGTTGGCCGAGAACATGCGCGTGTCGTCGTCCGTCCACGCGAGCGCGGGCGTCTGCGTGCTCGTCGCGCGCAGGATTTCCGCCGCGGTCGTCATCCGCTGCAGCGGAATGCCCGTGTGGATGTGCGAATCGGTGTAATACGCGTACTGGGCCGGGTCCATCTGCGAGTACAGACGGATGACGTGCATGGCGTTGCTGCGATAGGTGTCGTCGCCGGTGACCAGATACAGCACGGCCTGGGTATAAGCAACCCCCGCATCCGCGATGAAGTTGCCTTCCTGGCCTTGCGACGTCAGGCCGTAGAAGGCGGGCTTGGTCGGGTCGCTGCCGTTCATGTTCCTGATCCGCGGGGTACGCGAGGCGGAGGCCGAATTCAGCATCATGTTGAAATGCGTGTACCACGGCTCCTTCTTCGCCAGGATCTCGGCCCGCGCGTTCTCCAGCATGTCCTTGGTGAAGCCGACCCCGGGATGCTTGAAGCCGTTGGCATCGACCGTTTCCGTGATCGTCGGCTGGTAGGCGGTCACCAACGTGTCGATCGGGTCTGCGGCCATGGCGACCTGGGCCGGGAACGGCACCAGGGTCGCGAGTATGCCGATTGAAACCGCCATGCAGGCGAGGCGCCTCGCCGCATGGTCGAACCTGAATGCTCTCATGTCTGTCCCCTCATTGTTCGATCTCGCTATAGGTTTTTGTTACCGATAACATGTCGCGCCGGAGACGGTGCGGACGGGCAGGGCGCGGCAACGCCGGCTGCGACCCGGCACCGGGTTCCAGCGGTATTCTTTGATGAAGTACGGTTGAATCCAAGGCATATCGACGACGTCCCGCATCGTCCGGGCGGCTGCGTGCCGGACCATGCCTGCGCAGGCCCCGCGCCGTGCGACGAACGCGGCGGGGGCGCTTTTGCGGGTTTGCGTTATCGATACCACGCAATTGTAGACCCGAATGCAACCCGCGCACACGATTTTTTTGCAATCTTGTCGTGCGGGGTGGGCGGTTGCCGGATTTGCCGATTGGCGCCCCGGCGGACGAGAAATCCGTGGACAGGCATGCGTCGCACGGCTAGTATCTGCGATCGATAACACGCGCCATCCTGCTCATCACGAACACCATGTCGACCCAACGCGCAGCCCACCGTCCCAAGCCCTTTCGCCGACGCGCCGCCGCGCTCGCCGCCCTGCTGGCCGCAGCCGCCATCGCGACGGTGCCCTGCCAGGCGGAGCCCGTGACCTGGGGCGCCTGGACGCAATGGGGCGACCTGGGCAACGGCCGCTACCGCAATCCCGTGCTGCCGGCCGATTACAGCGACCTGGATGCGATCCGCGTCGGCGACGATTACTACGCCATTTCGTCGACGTTCCAGTTTTCGCCGGGGATGGCCGTGCTGCATTCGCGCGACCTTGTCAACTGGGAGACCGTCGGCCACGCGGTGCCCGACCTGACGCAGATTTCGCCCGAACTCGATTGGCGCCGGATGAACCGCTACGGCCGCGGCATCTGGGCCGGCACGATCCGCCACCACGCGGGCCGTTTCTGGATCTATTTCGGCACGCCGGACGAAGGCTATTTCATGACGAGCGCCGCGCAGGCGGAAGGGCCGTGGACGCCGCTGCGGCGCGTGCTGCCAGAGGCGGGATGGGACGACTGCGCGCCGTTCTGGGACGACGACGGCAAGGGATACCTCGTCGGCACGCACTTCAGCGACGGCTACAAGATCCACCTGTGGGAACTGGGCGCGGACAACGCCAGCCTGGTGCCGGGGACGGACGAGGTGATCTACCAGGCCAAGGGCAGCGAAGCGAGCAAGCTGTACAAGTTCAACGGCAGCTATTACCACTTCTTCAGCGAAGTGCAGGGTGACGCGCGCGTGATGATGATGCGGCGCGCGCCCTCGATCCACGGGCCATGGTCGGAGAAGCGCCAGCTGATGCGGGGCGACACGGCGGCCATGGAGCCCAACCAGGGCGGCATCGTCCAGGGCCCCGACGGCAACTGGTACTTCTTCACGCACCACGGCAGCGGCGATTGGGCGGGGCGGGCGGCGAGCCTGTTGCCCGTCCACTGGATCGACGGCTGGCCCGTCATCGGGCAGCCCGACGCCGCCGGCATCGGCACGATGGTGTGGGAAGGCCGGATGCCGGCCGCGGCGTCGACGCGGCGCTTCCCGCAAGGCGGCAATGACGACTTCGATACCGCCGCACTCAGCCCCGTCTGGGAGTGGAATTACCAGCCGCGCGCGGACAAGTGGTCGCTCGCGGCCCGTCCCGGTCATCTGCGGCTGCACGCCTTTCCCGGCCTCGATGGCGGCAACCTGCTCAAGGTCGGCAATGTGCTGACACAGCGGGTCGTGCGCGCGCGCGACCCGGCGTTCGTCGCGCGGCTCGACCTCGCCGGCATGGCCGACGGCCAGCATGCGGGCCTCGCGCACTTCACCGCGCAGCCGGGGGCCGCCAATCCGGCCGCGTCGAGTGCGTCGGCCGGCGTCGTGATGGTGGAGGGCAGGCGCTACCTGGAAGTGTCGCGCGACGGTACGACCACACGACTGCAGGCGTGGCCGCACGACGCGATCTGGCTGCGCTCGGCGTGGGGGCTCGACGGCAAGGCCACCTTGGCCGTCAGCGCCGACGGCAAGGGGTTCGTGCCCGTGCTGCCAGACTTTCCATTGACGTGGGGCGCCTACCGCGGCAGCCGCGTGGGGCTGTTCACGTTCAATCCGGACGGGGAACGCGGATACGTCGACGTCGACAAGGTGACGTACGCCATCGACGGCCGCATCCCCGGCGACGCAATCCGCTAGGTCAGGCCGAGCGGCGCTGGCGCACGTCCAGCCCGGAGCCCGTCTCGCGGCCCAGTTCCTCGAAGGCGTCGTGCGTCAAGGCCATCAGGCGCTCCGGATCGGGCACCATGGCCTGGTCGACGAACAGCGCCAGCTGCATCTGGCCCGCGTAGGAAATGAGGGCCAGGCCGACACCGATCATGCCCGCCTGCGGCACCCAGCAGATCACGTCCGTCATGCGCGCGCCCGCGAGGAAGCGGGTGCTGGCCGGTCCTTCGATATTCGTCAGCACGACGGAGCCCTTCGACGTGAACAGGTTCAGCGCGAGCCGCTGCAGCGCGCGCGGCAGGGCGCCCGCGATCGACAGGAAGGCCATGGTGGCGCGCGGCTGGTGCGAGCGCTTGATGGCGTTCATGCGCGCGCTCGACAGGCGCAGGCGTTCCAGCGGGTTGGCGACGTCGGTGGGCAGCGCGACCGCGACGAGGCCGAACTCGTTCCCGAGCTGGAACGCATTGCTTTTCTCGCGCAGGTTGAACGTGACGGCGGCGCGCAAGGTGGCCTCGTCGACCTTCTCGCCGCGTTCCAGCAGGTAGGTGCGCAGCGCGCCGGAGACGGCCGCCACCCACACGTCGTTGATCGTGGCGCCCATCTTGCGGGCGAGGTCGTGCACCTGCCACAGCGCGATCGGCGGCAGCCAAACGAGCTGCTTGGCGCCCGCCATCTTGTGCTTGAGCCGGGTACGCGCATCGAACGGCAGCACGGCCAGGCGCGCGATGTGGTACGCGACCTTCAGCCACGACAGGCCGGCGCCCAGCACGAAGCACGCGGGGCTGCGTGCGCCGACGCTCCAGTGCGGATGGTCGCGCCGCGCGGGCAGTGCCGCGCCGTGGGTGTCCGTGTCGTCCGTCAGGTGGCGCAGCACGTGCACGAGCCCGAGGCCGTCCGTGATGCAGTGGTGCACGCGGAACACGATCGCGTGGCCGCCTTCCACGCGGTCGATCACGCTCATGTGCCACAGCGGACGGTTGTCCGCGAGCGGCGTCAGGGCCATGCCGCTCACGAGCGCCTGCAGCGCGTCGCGGCTCGTGACGCCCGCGACGGGGAGATGCTCGACGTGCGCGTCGATGTCGAACGTGTCGTCCTTGACCCAGTACGGCACGCCCCAGCGCGTGCGCACGACTTCGGTGAAGCGCGGGTAGTTCGGCAGGCGCTGCGCAATCGTCGATTTCAGGCGCTGCAGGTCGAGCGGCCCGGCGAACAGCAGCACGCTGTTGATGACCATCAGGTTGCGGTCGCCATCCATGCGCAACCACGCGAAATCACGCCGCGTCATGCGCGTGCCGGTCTGTCTCTTCACTTGGGCGCTCCTCGGTGCTTTTTATTCCCACCCCTGTCCTCGCCGATCGCGACGCGGCGGGGTGTTCACTCAAGAATAATTTAGTGGCAACAACTTGTTTTGGATTGTGCTTGTTCCTGGAGGCCAAATTGATGCCTTTTGGAGTCAGCGCGGTGCCGGCAGGGTGCGTTTGACGGTGTGGCGCGTTGTCTGCGGACGACGAAGTCGATCACCATACAATAGCGTGTAGCATGGCGTGGTTGACAACGAGGGAGGCGATCGGGATGGCGGGCGTGCGGCGAACCGACTTGGAGCGAGCATGAACAACACTGGACGTGTCGTTGCCGGATTCCTGGTTGCGCCTGTGGCACCAGGCATGCTGTTGTATCTCTATGGCCTCGCGAATGGATATGGCGTGGCCGCGGTGGTGGGCCCCTTGCTGTTGATTCCCGTCGCGTATTGCGCAGCGCTCGTGATCGGCATTCCGACGTTCCGGCGGCTCGAACGACACGGTGTTACCGGTCTTCCGCATTACGTGGGCATTGGCGGACTCATCGGTGCCGGCATTGATCTGCTGCCCAATCTGCCTGCAATCTGTGGTGGTCAACCGATCCCGTTCGGCGAGTTGTTTGTCGCGGTCATCTATGCCGCGATATCGGCTGCAGTGTTCTGGGGCTTGGCGGTGCGGCGGACGCCGCGCGGCGCCGAGAGGGCCACGCGGCGCACGACATGATTGCAGCGACACCTATTGGTAGGCCTGCAATTCGCTCGTTTCCGACACCAGTGCGCCGGGGACCGCGGGCGTGGTCCCGCTGTAGGCGAACGTGGACGTCGATTTCAACGCGCGCGAGCTCGTCCCGGAGGCGTCACGCCACAAGGTGACGGTTTCGGTCCGGGTCGTGCCGTTGACGGTTTGCGTGACGACGGACGTGAACTTGAACGCCGTGAACGTGCCCGCTGCGATGGTGATCGTTTCGACGCCGGCGAAGGTCCCGGACTGGGTCGATGCAGTGCCGGCACCGGCGCCGCACGTTTCGATGTAGTTGGTGTTCCACGTCTGGCCGGCGGTCAGCGGTGACGGCGCACCCGGATAGCCTTGGGTGACGGTGCAACTGACGGCGGCGCCCGTCGACGGCGTGACGACCCACGACACGGCCTGCCCATTCGCGTTGTACTGATAGTCCGTGGGATACAGGCTGTGGTCGACCGAACCGGAAATGGTTCGATTGTGGGACGGGTCTTCTTCATGCACGGCAAAGCTGCCGTCGGCATTCACCGCGGTGACGTCCTGCGTCATCGTCCTGTTGATCGTGTTGTTCAGATTGTCGGTCAGCGTTTGGGCAAAGACCAGGTGAGCGCCGAGCTTCGGACGCATGAATGAATACGTGGTCGGTGACGCCTGAGCCGGCGTGTTCGCCGCGCCACCGCCGCCGCATCCGGTCAGCACGGCGGACATCAACAGGGTTGCGGCGAAGAGATTGCGTGTCATCGTTGCTCCAGTCTTGAATGGTGTGTGGATCGGCGCTGCGGGCGCAACTATACGCTTGGCAAACCAGAAATTAATTGCCGGAACATTACGATACAATTTGCAACTTTCCATGGCCTGAACCCAGTGAGGTACGACATTCATGAATTGGACGAAAGAGGGTTTTCTCGTATCGACGGATAACGCGCGACTGCAACTTGGCGTGATCCACGACTACCTCACGCGCTGCACCTGGGCTGCGGGCATCGATGAAGCGACCGTGCGTAACGCAGTCCGGAACAGCCTGAATTTCGGGCTGTACGACGGCGACCGGCAGATCGGCTACGCGCGATTCATTACCGACCACGCGACGTTTGCGTACATGGCGGACGTCTTCGTCATCGAGGCTTATCGGGGCAAGGGACTGGGACGCTGGCTCGTCGAATGCATGCTGGACTACCCGGGCATCGAACGATACCGCCGGCTGCTCCTCGCGACGACGACTGCCGCCTGGTTATACGAGAAGCTCGGCTTCTCGAAGCCGGATAATCCCGATCTGTTCTGGCAGGTCAACCGGCCGGATATTTATATTCCTTGACGAAAGCCAGCACGCGAGGTGCACAATGGGGTACCCGTCACGCGCCCTCACTCCATGACTTCCTTACCTCTCCATTTCCAGCCGGTCGCATGCGACGATCCCGGCGTCTATCGCACGTTATTGGAATCGACGAAGGCGATCCCGTGGCGGATCGACTGGGCGACGATGCGTTTCACGTACATCGGCCCGCAGATCGAAGCGCTGCTGGGATGGAGCCCGGCGAGCTGGCAATCCGTGAACGACTGGGCCGATCGCATCCACGAAGAGGATCGCCAGAAGACGGTCGATTTCTGCGTGGCGCAATCGCAGCAGGGCGTCGACCACGAAGCCGACTACCGGGCCATCACGCGCCAAGGCGAGTATGTCTGGATCCGGGACGTCGTGCACGTGGTCCGTCGTCCGGATGGCAGCGTCGATTCCCTGGTCGGCTTCATGTTCGACATCACGGCGCGCAAACAGGCCGAAGAGAAGATTCTTCAACTGCAGCGCGAGCTCGAAATCCTCTCGTACCGCGACAGCCTGACGGGTGTCGCCAACCGGCGCATGTTCGACACGGTCTATCCCGTGCAATGGGCGAAGGCACGCGACACGGGCCACCCGCTGTCGCTCGTCATCGTCGACATCGATTACTTCAAGCAGTACAACGATCATTATGGTCACGTGCAAGGCGACGAGTGCCTGCGCCGTGTGGCCCAGGTGCTGGACACGGCCGCGTCGCATCCCGGTCATTTGTGCGCACGTCTCGGCGGCGAGGAGTTCGTGCTGCTTCTGCCGGCGACGGACGCGGAAGGCGCCCGCATCAAGGCCGAGCGCTGCCGCAAGCTGCTGGCACAAGAGGAGATTCCGCATGCCCGCTCCGGGGCTGGCCGACTGGTGACCGTCAGCCTGGGCGTCGGCACCATCGTTCCGGGCGCCGGCGACGATCCCGGCGTCTTTCTCGACCGGATCGACCGCCGTCTGTATCAGGCAAAGTCCGCCGGGCGCGACCGGATGTGCGACGCCGAGGCATAGGGATCGACAAGGCCTCAATCGCGGGCGACGCGCTCCAGGCGTTCCGCGCGCTGGGGCAGCACGATCACGAGCAGCAGCATGCCGACGACGAGCGCGCCGGTGCCCGCGAGGTCGCCGAGGGTCATCGACATGGTGACGGTGTCGCCGGCCGTCGCGCCGAGCGTCGTCATCAGCGGACGCGATCGCTTCCGCGGCAGAGCTACCGTGCGCCGTCGATCGATAACATTCGTTACATTTAATTCAACACGAGGCCGCGTGCGGCCGTGCGATCGTTGAGTTGACGAGATGACGACTACGAAGACAATCTATGGCGCGCTGCTGCTCGCGCTGGCGGCAGGCACTGCCCGCGCAGACGACCCGGTCCCGCCGCCCGCGCAGGACCCGCTGGCCGATCCGGCGCCGCGCCCCCTTGATGACCGGCCGTACAAAAGCTATGGCGCGGCCGCGCTGGAAATCGTCGGCTTCCAGGTCGCGCTGAACCGCATCGACCACGCGTTCGTGCGTCCGGACGACTACGGCGTGAGCGTCGGGTCGATCCGGCGCAACCTGAGGAGCAGCTGGGTCGTCGACAAGGACCCGTTCGAGATCAACCAGCTGGGCCACCCGTACCAGGGGTCCGTGTACTTCGGCCTCGCGCGCAGCAACGGGTTGACGTTCTGGGAATCGCTGGGCTATGCGTTCGCCGGCAGCGCCGTGTGGGAGATCGCCGGCGAGACGACGACGCCGTCGCGCAACGACCAGATCACGACGAGCTTCGGCGGCAGCTTCCTCGGCGAGTCGCTGTACCGGATGGCGAACCTCGTGCTGGAGCAGGGCTACGGCCTGTCGCCGCGCTGGCGCGAGGCCGCCGCGGCCGCCGTGGCGCCGGCGCTGGGGTTCAACCGCTACGTGCGGCCGGGCCGCGCGGGCGCGATCTGGCCCAGCAACAGCCCCGCCGTCTACACGCGGCTGCAGCTGGGGGCGGGCGGCATCTCGCGGCGCATCATCGGGCCGTCGCTGGCGCCGCGCCGCAACGAGCTCGCGGCCGATTTCGCCCTCGACTACGGCCTGCCCGGCAAGCCCGGCTACACGTACCACCGGCCGTTCGACTATTTCCTGTTCCGCCTGCGGCTGTCGAACGTGCAGGGCGTGGAAAGCCTTGCCTCGCGCGGCCTGCTGGTCGGCGCACCGTATGCGGCCGGCGGCGCCCTGCGCGGCATCGTCGGGCTGTACGGCAGCTACGATTACCTGGCGCCGCAACTGTTCCGCGTGGCCAGCACGGGCCTGTCGCTGGGGACCAACGCGCAATGGCGGCTGGCCGACGTCCTCACGGTGCAGGGCCATGCGTCGGCTGGCGTCGGCTATACGTCGACGGGCACGATCCGCGCCAGCACGAGCGGGCAGTACAACTACGGCTTCGCGCCGCAGGCGATGGCGATGGTGCGCCTGATCGGCGGCGACAAGGTGTCGCTCGATGCCACCGCGCGCGAATTCTTCGACGGCAAGCTGACGAGCCCCGAGACGGGCGGCACCGACCGCGTGTTCCGCGGCGATGCGTCGCTGTCGTACCGCTTCGCCCGCCATCACGCCGTGGCGCTGAAGTACATCACGTCGCGCCGCACGTTCGCGTTCGCGGGCGTGCCGGAACGGCAGCAGCGGCGCGACACGGTCGGGCTGTACTACAGCTATGAGCCCACCGGAGGCCTCGGCGCCGTGAACTGGTGACATGTGCCGTCGACGGGGACGGGAGCCGCATCCCTGCTCGTCGCGTTGTGAGAAACTAGCGATATTTTACGTTCCTTCAACGGCATCCCGGCCATGCATCGCATCGAAAAAACCGTTGTCTCTGCACCCACGAACGGTGACTTGTGGGACCTGCTGGCCGCGCGCCGCCACGTCGGCCTGCGTCGGCTCGTGGCGCCGGGTCCCGACGACGCGGCGCTGGCGCGCATCCTGGGGGCAGCCGCGCAAGCGCCCGACCACGGCCTGCTGCGGCCGTGGCGCTTCGTGCTCGTCCCGCAGGCGCGGCGCGACGACCTGGGCGCCGTGTTCGAGGAGGTGCTCGTCGCGCGCGACCCCGCGGCCGACGACGCGGCGCGCACGGCCGCGCGCGCGAAGGCGGAGCACGCGCCATGCCTGCTCGTCGCGATCCTCGTCGACGACCCCGCGACACCGATCCCGGCCACGGACAAGCTCGTCTCGCTCGGTTGCGCGGTCCAGAACATGCTGCTGGCCGCGCAGGCGCTGGGCCACGCCAGCGGGCTCGCGAGCGGCAGCGCGCTGGAGGCGCCCGGCATGCGGCGCCTGTTGGGCCTCGGCGCACACGAGCGCGCGATTTGCTTCATCGGCTTCGGCACGGCCGGCGCGACGAAGGCACCGCGGCCACGACCGCAGCCCGCACAATTTTTTTCGAGCCTGTAGCGCCGGTGGGACCCTTGGCGTTTGTCGTAGAAATTGTGACATCGCACGCGCGCAGAATGGCCTAAAACAGACATATCGCTTGTCACACAGACAGTGAAGTGTCTGCCTTACGACACAATCGGCGCAATACACGAACATTCTCTACGGCAATGTTTTATAGTTCCGGTGTACGGCTTGATTTATCTTAAGCCTCAATCGAGTTCTTCAGACACTGCCATGACCGCAGCCAATACCCAACATCCAGCGACCACGGACCGCGGCATCGTATGCGGCCCGGCGAGGTCCGGCCCGTTGCCGGTGCCGCCGTGCCCGGACGGGTACGTCGCGCTGGAATGGCTCGAGCACGCACCGGGCTTCGTCGCCTGCCTCGCCGGTCCCGACTTCGTGTTTGTCCATGCGAACGACGCGTACAAGCGGCTGGTGGGACGCGCGGATCTCGTCGGCCTGCCGTTCGACGTCGCGCTGCCGGACGTGGCGGAGCAGGGCGTCATGCCCCTGTTGAAGAGCGCCATGGCGACGGGCGAACGCCTCGTGCAGAGCGCCCGTCCCGTGCGCCTCGCGAGCCCCGACGGCGGCACCCAGCTGCGCTACGTCGACTTCGTCGCCCAGCCCATCCCGCACGGCGGGGCGGAAGGCGGCACGGCCCTCCTGATCCTGGGCAGCGACGTCACGATGGAAACCGTGTCGCAGCGCGACCTGGAGTTCAGCCTCACGCATGACGTGATGACGGGCCTGCCGAATCATGCGCTGTTCCGCGACCGGCTCGAGCACGCGCTGCGGCGCGCGGCGCGGGCGCAGCATCCGCTGCAGGTGGCCGCGCTGCGTCCCGACCTGTTCAAGCGGGTCAACGCCCTCGTCGGCCGCGAAGGCGGCGAGCGCATCCTGCACGAGATCGCGCGCCGCATCGAGCGCGCGGCCGGGCCGGAGGCGACGGTCGCCAGCGACAAGGGCGACAAATTCCTGATCCTGCTGGAAGGCGGGCAGCAGCCGCAGGCGGCGGCCACGATCCAGGGCATCGTCCGCGCCGTGGCGGAGCCGTTCGACCACGCCGACCAGTCCGTGTACGTCACGTGCTCCGTCGGTGCCGCCGCGTTTCCGTTGAGCGGACAGACGGCGGACGGCCTGTTGCTGGCGGCCGACCGCGCCCTCGCGCGCGCAAAGGAAGCGGGTGCGGGCGTGGTGCGCTGGGACGACACGCCGCCGGACGGCGCCGACATCGAGCGGTTGCGCCTCGGTTTCGCGCTGCGCGAAGCGCTGGCGGACGGCAAGCTGCAAGTCCATTACCAGCCGCGCGTCGACCTCGTGACGGGCGCGATCACCGCGGTGGAAGCATCGGTCCACTGGGACCGCGACGGCGAGACGGTGGCGCCGGCCACGCTGACGGGCATCGCCGACGAATGCGGCTTGAGCGGCGACCTGGGCAACTGGGTGCTGCGCACCGCGTGCGCGCACGCGGCGCTCTGGCGCGCGCAGGGCCTGACTGCGGTGCGCGTTGCCGTGAACCTGACGGCGCACCAGTTCACGATGTGCGACGTGGAAGAGTCGATCGCGGCGGCGCTTGCGGAGGCCGGCCTGCCGGCGGATGGCCTCGACCTGGGGCTGACGGAAAACCTGCTGATGGGCGACATGGAGCGTGCCGTCGCGTGCCTGCAGGCGCTGCGCAACCTCGGCATCCGCCTGTGCCTCGCGGGTTTCGGCACCGGCTATTCCAGCCTCGCCAACCTGCAGCGCCTGCCGCTCGACGTGCTCAAGATCGACGGCTCGTTCCTCACGCGCGTGCCGGACGAGGAGGGCGCCGCCGCGGTGGTGAACGCCATCGTCACGATGGGCCACAGCCTGGGCATGCGCGTCGTCGCCGACGGCGTCGAGCGCGAACCGCAGTGCGAATTCCTGTCGCGTCACATGTGCGACGAGGTGCAGGGCGGCTACGTGACGCCGCCGCTGTCCTTCGACGCCATGACCGCGATGCTGCAGGCGGGCGCCGGCCTGGCGCCGCGCCTGCTGCGCTTCAACCGCACGCAACCCACGTTGCTGCTCGTGGACGACGAGCCGAGCATCCTGTCGTCGCTGCGGCGCCTGCTGCGCGGCGACGGTTACCGTATCCTCACGGCGAACAGCGGCAGCGAGGGCCTGCAGATCCTGGCGGAGAACACCGTCGACGTGATCGTGTCGGACCAGCGCATGCCGGAGATGACTGGGGTCGAATTCCTGCGCAAGGTACGCCAGTCGTACCCGGACACCGTGCGCATCGTGCTGTCCGGCTTTACGGAGCTGCAGACGGTGACGGATGCCGTCAATGCGGGCGCCATCTACAAATTCCTCACGAAGCCGTGGGACGACGAGCAACTCCGCAGCCATATCCAGGAAGCCGTCGCGTACGGCGCGATGGCCAACGAGAACCGGCTGCTCGCGCTGCAGGTGCGCACGGCGAACCAGAAGCTGGCCGCGGTCAACCGCCAGCTCGAGACGGTGCTGGCGCGCCAGCAAAGCGAAATCGAGCGCGGCGAGATCAGCCTGGACATCGTGCACGAGGCCCTCGACAACGTGCCCGTGCCCGTGCTGGCCAGCGACGACCTGGGCACGATCGTGCTCGCGAACCGGGCCGCGCAAGGCATGTTCGCGGCGTACGGACTGCTGCTCGGCTGCGACGTGCGCCAGCTGTTCACCGACCTGCCGGACCGCATGGACGCAGGCGTCGGATTTACGTTCGACTACGAGCAGGACGGCAAGCGCTTCGCGGCCAGCGTGCAGCCGATGGGCAGCGGCAGCCAGTCGCGCGGCTGGCTGATCGCGATCACCTCGGCGGCATGACGACGATGACACGGTTCCGCGCAGTTCCCATCGACGAGGCCCGCGCAGGCGCCGTCCTGCACGACGACGTGCGCGACACCGCCGGCAACGTCCTCCTGCCCAGGTCGACGGTGCTGGACGGCGCGATGCTGCGCGCGCTGGCCCGGCGCGGCGTCGCGACGCTCCTGGTCGCCGCCGACGGCCCCACGCTGGATCACCTCGCCGCCGAGCGCGCGCGCGTGCGGGCGCGCCTGGCGTACCTGTGCCGGCACGCGGGTGACGGCCCCGCGAACGGCCTGTTGCGCCTCGTCGTCGAGCAGTACCGCCTGGCGGAGCTGTCATGACGGCACGCGACGTCACCTTCGTGGTGAACAATCTGCGCGACCTGCCGGCGCTGCCGTCCGTCGTCCTCGACCTGATCAGCGCCTTCGGGCGCGACGACGTCGACGTGACCACGTTGGCGGACAAGATATCGATGGACCAGGGCATGGCGGCGAAGATCCTGCGCATCGCGAACTCGTCGTTCTATGGCCTGCCCGCGAAGGTCAAGACGGTCAGGCAGGCCGTCCTCGTGCTGGGGTTCGACACTGCGCGCGCGCTGGCCGTCGCGAGCAAGGTCATCGATCACTTCGGCGGCGCGCACCAGGCCCGCGTCGCCGAATTCTGGCGCCATTCGATCGCGACGGCGGTGTGCGCACGCAGCCTGGCGCGCCACGCGGGCCTGGACCACGATGCCGCGTTCATCGCGGGCCTGCTGCACGACATCGGCCGGCTCGTGCTGGCCGTGGGTTTTCCCGTCGAGTACGCGCGCGTGCTGGACGAGTGCGCGGCCGACGAGGCGACGCTGGGCGAGGCCGAGCTGCGCATCCTCGGCGTGGACCACGAGCGTGCCGGGCAGATGCTGGCCGAGGCGTGGAAATTCCCGGCCGTGATCCGGCGCGCGATCGGCAACCACCACGCGCCGGCCGGCGCCGACCTCGCCGACATCCCCGGCGTCGTGCACGCGGCCAATGCGGTGGTGCAGGCGCTCGACCTGGACGGCGCCACGCACGCCGCGGTGCCGCCGCTGCTGGACGCGGCCTGGGACAGCCTGGGCCTCACCGATTCACACTTGTTGGCCGCCTGCCGCGAGACGGAAGGACAGTTCGAGGAAGCGTGCCGCCTGCTGATGCGAAGCGAGGATCATGAACGATAACGTCGACATCGATAAGCCGGACACGGCGCAACGGGCAGCGGTCGAGGCCGAGCTGACCGCGCTGAACGAACAGCTGTCCATGGCCCAGGCGCAGCTGCTCCAGTCGGAAAAGCTCGCGTCGATCGGCCAGCTCGCGGCCGGCGTGGCGCACGAGATCAACAACCCGATCAGCTTCGTGTTCTCGAATTTCGGCACGTTGCAGACGTATGTCGCGAGCCTGCTGCGCGTGCTGGCCCGCTACGAGGCCGCCGAACCGCTCATTGCGGACGCGGACGTCGCCCGTGGCATCGCCGACCTGCGCGAGCAGGTGGACCTCGCGTTCCTGCAGGAGGACATACTGGCGCTGATGGCAGAGTCCCGTGACGGCATCGAGCGGGTGCGCAAGATCGTGCAGGACCTGAAGGATTTCTCGCGCGTGGACGCGCACCAGCAGTGGCAGTGGGCCGACCTGCACCAGGGCATCGACTCCACGCTGAACATCGTCAACAACGAAGTCAAGTACAAGGCCGACATCGTCAAGGAATACGGCGCGATCCCGGAGGTCGAATGCCTCCCGTCGCAGATCAACCAGGTCATCATGAACATCGTCGTCAACGGCGCCCAGGCAATCGAGGGCCGGCGCGGACGGATCACGATCCGCACGGGCGCATCCGGCGGCAACGTGTGGATCGAGATCGCGGACAACGGCTGCGGCATCCCGCAGGCGATCCAGTCGCGCATCTTCGACCCGTTCTTCACGACCAAGCCCATCGGCACCGGCACGGGCCTCGGCCTGTCGCTGTCCTATGGCATCATACAAAAGCACCGCGGCCGGATCGACATGCAGAGCGAGGAGGGCGTCGGGACGACGTTCCGCATCGAACTGCCGATCCGGCAACCCGACGCGGACGAGAGTACGGAGAAGCTGGCATGAATACGAGTGCGGCCATGACCTTGGACGAGCCCGTGGGCACGATCCTCTGCGTCGACGACGAGCCGAACATCCTGGCGTCGCTGCGGCGCCTGTTCCGCAGGGAGAATTACCGCGTGCTGTGCGCGGGCAGCGCCGCGGCCGGCTGGGCCGTGCTGGAGGAGGAACACGTCGACATCGTGATCTCCGACATGCAGATGCCCGAGGTGAACGGCACGGAATTCCTCGAGACCGTGCGCCAGCGCTGGCCCGATACCTTGCGCCTGCTGCTGACGGGCCACGCCGACCACGAGGCGACGATCGGCGCCATCAACCGCGGTGAGGTCTATCGCTACATCACGAAGCCGTGGAACGAGGACGCCATCCTCCTGATCATCCGCGACGCGTTCGAACGCCAGGCGCTGCAGCGTGAAAAGGTGCGGCTGGAAGCGCTGACGAAGGCGCAGAACGAGCAGCTGCGCGAATTGAACGCGACGCTCGAGCAGCGCGTGCGCGAGCGCACGGCGGAACTCACGTCGGCCCAGAAATCGCTGCAGGCATCGCACGAACGCCTGAAGACGAACTTCCTTACCTTGATCAAGGTGTTGTCGAGCCTGACCGAGATGCGCAGCGGCGCCGTCGCCGGGCACGGGCGCCGCGTCGCCGACCTGGCGCGCCGCATCGCGCTGCGCATGGGCCTCACGGCGCGCGAGGCGCAGGACGTGTTCGTGGCCGGCCTGCTGCACGAAATCGGCAAGACGGGCTTCCCCGACACGCTGATCGGCATTCCGGAATCGCTGCTGAAGGGCGACAACCTGGGCCTGTACCGCAAGTACCCGCACCTCGGCGAAGAGCTCTTGATGCCGCTCGAGGAATTGCGCGAGGCCGCGCGCATCATCCGTACCCACCGCGAACGGTTCGATGGCGCCGGCTTCCCGGAAGGGGCGGCCGGCTTCGACATCCCGCTCGGCGCGCGCATCCTCGCCGTCGCCCACGACTTCGAGTCGCTGCAGCAGGGCGTGCTCGCGCAGCGCCGCATCGACGCCGCGGCGGCGACGGAGCTGGTGGCGGAGAGCCGCGGCAAGCGCTACGACCCCAGCGTCGTCGAGGCGTTCTACGACATCCGCACGGGGCGCACCATCGCCGAGGTGATCCCGGAAATCGCCGTGGGCGTGGCGCAGCTCAAGCCGGGGATGGTCCTGAGCCGCGACCTGTTGTCCGCGGAAGGCGCGCTGCTGCTGTCGGCCGACCACGTGCTGAGCGAGCGGATGCTGAAGCAGCTCGCCGAGTTCGAACGCCGCGCCGGCAATGAATTGCAATTGTTCGTGAAATCGGGAGCCGCGGATGCGCCGCATACTCATTCTTGACGATGAGCCGTCCGTGCTCGCCGCGCTGCGCCGCACCTTGCGCGCCGCGTTCCCGCAGGACGACGTCGTGATCGAAGCCTTCGACGAGCCGGAACTGGCCGTGCACCGCGCGGGCGAGCAGGACTTCGACGTCGTCATCTCGGATTACCGCATGCCGGGCCTGAACGGCGCCGACGTGCTCCAGCTGGTCAAGGGACTGCAGCCGGACGCGATCCGCATCGTCGTCAGCGCCACGACGGAAATCCTCGACATCGTCGCCGCCGTCAACCGCGCCGAGGTGTTCCGCTACCTGGCCAAGCCGTGGGAGCAGGAGGAACTCGTGGCGACGGTCATGGAGGGTCTTGCGCGGCGCGACCAGCTGGCGGCGGCCAAGAAGGCCAAGCCCGCCGTGCCGCCTGCCGCCGTGCCTACCGCCGTGCCTACCGCCGTGCCGGACGACGCCGGGGACGGCGCCGGGGACGGCGCCCAGGAGGCCGTGCTGCGCCGGCTCGAGCAGGAGGAGCCGGGCATCACGCGCGTCGATTGGGACGAGCATGGCAACATCCGCCTGTTCTGACCTGCGGGGGCCGCACGGCCCCGAAAAATTCATGCCGGGGCATTGGCAATCGGATGCCGCGGGACTAAGATAGTTGCAATACGGAATTTTTTTGGCATAATCCGGGACCGATCGGTTTAACCGTTTTGCCAAGGGGTGATATCTCATGGGTTTCTTATCTCGTTTAATGGGCGGCGCGGACAGCGGCGCCAGCCAGGTGGACGCCGCCACGCAGGCCCAGCAGCAGGCACGGCAGGCCGAGCGTATCAGCCATGAGATCGACGCAGCGTACTACCGCTGGCTGACGGGTACCGCGCGCTACGAGGCGCCCGCCGAGGTGCAGTCGACGATCCTCGACCAGGTGCGCGGCCTGACGGCGCGCCCGGAAGAGGCGGCCGGGCTCGTCCCGCGCGTGCCCGAGGTGATTCCGCAGCTGCTCAACAGCCTGGCCGAGGAAGACGTGTCGGCGTCCGAACTGTCGCGCCTCGTCGTGCAGGACGTCGTGCTCACCGCGGAGGTGATCCGCGAGGCGAACAGCGCCTACTACCGCCCCATGACGCAAGTGAAGACGGTCGAGGCCGCCATCATGATGCTGGGCCAGAACGGCTTGCGCATGCTGCTGGCCCGCGTCGCGTTCCGCCCGATCATCAAGATGCAGGGGGACGGCTTCTCGCGCCGTGCGGCGCCGCACGTGTGGGGGCAGTCGGAACGGTGCGCGCTGGCGGCGAGCCTCGTCGCGCCGGGGCTGACGGCCGGCGTGTTCGAAGCCTATCTGGCGGGCCTGATGCAGAACGTCGGTCTGATCGTCGCGTTCCGCCTGGCCGATCGCATCTGCCCGAACGCCACGATTCCCGGCGGGGACGACTTCGCCCACGAATTGCTGGCGTGCGGCAGGCAACTGTCGGCCGGCATCGCGCGCCACTGGGAATTTCCGGAAGAGGTCACCGAGGCGATCGCACACGCGGGCGATCCGGGCGACCTCCACCTCGCACTGGCCCTCTCGCAGGGCGACCGCATCGCCAAGCTGCGCCTGCTGATCGACGCGGCCGTCGTGGCCGAGGACGACGACCTCGTGACGGATGGGCTGGACAGCTTCCAGCGTCGCTGCCTCGGCAAGCTGAGCCATCTCGAAGCCTGACGGGGGCGCCGCGTATGCATGGCGCCCGCATCGATAAATGTCAATTTTTAGCAACAATTTATCGATAACGGCTGTCGTTTAATTTGCGACACAAATGCCGGTTTTGAGGCGCGCAAGGCCCCGAATTGCGCTTTATTAACAGAAATTTCATGAAATCCGCGTGTAAAGCTCAGCCTGGCGATCTTTACATGCGCATTTGTAGTGCATGACAGTCGCGCCCGCCAGAGACGCCTTGGCCGAGGTCCGCTAGGATCGAATCGTGTGAGCAGAATGCCATCGGTCGAATGGCACTCACGCCGACAGGAGTACGTCATGGTTTCATCCGCTTTCGCGCCCGAAGCGGTATTGTCGATGCGCCCGTGGGGGGGCGCGCATGGTGAGGCGCTATGAGCACGTCACCCGACAACCGCAACGACATCGAGATCCTGGTCGTGGAGGACAGCGCGACCCAGGCCCGCCAACTGGCCCGTTTGCTCGAGACGGCGGGCTACCGTGTGCGCGTCGCCGCCGACGGGCGCGCCGGCCTGGAGGCGGTCCGAAAGCAATCGCCCACGCTGGTCGTGACGGACATCGCCATGCCCCGCATGGACGGCTTCGAGATGTGCAAGGCGATCAAGCAGGACGACGCGTTGCGCGACATCCCGGTGATCCTGCTGACGTCCCTCAGCAGCCTGTATGACGTGATCAAGGGCCTGGACTGCGGCGCCGACAATTTCATCCGCAAGCCGTTCGAGGCCGACTACCTGCTGGGACGCATCCGCTTCATCCTCGCCAACCGCGCGCTGCGCTCGAACGAGCGGGTGCAGCTGGGCATGAAGATCAACCTGGGCGGGCAGACGCATTTCATCACGGCGGAGCGCCAGCAGATCTTCGACCTCCTGATCTCGACGTACGAGGAAGCGATCCACATGACGGAGCAGTTGCGCGCCCAGCAGGAGCGCATCGCCCACTCGTACCAGTCGCTCGAAGGCCTGTACCGCGTCGCCGAGGCGATCAACCCCGTGCTGTCGGAGCAGGACGTGGCCGAGCGCGCGCTCGACCGCGTGCTCGACCTGCCGGGCGTGTCGGGCGCGACGATCCACCTGCTCGACCATGACGGCAGGCCATCGTTCGCCGTCGCGCGCGACGCCGGCGGCGCCGCGGTCGAGCCGTGCGATTGCGCCGCCGCGCCCGCGTCCGGGCAGCCGGCCGTCGTGGCGCGCGCCACGTGCCGCGGCGAGCCCAGCGTGCGCGTGCCGCTGACGACGGGCGTGCGCAGCCGCGGGATGATGTGCCTGACGATCGCCGACGGCGCCCTGGCCGACGACGACCGGCAAGTGCTCGAGACGGTCGGCAGCCAGATCGCCGTCGCCATCGAGCGCGCGCACCTGTACGGCAACATGGAGCGCCTCGTGGACGAGCGCACGGCCGCGCTGGAGTCGGAAAGGGCGCTGCTGTCGGCCGTCGTCAACCTGAGCGGCGCGCTCGTGTGCGTACTCGACGGCGACGGCAATATCCGGCTGTTCAACCCGGCCTGCGAGCAAAGCTCCGGCTGGCGCGCCGACGAAGTGCTGGGCCGGCCGTTCCGCGACCTGTTCCGCCGTGCCGACAGCGCGCCCGTGGAAATCAACGCGTCGCCCGCCGGCGCCGTCCCCGTGCAGCAAAGCGGCGAGTGGGTGGCGCGCGACGGCAGCGTGCGCGCCGTGATCTGGTCGTCGACGATGCTGCGCCGCACCGACGGCGCCGTGCAATACGTCGTCACGACGGGCATGGACGTGACGGAGCTGCGCCGCGCCGAGGAAAGCCTGCGCTACCTTTCCAACTTCGACCGCGAGACGGGCCTGCCGAACGACGTGCTGCTGCGCGACCGCGTGCGCCAGATGCAGGCCAGGGTCTTCGAGGGCAAGCCGCTGCTCGGCCTCGTGCTGCTGCGGCTGACGCGCCTGCAGGTGATCCGCGCGAGCCTGGGCCTGGACGCGGAGCAGGCGTTGCTGCGCCAGGTGGCCGCGCGCCTGGGCGAGCTGGGCGAAGCCGATCTCACGGTCGCGCGCACGGGCGAGCGCACGTTCGCGCTGGTCGCGCTGCGCGCGAACGAGGCGGAGCTGGCCGCGCTCGCGCGCGACGTGCTGGAACGGATGGACCAGGTCTTCGTGCACGGCGACGAAGAGGTCCACCTGGACCCGTGCGTCGGCATCGCGCTGTTCCCGAACGACGCCGACGACTACGACGGCCTCACGCAGGACGCCGAGGCCGCCCTGCAGCGCGCGCTGGCCAGCAAGGACGAGCGCTACGCGTTCTACCGGCCGGAACTCAACGACGGCGTGTACGAGCGCTTCCGCTTCGAGAACGCGCTGCGGCGCGCGCTCGAGCGCGACGAACTGGTCGTGTACTACCAGCCGCAGGCGAGTCTGTCGACGGGCAAGATCATCGGCTTCGAAGCGCTGCTGCGCTGGCAGCATCCGGAGCAGGGCCTGATCCCGCCGGGCCGCTTCATCGCGCTGGCGGAAGAGACGGGGTTGATCCTCGCGATCGGCGAGCGCGTGCTGCGGCGCGCGTGCGAGCAGTGTTGCGAGTGGCAGCGCGCGGGCCTGCGCGCCGTGCCGGTGTCGGTGAACCTGTCGGCGCGCCAGTTCTCGGAACGCGTGGTGGAGACGGTCGGCCGCATCCTCGCCGAGACGGGGCTTGAACCCTGGCTGCTCGAGCTGGAGCTGACGGAAAGCGCGTCGATGGAAGACCCGCAGAAGACGGTGGACATCCTGTGCGAGCTGAAGGCAATGGGCGTGCGGCTCGCCATCGACGATTTCGGCACCGGCTACTCGAACCTGAATTATCTGAAGCGCTTCCCCGTCGACCGGTTGAAGCTCGACCAGTCGTTCGTGCGCGACCTGACGTCCGATCCGGACGATCTCGCCATCGCGCGCGCCGTCGTCGCGATGGGCCACGGCCTGCGGCTCGAAGTGATCGCGGAAGGCGTCGAGACGGAAGGGCAGCTGGCGCTGCTGGCGCAGAACGGCTGCGACGAGATCCAGGGCTATCTGTTCGGCCGCCCCGCGCCCGCCGACGACTGCGCGCGCATGCTGCGCGACGACAAGGCCCTCGATCTGGGCAAGCTCTCTCCGCAGCCGTACCACCGCACCTTGCTGTACGTGGACGACGAGGTCAACCTGCTGACGGCGATCCGCCGCTCCATGCGCCAGAACGGCTACCGCGTGCTCGTGGCCAGCAGCGCGCGCGAGGCGTTCGAGATCCTGGCGACGACGGAGGTCGGCGTCATCGTGTGCGACCAGCGCATGCGCGGCATGAGCGGCACCGAATTCCTCGCGCGCGTGAAGCAGATGTACCCGGCCGCCGTGCGCATGGTGCTGTCCGGGTACACGGACCTGCAGTCGGTGACGGACGCCGTGAACCGCGGCGCGATCTTCAAGTTCCTCACCAAGCCGTGGATCGACGAGGAGCTGGACGAGGCCGTGCGCGAAGCGTTCGTGGAGTTCGAGGCGAAGCGGGGAGCGGCGGGCCATTGACGACGGCGTGCTATCGCGCTTTTGGATACCCGCCCGGCCAATTCGTATAGCTGGCGTCGGGAAGGGTGGCTCATACTCCAGCTTTCCCTTTCGATAACCCGCCAACGACCGATCCGTGACCATGACGCTCCTTCCCCGTTCCCTCACCACCATCGCGTTCGGCGTCGCCGTGCTGTGCGGCGCCGCGCAAGCTGCAGACATGCCCGCGCGCGAACGCACGTCGTTCGACGCCGACTGGCGCTTCGCGAAAGGCGACCCCGCCGGCAGCGCCCAGCTCGACGAAGCGAAGCTGAGCGACCCGGCGACCGCCATTCCCGCCGCCCAACCGGGCTTCGACGACGCCGCGTGGCGCAAGCTCGACCTGCCGCACGACTGGGGCATCGAAGGGCCGTTCAAGCAGGAATATCCGGGCGAGACGGGCAAGCTGCCGTGGTGGGGCGTGGGCTGGTACCGCAAGCACTTCACGTTGCCCGCGGCCGACGCGGGCCGCCGCCTGTACCTGGACATCGACGGCGCCATGTCGCATGCCGCCGTCTGGATCAACGGGCATTACGTCGGGGGCTGGCCGTACGGCTATGCGTCGTGGCGCGTGGACCTGACGCCGTACGCGAAGCCGGGCGCCGACAACGTGGTGGCGATCCGCCTCGACAACCCGAAGAATTCGTCGCGCTGGTATCCGGGCGGCGGCATCTACCGCAACGTGTGGCTCGTCAAGACGGCGCCCGTCCACGTCGCGCAATACGGCACGTTCGTGACGACGCCGCAGGTCTCGAAGGACGCCGCGACAGTGTCGATCCAGACGACAGTGGACAGCGACGGCCGGGCCGCGCAGGTGCAGGTGGCGACGGAGATCTATGCGCTCGACGCGGCCGGCAAGCGCACCGGCGCGCCCGTCGCGCGCCAGGCGGCATCGGCGCCGGCCAAGGTCGTCGCGGACCGCCAGGCCCAGCTCACGCAGACGCTGACCGTGACCAAGCCCCGACTGTGGAGCATCGCGAGCCCGCAGCGCTACGTCGCGGTGACGACCGTGACGGACGGTGGCAAGGTCACGGACGTCGTCGAGACGCCGTTCGGCATCCGCACCGCCACGTTCGACCCGGCGCGCGGCTTCCTGCTGAACGGCCAGCGCGTGCCGCTGAACGGCGTGTGCATGCACCACGACCTCGGCGCGCTGGGCACGGCGATCAACGTGCGTGCGCTGGAGCGCCAGCTGGAGGTATTGCGCGAGATGGGCACGAACGCCATCCGCACGAGTCACAACCCGCCGGCGCCCGAGCTGCTGGACCTCGCGGACCGCATGGGCTTCGTCGTGCTGGACGAGGCGTTCGACATGTGGCACGAGGCGAAGACGCCGAACGACTACCACCTGTCGTTCGACGCCTGGCACGAGAAGGACTTGCGCGCGCAGATCCGGCGCGACCGCAACCACCCGAGCGTGATCGCCTGGAGCACCGGCAACGAGATTCCGGAGCAGGGCAGGCCGGAAGGCTGGAAGCTGGCGGCGCACCTCGCGGAGATCGCGCGCGGCGAAGACCGCACGCGTCCCGTCACGTCCGCGTACAACCACACGGAATCGGGCTATAACGGCTTCCAGAACGTCGTCGACCTGTTCGGCTACAACTACAAGCCGGGCGAATACGGCAAGGTGCATGCGTCCGCGCCGTACCTGCCCATCTTCGGCAGCGAGACGGCGTCGACGATCAGCTCGCGCGGCGAATACTTCTTCCCCGTCAGCGACGACAAGGCGAAGGGCGCGGCGAACTTCCAGGTC
>Ga0207657_10001318_pt1 | contig 26369 bp, 24 predicted proteins | sample KBSC33metaG_FD_184316 | JGI IMG/M metagenome (GOLD analysis project Ga0207657, IMG submission 184316) | Corn rhizosphere microbial communities from Kellogg Biological Station, Michigan, USA - KBS C3-3 metaG (SPAdes) (version 2) | ecosystem: Host-associated > Plants > Roots > Rhizosphere > Soil ... | reverse complement strand
CCTCGCCCGGCTCCTCCTGCGGCTTGCGGAATCCGCGGAGCCGAGCGGTGTCATCTTCGAGCCCGATGACGAACGGCCTGGCGGCTGGACCCACAAGCAGATGGCACAGGCGATCGGTCGGGCGGTGGGCCGGCGCAACCTGTCGCTGTCGGTCCCGGGGACGATGCTGAAGCTGGGCGCGGTGCTCGACCAGCTTATCCGCCGCGAACGGGCGAAGCTTTCCGCCGATCGCGCAGCTTATTTCGGCCATCGCGACTGGGTGGTTTCGGCGGAGCTGCGGCCGCCAGCCGAGTTGTGGCGGCCCCAGGTCCCCACCGAGCAGGGACTTGCCGAGACGGCGGCCTGGTACCGCTCCGAAGGCTGGCTTTAAGTCGCCGCATTCGCGCCCCATTGCGTTGCGAAAGGGCGGCCTCGCGAATAGGGCGGAGCAATGGACCAGAGCGACGAGACGTTCGACAGGGTGATGGCGCTCATCGAGCCGTTCAACAAGAAGGGCGTGGCGGTCACGGCCGCAACGCGATTCCAGCAGGACCTGGAATGGGACAGCCTGACGGTGCTCGACTTCGTTGCAAGCATCGAAGACGAGTTCGACATCATCATCACGATGAACATGCAGGCCGAGATCGAAACCGTCGGCCAGCTGGTCGATGCGGTCCGGGGCCTCACCGAAAAGTGACGGACCTGTTTTCCAAGTTCGATCCTTTGATCGAGCAGCGCGAGACGTTGCTTTCGACCGGCCTCACCGATCCGTTCAACCTGGTGATGGAAAGGGTCGAAAGCCCGACCGTCGCAATCTGCAACGGGCGGCGCACGATCCTGCTCGGCACCTATAATTACATGGGCATGACCTTCGACGCGGACGTCATCGCGGCTGGAAAGAAGGCGCTCGACGAGTTCGGGTCGGGAACAACCGGGAGCCGGGTGCTCAACGGCACCTATGCCGGCCACCGGGCCGTGGAGCAGGCGCTCAAGGACTTCTATGCGATGGACCATGCGATGGTCTTCTCGACCGGCTACCAGGCCAATCTCGGGATCATCTCGACCATCGCCGGAAAGGACGATTATGTCGTCCTCGACATCGACAGCCACGCGTCGATCTACGACGGCTGCGCGCTCGGAAATGCCCAGATTGTCGCCTTCCGTCACAATGACATCGAAGCGCTCGAAAAGAGGCTGAAGCGGATTCCCGAAGGCGCCGGCAAGCTGGTCGTGCTCGAAGGCGTCTACTCGATGCTCGGCGACGTCGCTCCGCTCAAGGAAATGGTGGCGGTTTCGAAGGCCAACGGCGCGATGGTGCTGGTCGACGAAGCGCATTCGATGGGATTCATCGGCGAGCACGGGCGCGGAGTCGCCGAAGCGCAGGGCGTGATCGACCAGGTCGACTTCATCATCGGCACCTTCTCCAAGTCGGTCGGGACGGTCGGCGGCTTCTGCGTGTCCAACCACCCGAAGTTCGAAATCCTTCGCCTGGTTTGCCGGCCCTATGTGTTCACGGCCTCGCTCCCGCCTTCGGTGGTGGCGACCGCGGCGACTTCGATCCGCAAGCTCATGGAGACCACGGACAAGCGGGCGCACTTGTGGGAGAACAGCAAGCGCCTCCATGCGGGTCTGAGGCAACTTGGCTTCACGCTCGGCACCAGTGAGCCGCAATCGGCGATCATCGCCGTCATCATGCCCGATCTCGAAATGGGGGCAGCAATGTGGGAAGCGCTTTTGAAGGAGGGCCTCTACGTCAACCTGGCCCGCCCGCCCGCGACGCCTGCGGGAATGACGCTCCTGCGCTGCTCGCTGTGCGCCGAACATTCCGGCGACCAGGTCGACGAGATACTTGCGATGTTCGGTGCCGCGGGACGGGCGACCGGCTGCATTTGAAGGAGAAACCTGCCTTCCGTCGGGTCGAAGACATGACTAGAGTGACGCCATGACGCCGGGTGGGGACACAGTCCGGTTCGACTGGCGGCGCGGCGGAGCCGCAGCCGGAGCGCTGATTGCCGTGCTCCTGCTGCTCGGCCTCGTCTTCCTGGTCGCCTGGTCGAACCAGGAGCGGGACGCGGCCCTTCAGCTGGAACGCCACGCCTACGACGTCACCTTGCTGACCCGGTCCATCGATGCCAGCCTCTCCCGATCGGAAGCGGGGCTTGGCCGGTTCGCTCTGGACGAGGATACGAAGACCAGCGGCAACATCTATCTGAGCTACTGGCGCCTCGCCGGCCGCCAGATCGAGCAATTGAAGCTCTTAGCCAGCCAAAACCCCGACCAGCAGCAAAGGGTCAGCGAGCTCCAGAGCCTTTACGACCAGCTGGGCGCGAAGTTCGACACCGTCGCCCGAATCGTCACCGCCAAGAAGGGCGATTACGGAATCAGCTATTATTACGCCGCGGTCGGCCCCAACGCGAAACCGCAGCTGGAGCCGATGCTGCACGCCAAGCTTCGCGAGATCGCCGAAAACGAGCAGTCGCTGCTCGAGGACCGGATGCAGCAGACCAAGCTGTTTTCCGCGAGGGCCGACCGCTTCACCGATTATCTGAGCTGGCTTGGAGTGATCGTCGGGATCGGCGCGATCGTCCTCGGCCTCGTCGCGATCCAGGCGATCCGGCAATTTTCCTTTGCCCGCCGGCAGGCGGAGAACGAGTCGGACCGCGCCGAAAACCTCGAAGCGGCGGTTCGCGACCGGACCCATGAATTGTGGGAAGCGAACCAGGCGCTGAAAGCCGAGGCCGCGGACCGCGAGGCCGCCGAGGCGCAGCTACGCCAAGTCCAGAAGATGGAGGCGGTCGGCCAACTGACCGGCGGGATTGCACATGATTTCAACAATATGCTGGCGGTCGTCGTCGGCGGCATCGATCTCGCCCGGAGGCGCCTGAACGGGCCTCGACGCGAAGTTCTCGCGCATCTCAACAATGCGATGGAAGGCGCCACCAGGGCCGCTGCTCTCACCCGCAGGCTATTGTCGTTCGCCCGCTCCGAGCCGCTGCTTCCCGAGCGCGTGGAACCAGCCGCGCTGGTCGAGGGCATGTCCGACCTGCTCGACAGGACGCTGGGCGAGCGGATCCGAATCAAGGTCGAGCCGGCGGTCGATACCTGGCCGGTCTATGTCGACTCCCACCAGCTGGAAAACGCCCTCGTCAACCTTGCCGTGAATGCCCGTGACGCAATGGATGGGGGCGGCCGGCTGAAGATCAGCACGGCCAACGTTAAGGTTTCGGCAAACGAAGTCGGCGACATTCGGGCCGGCGATTATGTCCGGATTTCGGTTACGGACACCGGCTGCGGAATGCCGCCCGAGGTGAAGGAACGAGCTTTTGAACCCTTCTTCACGACCAAGCCGGTTGGCAAGGGCACCGGGCTCGGGCTCAGCCAGATCTTCGGCTTCGCCCATCAATCGGGCGGCGAAGCCGGAATCGAAAGCGAGGTCGGTAAAGGCACGACGGTTTCGCTCTACCTGCCGAAAAGCGCGGTCGAAGCGCCGGTCCGGCTCCATCCGGCCGCCAGTCGGATGAGCGAGGAAGATCGCGTGCCCGGCGCGAGGATCCTGGTCGTCGAGGACGATCCGCGGGTCCGAACCTCGACCGTCGAGGCTCTCCAGGACCTCGATTACGATCCCGTCGCTTGCGAGGGTGGCGAAGAAGCCATCCGCCTGTTCGACAGCCGGACCTTCGACCTTGTCATAAGCGACGTGATCATGCCCGAGATGACCGGACCCGAGCTGATCCGGATCCTCAAGGAAAAGCGCCGCGACTTCGCAGTGCTGTTCGTCACCGGCTATGTCGGCGAAGGCGAGAGCGAGAATCTGATCGGCCACGAATTGCTTCGAAAGCCGTTCACCGTCGGCGCGCTCGCTTCGGCCGTAGCCACGGCGCTCGCCCAGGCTAGCGAATCGCCCCGGACTTCAGGAGCCGCGGCAGCAAGGTGAGCCCGGCGAGCAGCGGCCAGCGCCGCTGCCACGGCTTCAGCTCGATCCGCGTTCCCGCATGGCGGTTGATCTTCCACGCAATATATTCGGCGCCTCCGGCGAAGGTCGCGCTCGCCTTGGCGAGGCGGAGGACGGAGAGCAATTTGCCCTTTCGCTGCATGTGTTTCCACCAGCGGCTTGCGGAGCTCGTGCTCGAGGGCCGGATTCCGGCCTCCGCCGCCTTGCCGAACTGCTCGTAGCGCCGGCGATCCGCCTCGACGATGGAGCTCGACCGATCGCCGCGCTCGGCCCTGAGCTCGGCGCCGAAGGTGAGCTGGAACGCGCGTGTCCAGAGGTCGGCCATCGAGGTGCCCCTGGGCGCCAGCGGCACCGTCCAGCCTAGCAGCGCCGGAGCGCATTGGCTGACCGAATCGACCACGGCCCTCAAAGCATCCGCATTCGCGCTCCACACCAGCCGCGACGGCTGCGCAAAGCGCGCGACCACCGACGTGCTTTGCGCACCGGGCCCGCACTCGCGCTCGAAATCCGCTTCGCTCAGGACCGCATATTTGGCGGCAAGGCCGTCCTTCTCGAAATAGAAGACGTTGGGCGGGATGAGACGGTTGACGGCCACAAGCCAGCGTTTCGCATAGGCCTGGCGATAGTCCGATACGACCAGGTAGAAATCGAGCATCAGACCTTCGAGCTGCTTCTGGCGAAGGCAGGAGCCGTAGAACAGCACCGCGAGCGCGGCCCTGCCATGTTTCGCAGCGATCGCCTTTCCCATTGCCGTCACGCGGCTGTCGACAGGCATCGACAGCTCTTCCGCGACAAGCTCGCGCAGGGACGACGTCATTCGGAGGAGCTTAGGCCGCGAGGCGGACGAACGACAGCGGCTGGGCGGGATTGAGACGAATCGGTTTCCCCACCTCGGCGCTGAACATCTCGCCGTCGAGAATGACGTTGGTGCGCTCGCCCTCGATGCTGATCTCGTCGGTTCCCTGCAGGTGGACTCCCCGCAGCGGCCTGCGGCCGAGCTTGCCGAGCAGGGTGGCGACAACCATGCGCATCACCGAGGCCGGGCGCTCCTCGACCGCGAGCAGCTTCAACGGGCCTCGGCCACTCGTCGTCACGAGATTGCCGGAAAGCAGCAGCTTCTCCAGCGTGGTGACGGCAAGCAAGGTGAATCGGCCGGTCAGCGATTCGTTGTGCCCGGTCGAAACGTGCAGCGGAGACGCCTTGGGCGGAAGGAAGCTCGCCCGGAGCCCGAACATCAGCCGGACCAGGACGGCAATTGCCGTCAGCGCGTGGCTGAGCCCGTTGGGAAGCCCCAGCGGGTAAATCTTGTCGCGGCAGTAGAGCATCGAATCGGCAAGGCCGGCACCGCCGAGGAACATGCCGATCACCGGCCGCTCCGACCCGTCCTTGCGAAGTGCAATCAGCTCGCGCGCCACCAGATGGTCGCCAAGATCGCCCTGAGCCAGCTCCACCAGCTGCTCGAGCGCGGCGATCGGGTCGCCATGAGCTCCAAGGTCGAGCGCAATCAGGTTCGTCTTGCCGCTGGGAAGTACCGCCATCGGCGGTGGCGTGCTTCCGAAATGGCCACCGTTATGGATTTCGGTCAGTGCCGCCTGGACCGTCCCGTCGCCTCCGTTGACGACCAGCATCTTGGGGCGGACCCGGGCAATCGTCTTCAGCGCGTCGCCAATCTGGTCGACATGCTCGACCTCGTAGTGAAAGATGTCGGGATGGTCGGCGCAATAGGCGCGAATCCGCGACAGCTGGGCGAGGTTGCCGGTCGATTTCGGGTTGGAAAGCAAAGCGATGCGCGGGCGGTTCTTTCGGCAGGCCGCATCGGCGCAGATCGCCGGCAGCGACTCATCGTCTTTCAACTTCAGCTGCGTATTCGACATGCTATTAGCGACCGGCCTGCTATGACTTCGACATGGAGCGGGTGCCGTTCGTGAGCGGCACTTGCCCCGCTTGCCGGTTTCGAACCGGTTTGCGGCCAAATGATGGTGTTGGGACGACGAAATTTGCGCCAGTTGTCGCTTATTGATCGCTACCTGGCGCGCTCGATCGCGGTCCCGCTGCTTGGGACCCTGATCCTGGCGGCGATGCTGCTGGTGCTCGACAAGATGCTGCGGCTGTTCGATTTCGTCGTCAACACGGGGGGACCGGTAAGCGTCGTCTGGCGAATGCTAGCCAACCTTCTACCCGAATATTTCTCGCTCGGAATCCCGATCGGGTTGATGCTCGGGATCCTGCTCGCCTTCCGTAAGCTGGCGCTGTCGTCCGAACTCGACGCGCTACGGGGGATCGGCTTCGGCTTCGGCCGGCTGCTTCGAATCCCCTATTTTTACGCGGTCGGCCTGATGCTTCTGAACGTCGCAATCGTCGGCTACATCGAGCCCTATGCCCATTACAAATATGAAGGGCTCCGCTTCGACCTGCGCTCCGGCGCGCTCGGCGCGTCGATCCGCGTCGGCGAGTTCAACCAGTTCGGAAAGCGGATTACCCTAAGGATCGACCGGAGCGAGGAGCACGGCACCAGGCTCCAGGGGATTTTCGTCCAGGTCGACCAGGGCGACGGCGGGAGCGTCGCGGCAACGGCCCAGGGCGGCCGATTCCTGTCGACCGACGATCCGCAGGTCATCCTGTTCCGGCTCCACAACGGCAAGCTTATCCAGCAATCGCCGAAATTCCCGACGCCGCGAACGCTCACCTTCAACAGCTACGACCTTCCGATTTCCGTCCCCGCGATCGACCAGTTCCGCAAGCGCGGGACGGATTTCGACGAGCTCTACTTCAACGAGTTGTACCGCCTCGGCTACAGCGGCGGCGCGGCAAACCACGAGCAGATGCTGGGCGCGCAGGCGAACTTCAACTTCCGGATCGTCGAGATCCTGATGATGGCGATGCTGCCGATGCTCGCGGTCGCGCTCGCGGTCCCGCCGAAGCGAAGCACGTCCGCGCTCGGCATTTTCATCGGAATCGTGATGGTCGTCGCCTATCACAAGGTGAACCAGTACGGCTCCTATGCGGGGGAACAGGGCCGGCTCAACCCGATCCTGGCGCTGTGGGTGCCGTTCGCGCTGATGGCCGCGCTCATCGGCTGGATGTACCATGTGATCTCGCAACATCCGGGCGGGCAGCCCATCGGCGCTCTCGAATGGGCGGTAGCGCGGCTCGCCCGCCGTATCCGCGCCGTCTTCCCGAAAGCCCGGCCGGCGTGATCAACCTCGAATTCTTTCCGTCGCGCCAGCTCGCTCTCTATACGGCGCGGCTCTATTTGACTCGCAGCATCGCCGTACTGATCGGGCTGGTGCTGGTCCTGATGACGCTCGACCTGCTCGGGGAATCCGGCAAGATCCTCGCCGTTCCGGGCAATGGCGATGCCGAGCTGTGGCGGTACGTTGGCCTCAGGATTCCGCTTCTGATTTCGCGATTCCTGCCGTTCGCGGTGCTGCTCGGGACGCTGATCGCCTTCGTCGGCCTGAACCAGAACAGCGAAGTGGTGGCGATGAAGGCGGCCGGCATTTCCGCGCATCAGATGCTTGCGCCGCTGATCGTCGCGAGCGTCGGCATCGCCGTCCTCGCCTTCGCCTTCAACGAAACCGTCGTCGTCAACTCGGCGAGGGTCGTGAACGCGTGGAGCGACAACGACTACAAACCGATCCCGCCGGAGAGCGGAATCCTCAGCAATGTCTGGGTGATCCGCGGCAACGATCTCATCCGCGCGCGCCACGTCGGCGGCCGCGGAGCGGCGTTCCACGCCGAGGGCGTGACCATTTACGAGCGAAAGAACGGGGCGCTGCAGCGGGTCATCGATGCCGACCGGGCAGACCCGCGGGACGGACAATGGCTTCTTCAAAATGTCCGTGTTTACGATTCGACGATGAATTTCGTCCGCAAGACGGACCGGATGACCGGGCTTGCCGGGCTCTCCAGCGACCAGCTCCGGCTCGCAAGGGTCGAGCCCGATGAGACCAGCTTTTTCTCGCTGCGCAGGAAGATCGCCGAGATGGACGCCGCCGGAAAGCCGACCGCCGAGGCGCGCGCCGGGCTGTGGCACAAGATATCCGGGCCCTTGTCGATTATGCTGATGCCGCTGCTCGCGGCTGTTGCAGCCTTCGGGCTCGCCCGGTCCGGGCAGGTCCTGCTTCGGGCAAGCGTCGGAATGGCGCTCGGCTTCGCTTATTTCGTCGCCGACAATTTCAGCCTGGCGATGGGCAATGTCGGTGCCTATCCGCCGCTCGTTGCCGCCTGGGCGCCTTTCTTCCTGTTCCTGCTGGTCGGCGAGGCCGTCCTCATCCGAAGCGAAGAGTGAAAGCCGCTCCACTCCGGAGCAATGCGTAAAGGGCTCTTAGCCGCGGCATGGCCAATGCCAGGCGATGCTGCTTCTGCTCGGTCTCGCCCCGGCAATCTCCGTCGCTCCGCCCGCAGAGGCGCGGGCTGCAACGACCGCGACCGTTCGGATCGAACGGCCGGTGGCGGTCGGCGGCGAGCAATGGGAACGGCTGCCGCGGTCGTCGCGGAGCGAGATTGTCGTGCGCGACGAGCAGGGCCGTCCAGTGCTCGTGCGGGTCGTGGAATTGCAGTGAGCGGCGCCTAGGGCGCGCGCGTGCTCCAGCTGCTCGCCGCCAGGCGGATCACCAGCCCGGAAAGGCCGCGGTGGCTGGACTCGTGATAGATCGAATCCCGCTCGAGCGCCGCGCAAAGCCGCCGGTGCGCAGTCCCGAGCGCGTGATAGGGAAGGCCGGGAAGCAGATGGTGCAGCGCGTGATAGCGCAGGCCCACCGGAGCCCAGAAAATCGGCAGGGTCGCCGGCGGCGGCACGTTGACGCTGTCGAGATATTGAGCGGTGACGCTCATCGGCTCGCCGTCATTCTCCCACAAATGCGCGACCAGCGTGCGCACCTGGTTGAGGAACATCACACCCGACGCGACCCCGAGGAAGATCAGGAAGGCCCGGAGCGGGACGATCCCGGCTACAGTCAGCGCGATCAGCGCGACGGCCCACAGGCCGCAGGCGGTTTCGAGCAAGATCCAGTCGCGGCGGAACCGTCCCTCGGGAGCGGGCCGACGGAATCGCGGGTTGATCTGCAGCCCCGAATATTTCGCGACCACGGCTTCCCGAAGTTTCGGCGAAACCAGCGACAGCGGCGCGAGCAGTCCGAACCGGATCAGCATCCCGACCGGGGCAAGCAGGGCCGCGATCAGGAACACCGGAAGCGTCCACGGCTTCATCAGCGCCAGCGGCAGATATTCGGGATCTTCCGCGGTCCCGTAATAACGCTTCGCATGGTGCTGGTTGTGGACTCCTTCGTACATGAAGGACGGCACCAGCAGCGGGACCCCGATGATGACGTTCCATGCGAGCCGGAAACCGGGAACCGCGCGCGGCTTCAAGTGCGTGAGCTCGTGGATGAAGCTTCCCGCCCGGTACAGCGCCAGAACGGCGACGAAACCGGCGAGCAGCGCGAGGGGCACGGACGGTAGAAGGATCGCCGCCGCGAGCCCGGCATATCCGGCAAGGGCGCTTAGCAGCAGGTCGATCCAGTAAATGGACGCACTCGGCGAATTGAGGTCCCTGGTCAGGTCGGCCGCCGCCTTGAGCATGGCCTTGTCGTCGCGCGCGCGAACGGCATCGCCAACCGGTGCGGGCGCCCCGTCCTTGCGTTCGAGAGTTGCGGTGGTGCTCACAAGTCCTTGCCTCTGCACGCAGATAGTGGCTCCTTCGTGGCCAGACAATGAATGTGCTGGCTCTTGCATCGGCCGCGCGGTAGCCGTCCGTCATGGCAAGCAACGTCACCGTTCGTCCAGTCGAGACCAGGAAGGACAAGAAGGCCTTCGTCGACTTCGCCTGGGATGTTTATCGCAACGATCCCGCCTGGGTGCCGCCGCTCAAGGACGAGGTCCACGGGCTGATCACGCCGGGCAAGAACCCGTGGTTCGAGCATGCCAAGGCGAAGTTCTGGCTCGCGGAACGGGGCGGCAAGGCCGTCGGCCGCATCAGCGCCCAGGTCGACGAGCTGGTCCAGCAGCATATGGAGGCCGGGACCGGCCAATGGGGAATGCTGGAAGCGCTGGACGGCGAAGCGGCCGCTGCGCTGATCGCGACGGCCGAGCACTGGCTTGGCGAGCAGGGAATGACCCGCGCGCTGGGCCCCATCAGCCTGTCGATCTGGGACGAGCCGGGGCTCGAGATCGAAGGCTTCGACCAGCCGCCGACAGCGATGATGGGCCATCACCGGCCGGAATATCGCGCCTGGATCGAGGCCGCCGGCTACGAGAAGGCCAAGGACCTGCTGACCTACGAGGTCGATATCGCCCATTGGGACGATCCGAAGATCAACCGGCTGATCGCGGCCGGCGAGCGCAACGGGCACATCCGGATCCGGATGGTCGACAAACGCAAGTTCAACGAGGAAGCGCGGATCATCCTCAACCTTCTGAACGACGCCTGGTCGAACAACTGGGGCTATGTCCCGCTGACCGAGAGCGAGATCGCCTACGCCGGCAAGAAGCTCAAGCCGATCATCTACGACGAGCTTGTCCGGATCGCGGAATATGACGGCGAGCCGGTCGCCTTCATGATCACGCTTCCCGACATCAACGAGCTGATCAAGGATCTGAACGGCGAGCTGTTCCCGTTCAACTGGATGAAGCTCTTGTGGCGGCTGCGCAAGCCGCGGACCCGTCGGGCACGGGTGCCGCTGATGGGCGTCGCGAAGAAGCTCCACCACTCCCGCCTGGCGAGCATGCTCGCCTTCATGCTGATCGAATTCACCCGCCGCGATTGCGTCGGCAAGTTCGGGATCGGCACCGGCGAGTTCGGCTGGATCCTGGAGGACAACAAGGGGATGCTGTCGATCGCCGAGCTTCCCGGAGCGCACGTGAATCACCGGTATCGGATTTATCAGAAACCACTGAAACCGTAGCACGGCCGCAACAGCTCGCAGCCGCAATTTCCTGAACCATTTCACCCCCTTGCCGGAAAGATCGAGCCGCCTTACGCCGCCGGATCTGATCTGGGGGGATAATCATATGAAGTCATTCCGTTATGCGCTGTGTGGCCTGTCGCTTGTGCTCCTTTTCCCGGCCGCCGCTTCCAGCGAGCCGGTCGGTGCCAAGAGCGTACAGCTCAGCAAGGTCGTCCTCGACACCGAAACTTCCGAGGTCAGCGCAAGGGTGAAGGGTGGGACGCTCTGTGTTTTCCCCGGAAACGTCAAAATCCCGAAAGAGAAGAAGACCCAGGATTACGAGCGGTTCGACAATCTCTTCTCTGCCGAGCTCAAGTCCGGCGGTTTCAACGTCATCAGCACGTCGAGCGAAATGTTCGGCGACGAGGATGACAAGAACAAGGCCGACTATCTGGTCGGAGTCACGCTTCGCCCGGAGACGATCAACCTTTGCTCGTCGGTCAAGGGCGAGAAAGGCGATATCTCGCTGATTGCCGAATGGCAGCTTTACGATCGGGCCGCAGGCAAGATCGTCGAAACGGTGACGACGACTGGCCATGGCGTCCAGGCCAAGTTCGCCGCCGATGGCGAGAAGCAGATGATCAACAATGCATTTGCGGCGAACCTGAGTTCGCTGCTGCAACGCGGCGTTCTTCAGAAATATGTGAGCGCTGCTGCAGCCCAATAAGCGTGGCGCCCCGGCGGATTCAACCGCTGGCTACTCAAGCTCCACCCACGTCGGCGCGTGGTCGCTGGCTTTCTCCTGCGCGCGCGCCCATTTGTCGACGTTCGCCGAGCGCAGCCGGTCGGCCGCCTCGGGCGAGCACAGCAAATGGTCGATCCGGAAGCCGAGATCGCGCTGCCAGCAGCCGGCCGTATAGTCCCAGAAGGTGTAGAGCTTCTCCTCGTTCGGGTGGAAAGCGCGCAGCGCGTCGGTCCAGCCCTGATGGAGAATTCGGCGCCAGGCGGCGCGGGTTTCCGGCTGCAGGAGCGCGTCGTGCTCCGTCGCCCGGACCGAGAAGACGTCGCGGTCTTCGGGGACAACGTTCCAGTCGCCGGCAAGAACCACCGGCCGCTCGTCCTTCAGAAGCTCCGCGGCGTGCGCGCCGAGCCGGTCCATCCAGCGCAATTTGTAGTCGAATTTCTCGGTGCCGACCGGGTTGCCGTTGGGCAGGTAAAGCGATGCGACGATCAGGCCATCGACCTCCGCCTCTATATAGCGGCTATGGGTGTCGTCAGGGTCGCCCGGAAGGCCGGTACGCCGAAGCTTTGGCGTATCGCCGCGAGTCAGGATCGCGACCCCGTTGAAGCCTTTCTGCCCGTGCCAGACCGCCCCGTAGCCGGCCGCCTCGATATCGCCGATCGGAAGCGACTCGTCGGCGCATTTCAGCTCCTGGAGGCAGACGATTTCCGGTTTCTCGCGATCGAGCCACTCGATTAGGCGCGGCAGCCGCGCCCGGATTCCGTTGAGGTTGTAGGAGGCGATTTTCATGGCCTCGCCCTAGCCGCTCGCAGCTCTTCGCTAAACCGAAAAGCTCGACCCGCAGCCGCAGCCCGACTGGGCGTTCGGGTTGGTCACCTTGAACGATGCGCCGCCGAGATCCTCGACGAAATCCACGGACGACCCCCGCACCAGCTCCAGGCTCGCAGGATCGACGACGAGCTTGACGCCGTCCTGCTCTGCAATCGTGTCTTCTGCATCGGCAGCTTCGGCGAGGTCGAAGCTGTAAGTGAAGCCGGCGCAGCCGCCGCCGTCCACCGCAAGGCGCAATATGGCCGGCTGGTGCTTGCGCGCGGCAATTGCGGCGATTTTCTTGGCCGCGCTTTCCGTCAGGCTGATTTCAGGCTCGCTCACAGGAGCGAAATAGGGTGCCGGCTGGGGAGCGGCAACCTCGAGGCGCTTATTTGCCGCCCGCCGGACCGCCGAGCGCGACCTGGTCCATCGGCGCGTTGCTGCCCGCGCGCTTCATCGCCATCAAATAATCGGTCGAGCGCATGAAGGGGATCGGGTTGACCGGGGTGTTGTCGATCCGGACCTCATAATGGAGGTGATTGCCGGTGGACCGTCCAGTCGAGCCGACGCGGCCGACCTGCTGCCCGCGGCGGACGTGGTCGCCCGCGCTGACCAGGATCGCCGACATGTGGCCGTAGCGGGTGACGATCCCGCGGCCATGATCGATCTCGACCAGATTGCCGTAGCCGCCATTGTTCCAGCCGGCGCGAAGGACGGTTCCGTCCGCGGTCGCATAGACGGGGGTGCCATACGGCGCCGCAAGGTCGATTCCGGGGTGGAAGGCCGCGCCGTGACGGAAGGGGTCATCGCGCGAGCCGAAGCCGCTGGTGAATTCGGCCGTCATGACCGGCTTGTCGGACGGGATGGCGATTGCGCCGGACGCGATATTGTCGAGCTTCTTCCAGCTGGTGAACAGCTGCCGGAACGTCGGATCGGCGTTCGATGCGTCGAACGGGCCGCCGACCGCGCCGGTGCCGGTGGGCGCCGGGTAGAAGCCGAGCTGCTTCAGCGTTTCGGGATCGACATTCTGGTCCTCGAGCGCGGCCGCGAGCGCGAGCTGGCGGGCTTCGACGACCTTCACCCGGCGGTCGGTTTCCGCGGCGAGCCGCGCCAGCTGCGTGGCATAGGGAGTCACCGCGGCCCGTTCGGCGGCCGGAGCGAGGAACAATTGCGTAGCGGAGAAAGCGGACCAGCCGACGAGGACCATCGAGACGAAGAAGAAAAAGGCCTGGACGGGAGCGGAAAGGCGGAATCGGCGAAGGCGCCGGCCGTCATGGATGAAGAATTCGCGATCGCTGAGGATGCCCCGTGAAAGTGCCAGCAACTGCGTCATGTTCGTTCCGCTCCAAAATCGGTACGGCGCACGCGAGCGATCCCGCGCTGAAAAACCGTCGAAGAAGGAGCTCCCCAGCCCCTACGGCAGATGCGGAATACCCCCCGCTCGTGCCGGAGGCGAAACTCACTCCGGATGGTTAACAAATTCAACCACAAGCACCCCGTCGCGGGACGAACCGCCGAACTCCTGCGGTGAACCGTTCTGAATGGCCGCGGGAAGAGGCGCGGATCGGGGAAAGTCGGCTCGCTACGCTCTCGAATCGCGAATCTTTCACGTCGCGCGGCCTTGCGCATCCCCGGGCGATCCTTAAACCGGTGAGCGGGCCACGCCGTCCCAACGCGGCGCGCGCTCTCTGCGAGGAGAGTTTGATTGTCGATCACCCCCACGCGCAAACCCGCGCGCCCATCCTTTTCCTCCGGTCCCTGTCCAAAGCCGCCCGGCTGGTCGCTCAGCAAGATCGACGCGCGCGTCCTCGGCCGCTCGCATCGCTCCGCACTGGGCAAGGCGCGACTTCAGGAAGCGATCGAACGCACCCACGCGCTCCTTCGGCTTCCGGCCGGCTACCGACTCGGAATCGTCCCGGCCTCCGACACCGGCGCGATGGAGATGGCGATCTGGTCGCTGCTCGGCCCGCGCCCGGTCACCATGCTCGCCTGGGAGAGCTTCGGCGCCGGGTGGGTCACCGATGTCGCCAAGCAACTGCAACTCGATGCCGAAATTCGCACCGCGCCATACGGCGAAATCTGCGACCTGTCGGCGATCGACCCGGCAAGCGACCTGGTCTTCACCTGGAACGGAACGACCAGCGGCGTGCGAGTTCCGGACGGCGACTGGATCGCGGCGGATCGCGCCGGCCTTTCGATCTGCGACGCCACGTCGGCTGCTTTTGCCCAGCATATCGACTGGACGAAGATCGATGTCGGCACCTTCAGCTGGCAGAAAGCGCTGGGCGGAGAGGCGGCGCACGGGATGCTTGTGCTCAGCCCGCGCGCGGTCGAGCGGCTCGAAAGCGATCCGGCGCCCCGCCCGCTGCCGAAAATCTTCCGGCTCACCAAAAGCGGCAAGCTGATCGAGGGAATCTTCAAGGGCGAAACGATCAACACGCCATCGATGCTGTGCGTCGAGGATTGGCTCGTCGCGCTCGACTGGGCGGAGAGCGCCGGTGGCCTGCCCGCCCTGATTGCCCGAGCCGAGGCCAATGCGGCCGCGCTCGACCGCTGGGTGCGGTCGGTCCCCTGGATCGAGAATCTCGCGGCCGACCCCGCCATCCGCTCCAACACTTCGGTCTGCCTGCAATTCGCCGACCGTTCCGACGAGGAAGCCAACAAGGCGCGCCAGAAGGCGATCGTGAAGCTGATCGAAAGCGAGGAGGCCGGTTACGATCTCGGCGCCTACCGCGACGCTCCGCCGGGTCTCCGGATCTGGTGCGGAGCGACGGTCGATACATCGGACATAGAGTCGCTGACCCCGTGGCTCGACTGGGCGTGGGAGCAGACGCAATGACCGACATCGTCAAAGTGCTCATCGCCGACAAGATGGATCCGCGCGCGGCGGCAATCTTCCGCGACCGCGGAATCCACGTCGACGAGAAACCCGGGCTCTCGCCCGACGAATTGGCGGGCATTATCGCCGACTATGACGGGCTCGCCGTGCGCAGCTCGACGCGGGTCAACGCTGCCGTCATGGATGCTGCCCTTCCGCGGTTGAAGGTGATCGGCCGAGCCGGGATCGGCGTCGACACGATCGACGTCCCGGCCGCGTCCGCGCGCGGGATCGTCGTCATGAACACTCCGTTCGGAAACTCGATCACCACGGCCGAACATGCGATCGCGATGCTGTTCGCGCTTGCCCGCGAAATCCCGCAGGCCGACCAGTCGACCCAGTCGGGCAAGTGGGAAAAGAGCCGTTTCATGGGCGTCGAGCTTGCCGGCAAGACGCTCGGACTGATCGGCTGCGGCAATATCGGCTCGATCGTCGCCGATCGCGCCCACGGCCTCAAGATGAAGGTCGCCGCCTACGACCCGTTCCTGTCAGCCGAGCGCGCGGTCGAACTGGGAGTCGACAAGGTCGAGCTCGACGAGCTTCTCGCCCGCGCCGACTTCATCACCCTGCACACGCCACTCACCGACCAGACGCGCGGAATCCTGTCGCGCGACGCGCTGGCGAAAACGAAGCGGGGCGTTCGAATCGTCAATTGCGCGCGCGGCGGGCTCATCGACGAAGCGGCGCTCAAGGATGCGCTCGACAGTGGCCATGTCGCCGGTGCGGCGCTCGATGTTTTCTCGCAGGAGCCAGCCAGGGACAATCCCCTGTTCGGCACTCCGGGCCTCATCTGCACTCCGCACCTCGGCGCTTCGACGACGGAGGCGCAGGTCAATGTCGCGATCCAGGTCGCCGAGCAGATGGCCGATTTCCTGCTGCTCGGCGGGATCACCAATGCCGTCAACGTGCCGTCGCTTTCGGCCGAGGAGGCGCCGCGCCTTCGGCCCTACATGGCCCTTGCCGAAAAGCTCGGGCGGCTGGTCGGGCAGGTCGTCGGTCCCGACATCCGCTCGATCGATGTCGAGGTCGAAGGCGCCGCCGCGGAGCTCAACATCAAGCCGGTTACGGGTGCCGTGCTCGCGGGCGTGATGCGCAGCTGGTCGGACACGGTGAACATGGTCAATGCGCCCTATCTGGCGAAGGAGCGCGGGCTCGACGTGCGCGAGATCCGGTCGAGCCAGGAGGGGGATTATCACACGCTCGTCGCGGTCACCGTCGGCACCGGCGATGGGGCGAAACGCGTTGAGGGAACGCTGTTCGGCAACCGTGCGCCACGGCTGGTGACCATCTTCGACATCCCCGTCGAGGCCGACCTTGCCGGCCAGATGATCTATATCGTCAACACCGACGAGCCGGGCTTCATCGGTGCGCTTGGAACGACGCTTGGACAGCATGGAGTCAATATCGCGACCTTCAACCTCGGCCGCCGCGCCGCGGGCGGCGAGGCCGTCGCCCTGGTCGCGGTCGACGACCCGATCACGCCCGAGCTTGCATCCGAACTGCGCAGGCTTCCGGGCGTCCGAGAGGTGGTTCCGCTGAGCTTCTGATCGGGCAGGCCGGTCCCGGGCCGCGACGAGTGACTTTGACCTCGTCGAAACCCGCTCCATAGTGATCGCGACCGTCCATCCAGGGAGTTCCGCCCATCTTCAGGCCTTTCGCAGCACGAGGCCGCCTCGCGCTGCTCTTCCTCGCGATCGCCTTTGCTTCCGCCGGCCTGCAGCCGACGCCGTCGCTCGCCGAGAGTCCGCGCGAAATCGGCAAGGCCGACTATTTCAAGCCGGAGCTGGCGCCGGTCCGGCAGGCCGGTCCGTACGATGTCACTATCGTCTATTTCGTGGACTATCAGTGCCCGGCCTGCCGCAAATATACGCCCGACGTCACGCGCGCTCTGAACGATGACCGAAAGGTCAGGGTCATCTATCGCGACACGCCGATCTTCGGCCCGCGCTCCGAGGAGGCTGCGCGCGTCGCAATCGCTTCCGGATTCCAGGGCAAGCATGAAGCCATGCACCTGGCCTTGATGCAGTCGCCGATGCCGCTCGACGAACAGGCGCTCGAGGCTGCCGCGAAGAAGGCGGGCGTCGATTGGGGACGGCTCCAGCGCGACCTCGAGAAACGAAGCGACGAGATCGACCTGCAGATCGCCTGGAACATGGAGCTTGCGCAGGGCGCCGGGATCGCCGGAACCCCGGCCTTCATCATCGGCGACACGCTCGCCAATGGAACGCTCAATTACGAGGGTCTGAAGGCCAGCATCGCCGATGCGCGCGCTTCGGCCCATGCCGGGGCGACGCCGCAGCAGTCCGGAAGCGAGCGGGTCAAATCCGCGGAGCCTCCGCCCCAGGCGCTCGCCGTCGATCCTGAAGGCCATGCGAACGAAAGGGCCGCGGCGCCAGTTGCCGAAACTCCGCAATTCAGGCGCGCTGCCGAAACATTGACCGGTGGCGAGGCTGCGGACGCCAAGCCGACCACGGGCGACGGGCGCGGCTTCGCCTGGTTGTGGGGGGCCGGCTTCGCGGCGGCATTTGCAGCAATCCTGTTTGTCGCCCGCAAGCGTCTGGCCCGAGGCAATTCCTGAACGTTCAGGCGGTGGACGCGGCTGCGGCGCGCTCGTCCGCCGTCCCCGACACGGGGCGGATGAAGACCCGGAATAGCTGGGGATAGCGCTTGCGGATCGACTCCTCGATCCGCCGTATCAGCTGCTCCACTTCCGGCACCCGCAGCGATTCCTCGATCCTGATCCCGATGGTCGCGATCACCTGGTCGGGCGACATCTGGGTTGTCGTGATGTCGACGACCTCGATGACGCAAGGGTCCTCGGATGCCGTCCTGCGAACCGCCTCGATCAGCTCCGGAGACGCCCGTTCGCCGATCAGCAGGGCCTTGCTTTCGCGGGCGAGGAAGACGGAAACCGCGGCAAGCACGCATCCGATCAGGATCGAGCCGGCGCCGTCGATCCAGGGGCGTTCCAGCTTCCACGACAGGCCCGTCGCGATCGCAGCGATGACGATCCCGACAATTGCGGCGCTGTCCTCGAACAGCACCATGAAGGTGGTCGGGTCCTTGCTTGCGACGAACGCGTCCCAGACCGGCCGCGAGTGCCACACCCTCGAAAAGGCCTTCCAGCCGAACCACCAGGAGCCGGTTTCGAACACCAGCGCGATCGCCAGGACCACGAAATTGATCCACACGGACGTGATCGGCTCGGGATGGCGGATGTGCACCACGCCTTCGTAGAAGGACACGCCCGCCCCGACGGCGAAGACAAGCAGCGCGACGACGAAGCACCAGAAATAGAGCTCGCGTCCGTAACCGAACGGATGCTGTTGATCGGGCGGCTTGCCGGCCCGATGCTGGCCGTAAAGGAGCAGGACCTCGTTGCCCGTGTCGACCAGCGAATGGACGGATTCGCTCAGCATCGCCGAGCTTCCGGTCAAGGCCGCCGCCACCCCCTTGGTGATCGCAATCAGCAGGTTCCCGACGAGGGCGGCGATGATCGCGGTTCGCGAGGTATGCTCGGCCATTGGCGAACAACCATAATGGCCCCGTATCGTTTCAACGGCCGTCCGCTGGACGAGCGCGCGCGCTCCCCCTAGAGCCGCGCGGGCAGCCAGAAAGCGGGAATCAGCAGTGCCAAACGTCACGGTCATCGGCGCGCAATGGGGCGACGAAGGCAAGGGCAAGATCGTCGACTGGCTCGCAAGCCGGGCCGACATGGTCGTCCGCTTCCAGGGCGGCCACAATGCCGGCCACACCCTCGTCGTGGAGGGCACGACCTACAAGCTGTCGCTCCTGCCGAGCGGAATCGTCACCGGCACGCCCTCGGCAATCGGCAATGGCGTGGTCCTCGACCCCTGGGCGCTCAAAAGCGAGATCGAGCGAATCCGCGAGCAGGGCGTCAAGGTCACGCCCGAGCTTCTGATGGTGGCCGAGACTTGCCCGCTCATCCTTCCAATCCACCGCGACCTCGACGCCCTGCGGGAGGACGCGTCCGGCGCCGGCAAGATCGGCACCACCCGCCGCGGCATCGGCCCGGCTTACGAGGACAAGGTCGGCCGACGCGCGATCCGCCTTTGCGACCTCGCTCACCTCGACGACCTCGAGCCGATGCTCGATCGCCTGTGCGCTCATCATGACGCGCTTCGCGCCGGTTTCGGCGAGCCGCCGGTCGACCGAAAGCGCCTCCGCGCGGACCTCGCGGAAATCGCGGATTTCGTATTGCCCTTCGCCCGGCCGGTGTGGCGCGATCTCGACAAAGCGAACAAGCGCGGCAAGCGAATCCTGTTCGAAGGCGCGCAGGGCGTGCTTCTCGATGTCGATCACGGCACCTATCCATTCGTGACGTCGTCAAACACCGTCGCCGGGACCATCGCTTCCGGCAGCGGCACCGGCCCGCACGCCGCCGGCTTCGTCCTCGGCATCACCAAGGCCTATACGACCCGCGTCGGCTCCGGCCCCTTCCCGACCGAGCAGGACAATGAAATCGGGCAGGAGCTCGGCGAGCGAGGGCGAGAGTTCGGCACCGTCACCGGGCGCCAGCGCCGCTGCGGCTGGTTCGACGCAGTGCTTGTCCGACAGGCGGTCGCTGTCGGCGGAATCACCGGGATCGCACTCACCAAGCTCGATGTTCTCGACACGCTGGAAACGGTGAAGGTCTGCACCGGCTACACGCTCGACGGGAAAAAGCTCGATTACCTGCCGCCGCATCCGGCCGACCAGGCACGGATCGAGCCGGTCTATACGGAGATCAAGGGCTGGCAGGAATCGACCCAGGGCGCGCGCAGCTGGGCCGACCTTCCGGCGCGCGCGATCAAATATGTCCGCCGAATCGAGGAGCTGATCCGCTGCCCCGTCGCGTTGGTCTCGACCAGCCCGGAACGCGACGACACGATCCTCGTGAAAGACCCGTTCTCGGGTTAGTGCCGGACCGAGAAGCGGTCGAACCCCTCCGGCCGGGCCTCCTGTACCTCAACCGCCTCGACCCTGGCCGACGGCGGGCCGTGCCACAGCCGGTCGATCAGCGCCTTGATCGCCGCCTCGTCGCCTTCGAAATGCGCCTCGACCGAGCCGTCGCTCGCGTTGCGGACCCAGCCGTTCACGCCCAGCTCGAGCGCCTGCTGCTGCATCCAGGCGCGAAAGAACACGCCCTGCACCCGCCCGGTCACCCGGACCCGGCGCGCGGGTTCAGCCACCGATCGACGCGATTGCCGCCTTCGCCGCCTCTTCGAGCTGCTTCATCAGCGCCCGGTGCGGAAAGGGGCCGTAGCTGATTCGGGCAACTCCGGCGTCCGCCCAGTCACGGTTCGAAGGGGCGCCAGGGAAAGCGATGAGGTTGAGCGGCAGCGGCACCTCGCGCACCACGCGTTCCGCATGCTTCGGATCCGACAGCCGCGGAACGAAGAACCCGCTCGCGCCCGAATCGGCGAACGCCTTGCCGCGCTCGATCACCTGGCCGACGAGCGCGTCATCGTATCTATCCGTCTTCAGGAACAGGTCGGTCCTGGCGTTGATGAAAAAGTCGCCTCCGACCGCGTCGCGGATCGCGGCGACCCGGCGGCATTGCAGGTCGAGCGGGTGAAGCCCCTCGCCACCGATCACCTGGTCCTCGAAATTGCAGCCGACCACGCCGGTGGCCTTGAGGCGCGCGACATTCGCCCCCGCCTGATCCGGCTCGACCGCATAGGCGCCCTCGAAATCGACGGTCACCGGCAGCTCGACCGCGCCGGCGACGCGTGTCGCATTGTCCAGAACGAAGTCGATCGGCACCTGCTGGCCATCGCCGAACCCCGAGGCGTCGCCGACCGGATGGCTTCCCGTCGCGATCGCCTTCGCCCCGGCTCGCGCCACCGCTTCCGCGCTCCCGGCGTCCCAGACATTGTAGAGGATGACCGGGTCACCCGGCCGATGAAGCGACGCGAACGTCTCGAAGGTCGAAGCCATGGCCGTCGATTAGCAGCCCCGTCCGCCGTCCCGCAATCTTAGCGGGTTGGCCCTGTGAGCGCGCCGCTGAATCCGGGCGACGGGACAGCCCGGGGCGGAGGCAGGGTGACGGTCACGCTCGAGCCGGGTTGCTGTGCCGGCTGGAAGCCGCACGCGCCGAGGACGAAAAGAAATAACGGGGCCGCACGCAACATCGCGACCATTGATCCTGGCAAAGGGTTAGCATTTTGCCAACGCGCGCGACGGGGAGGCCAACGGAGCCCGCGGCGGGCAGGGAAATGGTCCCTGACCGAGCACCCGCCGCGGATGCTCCGGGAATGCGCCATGGCAGTGGGGAAACCACCGGAGCACCCGGACGGAAAGCTGCTCGCGATCACCTGGCCAATCAATCCGTACCAAAAGTTAGACTCGGCAGGCACGGCACTCAGGAGGCGCCGCGGCAGTGGGGCCGCCACGACACCTCCCAAGTATGATCATCGAGTTAAGTAGTTGAGAAATTGCCCAATAACCAAAGGTAGTGGAGCTAGTCCGGAGAGATCGGCGTCGGACAGATCGCCGACCTTTGAGCGGCAGGCGTGTCCTTCGAGCAGACCACCGCGATCGCGGTTGCGGACGCATGGTCGTCGCCCTGGTCCGGATCGACCGGCCGGCTCGACTGGCCAGGAGGCGCGACCATGGCTGCAAGGGCGCTCCTCAACTGGTCGGTTGCCTGCGGCGCCGCTGCACCGGCCGTACCGGTCGCGAACGCGGAAACGAGAAGGGTGGCGATTGATAATGCCCGCATGGTTTACTCCTTGCCGGCACCGATTCGATGCCGGGATGGTCGAGTCACTCCCCAAGCGGGCACTACTCTTCGCGGCCGGCTAATTGCCGGCTGTTAGCTCCATTATCGATGGATCGACCATTGCGATGGTCGAATGCGCCTCGCGCGTTAAGCCGCGGATTTAATGGACGAAGCGGGCGACGACATCGCGATAGCTTCGACTGACCTTCACCTGGGCGCCCGAATCGAGCACCAGGAAGCATTCGCCATTGGTGTGCGGCTTCACCTGCCGGACCAGGTCGAGATTGACGATGGTCGAGCGATGCACCCGCTGGAACCGCCGCGGGTCCAGCCGCTTCTCCAGGTCCTTCATCGTCTCGCGAAGGATGAGCGTGTTGTCGCCGGTCTGGATGCACATATAGTCGCCGGCGGCGTCGATCCGTTCGATCGTGTCGACATCGACCCGGAAAATCTGGCCCTGGTCCTTGATGTTGATCATCTTCTCGAACCGGTTCGATGCAGGCCCCTCGCTGCCCCCGTCGGCCATCTCCTCGGCCGCCTCCGGGGCATGTTCGACCAGCGCCTCCTTCCACCGCTCGGCTTCTTCGACGCTGCGCATTTCCTGCAATCGCTGGCGGACCCGGTCGAGAGTCGCCGCCAGCCGGTCTTCGTCGACCGGCTTGACGAGATAATCGACGGCCTGCGCCTCGAAGGCGCGCACCGCATGCTCGCCGTAAGCGGTCACGAACACGAACAGGGGCGGTTCGACCTCCATCAATCCCTGGACAACCGAGAAGCCATCGAAGCCGGGCATCTGGATGTCGAGGAATACGAGGTCGGGCTTGTTGGTCTTGATCTGCCGGATCGCCTCCCGTCCATTGGAGGCGGTCGCGACCACTTCCACGTCGTCATGGGCATCGAGCCTCAGCCTCAGGCCCTGGGTCGCAAGTGGTTCATCGTCGACCAGGATGGTCCGGATGGTCATCAGCCCTCGTCTCCGCTCTGGTAGGGAATTTCGATGATAACGCTGAAGCCCCCGTGTTCGTTCTTCTTCGTCGTGAATCCATGCGCATTGCCATAGGCCTGGGCCAGCCGCTCGCGGATATTCGCGAGCCCGACTCCGGTCGACTGGCTCGCCGCCGTGTCGCACCCGTCGCAATCGCCGGTGTCGGCGACCTCGATCCTGACCGCGTCCCCTTCGCGGATCGCAGTGACCCAGATGTCCGCTCCGTCCTCGCTCGGAGTGACCGCATATTTGATCGCATTTTCGATCAGCGGCTGCAGCAGCAGCGACGGAAGCCGGGCGCCGATCGTGTCTGCATCGATCCGGAAGTGCGGCCGCATCCGGTCCTCGAACCGCATCTTCTCGATCTCCAGGTAGAGCTTCAGCGTCTCCACCTCCTGCGCCAGCGTCACCTTGGCGGTCGATTCATTGGCCAGGGTGTAGCGCAGGAATGACGACAGCCGCGCGAGCATCGCGTTGGCTCGCTCCGTCTGTTTCAGGAGCACCAGGGTCGAGATCGAATTCAGCGTGTTGAACAGGAAGTGCGGATTGAGTTGATAGCGAAGCATCGCGAGCTGGGCCGACGATGCCTGGCTCTCCAGCCGCTCGCGTTGATTGATCTGCTCTTCCAGCAGGATGTAATAATTGATCCCGTAATAGAGCGCGGCCCAGGCCGCGAGCAGTGCGAAATTGAGCAGGATCGCGCCCATATATTCGAACCCGGCGGGCCGCGATTCGGGCTTCAGGAAGGTCGCATAGCTCCAGGTCTCGATCACCGAGAACGCCATCGAGGCAACCACGACAGCAAGCAGAGAAAGGATCGCTGTCCAGGCGACGCGCATCTTGATCAGCCGCCGGAACAGCGCGCCCATCAGCAGTGTGAGCGAATATCCGGTCGCGGTGAGCAGGGCGGTGTGGACGACCCACATCGGCCCCATCGAATTGGCGAATCCCGACAGCGAGCGAAGGAAGAAATAGCCGCTCCAACCGAGGCTCTGGAGGAACCAGAAGGCGCGGTTCTTGTCTTCGAAGAAGGGCGCGTCGAGGCCGACGCCCTGGAGGATCGGGCGCGCCGGAGAATCGATCTTCGGGGTTTCGCCTCGCCTGCGCCGTTCCCGCTTCTTCACGGCCGGCTGCTGGGTCAGCATTACGCTGTCGGTCGCCATCAGCACGGATATAGGGCCATCTTTCGCCTGTTGCGAGCAGGTCTGGTCGCTTCGCGCCATGAAGAAAATCCAAAGCGCGCCTTAACCGCGTTTCAACTCTCTCCAGAGTAGCGCTCGTTCGACCACAAAGCGGGACGCGCATGTACGAGGCTCCTGACCGTTACAAGCGAATGATCTCCGCTCGTCTGCCGGGCGGCGAATCGCTCGCCTTTGCGTCCGGGAAGGCGGAAGCGGAAAATTCGCCGCTTCGCGATGCGCAATTGCTTGCGCGGGCCCAGCTGGCGCCCTTCTTCGCGACGGCGAACGTCGTTGCCGCAGCGCTGCTCGTCATCTGCTTGTGGACCGAAGTTTCGATCGTGTTGCTCGCCGCCTGGGCCGGTTCGGTCGGCGTCGTCAATGTCATCGCGATGCAAATGGCGCGCACCCAGTCGATCACGCACGTCGGCCGGTCGGGCCGGCGGCTATCCGACTGGGCGATGGTCGGCGACATCGCCGCCCGGGCAGGCTTGTGGCTCTCGCTGCCGATCTATTTCTTCCATTCGCTCGACTCGAGCGCCCAGGTCATCGTTGCCTCGATCACCGCCGGTCTCGGCATTGCTTCGCTCGGCCTTGTCGTCGTCCTGCCATGCGTCGTCGCCTGGATGGCGACGTTCACGGCAGGCCTGTGCGCGGCACTCCTGATAGGCCGCAACAGCGTGCCGTTCGAGCATGTCGTTTCCGTCCTCTTCACGCTCGGCGTGGCCATTTTCGGGGTGCTCGCGGTTTCTCGCTGGGCCTTCACCCAGCTCAAGACCAATGCCGATATCGGTTCGCAGAGCGAAAGCTCGTCGCTGCTGCTGCAGGAATATGAGCAACGCGGCGTCGGCTGGCTGTGGCAGGTCGATAGCGAGAATCGGGTGACCTACATCTCGTCCCGAATGGTCGCGCTTCTCGGTCGGCCGGCAAGCCAGCTTCTCGGGCATTCGCTGCCCTCGCTGCTTGGCGGCCATGCCGAGCTTGGCGCGAAGCTCCTCGAAAAGCAGCCGTTCGCCAACCTCGACATGGAGCTGGAGACGGGGCACGGCCAACGCTGGATCTCGATAGCGGGAGACCCGATCATCGACACCGCGGGCCGTTTCGAGGGCTTTCGCGGAGTGGGATCGGACGTCACCGAAATCCGCCAGACGCAAGAGCGGCTGACCAACCTCGCCAACATGGACGTCCTCTCGGGGCTTCCGAACCGCGGACGGGTCCGCCAGCTGCTCGGCGAGGCGTTGCGCGAGGCAACCGTCAGCAATTCGTCCTGCGCAATCCTGTTCCTCGACCTCGACGGGTTCAAGCCAGTCAACGACACCTTCGGCCACCCGAAGGGCGATGCGGTGCTCCGGGCAGTGGCCAAGCGACTGGTCGACGAGGTGTCCTCGGCGGGCCATGTCGGACGGATGGGCGGCGACGAATTCGCGGTCGTCATCCCCGATGCCCAAAGCCGGACCAAGGTCGAACAGATGGCGCAGCGGATCATCGATTCGATCAAGCAGCCATATGACGTCGACGGCACCAGTATCTGTATCGGAGTCTCGATCGGCTGCGCGTTCGGGCCGATCGACGGCGCGACCGTCGACGACCTGATCCTGAAGGCCGATCTCGCCCTTTACGAGGCGAAGGGTGCCGGCCGCGGAATCGCGCGCTATTTCTCCTCGGAACTGCAGTCGGAAAAGGACGATCGCGCCCGTCTCGAGCAGGACCTTCGCGCCGCGCTCCCGGCGAAGCAGTTCCATCTCGTCTTCCAGCCGCTGATTGCCGCAAAGACGCAGAAGCTGATCGGGTTCGAGGCGCTGATCCGCTGGAATCATCCGAATCGCGGCCTGATTCCGCCCAACATGTTCATTTCGGTCGCCGAGGAAATCGGGATCATGCCCGCAATCGGCGAATGGGTCATCGACGAAGCCTGCCGGGCCGCCGCGAGCTGGCCGGAGACGGTCAGCGTCGCGCTCAACGTCAGCCCCAAGCAAATCGTCCTGCCGAACCTTCCCAACGTGGTCAGCGAAGCGCTCGCGCGCCATCGGGTCCAGGGCAACCGAATGGAGCTGGAAGTGACGGAAGGCGTGTTCCTCGGCGACAACGGCCCGACGCTCGACGTCCTCAAGCGCCTTCGCCAGCTCGGCGTGGGAATCGCGCTCGACGATTTCGGGACCGGCTATTCGTCGATCGGCTATCTGAACAAGGCGATCTTCCACAAGCTGAAGATCGACGGCAGCTTCGTCCGCGAA
>Ga0207657_10001317_pt1 | contig 26376 bp, 20 predicted proteins | sample KBSC33metaG_FD_184316 | JGI IMG/M metagenome (GOLD analysis project Ga0207657, IMG submission 184316) | Corn rhizosphere microbial communities from Kellogg Biological Station, Michigan, USA - KBS C3-3 metaG (SPAdes) (version 2) | ecosystem: Host-associated > Plants > Roots > Rhizosphere > Soil ... | reverse complement strand
GCGCGCGTTCTCGCAGCTCGAGGCGATCGAGATCATGCGGCGCGAGATCGGCAAGCAGTTCGATCCGCAGCTGTTCGCCCGGTTCGAGGAGATGGTGCGCCGCGGCCGCGTGAATGCGCCCGCCGCGGCGCAGCGTGCCATGCCGGCGCGGCGCACGGGGAAGAATGGCGCGGTGATGGTATCCGAGGAGGATGACCTCACCGGCGCGCTGGTGCGGCGCGCATTCACCAACGTCATCACGGCCGTGCTGGCGGAACGGCGCCGCACGGGCGCCCCGGTCACGCTGCTGGTGGTTGATGTGGACCAGTTCAAGTCCGTCAACGACACCTACGGCCACCTCGCCGGTGACGACGCGCTGCGCCTCGTGGTCGGCGTGATCCGCGAGCAGCTGCGTCCGGGCCAGTACGTGGGCCGCTACGCCGGTGACGAGTTCGTCGTGCTGCTGCCGGGCCTCGACGCGGACGGCGGTCGCGCGATCGCCGAGGACATCCGCCGCAAGACGGCGGAAATGGCGATCCCGCTGCGCGACCAGCCGGACCGCACGATGAGCGTGACGCTCTCGCTCGGTGTGGCGACGGCGCCCGAGCATGGCGAGACGTTCGAGACCATGTTCACCGCCGCCGACCGCGCGCTGTTCGAGGCGAAGCGCGAGGGGCGCGACAAGGTGGTGCTCGCCGGCACGGAGAGCGAGTCGGCGCCGCAGCTGGTACTCAACCGGTTCGTCGGCCGTGCCACCGAGCTGCGCTCGCTGGTCACGGCGCTCGACCTCAGCGTGCACGGCACTCCGCAGGCACGTCTGGTGATCGGCGAAGCCGGAGTGGGCAAGTCCACGCTCGTGCGGCAGCTGCTCCCGGAGGTGCGCCTGCGCGGCGCGGCCATGGTGACGGGACGCGCGATGGAGAGCGAGAGCCGTCCGCCGTTCGGGGCGTGGGCGGAGGCGCTGGCCGGCATCTACGACCTCGGAATCGCGCCCGCGCGCACCTGGCCGATGCTCAGCCGGCTCGTGGCGCCGCTGCGCGCGACGACACCGACGGCCACGCTGCCAACGGCGCTCGATCCGCTCCAGGGTCATCACCTGCTGGAAGAGCTGGTCGCGTACCTGCGTGGCGCGAGCGAGGCGCGGCCCCTGACGATCGTGCTGGAAGACATGCACTGGGCGGATACGGCGAGCTGGGATGCGCTGGAGTACGTCATGGCGCAGTGCACCGCGGAGCGCATCTGCTTCGCCCTGACGATCCGCAGCGAGGAAGCGGCGTACGGTCCGGTGCGCGAGCGGCGGCAGCGTATCTCGCGCGACGAGCGCTCACGCGAGCTGCACGTGGAGCGGCTCACGGCGAACGAGGTTCGCGAATGGCTTCAGGGTGCGCTGCACCGCTCGGATCTCGGCGACGACCTGCTGGACTTCGTGCTGCGCCACACCGAAGGCAATCCGTTCCTCGTCATGCAGCTGTTGCGCACGATGCACGAGGAAGGCGCGTTCACCTACAACGGCTCGGCGTGGACGTGGACGCCGCCCAGCAAGACGAACCTGCCGGAAGGGATGACCGACCTCGTGGGGCGCCGGTTGTCGCGCCTTCCGGCCGACGCGTCGAAGATCCTCGTCACCGCGGCGGCGATCGGCCGCACCTTCTCGCTCTCCCTGCTGAAGGATGCGACGGGAGAGAGCATGGATGTCGTCCTCGACGCGATCGACGAGGGGCTCAAGACGTCGGTGCTCGAGCCGGCGCGCGACCACGACGACGACACCTATCAGTTCGCGCACGCGCTGCTGATCGACGCCGTGCTGAAGTCGGTGAGCCCGGCGCGCCGCCGGCTCAAGCACGAGCAGGTGGCCGACGTGCTGGCGAAGCGGGCGCCCGACGCGGTGGACGAGATCGCGATGCACTACGCCCGGAGCGGCAACAGCGCCAAGGCGTACGCCTGGTGCTCCCGGGCGGCGGAGCGGGCGATGACCCTCTACGCGCTCGACGAGGCGGCGGACTTCCTGCGCCACGCGCTGAGCCACGCCTCCACCGACGACGAGCGGGTCGCGGTGCGCGAGGAGCTGGCGCGTGCCGCCGAGCAGTCGGGCCGCTGGGCCGACGTGCAGTCGGCATGTGATGCGATCCTCGAGTCGCCGAGCCTGCGCAACAAGCCGGCGCAGCAGCTGCCGGTGCAGCTTCGCCGCCTGCAGGCGCGCGTGCGACTCGGCCAGGGGGCACGGGAGACGGAGCAGGAGTGTCGCGAGCTGCTCGCGACGGCGGAACGCGTCGGCAGCCTCGCCGACGTGGTACAGACGCGCTCGCTCCTCGTGCAGACGCTCGGCCGCACCGGTGAGGTGGAGGAAGCCATCCGCATCGCCGAGGAGTCGCTGCGCATCGCTGACGAGAGCGGCGACATGGCGCTGGCGGGTGAAGCGATGCATCGCCTGGCCATCACGCTGCTGGCTTCGCGGCCGGCGGACGCGATGGAACTGCTCCTGCGGCTGGTGGAGCGGGCGCAGTCGCGCGGCGACCGCGTGATGGAAGCGCGCGCCTACCTCACGCTGGGCGTGGCAAAGATGCGCACGCGCGACGACGACGGGGGTGCAGTGGCCTTCCGCGCCGCGCAGACGATCGCCAACGAGTCGCAGTCGCTCGACGTGAAGGCCAACGCGTCGATGAACCTCGGCGTGATCGAGATGCGCAGCGGCGACTTCGACGCGGCCCGCGGCAACCTCGATACGGCGCTGCGGCTGTACACGACGCTGCGCAACAACGCCAACCGCCTGGCGGCGTTGTACAACCTGGCCAACCTGGAGCGCGAGCGTGGCGACGCGGACGAAGCGTCGCGCCTCTACCGCGAGACATCGGTGCTGGCCGAACAGCTCGGCACGGAGGACATCGCCGTGGGTGCGCAGGCGGGCACCGGACTGGCCGCGCTGCGGCTCGATGCGATGCCGATCGCCAACGCGGCGCTCGAAGCGGCGCAGCGCCTCCTCGGGGCGCGTCCCGACTGGTGGTTCCAGGGACGCGAGCTGCTGGAGTCGCTGTACATCCGCCTCGAGGCGAGCGCCGGCCGATTCGAGGCAGCGGCCGAGCGATTCCACTTTGCGCTGGAGAAGCTCGAGCCGATGGACGTCTACGCCGCGGCATGGCTGGTGGCCGACTGCGCGGCGACGCTGGCGGAACGGGATCCCACGGTGTGGGACGACGTGGATCGCTTCAGCCAGCACGCGGACGTGCAGCAGTTCGTGCCCCTGTCGGCGCGGTTCACGGCGCTGAAGGACATGATGGAGCGGCTGCCGGGGCGCAGGTTCGAGCGGTAAGGAGAGAGCTCGAGAGAGCCAACGGCCACTACGGTAAATGGTACATGGTATTTGGTACCAGGTACTGGGTACCGTACCCGGTACCCGGTTCCAGATACCGCATACCGTTTACCGTTCTTGCCGTTCCAAGCTCTATTTGAGACTCTCCCAGTCGATCAACGGCGCGTCCAGCACCGCCCGCTCCACCGCGTCGGCCACGTCCCGCCGCAGCTGCACGTGCCGCGTGGCTTCGCCACGGAGGGTGACGCGGTTCATCAATAGTACGACGAACACCCCTTTCTCCGGATCGATCCAAAGCGACGTGCCGGTGTAGCCGGTGTGGCCGAAGCTGCGTGGCGAGAAGTACCTGCCGGCGCTCGAGCCTGGCGCGGGGGTGTCCCAGCCCAGGGCGCGGCTGCCGGCGACGTTCTGGCGCGACGTCCACCGCGCGATGGTCTGCGGGGCGAGAATGCGCACCTGGTCGAAGGTGCCACCGTCGAGGAGGAACTGCGCGAAGATCGCGAGGTCGCGCGCCGTACTGAACAGGCCCGCGTGGCCCGACACGCCGCCCAGCGCCCACGCGTTGGCGTCGTGCACGGTGCCGCGCAGCCGGCCGCCGCGCAGGCTGTCCTGCGTAGTGGGAGCGATGCGCTCGCGCACCGCACGGTCGTTGGTGTCGGGGCGGAAGCGCGTGTCGAGCATGCCGAGCTGGCGGAAGATGTGTCCGTCGGCGTACTGGTCGAGCGACGCGCCGGAGATACGCTCGATCACCGCCTGCATCAACACCATGTCCCAGTCGCTGTAGATCGTCTGGGTGCCGGGCGGATATTGCAGCGGCCGCTGGTTGATGGCGGCGAGATAGGCCGCGCGGCCACGCAGCGAGCCGTTGGCGGCGCTGTAGAGCGGTGCGTACGCCTCGAAGCCGCCGCTGTGCGTGAGCAGCATGCGCACCGTGATGCCCGCCTTGTCCGGCGCGTTGAGCTCGGGAACATAGAACGCCACCGGTTTGTCGAGGTCGAGCTTTCCCGTCTCCTCGAGGATCATCGCTGACGTCGTGGTCGCCACCACCTTGGTGAGTGACGCGAGGTCGTAGATCGTGCGCGGCGATACGGCGGGCGCATCGGGCGCGTAGTCGAGCGTGCCGTAGCCCTTGATGAAAACCAGCCGGCCATATCGGCCAACGGCCACGGAGGCGCCGGGTGCCGCGCCTTCAGCGAGACCGACCTGAATGATGCTGTCGAGCCGGGATGGGAGCGTGGAGTCCATTCCCACCGACGCGGGCGGTGCGGAGATGAGCGCACCAACGGTGGGGAGACGCGGCGGTGGTGGCAGCGGCGCCGGAATGGCGGGTGCGGGCTCGGGTTCCATGAGGATCGGTTGCCTGGCGCAGCCGGCGGCGGCAGCCGTCACGAGCAGCGAGGCCGTGGCGCGAAGGAGCGGCCCGCGCGTGAAGAGAGGGAGACAGAAGGCCATGTCCAATCATACCCCGCCGCACATCGCACGTGGGGTAGCTGGCAGAATGCGAGACGCGTGGCGCGCATCGTGCGGGATTGAGCCACGCGCCACCGTCCGGAGCGAAGCAACGCGAGAGTGGACACAGGCGTAGAGCCCGTCGATGAACGTTGTCGGCGGGCTTGCTTGTTTCCGTGGCATTCCGTTCGATGCGCACGCGCGTTCTCTTTCACCCCGAGCGCGTCGGCGGCTGCGCGCCTGCCGTGTCATCGTCGTGACAGCTTTCCGCGCTAACCTGCCCAAGGTGATTCGAACGGTCCTCATCCGCGCCAGTCGCGCGGCGGTTCTCGGCGTGCTGCTCAGCACCACCGCGCACCGAGCTGGTGCGCAGATTCCCGTGACGCGCGGCACGGCCGAACGCGCGGCACTCGCCGCGGGCCCGCGCGTGGCGCTGGCGCGGGCCGACAGCGCGGCGGCGCGGGCAGCACTGCTCACGGCGCGCGCGCTGCCCAATCCGTCGCTCGCCGCATCGTACACGGCGGACAAGCCGTCGAAGCACCTGTCACTCGACGTCCCGTTCGATGCGCCGTGGACGCGTGGGCCGCGCATCGGCGCGGCGCGCGCGGCAGGCCGCGCGGCGGGGCTCCGGCTGCTCTCCGAGCGCATCGCGGCACAGCTCGAGGTGGACACCACGTACTCCATGGCCCTCGCCGCTCGCGCGCGGTTCGAGCTGTCGCGGCAGACCGCGCGCGACGCCGACAGCCTGCGCGTGATGGCCACCAGGCGGCGCGATGCGGGCGACGCGAGTGATCTCGACGTGGATCTGGCCACCGTGCTCGCCGGGCAGCAGGCCAACGTGGCGAGCACCGATTCGCTCAACTCCATGCATCTGCTGATCACCGTGCAGGCCCTGATGGGGCTGCCGGCAGACAGCGTGGAGATCGTCCTCGTGGATTCGCTCGCGTATCCGGCAACGGGAGGCGTGTTCGCCGCTGCGCCGACGGACTCGCTGGGGAGAACATTCGACGTCGCCCTCGGGGCGCTGCCGGAATCCACGCTTGCCGCCGTGCTGGGTGCAGCGCCATTCGTCGCCGCGGCGGAGGCGTCAGTGCGTGCAGCCGAGCTCGCGGTGGCGCGAGAGCATCGGCTGGTGTGGGGCGTGCCGTCGCTGCAGGTGGGCGTGGACTGGGGTGACCCGGCGAACGACCCGCCCAACAAGCTGCTGCCGATGGTGGGCGTGGCGATTCCGCTTCCGCTGCTCGACCGCAATCGCGGGCCGATCGCGCAAGCGGAGGCGGAGCGTGACCGCGCGCGGGCCGAACTGACGATCGCGCGGCTCGAAGCCCGGCAACGACTGATTGAAGGCGCCCGCGAGCGCGAGGCGCTGCTGCGACAGGTGGCGCGCGACCGGGACCTCGTGGTGCGTGCCGACCGCGTGGCTTCGAAGTCGCTCGAGGCATACCGCGAGGGCGCGATGGCCCTCCCCGCGGTGCTCGAGGCGCGGCGCGCCGCGCGCGACGTGCTCGGCCAGTACATCGATGACCTGGCGGCGCTGCTCACGGTGGAAGCCGAGCTGCGCGCGCTCACCCGGACCACGGCGCCAACTCCATGATGACACCGCACCCGCGGCGACTGCACTCACGTCACTCCCGGTCGCTGCTCCTCGCGGTTGGCGGCATCATCGTCGCGACGAGCGCCTGCAGGAAGGATGAGGGAGGCGACGAGGACACCACCCACGCCGTCGTGACGGCGCGCACTGCCATCGCGAAGGTGGGGCCGTTCACGCACAGCATCTCGGCGATCGGAACCGTGGTGGCGCGACCCGGTCACTTCGCGGCGCTGAGCGCTCCCGCACCAACGCGCGTGGCGCGGGTCTACGTGCAGCAGGGGCAGCGCGTCGCCCCGGGGCAGCCGCTGGTGGAGTTCGAGCAGGGCACCTTCGCTGCGGCAGCCGGTGGCGCCGAGGCGGCGCTGAGCGCGGCGCAGCGCAACTATGAGCGCGCCGAGCGACTGGCCAACGAAGGTATCCTTCCGCGGAAGGATGCCGAGGCGGCGGCAGCGGACCTGGCGCGCGCGCGGAGCGACGCCGTCGCGGCGCGGCGCTCGCAGCAGCTGTCGGTGCTGCGCTCTCCGCTCTCCGGCGTGGTGACACGGATGTCGGCCGTCCTCGGCGCGCCGGCCGACGCGGGACAGGTGCTGGTGGAAGTCGCCGACCCATCGGCGTTCGACGTGGTGCTCGCGCTTGGCGCCACCGAGGCGAGTGCAGTTCTGCCGGGTGCGCGGGTGAATCTCTCCGCTGGCCAGACGACTGGCGGAGAGCCGCTCGGCATGGGCGTGGTGGCGTCGGTGGGTGTGGCGGTGGACACCGGTTCGCGCGCCGTGCCGGTGCACGTGACGGTCACGTCGCCCCGGCGCGCGCTGCGGCTTGGCGAGAGCGTGTACGGCGTGATCGCCACGAGCACGCGCCCCGATGCGGTCGTCGTACCGGTGGAAGCGCTGGTGCCGGGCGATGCACCGGGCAGCTATCGGGTGTTCGTCGTGGACCGCAGCGGCATCGCGCACGCGCGCGACGTGCAGGTGGGTGGCCGCACGGAGAGCGCCGTGGAGATCACGAGCGGACTCGCCGGCGGTGAGACGGTGGTGACGCAGGGTGCGTTCGGCGTACAGGACAGCGCACGCGTTCAGTTGCCGGCGCCAGCGAAACCGTGAGCGAGCCGGCAGGCAGCGTCGAGCGCTCGCATCGCTGGTCGCTCGCCGGCGCGGTGGCGAGCCAGCGCCGATTCGTCTACCTGACGGTAGCGCTGCTCTGTGCGGCGGGCCTCTGGGCCGCGACGCGCCTGCCGAGCGCGATCTATCCCGAGCTGGAGTTCGCGCGCATCACGATCGTGGCGCAGGGCTCGTCGCTCGGCGCGCGCCAGGTGGTGTTCGCCATCACCCAGCCGATCGAGGAAGCGATCGCCGTCGTGCCCGGAGTGACGCGCGTACAGTCACGTTCCATTCGTGGCGCGAGCGAGACCTCGATCACCTTCGCGCCGAATACCGACATGGCGTACGCGCTCGAGCAGACGCGAGCGCGGGTGAACCAGATCCAGGGCGATCTTCCCGCCGGCCTGGACATCGAGGTGGAGCGGCTGTCTCCGTCGCTGTTCCCGATCCTGTCCTACAACCTCGAGGGGGGCGATCCGGCGACGCTGTACGACATCGCGCGCTACCAGATCCGGCCCGTGTTCTCGCGCGTGCCGGGCGTGGGGCGCGTCGAGGTGCAGGCGTCCGACATCCGCGAGATCGAGGTCGTTGCCGATCCGGTGCGACTGGCGGAGCAGGGACTCTCGTACGACGACGTCGCCGCGGCGATTCGCGCCTCCACGACGCCGGCCGCGGTAGGACGCGTGGCGCAGGACTACAAGCAGTACCTCATCGTGTCGGCGCAGGAGGCGACGACGCCCGAGGACATCGGCAACGTGATGCTTGGCCGCGGCCTGCGCGTGCGCGACGTGGCGAGTGTGGAGGTCGGCACCGAGGATCACGTGCGCATCGTTGCCGGCGACGGCCGGCCGGCGGCCCTGCTCAACATCACGCGCCAGGTGAACGGCAACACGGTGGCGATCGCCGACAGCGTGGCGCGGATCGCGGAGTCGCTGCGGCACACGCTGCCGCGCGGGATGATCCTCAAGCCGGTGTACGATCAGGCGTCGCTCGTGCGCGATGCGACGACGTCGGTGCGCGACGCGATGCTGGTCGGCGCGGTGCTGGCGGTGATCATCCTGTTCATCTTCCTGCGCCGCTGGCGAATCACGGCGATCAGCGCCGCGGCCATCCCGCTCACGCTCGCCATCACGGTGCTCGTGATGTCGCTCGTCGGGCAGACGTTCAACCTGATGACGCTCGGCGCGATGGCGATCGCGATCGGCCTCGTGATCGATGACGCCGTGGTGGTGAGCGAGAACATCGTCCGGCATCTCGGCTTCACGCCGGATCGCGCGCGCGCCATCCGTGAGGCGGTGCAGGAGCTCATTGTTCCCGTCACCACGTCGACGATCACGACCGTAGTGGTGTTCCTGCCGCTGCGGCTGCTGCAGGGCGTGGTGGGCCAGTTCTTCGCCGCGCTCTCCATCACGCTCACCATCGCGGTGCTGATGTCGCTCGTGCTGGCGGTGACGATCATCCCGCTGCTCGCCGAGTCGTTCCTGCACGCGGAGGATGCGGAGCCGGAGCTGCCGGAAGGTGACATCCCGCCGCCGGCGGCTGGTCGCGAGCGCGCACGGAGTTTCGGCGCGCGTATCGGTGTGGCGATCGACGCGCTGTCGCTGCGCTACCAGCGCTCGCTCAGCGGCGTGCTGCATCACACGCGGTTCATGATCGCCGGTGCGGTGGCGCTCGTCGTGCTCGGAGTGCTCGCGTACCGATTCGTGCCGACCGGATTCCTTCCGGAGATCGACGAAGGCGCATTCGTGCTCGACTACTACAGTCCGGGCGGCACCGCGCTCGCCGAGACCGACCGGCAGGTGCACATCATCGAGCGGATCCTGATGGACACGCCGGAGATTGCGGGCACATCGCGGCGCACCGGTGCCGAGCTCGGGCTGTTCGCCACGGAGCAGAACCGCGGCGACATCGTGGCGCGCCTCAAACCGGAAAGTCGACGCCGCCGGTCGAGCGCAGAGGTGATCGACGAAGTGCGCCAGAAGATCGCGGCCGCGGTCCCGCGCATGCGCGTGGAGTTCGTGCAGATCCTGAGCGACGTGATCAACGATCTCGCAGGCGCGGCGCGGCCCGTGGAGATCAAGCTGTTCGGCGCCGACCTGAACGAGCTGGAGGCGTACGCGCGCTCGCTCGATCCGGCGCTGTCGAAGGTGGACGGCATGGAGGACTTCTACAACGGCGTGGCGGAGCCGGCCCCCGAGCTGCTGATGCACGTGGATGCCGCGGAGGCGAACCGGGCGGGCCTCACTCCCGATCAGGTGGCGGCGAGCGTGAACGGCGCACTCCTCGGTGTGCCCGCGGGTCAGTTGCGACTGCAGGACCGCTCGATTGCCGTGCGCGTGCGCGCTCCGGATGCCGTGCGTGGCGACGCGCTGCGAATGGGCGCGCTGCCGGTGGTGGTGCCGTCGACCCGCGCCACCGCGCCGCTCTCCGCGCTGGCGACGTTCGAGCCGACGGAGACACGCTCAGCCTTCACGCGCGAGAACCAGCAGCAGATGATCACGATGACCGCGGACGTGAGCGGGTCGCTCGGCACCGTGACGCGCGGCGTGCGCGCCGTGCTGGCGAGCCATCCGGCGCCGAAGGGAGTGCGCGTGGAGATCGGCGGCCAGTCAGCAGGGCAGGCCGAGGCGTTCCGTTCGCTGCTCGTGGTGCTGGCGCTCGCGGTGGCGGCGGTGATCGGCGTGATGGTGCTGCAGTTCCGCTCGTTCGTCGAGCCGCTGGTGGTGCTGTGCGCGGCGCCGATCTCGTTCGTCGGCGCGATGGCGCTGCTGCTCGTCACCGGCACGCCGCTCAACGTGTCGTCGTTCATGGGATTGATCCTGCTCGTCGGACTGATCGTGAAGAACGGCATCATCCTGCTCGACTTCACGCATCACCGCATGGCGACGGCTGGCGAGACGCTGGAGCCCGCGCTGCTGGAAGCGGGTCGGGTCCGCCTGCGGCCGATCCTCATGACGACGCTGTGCACCCTGTTCGGCCTGCTGCCCCTCGCGCTCGGCATCGGCGCCGGCAGCGCCATGCAGCGTCCGCTCGCGCTGGCGGTGATCGGCGGGCTGGCGCTGTCCACGCCGATCACGCTCTATCTCGTGCCGACCTTTCTCGTCGCGGTGCGGGGGCGCGATTACATGCTGCCCGGTACGGAGCGCGACGTGGTGCGCAGCTAGTGGCTACTTCGACTCGAACAGCTTCGCGTACTGTCCGTAGCCCTCTTCCTCGAGCCGGCTCGCCGGGATGAAGCGCAGTGACGCGGAGTTCATGCAGTAGCGCATGCCGGTCGGCTGCGGACCGTCGTCGAACAGGTGACCGAGGTGCGAGTCGCCGTGCTTCGAGCGTACCTCGGTGCGCGTCATGAGGAACTGACGATCGGTCTTCGTCGTGATGTTCTCCGGCTCGAGGGGCCGCGTGAAGCTCGGCCACCCGGTGCCCGACTCGAACTTGTCGAATGAGCTGAAGAGCGGCTCACCGGAGACGACATCCACATAGATGCCGGGTTCGTGGTTGTCCCAGTACTCGTTCTGGAACGGCGCCTCGGTCCCCTCGTGCTGGGTGACCTTGTACTGGAGAGGGGTGAGCTTCTTCTGGAGCTCGGGGTCGGAGGGCTTGGTGAAGTCAGTCATGATGTCCTCTGGTAACTGCAACTGCCGTACGACGTATTTCGTACTTCGTGCGGCGATTGGCAGGCCGCTCCCAGGAATGCGCCGACGCATGGTCTCGGCACACTGGCCAATCGTACCGCGATTGCTATGGGACATTCCTGGGGCTGTCATGCCAATCGGAGTACGCGGTACGTGATACGTAGTACGGTAGCTGTCGTTGAATGTTCAATCCGTCACCCTCGACGGATCCGACGGCGACGTCCACGACGACACGTTGACGTCGATCGGGAGCCGGATATTGGCGACGGCGCGACCGACGTCGATCAGCCCCTGCCAGACACCGGCAAAGGCGAAGCCGACGTCCTGCGGCGCCTTGCCCTCCTCGAACCCGCGGCCGCTGGCCACCCAGATGCGCGGTTCCTCGCTCACCCCCGCGGCGACGAACTCGGCCTTGAAGTCATCGTGCACGAGCTGCGCGTTGAACTTGTGCACGTACACGCCCGGAAGGTAGCGCCCATCGCGCAGCAGGCGTCGCGCCCACGCGCGGTAGTAGTCGCGCATCGCCTGGGGCACCTTCTCCATCCGCTCGATGTCGAGGAACACTACCGAGCGGGCGGGGAATCCCTCCTTCTCTGTCGCGGCAATTGCGTCGAGCGCATCCGCATCCCCGCGCTCGGCGGTGAGGAAATCGGCGTTGCAGCTCGTGCCCTGCCGTCGCAGTGCAGCAGTGCGCTTCGCCGAAGGCCGCGGTGTGCGGCCCCACGTCTGCTGGCCCACGTAGACCACGGCGAGGCCCCAGCCCATGTCCACCAGCGTCTGACGCTTGCCGACCCAGGAAGGATCCTTGTGGCAGGGTGCGGGCAGGTAGTAGCCGACCCAGCGGTACGGCGAGCCCGGCGCGCTCTTCCACGCGCGCATCGTCCGGTCGCCTGGATAGGTGTGCGTGTCGAAACCGATGTGCTTGCCGTTCAGCTGCTCATCGGCGATCGGCGATGGCTGGCCGGTGACGGCGGAAGCGACCTGCGCCACCGCCGCGGCCGCGTCCGCTATGGGCGTGGCGCCCGGTTCCGTCGTATCGCGCCCGCAGGCGATGGCGATCCCCGTGAAGGCGACGGCGAAAGCGGTAAGCTGGCGAAAGGTGGAGCGGCTGCGGCGCGGCATGCCGTCCCGTTATGCAAGGACGGTACGCGTTTGTTCAATCGCCGCCCTTTCGGTCGCTGAACAGGATGGTGAGCACCATGTAGACGCCGATCACGGCGGCAATGATGAAGCCGATCAGGCCGAGCGTGCGCCAGTAGGGCATCAGCTGCGAGCTGGCGACGAGCAGGCCGGCGAGCACGAGCCCGGAGAAGACGCGGTTCGCCACCTTCTGCAGCGCGATGATCAGCGACGGCAGCTGCGGCACGTCCACGTGCGTCGAGAGATCGTTGTTCGCCAGCCGGCTGGTGATCTGGTCGAGCCGATGCGGTAGCGCGGCGATGAAGTCGCCGCTCTCGAGCGCGATCTGGTACAGCCGCCGCGGCGACAGGTCGCGCTGCGCACGCTGCACCGCGATCTCGTTGCTGAACTCGCGAATCGTCTCGAGCGGAGTGTAGCTCGGGTCGAGCGAGCGCGTCACGCCGTCGAGGTTGAACAGCGCCTTGGCCAGCAGCGTCATCTCGGCGGGGAGCCGCAGTCCGTGCTGGAAGGAGAGATCGATCACCTCGAACAGCACCTTGCCCGCCTGCACTTCGGCAGCGGTGAGATCCACGTTGCGCGCGATCAGCTCGGCGATGGCGCGCGTGTAGCCGGCGCGGTCGAAGTCGCTCGTCGGCACGCCCTGCTCGATGAGCGTCGCGGCCACGTCGTCGCCGCGATGGTCGCCGAGCGCCATGAGGAGGCGCGTCGCTGCTTCGCGCATCGTGTTCGAGAGACGCGCCGTCATGCCGAAGTCGATGATGGCGAGACGCGCGTCCACGTCGGCGGGAGTCGGCGTGGCCCGCGACTGAGCATCGGCCTCGATCTTGGCCAATGGCGTGGTGGCGTTGCGCGCATCGGCGCGGCGGTCGTCCGCCGCCACGTCGGAGGGCGTGGGCGGACTCTTCATCCCGCGCAGCACGACGAACACGTTTCCCGGATGCGGATCGGCGTGGAAGAAGCCGTCGATCGTGATCCCCTTCAGGTACGCGCGGGTCAGCTCCTCGGCGAGCGGCGTGAAATCGTGCTCGAGACGCGTGAGCGGGGAGACATCGTCCACCTTGAGGCCGTGCACGCGCTCGGTGGTGAGCACCCTCTCGCGCGAGTACGCCTCGACCACCTTCGGCACGATGATGCGCGGGAATTCGGCGAGCGAGCGACGGAAGACGGCCGCGTTGCGCGCCTCGATGCGGTAGTCGAGCTCCTCGGTGAGCGCGCGCTCGAGCTGCTGGATCACGCCGAGCACGTCGATGCGGGTGCCGACGCTCGTGTGGTCGGAAAGGAATTCGGCCACGTCATGGAAGAACGCGAGGTCGTCGGCGAGGGAGGCGCGGATGTGCGGCCGTTGCACCTTGACCACCACCTCGCGACCGCCGCGCATCGTGGCCGCGTGCGCCTGGCCAAGGCTCGCCGTGGCGAGTGGCTCGCGCTCGAAGCTGTCGAACAGCTTGCCGATGCGCGCGCCCAGCTCCGTCTCGATGGTGTGCTCCACCTCCTCGAACGGAATGGGCCCGACGTCGTCCTGCAGCTTCTCCAGCTCGCGGATGTAGGGCTCCGGAAGCAGGTCGGGTCGGGTGGAGAGTACCTGACCGAGCTTCACATAGGCGGGACCCAGCTCGACGAGCCGCTTCCGGAATCCGACGGCGTGCGACTCCCGCTCGGCAACTTCTTCGGGAGGAAGGTCTTCCTCGTCGGCCTCGACGAGGGCAAGAAGTCCCTGCTGTTTCGCGACGTCGCGCAGTCCGTAGCGAGTGAACAGGCCGACGATGGCGGCGAGGCGGGGAATGTGCTTGGGCGAGAGGAGCATGCGGCGGCCTGAGGCATGGAGCGTGCCCTTGCTCGATGCGCGCCAGCGCAGCTCGGGTGCGTCGTGCTGCGTGGACGGGCAGGACTTGCCGCTCCCGACTAGCGTTCACCGCGCAACAGCCGGTAACTTGCCGCGAACCCTCTCCCGTTGCACATGCCGGATACGGCTCCCCCCGGGCCGACCATTCTCGTCGCCGAAGACAACGCCGATCAGCGGTCGCTCTACGTGGCCCTGCTGACCGGTGTCGGATACCGCGTCCTCGAAGCGTCCGACGGCGCCGAGGCGGTGGAGATCGCGCGACAGTCGCAGCCCGGGCTCGTGCTGATGGACGTCACCATGCCGGGCACGAGCGGCTGGAACGCGGTGCGGACGCTGAAGCAGGATCCGCAGACGCACATGATCCCGATCATCGTCGTCACCGGACTCGCGAGCACCTGGGATCGCGATGCGTCCATTGCGTCGGGTTGCGACGAGTACCTCGCCAAGCCGGTGCAGCCAGTGCGCCTGCTCGAGGAAGTGCGGAAGTTCCTGCCGCTGTGATCGCTCGGTCGTGAACGTCGCGCCGTGATCGTCGGGCACGTTGGTGTCGCGGCGGCCACGCGAAGCGCCTGGCGCCGCGCATCGCTCCCGTGGATGCTGGTCGCGTGCGTGGCGCCCGACCTCGTGGACATCACGCTCGCTCTTGCCGGCGTGTGCAATCCGTACGGCCTCTACTCGCATACCGTGCCGTCCGTCGCGCTGCAGGCCGCAGTGCTCGGTGGTGGAGCACTGCTCGTGACCGGTTCGCGCGCCACGGCCGCTGCCAGCGCGCTGATGGTGTTCCTGCACGTGCCGCCCGACCTCATCACCGGCCACAAGATCTTCTGGCCCGGTGGTCCGATGATGGGGCTCTATCTCTACAAGCATCCACTGCTCGATTTTCTCGTCGAGGCGCCGATACTGATCATCGGCTGGTGGCTGCTGCGACGTTCCCGTAGCGCACCCCGATGGGCGACGTCGGCGCTGGCGCTGGGCGTGCTCCTCGCCGGCCAGGGAGCGCTCGACCTCCTGGCTCGCGACGGAGCCAAGCCCTCCGCCTGCTCGTCGCCGAGGCGCCTGCCCTAGTCCGCCGCTGTTGGCGGTGCCATCTTCGGTGCCACCTCCGGCGCCGTGTCCTTCCCCCTCCGGCGCCGCCACCGTCACGCCTCGATGCTTCTCAGCCTGCTCGCCAGTCGTCGCGGCGCCAGCACCGGTGAGGGCCAGTCCTTCCGCTGGCGCGGCGAAGGCGTGTCGCGTATCGAGGGGTTGAGCGACACCGTCTTCGGCTTCGCCATCACGCTGCTCGTCGTCTCGCTCGAGGTGCCGAAGACGTCGACGGACCTGCTGGAGACGATGCTCGGCACGATCCCGTTCATCGGCGCCTTCACCCTGCTGTTCGCGCTGTGGCGAGCGCAGTTCGAGTTCTTTCGCCGCTACGGCCTGGAGGACACGCGGACCGTGCGCCTCACCGGCATGCTCCTCATGGGCGTGCTGTTCGCCGTCTATCCGGTGAAGTTCCTCGCCACCTTCATCCTGCTCACGATGCCGCGCGCGCTGCTGTTCGGCAACGGGGATTCGCTGAAGCAGATCATGCCCATCGAACGCCTGCCGCTGGTATTCGGACTCTACGGGCTGGGGGCGACGTGGATCAGCATGGTGTTCAATCGCCTCTACGCGCACGCGGCGAGCTGTGGTGACAGGCTCGGGTTCACCGAGCTCGAGACGTTCGACACCGACGAGATGCAACGACGCTGGGGGATCTTCGCCCAGGTCGGCATGTTCATCGTCGCATGGTGTGTCGCCGTGCTGGCCACCGGCGCACACCTGCACGCCCGGGACAATGTGTTCATGGTGGTGTATTACGGTGGACTGATTGGGCTGATCGTCCTCGCCCTGCGCAATGTGCGCTACCGGCGCCGACGCGCTGCCGAGCGACGAGCACTCGCCGAGCGTCTTCCGACGTCGTAGCGACGGGCGCGCTCACCCTTTCACCAGCAGGCCCGCATGATGTCCCGCACGCCACCATCCGACGACGACGACGACCCGCTGGCCGACTTCGAGCTTCCGCCGGAGATCATGAGCCAGACGTTCGAGCACGCCATCAGCGACGACGCGAGCGCGGCCCACGAGCGGGGTCACGCCGTGGCCGCGGCGCTCCAGAAGCTGCTGCCCGGCAGCACGGTGGAGTACGGCTTTCCCGGCATCGTCACGGCGCACCTGAAGTCCGGTGCTGTCGCCCGATGCGGCGGGCCGACCCTCGGCTGGATGATCGACGTGCAGCGCAAGCCCGGGGCGGACACGGAAGTGATCGATGTAGCCGTGGACGATGACGAGACCGACGTGCAGGTCATCGCCGGCGCGCTGGCGAAGAAGCTGAAGCGCCGCTAGCGTCGCTTCGCCGTCAGAGCGCGCGCGCCGTGGCGCGACGCTCTTCCTCGTCGCGCTGGCTCAGGAACTCACCGATGGCCGCCAGCGACGCGATGTTGTCGCACAGGATCTTCAGCGTAGCCAGGATGGGCACGGCGAGGAAGGCGCCCGGTACTCCCCAGATCCAGAAGAAGAAGGCGAGCCCGATGAAGATCGCCACCGGATTCAGCGTGAGCCGATGGCCGAGCATCATCGGCGTCACGAGGTTCGACTGCAGCAGGTTGATCGCGAGATAGGCGCCGGGAATCATCAGCGCGTGGCCGATCTGGTCGTACTGCGCGAGGCCCGCGACGCCGAGCACCACCGTCGCCGCCGCCGCGCCGAGGTAGGGAACGAACTCCAGGCACGCCACCATCACGCCCCACAGCACCACGTTGGGCATGCCGAGCAGCCACAGCGCGAACGCCACCACGATGCCCTCGGCGATGTTGAGCAGCAGCGTCGTGCCGAGGAACGCCGATACCGTGGATTCGGTGGCGCGCGCGATCTCCACCGCCTTCACCTTGTCGCCGAAGTGGGGTAGCACCTTGATCAGCTTCTGGAGAAAGAGGTCGCCGCCAGCGAGCAGGAAGTACAGCAGGATGAAGATCTCGACGAGGCCGGCGACGATGCGCTGGGTGGTGCCGAACAGCCGCGATGAGAGACTCGGCCCCGCCTGCACGACGACCTCCGGCTTCCGTTCGGATGACGGCGCGCCGACCGCGTTCGCTGCCTGCTCCACGTTGCGCGACACCTGCTGCATCGGCTGGATGATGGAACGCAGCTCCCGCTGTGCCTTGGCAAAGCTCTGTGGAGCACTCGCCGCCCAGCGCTGCGCCGGCCCCGCGAGCTGGTACACACCGAATCCCATGCCGCCCACGAGCAGCACGACGACGAGTCCCGCCCCGAGCGGCGGCTTGATGTGCCACCGCGCGAGCCGCCGGATCGCCGGGCTGAGGAGGAAGTTGAGCAGCAGCGCGAAGACGATCGGGATGAGGAACTCGCGCGCGACGTACATCGTGTAGAGCACCGCGAGCACGGTGAGCACGGTCGTCTCGAGCGACCGGCTGCGCGGCCGCGCGAGCGCGTCGGCCGTGCGCTCGAGATCGGGGGGAGGCGCATCGGGTGTCGCCGGGGTCGCCGTGGCCGTGGGGTCGACGTGCGGCGCGAGCACGCTGTCGCCCTCGCGCGCCGCGCGCTCTGCCGCCGCCGGAATGCCCCCCTGCTCGTGGTCCATGCGCGCGCGGAATGCAGGATGTGAGCCGGGTGGGTGAGCAGGTGAGTGGGTGGGGAGGTGAGGACGAACAACGACGAAAGGGCCCAATCAGCGACGCTGATCGGGCCCTTTCCGATTCCTGATGCACATTCCCACCTACTCGCCTACCCGCCTACCACCCCCTCACCTGCCCATCATGCCTCGGATCCGCCACGCCAACCCAGGTGTCGCCACGCCGCGCCACGAGGTAGATGCGTGCGTATTCAAAGCCGGGCGGCTCGGGACGATAGCCCATCGCCCGCACCGCGGCGAGCACCGACGGGTCGAAGCCGCTCTCGACCTCCACGTCGGCATTGCCGGCACTGGGCGTGAGGCGCGGCATGCGCACCGCCTCCAGTGGATCGAGCCCGTAGCCCACCATGTACCAGATGGTCTGTGCCATGGCGAGCGGAATCCGCCCGCTTCCCGGCGAGCCGATCACCAGTTCCACCTTGCCGTCACGCAGCATCAGCGTCGGGGCGATGGTGGTGATTCGGGTGAGCCACGCCGGCGCGTCGGCACGATCGAGTTCGGCGCGGGTGATGGCCGCGCCGGAGTTGTTGAGGAAGAAGCCATCCACCGCCGCGCCGCTCCCGAACACGCTGCTGTTGGTGACGGTCACCGCCACCGCGTTGCCGTCGCCATCCGTCACGGAGATGTGCGTCGTCTCGCCGCCGGAGGGGCCGTCGTCACCCGCCGCCGTGGCGCCCGACACCGGTGCGGCACCATATGGAGCGAGCACCGAACACGCCTGAGGTGACGGCGCCGCGTCGTACGTCAGCGCGTCCAGCGACTTCACGCTCGCCGCGGCGGTCCCCGAGCCCACCTCGCTGGCGCGCGCGGCGATGAACGCATCGGAGATGAGGCCGCGCGCCGGCACGGTGCGCCACCGGGGATCGTAGTTCGCCCGATTCGCCGTCTGTCCGACGCGCATCGCCGACACGAACAGGTCGAATGCGCGCGCATCCTTCGTCGGCAGGCCGAGCGACGTGAGTCGCGCCGGCTCGAGCAGCTTCACCGTTTCCACGAGCTGCAGTCCACCTTCCGGCGGCGGCGCCGAGAGCAGCACGCGATCACCGTACGTGGCGCAGAGCGGCCGGCGCCACACCGGTTCGTAGCGCGCGAAATCGGCCGCGGTCACCGGATGGCCGCCGCGGTTCATGCGCGCGATGACGTCGGCGGCGATCGCCCCCTCGTAGAATCCGCGCCGGCCCTCGGCGGCGATCACACGCAGCACGCGTGCGAGTGCGGGGTTGGCGACGTGCTCACCGAGCGCGGGGAGGCGTCCGTCCTTCAGGTAGATGGAGCGCGCCACCGAATCCCGCGCCAGACCCGCGCTGTCGCGCGCGATCATGGATGCGAGCACCTCGTACATCGGAAAGCCTTCTTCGGCGAGCCGGATGGCGGGCGCCAGCACCTGGGCACGCGTCAGCTTGCCGAAGCGCTCCTGCGCCAGCAGCAGGCCGGCAACGTTGCCCGGCACGCCGACCACCCGCATCGGCGTGGTGGAATCACGTCCGACGGCGTTCGCGGCGCGGAACGACGCAATCGGTTGCGCCGCGTAGAAGTCGAGGAACTCGGCACGCTGATCCTTCGCGATCCAGGCGAGCATGGCGCCGCTGCCGCCGACGCCCGACATCTCCGGTTCCACCACCCCGATGGCGAATGCCGTCGCGACTGCGGCGTCCACGGCGTTGCCGCCTTCGCGCAGTACGGTGAGCCCTGCTTCACTCGCGAGCGGATGTGCCGACGACACCATCCCGTTCGCACCGACCGCACGCTTGCCGAGGTCCGGGGCGAGAGTGGGCGCTGGCGTCGCGACCGAGCGCGCGCAGGCGGACGCTGAGGCGAGTGTGGCAGCCAGCGCGATGGCAGCGAGCCGGCGATACGGTCGAACGGACATGCGGATTCCTCGGGGAGAAGCTCGAGAGGGCACTGGTGGGAGCATCGTGAAGATGCTCCGCAACAATGCCCTCGTGAACGCCCCGCTGTCGAGCCCTGGGAATCACCATGGGCTCGAGGTGCTACATCCTACTCCTCGGCGTCGATGTTCACCGTGGATTCGGCGAGCATGGTGAGGTCGAGGTCCGTCTGCTTCTCCTCGTCGAGCGTGGTCTGGAGGATCTCAGCCTGGTTCTGGTAGCCGAGGAGCTGCGCCCACGTGCGACAGGTGCCATAACCCGCCATCTCGTAATGCTCCACGTGCTGCGCGGCGCTGATCAGTCCCGCATCGAGCACGTCGGGCTCCGGCTTCTCCTTCATGAGATCCTTGCCTTCCTGGATCAGCCCTTCCATGCCGACGCACTTCTTGCCCGTCGGCTTCTCACCGAGCTCCTTGCAGATGCGCTCGATCCGCTTCGCGTGCTGGCGCGTCTGCTTCTCGTGCTTGGCGAATGCCTTCTTGAGCTTCGGGTGCGTCGCCGCCTTCGTCATGCGCGGGAGCGCCTTGAGGATCTGATTCTCGGCGCTGTACAGATCCTTCAGCTCCTCGACGTACAGGTCGCGCAGGGTTTCCATTTCCATGTGATGTTGCTCCGCATAGGTGTGGGCCGGTGGAGCGGCGATGCCGCCGGCCCCCTCAAGGCAAGGGCGGTGCCGCCGACACGTCCGGCGCGTTCCACTCGACACCGTGGCGCGATCGTCGCCAGTGCGGACTGCCACCGCGCCAACCCGCTGCGCTCTTTCCATATTGCAGGTCGATGACACTCAAACTCTACCTGCTCCGACACGGGCAGACGGAACTCAGCCGCGCCAACATGTTCTGCGGTCGCCGGCTCGATCCGCCGCTCACTCCCGACGGCGCGCGAATGGCCGAAGCATTCGCCGACTGCTTCGCGTCCGCGCCATGGGCGGCGATCTATGCGAGCCCGCTCCAGCGCGCGCTCGCCACCGCGGCGCCACTCGCGCGCGCCACGAACCTCGTCGTCCATCAGCGTGAAGGTCTCGCCGAGATCGACTACGGTCGGTGGGACGGCAAGAGCGCGGACGACGTGGATCGCCAGTACCACGATGAGTACGAGCGATGGGTCGCCGATCCTGCGTGGAACCCGCCGACCGGCGGCGAGACCGCGGTCGCGCTCGCGCAGCGCGTGACGCACGTGTTCGAGGGGATTCGCGACGCACACCCCGACGGCAACGTTCTCGTCGTCTCGCACAAGGCCACCATTCGGGTCGCGCTCTGTGCCCTGCTCGGCGTGGATGTCGGCCGATTCCGCTACCGGTTCGGGTGCCCGGTGGGCTCGGTCTCCATCATCGAGTTCGGCGCACATGGTCCGCTCGCGGCAACGGTGGCCGACCGCTCGCACCTGTCGGTGGAGCTGCGCGGGCTGGAGGGTACGTGACCGCTTGCCGCGCAGCGCAACGGCACCGGAGTCGCTATGCTGTGATGTACGACCCTAGACTCATCACGGACTCCCGCATAGCTTCGCGTGGACCGATCACTGCCCACTGACCGAGGACGCCATGGCGACCAAACTCGACAAGACCATCAAGCGCGAGCTGGAGCACCAGGGAAAGCTCTACACCATCACCATCGCTCCCGACGGAGTGAAGGTCGTGGAGAAGGGAAAGCGCAACGGCCCGCACGTGAGCTGGTCGTCCATCATCAATGGCGACTCGACGCTCCACGAGAACCTGCACATCTCCAACGACGCGATGCGCCGCGATCAGTAGCGTCGCGGCACGCTGCACCGTACGCCACGCGCCCCCGCCGTTCACGTGAACGGCGGGGGCGTGGTGCGTTTCGCGCTAGTGATGGTACGGTTCGCCCGGTTTGCGGCTCGAGGGATGCGCGGCTTCCCACGCCGTGATCTGCTCGGCGAGCTCGGCGTCGTTTTCGGCGAGCGAGCGCAGCTTCCGCAATACGTCGTCCTTCGTCGCGCCGCTCGCGCGCGCAACGACGGGCGCGGTCGCGAACAACTGGCGCGTCGGATCCACGCGGCGTTCCACCTGGAGCATTCCGTGCACGGTGCCCTCGGCGTCCACCTCGAGGGAGACGAGCACGATCATCCCTCCCGGAAGGGTGCGGCGGAAGGCGAGAAAGTGCGGTCGCATGCGGGACAAGATGAACTCGCCTTCGTCGTGGCGCAAACCGTGCGACCATGGGGCGACCCCCGGGAGCTCGGCTGAAGCCGACCTCCGCACAACCGAGATGGTGCTTCATGACGAAGAAAGTGCTGGTGGTGGACGTCGGCGGCTCGCACGTCAAGGCGCAGGCGTCCGGTCGCCGCACCATGGTCAAGGTGGACTCCGGTCCTGATCTCACACCCCGCCAGATGGTGGAGCGGCTGCTCGACGTCACCGAGGGCTGGCGGTACGACGTCGTGTCCATCGGCTATCCGGGGCCGGTCGTGCGGGGCCGCATCGCGCGCGAGCCGTACAACCTCGGTCGCGGCTGGACGCGGTTCGACTTCGAGCGCGCATTCGGCCGGCCAGTGCGGCTGATCAACGACGCTGCCATGCAGGCCATCGGCAGCTACCAGGGGAAGCGCATGCTCTTCCTCGGACTCGGCACCGGGCTCGGGACGACGCTCATTCGAGACCGCGTCGTCATTCCGCTCGAGATCGCGCACCTGCCGTACGAGGACGACCAGACCTACGAGGACGTCGTCGGCGACGCCGGGCTTCAGCGCATCGGCGTGCGCCGCTGGCGGAAGCACGTGGCGAACATCGTCGAGCTGATGATGAACGCCGTCGTTGCCGACTACACGGTGCTCGGCGGGGGGAATGTGCGGCTGCTCCCCACGCTTCCACCGCGCACGCGTCGCGGCGCCAACGCCAACGCGTTGCGCGGCGGCCTCCGGCTCTGGCAGGACGACTTCGTCCTCACATGACCGCTGTCGCGCGGGTCGCACCATGTCGCGCGCCGGGCGGGCCGGGCCTCGAGCCGCGCTGGACGTCGAGTGCCAAGAGTGGCGTCGGGACCGCGCTCGATGCGCGCAGCCACGTGTGGTTCACCATCTCGCACGGCATCGTCGACGAGGTCTACTACCCGCGCGTGGACCAGGCGAACACCCGCGACTTCGGTCTGCTGGTGAGCGGCGCCGACGGCTGGTTCTCCGAGGAAAAGCGCGACACCGAGAGCACGGTCCACCTGCTCGGTCCGGGCGTGCCCGGCTACCGCCTGGTGAACTGCTGCCGCGAAGGACGCTACGAGATCGAGAAGACGGTGATCACCGATCCCGAGCGCTCCGTGCTGCTGCAGCAGGTACACTTTCGCGCGCTCATCGGTACGCTCGTCGACTACCGCTTGTTCGCCCTGCTTGCGCCGCACATCGGCAACCAGGGCTACGGCAACGACGCGTGGCTCGACGACTACAAGGGGGTCACGATGCTGTTCGCGCAGCGGCAGGGCGTGGCGATGGCCCTCTGCTGCAGCGCGGGCTGGAGTGCGGCCAGCTGCGGCTTCGTCGGCGTGAACGACGGCTGGCGGCAGGTGCACGCCGCCGGCCGGCTCACGGAGCTGTACTCCGAGGCGCGCGACGGCAACGTGGCCCTCGCCGGCGAGATCGAGCTCCATCCCGCGACGCGTGACCGCAACGAGACCGAAGCGACGGTCGTCATTGCGCTCGGATTCGGCTCCGGTCCCGCGGAAGCGGCCCAGCGCGCGCGCATGACGCTCACGTCGCGGTTCGATCGCGTGCTCTCGTCGTATCTTCGCGCCTGGACGCGATTCCACGAGCACACCCGCGGGCCTGCGCTGCCGGGACACTTCGTCACGCCGGAAGAGTCGCGCCGCGCCGCAGCGCGTGAACTGGCCGTGCACGCCCATCAAAGCACGGTGGTGCACGAGCCACGCCTCGCACCGTCGCGCGAACGTCGCCGGCGACCGCGCGTGCAGCTCCCCGAGAGCGTGGTAGACCTGTACCGGACGAGCGCCGCCGTGCTCGCCGTGCACGAGGACAAGAGCGCGCTCGGCGCGATGATCGCCAGCCTCTCCGTGCCGTGGGGCGAGAGCAAGGGCGATCACGAGCTGGGCGGCTACCATCTCGTGTGGCCGCGCGATCTCGTGAACAGCGCCGGCGCGCTCCTCGCGCTCGGTCACGACGTGCTCGCGCGCCGCACCCTGCGCTACCTCATGAGCACCCAGGAAGCCGATGGCAGCTGGGCGCAGAACCTCTGGCTCGACGGAACTCCCTACTGGCACGGGCTGCAGATGGACGAGGTGGCGTTTCCCATCGTCTTCGCCGACCTGCTGCGCCGCGAGGAACAGCTGGCCGACATTGATCCGTGGCCGGCGATCCGCGCCGCCGCCAGCTTCATCGCCCGCAACGGTCCGGTGACCGGGCAGGATCGCTGGGAGGAGAACGGCGGCTACTCCACGTATACCATTGCCGTCGAGATCGCGGCGCTGCTCGTCGCCGCCGACTTCGCGGAACGGGCGGAAGAGCGGGTGCTCGCCGAGCTGTATCGCGCCACGGCCGACAACTGGCATGCGCAGCTCGATACCTGGACGTACGTGACCGACACGCGCATCGCGCGCGAGGTGGGCGTGGAAGGGTACTACGTGCGCATCGCACCGCCGGAGGTGGCGAATGGCGACGCGTCATCGAACGGCATCATCCAGCTCCGCAATCGCCAGCTGGACGAGAGCCTGGTGCCGTACCAGGACGTGGTGAGCGTGGACGCGCTCGCGCTCGTGCGCTTCGGCCTCCGCGCGCCCGACGACCCGCGCATCGTGAACACGGTGCGGGTGATCGATGCGCTGCTGCGCGCCCGCACCGACACGGGACCGGCATGGCACCGCTACAATGGCGACGGCTACGGTGAGAAGCGCAACGGCGACGCCTTCGACGGCATCGGCGTCGGGCGGCCGTGGCCGCTGCTCGCCGGCGAGCGCGCGCACTACGAGCTCGCCGCCGGCAAGCCCGAAGTCGCCGTACAGCTGCTCGGCGTGATGCGTGCGCAGGCGAGTGATGGCGGCATGCTCCCCGAGCAGGTGTGGGACGGCCCCGACGTCCCGGAGCGCGAACTGTTCAACGGCCGGCCCAGTGGCAGCGCGATGCCACTGGTGTGGGCGCACGCCGAGTACGCAAAGCTCGTCCGCTCGCTGCACGACGGCCGCGTGTTCGACATGCCGCAGCAGGCGTATGAGCGGTACGTGCGGGGCAGGTAAGGACAACTACCGTACTGCGTACGGCGTACCGCGTACTTCGATTGGCATACCGGCCCCAGGAATGTCCCGTAGCGATCGCGGTACGGTTGCCCAATGTGCCGAAAGGATGCGTCGTTGCATTCCTGGGAGTTGATTGCCAATCGCCGTACGCGGTACGGAGTACGCCGTACGGCAGTTGCCGTAGAAAACAATGTCACCATGCCTCCACCAACTATCTGGACCATCGGCCACTCCACCCGCTCTCTGCCCGAGCTGCTCGGCGCGCTCGCGCCGTACGCGATCGAGGTGGTCGCCGACGTGCGCCGCTATCCCGGTTCGCGACGCCTGCCGCAGTTCGCCGAGGCGGCGTTGCGCGAGGAGCTTCCGATGCACGGGCTGAATTACGTCTGGATCCCTGCGCTCGGTGGACGCCGGCGTCCCGCGCCCGATTCGCCCAACGTCGGCTGGCGGCACGAGGCATTTCGTGGCTACGCCGATCACGTGCAGAGTGAGGAGTTCGCCGAGGGATTGTTCGAGCTGCTCATGATCGCGTACGGGCTACGCACGGCGATCATGTGCTCCGAGGTGCTCTGGTGGCGCTGTCATCGGCGGATCATCGCCGATGTCCTGGTCTCGCTCGGGATCGAGGTGGTGCACATCCAGGACGCCACCCATGCCACGCCGCACCGGCTCGCCGAACCGGCACGCCTCGTGGCCGGCCAGCTCCGGTACGACATCGGTTGACGGCAGGGTCGTCCGACCCTCCAACGCCGAGCCCGCCATAAACATCTGGCGCAAAATTCCCGGCGCGCATACTGTTGTCCGCCGCGCTGCGCCCACCACGTACGCCGACATCCAGTTCTCCAAGTCCGACCACGTGCACCACCGCCGCGACGCTGCGGCGTGATCATCTCGCGTTCGCGCCGATTGGCCGAACGCGTTCACGTCCTCTGGAGACCAGCTCCATGCCGCGTACCACGAACGGGTACCATCGCATCACGGCGAGCGCCGTTGCCGCACTCGCCCTCGGCCTCGCCGCCTGCACCGACTCGCCCAGCAATCCCGTTTCACCTCAGCAGATGGCCGCCCCCGACGTCGCCTCGCTGAGCAGCTCGGACAATGATGCGGTGCACGGACACGTGATGCTGGTCAAGGGCGCCACGCAGCTCGAGGCGTACAAGAACGCCAACAAGCGGCCCGGCGGCGGCACCGGCATCTCGTATCATGGCGGGCCCGTGCTGGTGTCGGGCACCAACGTGGCCGCCGTGTACTGGTCGTCGACGCCGATCTTCAACGGCGCGCCGGCCGTCGGAACAGCGGGCAGCGGCGCGAGCGACGGCTCGCTGGTCGGGACCTTCCTGCGCGGACTCGGCGGGTCGCCGTACTTCAACATCAACACGACCTACACGAACGGCTCGGGAACGCACATCGCCAACAGCGTGAGCTACACGCAGTACTGGGCCAACGGGACCAACGCGCCGAGCGGCACGACGAGCATCAGCGATGCGCAGATGGTGGCCATGCTGCAGTCGGGCTTCAACTCCGGCACGCTCACGTATGACGCGAGCACCGTGTACGCCATCTTCACCAGCGGCAAGGTGA
>Ga0207657_10001316_pt1 | contig 26382 bp, 26 predicted proteins | sample KBSC33metaG_FD_184316 | JGI IMG/M metagenome (GOLD analysis project Ga0207657, IMG submission 184316) | Corn rhizosphere microbial communities from Kellogg Biological Station, Michigan, USA - KBS C3-3 metaG (SPAdes) (version 2) | ecosystem: Host-associated > Plants > Roots > Rhizosphere > Soil ... | reverse complement strand
ATCAATGTCGATCCGGGCACGATGAGCCCGTTCCAGCACGGCGAGGTGTACGTCACCGATGACGGCGCCGAAACCGACCTGGACCTTGGCCATTACGAGCGCGTCGTGCGCACGCGCCTGACCGGTCGCAATTCGATCACGACCGGCAAGATCTATGAAGCCGTGATCCGCAAGGAACGACGCGGCGATTATCTCGGTGCCACCGTGCAGGTGATCCCGCACATCACCGACGAGATCAAGTACTGCATTCACGAAGCCACGCGTGGCTATGACGTCGCGCTCGTCGAGATCGGCGGCACGGTAGGCGACATCGAATCACAGCCGTTCCTCGAAGCGATTCGTCAGATCCGTATCGAACACGGCGCCGACAAATGCCTGTTCATGCACCTGACGCTGGTGCCGTTCATCAAGGCTGCCGGCGAGATCAAGACCAAGCCGACGCAACATTCGGTCAAGGAACTGCGCGCGCTCGGTATCCAGGCCGACGTGTTGTTGTGCCGCTGCGAGCAGCCGCTGCCGCAGTCGGATCGGCGCAAGATCGCGCTGTTCACTAACGTGCCCGAGAAGGCCGTGATCAGCGCCATCGATGTCGACACCATTTACAAGCTGCCGCTGTGGCTGCATGCGCAGGGCCTCGACGATATCGTCGTCTCGCATCTGCGGCTCGATGCGAAAGCGGCGAATCTCGGCGAATGGGAACGCACGGTCGAGGCCGTCGAGCATCCGAAAGACGAAGTCACGATTGCGATCGTCGGCAAGTACGTCGAACACAAGGACGCCTACAAGTCGCTCGGCGAGGCGTTGCGCCATGGCGGCCTGAAGCAGTCCACGCGCGTGAATCTGCAATGGCTCGAGTCGGAAGACGTCGAGACGCACGGTACCGAAGCGCTCAACGGTGTCGACGGCATTCTCGTGCCGGGCGGGTTCGGCAAACGCGGCTTCGAAGGCAAAATCGCTGCGGCAAAATTCGCGCGCGAAAACAAGATCCCGTACTTCGGCATCTGTTACGGCATGCACGCAGCAGTCGTCGATTTTGCTCGCAATATCGCCGGCCTGCCTGGCGCAAGTTCGAGCGAGAACGACAAACATTGCGCCGATCCGGTCATTGCGCTGATCACCGAATGGACGACAGGTAGCGGTGAAGTCGAGAAACGCGATGAAGCTTCCGACAAGGGCGGCACGATGCGCCTCGGTGCACAGGAGTGCCGTCTCAAGGCCGGCTCGATCTCGCGCGAACTGTACGGTCAGGACGTGATCCGCGAGCGCCATCGGCATCGTTACGAGTTCAACAACCGCTATCGCCAGCAGTTCGAAGACCTCGGCCTCGTTATCGCGGGCAAGTCGATGGACGATCTGCTCGTGGAAATGGTCGAACTGTCACCGCAGAAACATCCGTGGTTCGTCAGCTGCCAGTTCCATCCGGAGTTCACTTCGACCCCGCGCGATGGCCATCCGCTGTTCATGGGCTTCGTGCGCGCCGCGCGCGAGTACAAGCTCGTGCGCAACGCGCCGCGGTTGGCGCGGGAAGCGGCGGCGTGAAGCTTTGCGGTTTTGAAGTCGGTCTCGACCAGCCGCTGTTCCTGATCGCCGGCCCGTGCGTCGTCGAATCGCAGCAATTGCAGATCGACACCGCCGGCAAGCTCAAGGAAATCACCGGTCGGCTCGGCATTCCTTTCATTTTCAAGTCGAGTTTCGACAAGGCCAACCGCACCTCGGCGTCGAGCTTTCGCGGACCGGGGCTCGAACAAGGCCTGCGCATTCTCGCGGAAGTGAAAAAGCAGATCGGCGTGCCGGTGCTCACCGACGTGCACGAATACACGCCGCTGCAAGAAGTCGCCGCAGTCGTCGATGTGCTGCAGACGCCGGCGTTCCTGTGCCGGCAAACCGATTTCATCCAGAACGTGGCCAAGGCCGGCAAGCCGGTCAACATCAAGAAAGGCCAGTTCCTCTCGCCGTGGGAGATGAAGCACGTTTCCGACAAGGCGCTCGCGACCGGCAACGCGCAGATCATGGTCTGCGAACGCGGCGCGAGTTTCGGCTACAACAATCTCGTCTCGGACATGCGCAGCCTCGCCGTGATGCGCGAGACCGGCTGTCCGGTCGTATTCGACGCCACGCATTCCGTGCAGCTGCCCGGCGGCGCCGGCGGCAAGTCCGGCGGTCAACGCGAATTCGTGCCCGTGCTGTCGCGCGCGGCGGTCGCGGTCGGCATTGCCGGAATCTTCATGGAAACGCATCCGGATCCCGACAAGGCGCTGTCCGACGGACCGAATGCCTGGCCGCTGCACAAGATGGAAGCGCTGCTGACAACGCTGATCGAGTTCGATCGCAGCATCAAGCGCGTCGGCTTTCTCGAAATGAATTCCTAAACTTGCACACTCCACAATGACGCGAATTACCCAGATCCACGCTCGCGAAATCCTCGATTCACGCGGCAATCCGACGCTTGAAGCAGAAGTCACGTTGGCCAACGGTTCCGTCGGTCGCGCCGCCGTGCCGAGCGGCGCTTCGACCGGTTCGCGCGAAGCCGTCGAGCTGCGCGACGGCGACAAGGCGCGTTATTTCGGCAAGGGCGTGCAGAAGGCCGTTGCCAACGTCAACGGCCCGATCGCGCAGGCGCTCAAGGGTTTCGATGCGGCGGATCAGTCCGGTCTCGACATCAAGCTGGTTGCGCTGGACGGCACCCCGAACAAGGCACGTCTCGGTGCGAATGCACTGCTCGGCGTCTCGCTCGCGAACGCGCACGCGATTGCGGCGACCCACAAGCAGCCGCTATGGCAGCATCTGGCGCAACTGGGCCCGCGCGCCGCGCTGACGCTGCCGGTGCCGATGATGAACATCGTCAACGGTGGTGCGCATGCCGACAACAACGTCGACATGCAGGAATTCATGGTGCTGCCGGTCGGCTTGCCGAACTTTGCCGAAGCGCTGCGTGCTGGCGTGGAAATTTTCCATTCGCTGAAAAGCGTACTGAAAGCGAAAGGTCTCAACACTGCGGTCGGCGATGAAGGCGGCTTTGCGCCGGATCTCAAGTCCAACGAACAGGCGATCGAGACGATCCTCGAAGCGATCGGCAAGACGGGCTACAAGGCCGGCGCGGATGTGTACCTGGGTCTCGATGTGGCGAGTTCCGAGTTCTACAAAAACGGCGTTTATGATCTGGATGGCGAAGGCAAGAAATTCACGTCGGCGCAGTTGATCGATTTCTACGCCGACTGGTGTGCGAAGTATCCGATCATCACGATCGAAGACGGCATGGCCGAAGGCGACTGGGACGGCTGGAAAGCGCTTACCGACCGGCTCGGCAAGAAAATTCAGCTCGTCGGCGACGACCTGTTCGTCACCAATCCGGCGATCTTCCGCGAAGGCATCGAAAAAGGCATTGCCAACGCGATTCTGATCAAGGTCAACCAGATCGGCACGTTGAGCGAAACGCTCGAAGCGATCGCGATGGCGGAAGCGGCGAAATACGCGGCGGTCATCTCGCATCGCTCCGGCGAGACGGAAGACACGACAATCGCCGACATTGCAGTTGCCACGACGGCAACGCAGATCAAGACCGGTTCGCTGTGTCGTTCCGATCGCGTGGCCAAGTACAACCAGTTGCTGCGCATCGAGGAAGCGCTGGGCGGCGCGGCAAAATACGCCGGACGCGCCGCGTTCCCGAACGTGCCGGGACTCGTCGGCTGAGCGTATCCCCTTGCTGCGGCTGGTCGCGCTCATTCTGTTGATCCTGCTGATCGCGCTGGAGCTAAAACTCTGGACCGGCGACGGCGGCATGCGCGAGGTTTGGCGCTTGCAGCAGCGCCTCGACGAGCAGAAGAAGGAAAACTCCAGACTCAGGCAGCGCAACGAAGCCCTCTCCGCCGAAGTGCAGGATCTGAAATCGGGCAAGGAAGCGATCGAGGACCGCGCGCGTTCCGAGCTCGGCTTGATCAAGCCCGGCGAAGTGTTTTATCAAGTCGTCGAACCCACGGGCGAAAAGAAATCCGATGGCAAACCCTGACGCCTTGTGGTGCGTCGTGCCGGCCGCCGGACGCAGCACGCGCGTCGGCGGCGACGTGCCGAAGCAATATCTGCCGATCACAGGCAAAACGTTGCTGCTGCACACGCTCGAACGCCTTGCGACGCACCCACGCATCGAGGGCTTGATGGTCGCGCTGGCCGCGGACGATGCATGTTGGCCGGGAATTTCCGCGCTTTCCGGCAAGCCTGTATTGAATGCAAACGGAGGAGCGGAACGCGCCGACTCGGTGCTTGCCGGCCTGCGTGCTTTGCGCGAAAAAGTATCCGATTCCCAATTTATACTTGTGCACGATGCCGCGCGGCCATGCGTTGCGCACGCGGATATTTCCCGCCTTGTTGATCTGGGGATTCCCGCCGGCGGCGCTCTGCTCGCCGCACCCGTGCGCGACACGCTCAAACGCGCGGATGCGCAGGCACGTGTGCTCGCGACCGAACCGCGCGACGCACGCTGGCGCGCGCTGACGCCGCAGCTGTTTCGCTACGGCGAACTGGTCAGTGCGTTGGATGCGGCGCGCGCGGCCGGCATCGCCGTCACCGACGAGGCGATGGCAATGGAACACGCCGGATTCCACCCGTTGCTCGTGGAAGGCGCCGAGAGCAACATCAAGGTGACGACACGCGCGGATTTTGCGCTGGCGGAATTTCTGTTGTCGAGGACGAACTGATGCGTATTGGCCACGGGATCGACGTCCACGCATTCGGCGCCGGCGATCACATCGTCGTGGGCGGCGTGCGCGTGGCGCATACGCACGGCGTCGTTGCGCATTCCGATGGCGACGTGGCGATTCACGCATTGTGCGACGCGATCCTCGGCGCGCTCGCGCTCGGCGATATCGGCACGCATTTTCCGCCGAGCGATGCACGGTGGCGTGATGCCGACAGCCGTCTGTTTTTGCGCCACTGCGCGACCTTGATGCGCGAGCGCGGCTTCGCGATCGGCAATGCGGATATCACCATCGTCTGCGAACGGCCCAGGATCGCGCCGCATGCGCCGGCGATGCGTGCGAACCTCGCCGCCGATCTGGGTTGCGACGCGGACCAGCTGAGCGTCAAGGCAACGACGAGTGAAAAGCTCGGTTTCACCGGCCGTGGCGAAGGCATCGCAGCCTTCGCCGTCGTGTTGTTGCAGCCGGCCTGACATGGAGTTGCCGTACGCCCATGGCGGACCGCCGCTGCGCGGCGTGTTGCGCGCAAGTCCCGAGGATTTCTGCGTCGACGAGGATCTCGGCTTCGCGGCCGACGGCGCGGGCGAGCACGTGTTCGTGCGCGTGGAAAAGCGTGGCGCGAACACGGATTGGGTCGCGCGCGAGCTCGCGCACTTCGCGGGTGTGGCGCCGGATGCCGTGAGCTACGCGGGAATGAAGGATCGCCACGCCGTCACGCGGCAGACGTTTTCCGTGCATCTGCCCGGCAAGGGCGAACCGGATTGGTCGAGCCTGCAGCATGCCGAATTCCGCGTGCTCGAAGCGACGCGCCACAGCCGCAAGCTCAAACGCGGCGCGCTGCGCGGCAATTTCTTTCGCATCGTGCTGCGCGAAGTGAGTGGCGATCGCACGGCCGCGGACAGGATTCTGGCGAGCATTGTTGCGCATGGCGTGCCGAACTATTTCGGCGAACAGCGCTTCGGCCGCGACGCGGCGAACGTCGATAAAGCGCTGGCGATGTTCGCCGGCAAGCGCGTGCAACGCCATGAGCGGTCACTGTTGCTGTCCGCGGCGCGTTCACATCTGTTCAATCGCGTGCTCGCAACGCGCGTTGAACACGGAGACTGGAGCCGCGCGCTCGAAGGCGAGGTATGGATGCTCGCCGGCACGCACAGCATCTTCGGCCCTGAGCCGCTGACGCCCGAATTGCTCGATCGCCGTGCCCGCGGTGATATCGACGCGACCGGGCCTTTGTGGGGAGAAGGCGAGTTGCGTTGCGCCGGTGCGGTCAAGGATCTTGAATCGGCGATCGGCGCGGAACACGCGGAGCTGGTCGCCGGACTCGCCAAGAATGGCTTGCGTCAGGAGCGCCGGTCGCTGGTATTGCGACCGCAGGAACTGACCGCGACGTGGCTTTCCGATGCCGACCTTGAAGTGAGATTTCACCTTCAGTCAGGTGCTTACGCGACTGTTTTACTTAGAGAAATATGCGACTATTCGCAAACCGCTAGAGCTGTTTCAGCAGCACGATAACCGCGCCGGTGCCGCCTTCGGCGGGTTTCGCCGAAGCAAACGCCAGCACATCGCTGCGCCGGCGCAGCATGCCATCGACCAGACGCTTGATCACGGGGCCTTCGGCGCGCGAACGCAGGCCCTTGCCGTGGATGATCTTTACGCAGAAACGCCCGTGACGGCGTGAATCGTCGAGAAATTCCTTGACCGCACTGCGTGCGACGACGGTCGTCATCTGATGCAGGTCGATTTCATCGGCGATGCTGAACTGACCACGCTTGAGGCGACGCAGTACGTGCGGCGAGTGACCATCTTTCAGATAACTCAATTCCTCGCCGACCTCGACGTCAGCCGGATCGATCACGCTATGCATCAGTTCTTCGCTGACACGCGCTTCATCCAGCAGGAACTGCTTGGGTTCGGGCGCAGGCGGCTGGCGCAGATCCGCGCGCTGGTGCGTGACGAGCTGGCGTACGGGACCTACTGCGTCGGCGAACAGGCGCTGGTCCTCATCGCTTATTTTTGGTGCGCGCGGTTTCATCTTGAGTTCCCAGATTATCGCAAGCTGCGGCCGTGTCCATCCGTTACAATCGACGCTCAGCGGATGAATTCATGCGTGTACTCGTAAGCAACGATGATGGGGTCGACGCGCCGGGCATAAAAGTGCTGGCGCAGCGCTTGGCCGTGGTCGGCGAGGTCATTGTCGTCGCGCCGGACCGCGACCGTTCGGGTGCCAGCAATTCGCTCACGCTCGATCAACCGATTCGCGTCTCGCGCCTGGAGGACGGCCGCTACCGGGTGATCGGCACTCCGACCGATTGCGTGCATCTGGCGCTGGCCGGTTTGCTCGACAAGGAGCCCGACATCGTCGTCTCCGGCATCAATAATTCGGCCAATCTCGGCGACGACGTGATCTATTCCGGCACGGTTTCCGCTGCCATGGAAGGCCGTTTCCTCGGTCTGCCGGCGATCGCGGTTTCGCTCGCTTCGGTCGACCATCGCGGCGAACATTTCGCGACCGCGGCGCAAGCCGCATTGTCGATCATGCAGCGTCTGCTGGTGGACCCGCTGCCGGCGGACACCATCCTCAACGTCAACGTGCCGGATCGGCCATGGGCGGAAATTCGTGGCTTCGCGGTGACGCGACTGGGCAAACGCCATCGCTCGGCGCCGTGCATTGCGCAGACCGATCCGCGTGGCCGCACGATTTACTGGATCGGGCCGCCCGGTGCGGCCGAGGACGACGGGCCCGGCACGGACTTCCACGCCGTACGCGAAGGCTATATATCGATTACGCCGATCCAGGTCGACCTCACGCGTTTCCAGGCATTGGAGAAAGTCAGCAGCTGGGTCGGCTCGCTGACGCTGGAGCTTGGCACCGTCGCATGAGTCTGTTTTCGCGTCCGACTCCCGAAGCGCGTGGACTCGGCATGACCAGTCAGCGCGCGCGCGATCGCCTGATCGAGCGCCTGAAAGCGGAAGGCATTTCCGATCGTCGCGTGCTTGACGTGATCGCGCGTCTGCCGCGGCATCTGTTTATCGAAGAAGCGCTCGCCTCGCGCGCTTACGAGGATACCGCGTTGCCGATCGGGCTCGGCCAGACGATCTCGCAGCCGTACGTCGTGGCACGCATGACCGAGGCGCTGATCGAACCGAAGATACCAACCAAGGTGCTCGAGATCGGCACCGGTTCCGGCTACCAGGCCGCCGTGCTCGCCGCGCTGTGTGGAAATGTATACACCGTCGAGCGCATCGAGGAACTGCTGCGCGACGCGCGCCGGAAATTCCGCAAACTCAATGTCGCCAACATCCGCAGCAAGCACGACGACGGCAAGCTCGGCTGGCCCGAACATGCGCCGTTCGACGCGATCATGCTCACCGCGGCCGGCGAGTACGTCGACGAGGCATTGTTCGCGCAGCTGGCGCCCGATGGCGTGCTGGTCGCGCCGGTCGGTCCGCCCGGCGCGCAGCGGCTGTTGCGTTATCGTCGCGATGGCGAAAAATGGAAGGCGGAAATGCTCGGACAGGTAAGCTTCGTGCCGCTGCTTGGCGGACTCGGCTGATGAAGCTGTTCAAGCCACTGTATGAATTCGCCTTGCGCTGGGCCACGCATCCATACGCCGAATATTATCTTGCCGGGCTGAGTTTCATCGAAGCATTCATTTTCCCGGTTGCGCCGGAAGTCATGCTCGCGCCGATGACGCTGGCGAAGCCCAGGCGCTGGGCGCGTTACGCAACGATCAGCCTCGCCGGTTCGATCTGCGGCGCCTTCATCGGCTACGCACTCGGCCACTATGCGTTCCACTTCGTGCGGCCGCTGTTCGAAGCACTGGGCTGGCTGCCGGCAATCGATGAGTTGATCGGCAAACTGCAACGCGAAACCGGCTGGAAGATTTTCCTGATGCTCGTGCTCGCCGGCTTTCTGCCTATTCCGCTGAAGATTTTCACTTGGGCATCCGGCATCGTCGGTGTGCCGATTCCGGCGTTCGTCGCCGGCATGATGATCGGGCGGGGCAAGCGCGTGTACATTCTGTGTGGGTTGATCCGTCTCGGCGGCGAGCGCGCGGAGAAGGCTATCCACCGCTGGATCGAATGGATCGGCTGGACTTTGATCGTGCTGGTCGTCCTGCTCGTGGTTTATCTCAAGTTTTTCCACAAATGAACCGATTCCTTTGCACGCTCGCACCGCTTGCGCTGCTCATTGCCGGCTGCGCTTCCGAGCAGCCCGCGCCGGTAGTGGACTACTCGACGCCTTCCAGCGTCCCGGCGGCGCCCGTTGCGACCGTGTCTTCATCCGGCGCATATCGCGTGGTGCGCGGCGATACGCTGTACGCGATCGCATTCAAGCACGGTGTCGACTATCGCGATCTCGCCGCCTGGAATGGCATCCCCGCGCCATACACGATTTTCACGGGTCAGGAACTGCGGTTGAACGCGCCGGTTGCGTCGGCGCGTGTGCAAGCGCCCGCGCGCCCGGAAGCCGCGCCTGTCATCGCGTCAAGGCCGGCAGCCCCGCTACCGGAACCCGCACCGGGATCTGCGGTTACCGCGGGTATTTCCGAACAACCCGTGGTCGCGCCTGCGTCGGCATTTGAAGACGTTCCTGCGCCGACGCCTGCATCTGCCGCTCAGGCAGAAAAACCGCCGGCGCAAGCTTCCAGCGCGGCGATGCCCGGCGTCACGCCGCCACCGGTCAAGACTGTCGAGGAAACACCGCCACCGAAGCCCGTGGTCGAAACACCCGTCACACCGAAACCGGTAGTGCCCGCGCCAAAGCCGCCCGAAATCGTGCACGCCGAAAACACGCCCGAACTTAGTTCCGGTGGCGTGACCTGGCGTTGGCCGAGCGATGGCAAGGTCATTGCCGCCTATGTTTCCGGCGAGCCGACACGGCAAGGCGTCGATATCAGCGGCAAGGCTGGCGATCCGGTGCATGCGGCCGCGGACGGCGAAGTCGTTTACAGCGGCAATGGCCTGATCGGCTACGGCGAGTTGATCATCGTCAAGCACAACGCGAGTTTTCTCTCCGCATACGGACACAATCGCGCGCGCCTCGTCAAGGAAGGCGACAAGGTGAAAGCGGGGCAGGCGATTGCCGAAATGGGATCGAGCGCGAGTTCGCGCGACGAACTGCATTTCGAAATCCGCAAGAACGGCAAGCCGGTCAATCCGCTGGAGTATTTGCCGGCTCGATGAATTGCCGCGGGTGTATGCTCAGCTCATGAACGCGCGCATGCCCGACGACGATCTGGATGCCGAGGAACTGCTCGAATTCGTCGATGCCGTCGAGCCGCACGATGACGAACAGCGCGATTCGACCAGTGCCTATCTGAACGAAATCGGTCTTACTCCGCTGCTGTCTCCGGACGCGGAATACATGCTCGCGCGGCGCGTGCAAGCGGGCGACGCCGAAGCGCGGCGGCAGATGATCGAGGCGAATCTGCGCCTCGTCGTCAATGTTGCGCGTGGCTATGTCGGCCGCGGCGTGCCCTTGCTGGACCTGATTGCAGAAGGCAATCTCGGTCTCATTCGTGCCGTGGAAAAATTCGAGCCGGAACGGCGCCTGCGTTTTTCCACGTACGCGGTATGGTGGATACGTGAAGCCGTGCAGCACGCGTTGATGCACCAGGGCCGCACGGTGCGCGTGCCGGTGCATGTATTGCGCGAGTTCGCGCAGGTGATGCGCGCGCGGCGCCAGTTCGTCGCTGCGCACGCGCGCATGCCCACCATCGAGGAACTTGGCGCAGCAGCGGGTAAATCCAGTGCGGCGGTGGCCGACTTGTTCTCGGTGACGGAACGAATCAGCTCACTCGATGCGCCGCTGTCGGAGAATGACGATCGCGCGTTGATCGAACAACTGGTCTTTGATGGCGAAGGCGCGCATGCGAAAACCGACGACGTTTCCGGCAGCCGCGTCGTCAGCTGGATCGGGCAACTGCCCGAACGTCAGCGCCTCGTGCTGGAACGCCGCTTCGGTCTGAATGACCAGGGCGCGCAGACGCTCGCGGAAATCGCCGGCGAACTCGGCCTCACGCGCGAGCGCGTGCGGCAGATCCAAACCGAGGCCCTCAAGCGCCTGCGCGCTCTTGTCGAACAGGAACAGCGCCCGCTAGCCGGGCAATAAAAACACGCCGACCGCCTGTCGTCCTTCGCCGACGAGTACGTTGAACGTGCGTGCCGCGGCGGCGTTGTCCATCGTCTCCAGACCAATCCCGCGCTTGAGGAATTCGGCAAGTACCGATTGCGGCGGGAAAATGGCGCGCTCGCCAGTGCCGAGCAACACCACTTCGGGGCTCAATGCGAGGATTCGTTCGATCGCCGGGCGATCCAGCGCTGCGGGATCGTGAACCGGCAGGTCCTCGACGACTTGGGTCGCGCTCACGGCGAAGCTGCGTTGCAGTCGCCGATCGACGACGGTGACTGAACTTGCATCGGCGTGACGAAGGAAAAACTGGTTTTCGTTGGGATGTTCGGTGAGCTGCATATCAATCTGGATCCCGTGTCATCGCACATCCCTGTGCTGCACGGGATGAGTTCATCCTGAACTCATTTTGGCAGGGCGAGCTTTGGCTCGTCTTCATTGCGCCGATAAAAACAGGCGACGCGCCCGATGCTCTGCACCACCTCGGCTTTTGCGGCAGCGGCGAGTTCGGCGATCTGTGCTTTGCGCTCGTCGCGGTCCTCGCTGCCGAGTTTGACCTTGATCAGCTCGTGGTGTTCAAGCGCGCCCGACAATTCCTTGAGCAAGGCCGGCGTCACGCCCTTGTTGCCGGTCTGGATCACGGCCTTGAGGTCATGCGCGAGTCCGCGCAGGTAGCGCTTTTGGGTATTGGTCAGGCTCATCGGAATCATGCGGGGCGAGGGCCGACAGGATATCATGCGGCCATGCAGCATTCAGGCAAACGGCGTGGCTCGTAGCAAATCCAGCGCACGCTGGCTCAAGGAGCATTTCGACGATCCGTACGTGAAACGGGCGCAGGCTGAAGGCTGGCGCTCGCGTGCGGTGTTCAAGCTCGAAGAACTCCTCGAGCGCGATCGTCTGCTCAAGCCGGGCATGGTCGTGGTTGATCTGGGCGCGGCGCCCGGTGGCTGGTCGCAGATGATCCGCGAGCGTCTGGGCGACGCGGTGCGCATCGTGGCACTGGATATTCTGCCGATGCAGGGCATATCCGGCGTGGAGTTCATCGAAGGCGATTTCCGCGATGAGGCGGTCGTTCAGCGACTGGAAGCCACACTGGGCGGCGTGAAACCTGATCTTGTGCTGTCGGACATGGCCCCCAATATGTCAGGAGTGAACGAAGTGGATCAGGCGCGGGCAATGGATCTGGCGGAGTTGGCACAGGAATTCGCCCGCGTGCATCTCAAGCCCGGCGGCGCATTTCTGACCAAGTTGTTCCAGGGCCGCGGTTTCGACGAATACCTGAAGAACTTGCGCAAGGCCTATGAGCGCGTCAGCATGCGCAAACCGAAGGCCTCGCGGGCACGCAGTCCGGAAGTCTATGCGTTGGCGTTAGGCAAGAAGTGAGATTCTCGATGAATGATATGGCCAAGAACCTGCTGCTCTGGATCGTGATCGCAGTCGTGCTGATCGCGGTGTTCCAGAGTTTCAATCCGCGCGGCGCCGATCCGCAGAACATTTCGTACTCGGATTTCATGCAGCAGGCTGAGCAGAACAACGTCTCGCAGGTGACAATCAGCGCGACGATGCCGGCGACCATTACCGGTAAACGCAAGGACGGAACTGCGCTGACGACAGTGGCACCGATCGAAGACAGCCAGATGGTTCCGACGCTGCGGAGCCACGGTGTCGATGTGCGTCAGGAAGCGCCTGACAACAGCGGCGCGCTGTGGCGCATCCTGCTCGACTGGGTGCCGTTCCTGATCTTCATCGGCCTGCTGATCTATTTCATGCGGCAGATGCAAGCCGGTGCCGGCGGCCGCGGTGCGATGAGCTTCGGCCGCTCGCGTGCGCGCCTGCAAGGCGAGGATCAGGTCAAGATCACGTTCGCGGATGTGGCGGGCGTGGACGAAGCCAAAGACGAAGTGCAGGAACTCGTCGAATTCCTGCGCGATCCGTCGAAGTTCCAGAAACTCGGCGGCCGCATCCCGCGTGGTGTGCTGATGGTCGGTTCACCGGGTACCGGCAAGACCTTGCTCGCCAAGGCGATTGCCGGCGAGGCGAAAGTGCCGTTCTTCACGATTTCGGGCTCGGATTTTGTCGAGATGTTCGTCGGCGTCGGCGCCAGCCGCGTGCGCGACATGTTCGAGCAGGCGAAGAAGCACGCGCCATGCATCATCTTCATCGATGAAATCGACGCAGTCGGCCGCCATCGTGGCGCCGGACTCGGCGGCGGTCACGATGAGCGCGAGCAGACATTGAACCAGCTGCTGGTCGAAATGGACGGTTTTGAAGGCAACGAAGGCATCATCGTCATCGCGGCGACGAATCGCCCCGACGTGCTTGATCCCGCGCTGCTGCGTCCGGGCCGTTTCGATCGCCAGGTCGTCGTGCCGTTGCCGGACCTGCGTGGCCGCGAGCAGATCCTCAAAGTGCACATGCGCAAGGTGCCGCTGGCCGACGACGTCAATCCGACCGTGATCGCGCGCGGTACGCCGGGATTTTCCGGCGCGGATCTGGCCAACCTCGTCAATGAAGCGGCGCTGTTCGCTGCGCGCGGCAATTCGCGCGCGGTGACGATGGACCACTTCGAGCGCGCGAAGGACAAGATCATGATGGGCAGCGAGCGCAAGTCGATGCTCATGAGCGAGGACGAGAAGAAGCTGACTGCTTACCACGAAGCCGGTCATGCGATTGTCGGCCGCCTCGTGCCCGACCACGATCCCGTGCATAAAGTCACGATCATTCCGCGCGGGCGCGCCCTCGGCGTTACGCTATTCCTGCCCGAAGCCGATCGCTATAGCCACAGCAAAACCTTCCTTGAAAGCCGTCTCGCCAGTTTGTACGGTGGGCGCGTAGCCGAGGAGATCATCTTCGGCGACGACAAGGTCACCACCGGCGCGTCGAACGACATCCAGCGTGCGACCGCGCTCGCGCGCGACATGGTTACCAAGTACGGACTCTCGCCCGAACTCGGGCCGATGACCTACGCCGAAGAGGACGACGAAGTCTTCCTCGGCCGCTCGGTCACCCAGCACAAGCATGTGTCCGAAGAAACCGCGCGCAAGATCGACGAAGTCGTGCGCAGCGTGATCGATCACGCCTACCATCGCGCGCGCGATTTGCTCACGGCGAATCTCGACAAGCTGCACGTCATGGCGGGGGCGCTGCTGCAGTACGAGACGATCGACGGTGAGCAGATCGCGGCGATCATGGAAGGCCGTACCCCAGGGCCGCCGAAGGATTGGCAGAAACCGGACGCCGGCGACAGCGGCAAGCCCAGCGTGGGCAAGCCGGCGCCACCGATTGGCGGTACGGCGGCACAACACTGATGAAGATGCGGCGGCAGTTGCCGCCGCCGCCGCTTTGCGCGAATATTCCGCATGACACTTGGGAGTGCGTGCGATGAATACCAAAGACTTTCACAGTCTGAATCTGGACAGCCTGTCGCTCGAACCCATCGAAACTCCGCCGCAGGCCGGGGCGCCGACCAGCGGTCGCGCCACGTTCAACACCGACGCGCGCGGCCGGACCGATCGCCGCAAAGGCGGTGATCGGCGCCAGACCGTGCGCTTCGAGCAGGACCGCCGCACGGGAAAGGATCGGCGTCCGCTCAAGGGCTGGATCGTCGGAAAGCACGATTGAGCTGGCGATATGAACGTCAAGAGTGTCGGCAATACCGGGAAGGCAAAATTCGTCGCCGACACACGCGGCAAGACCGAGCGCCGCAAAGGCGCGGATCGCCGCGAAGACGTGCGATTCGAGCTGAGCCGACGCTCCGGCAACGATCGCCGCCCGCGCAAGGCGTGGTCGGACGGGAATAACCAGTAGCACGTCGCAGCGGGGCTCCCTGTGTTTGATCTTGTACGAACGCTGGACTGCGGCGGCCGCGAACTGCGCCTGGATCGGCCGCGCATCGCAGGCATCATCAACATCACGCCGGATTCTTTTTCCGGCGATGGCCTCGCCTCGACCGAGGCGGCGATCGCGCACGGATTGAAGCTGGCCGACGATGGCGCCGACCTGCTCGACGTTGGCGGCGAATCGACGCGTCCGGGCGCCGAGCCGGTTTCCGCGCAGGATGAAATCGCACGCGTCGTGCCGGTGATTGAAGCGCTCGCAAGAAGGGTTACGCTGCCGATCTCCATCGACACATCGAAATCCGAAGTCATGCGCGCGGCCGTGGCTGCCGGCGCGGGCATGATCAACGATGTATGCGCGTTGCGCCTTGACGGCGCGCTCGATGCGGCCGCCGCGCTCAAGGTGCCGGTGTGCTTGATGCACATGCAGGGCGAGCCGCGCACGATGCAGGATGCCCCGCATTATGACGACGTCGTATCCGACGTCCGCCGGTTTCTCGCCGAGCGGATCTTTGCGTGTGAAATGTCCGGCATCGACAAGAAACGCATCGTTGCCGACCCGGGATTCGGCTTCGGCAAAACGCTCGAACACAATCTCGCGCTGTTGCGTGCGCTCGATGAATTTTCTGCGCTCGGCGTGCCGTTGCTGGTCGGACTTTCGCGCAAAGGGATGATCGGCACATTGACCGGCCGCGACAGGCATGCGGACCGCGTCGCCGGTTCCGCTGCCGCGGCGCTCATCGCCGTGCAGAAAGGTGCCGCGATCGTGCGCGTGCACGATGTGGCCGCAACGCGCGATGCACTCGCCGTGTGGGAGGGCGTGGCCAAGGGAATCGCACCGCCGAAGAAAGCGCAGAAGCCGTTCGGCTCGCAGCGTTTCGAGGACGACTAGAGCTGTCATGCCGGCAGGGATTGCCGGCATCCAGACTGCAGGATGCGATGTTTTACCGGTGCCGGGCGTTGCCATCCCTGGCTTCTGGATTCCGGCATTCCATGCCGGAATGACGAGCTAAAGTTTCAGCGCCGCGCTGTCCCATCCAGCCTTCGGCTCGAATCGCTTGCCGTACTTGCCGGCCAGTTCCGCCAGCTGCGCCTTGAGCTTGTCCGCGCCTTCGCTGCGGATATGCTGGATCGGGCCGCCGCGGAACGGCGCGAAGCCGGTACCGAAAATCACCCCGGCGTCGAGTAGATCGGCGTCATCCACCACGCCGTCATGCAGGCACGAGACCGCTTCGTTGAGCATCGGCAGGATCATGCGCTCGGTGATGTCGGACGGCGCCTGGTAATTCGGATCGATCTCAGGTTTCACCGGCTTGCCGTTTTCCCATTTGTACAAGCCTTCGCCGGTCTTCTTGCCTTTCTTTCCGGCGGCGAGGTAGTCGTCGAGGCCGCCGGGAATATCCAGTCCGAGATACTCGCCGACTTCCTTGCCGACCGATGCGGCGACATCCAGGCCCACGGTGTCGGCAAGTTCAATGGGACCCATCGGCATGCCGAATTTCTTCGCCGCCTTGTCGAGCACGGGGCCGGGAATGCCTTCCTTGAACATGCGCAGCGCTTCAAGCAGATACGGCATCAGGATCCGGTTGACGAGAAAACCCGGCGTGCCCTTGACCGGCACCGGCAGCTTGTCGATGGCTTTGCAGAACGCGAACGCGTGTTTTTCGTTGGCCGAATCCAGATGGTCCTGGCGCACGATTTCCACGAGCGGCATCTGCGCGACCGGATTGAAATAGTGCAGGCCGAGGAAGCGGCTATCCCTGTTCACTGCTGTGCGCAGCTCATCCAGGGGAATGCTCGAGGTGTTCGTCGCCAGCAACGCCGTCGGTTTCATGGCGGGTTCCGTCTTGCGGTACAAGTCCTGCTTGGCTTGCAGGTTTTCAAAGATCGCCTCGATGACGAGATCGGCGTCGGCAACGCCGTTGCCTTCCACGTCGGCCTTGAGTCGCTCGGCTGCCGGCTTGATGCGCTCGGGTGTTTTCAGGCGCTTGGCAAACAGTTCCTGCGCGCGATCCAGCGCCGGCTGGATGAATTTCATCTCGCGATCCTGCAGCGTCACATCGAAACCGCGCAGTGCGCACCAGGCCGCGATGTCGCCGCCCATCACGCCGGCGCCGACGACGTGCACGCGCTGGATGTTGGCATCGCTGCCGCTACCGAGGGCCTTCAGGCGTTCCTGCAGGAAGTAGACGCGGATCAGATTGTGGCAAGTGGGCGTTGTCGATAGCTTCGTTACCGCGCGCGCTTCGATTTTCAGACGCTGCGTGATGCTCGAGCCGCCGCGGCGCCATACGTCGATGATCGCAAATGGCGCCGGGTATTGATCCGGCCGCGCCTTGGCTGCGGTTTGCTTGCGTACGATCGGCGCCAGGATCTGCCGCACTGGCCAGATATTGGTCGCCCAGGCGCGCGCGCGTTGCGCGAACGCGCGCGGGTGCGGGTGGCGGATTTGTTCCTTTGCCGTCTCGAGCAACAATTCCGGCGTGGTCAGCGCATCGACGAGTCCCACGGATTTGGCTTCTTCGGCGCCGACCGCGCGACCGGTCAACATCAGCGGCAACGCTTGCGGTGCGCCAATCAATCGCGGCAGGCGGGCGGTGCCGCCCCAGCCGGGCAGGATGCCGAGCATGACCTCAGGCAGGCCGATTTTCGTCTTCGGATCGCGCGTGGCCACGCGGTAGCGGCAGGCGAGTGCGAGTTCCGTGCCGCCCCCCATGCAGAAGCCGTGGATCGCGGCGACCGTCGGGCAGCGCAGTTTTGCCAGACTCTGGTACACGCGCTGGCCATTTTCGATCATGCCAAGGACGCCGCCGGGCTGCTTGTCGAAGGACTCGAACTCGTGGATATCCGCGCCGGCGATAAAGCCACTGCTCTTGCCCGAATGGATCACCACGCCTTTAGGAGTTTCGAACGACAGGCGCTCGATGATCTGCGCCAGCTCGTCCATGACTTCGCGCGCCAAGGTGTTGACGGAAGCTCCGGCACGGTCGAAAGTCAGCACGACGATGCCTTCCGCATCGGCCTCGGTTTTCCAGTGGTTGAACCGCAGTCCTTCGAACATGAGAAATTCCAGCGAGGCAATGATGGGAATGGCTATAATCCGTGCAAGCCGGTTCCGCGGTCAATCGCGCGGACGGCATGAGGCGTGCAGGAACTGAAGGCGTGAACAGCAGCGTTGCCGAAGTATTCGTCACTCCCAAGCTGTTCGACCGGATCGTGGCGTCGCAACAGAACCTGATTGCGATCGAAACGGCAAATCCGGCCGAGGTGCTTGCACAGTTCCGCATGCTGGCTCTGCGTACCGGGCAATCGGTGTATTACTGGCAGGATGAAACCGGTATCTCCAGCCTGCGCGACCGCGAGGCGCGCGTGCCGGGCTCGAAGCGTTCCGGCGACGCGTTGCGCTACATTCTGCAGAGTCCGCAATTCGGCGTTTATCTGTTCACCGAATACGCCGAGAACCTGCGTCCGCCCAATGTTCATGTGCTGCGCCAGCTTGCGCGCACGCGCGCGACGAACAGCCGCAAGGTCGTGTTCGTCGGCACGAAATTCCGCCCGCCGGAAGGCATGGAAACGATGTTTGACCATATCACCCACGAGCAGGTGACGCGCGTGCGCCCGCGTCTGCGCGACGGCCGCTGGGTGGCATGAGAATGGCGGCCGAAGCGCACAGCTCGATCCTGATCGTCACCACTCAGCGTGAGGATCGGCGCGTGCTGTTCGAAACGCTCGACGCGCAGGATTTTGATGCCGTCTACACCGCCAAAGATCTGGCGCAGGCATTGGCCTTCCTGCAGCAGGACCCGAAAATCGATGTGGTCGTGCTCGAATTCCTTGGCGAGGCGAAGGAAGCCGTCGCTTTCTGTGCGCACCTGAAAAAAGACGCCAAACTGGCCAAGGTGCCGGTAATCGGCATCTCGGCGGCCGATTCGGCGCAACGTGTGTGGGGCTGGCACAAGACACCCGCGGGCGTCGTCGACTGGATGCACAGTCCCGTGGATGCCGGTGAAGTTCTCGCGCGCGTGCGCGGCGCATTGGTGCGCAAGGCTCCACCCGCACCGGCTGCGCCTGCGCCTGTAGCGCCGGCCACCAACGACCGCTATCAGTTCGCGTTCGAGGGCAGCTTCGACGAGATCGTCGTTTCCGATCCTGTGAGCGGGCACATTCTCGAAGTGAATGCCGCATTCGAGCAGCGTTCCGGAATGTTGCGAACACAGGTTATCGGACACCCGCTGGACGCGCTTGATCCGGGCCACACGCCGCAGCAGCGCGCAGCCCTGTTTGCCGCGGTCGCACGCGATGGGCAGGTACGCTACCGCGCGCGCAAGCCGCGCGCAGGCGGCGGCGATTACGCGGTCGAGGTGCACATGCGCGCGGCCGTGCAGCATGGCAAGCGCGTGCTGGTCACGACTTTTCGGGAACCCAGCGACACGTCACGTTACCAGGCTGCACTTGGCCTCATCGCCGCGGCGGCTGAGTGCGGTGGCGATGAGGGTCCGCAGCAGATCATCGAGCTGGTGCGCGACTGGCTGCACCCGGACTTCATCATGCTCGTCGCCTCGCTGCCGGAAGAAGCCGATGGCGCGCAGGCCTTGGTGACATACCAAAACCCCGATCTGCCGGCCGATGGACCCGATCCACTCAAGCAACCCACGCTCAAGCGCCTGCTCGATGGCGGCGCGATCATCCAGGGCGAGAAGGCGTGGAGCACCGTCGAGCAGGACCAGTTCCTGACGTTTTTCCGCTTCGAGACCTTCATCGGCCTGCCGCTGCGCGACGAACGTCGCAGCACGCTCGGCGCCATGCTGATCGGGCGCCGCGCCGCGCTGCTGACCGACGAACTCGTCGTCGACACGTTACGCGCGATGGCCGGGCGGCTCGCGGTAGACCTGGAATTGCGCCGTGCGCGCGAGCAGGGCCGCGCCAAAGGATTGCAGGATACGCTGACCAATCTGCCGAACCGGCTGCTATTCAACGATCGCCTCGAAACGACCCTGAAGGAAGCGCATCGCACCGGCGAGATGTTCGCCGTGCTGTTCATCGACCTGGACCGCTTCAAGAGCATCAACGATTCGCTTGGGCATGGCGTCGGCGACGAAGTGCTGATCGCGGTGTCCAAGCGGCTGCGCAGCGCGGTGCGCGCATCCGACACCGTGGCGCGTTACGCCGGCGACGAATTCACGATCATCCTGCGCCACATCATCCAGCGCGAAGACGTGATGCGCATTGCCGAGAAAATCGTCCGCGTCATGGAAGTTCCGTTGACGCTTGCGGATGGCTCGGAGCTGCACATCACGGCGAGCATCGGCGTGAGTTTTTATCCGGACGACGCGGCGAGCGCCGAACGCCTGCTCAAGCATGCCGACGTGGCGATGTATAGCGCCAAGGGCATGGGCCGCAATAATTTCCAGACCTACGTCGCAGTACCGGAAGAGTCGCACCAGCAGCGCCTGGCGCTGGAATCCAAGCTGCGCAACGCGGAAAAGAACGGCGAATTGCGCGTGTTCTACCAGCCGCAGGTGGAGACCAAGAACGAAGACATAGCCGGCATGGAAGCGCTGATCCGCTGGGAACATCCGGAACTGGGAATGATCAGCCCGGGCTTCTTCATACCGTTGGCCGAAGAAAACGGCCTGATCGTGCCGATCGGCGAGTGGGTCATGCGCACGGCCTGCACGGATGCGCGGCGCTGGCAGACGCGCTTCGGTCTGAACCTGCGCGTCGGCGTGAATCTTTCGGCCATGCAGCTGCGCCAGCCGAACCTGGTGGAAGTGGTCAAGAGCGTGGTGCGCGATACCGGCATCGAGCCGGACCTGCTCGATCTGGAAGTCACCGAGAGCATCAGCGTGAAGTCGATTCCGAATCTGCTGGAAACGCTGCAGGGTCTGCGCGACATGGGCTGCCACATCTCGATCGACGATTTCGGTACCGGTCAGTCCTCGCTCGACTACATCAAGCGTTTCCCCGCCGATCGCATCAAGATCGACCAGACCTTCGTGCGCAACATTGGCGTGGATCCGGACGACGAGGCCATTGTGCGCGCCACGATCAGCATGGCGCACAACCTCAATCGCGCCGTGGTCGCTGAAGGCGTTGAGATCGAGGAGCACCTGGAATTCCTGCGCAACGAAGGCTGTGAGGAACTTCAGGGCTATCTGTTCTCACGGCCGCTGCCGGCGGCGACTTTCGAGAATCTGCTGGTCGAGCGCGAGCGCCTGCTGCTGGGCGCCCCGGTCGAAGCGGCCTCGTGACCGCGTGCACTCGGCAAATGAACTAATTCATGCGCCATCGGTCTTAAGCCCGAGCTTGACCGGGGCGCCGGCAAAGGGAGTGCGGCCCGGATGACGGGTGAACAAGATACGGATCTCACCCTCGTCGAGCGGGTGCAGAAAGGCGACAAGCGTGCTTTTGACCTGTTGGTGCGCAAGTATCAGCACAAGGTAGTTGGCGTGATTTCGCGATACATCAACGATTGGAGCGAATGCCAGGACGTCGCCCAGGACGCCTTCATCCGCGCGTTCCGCGCCATCGGCTCGTTCCGCGGCGAAAGCCAGTTCTATACGTGGATGTACAAGATCGCCACGAACACGGCGAAAAACCACCTCGTAAGCCAAGGCCGGCGCCCGCCGACCGACGACATCGGCATCGAAGACGCCATGCAGATCGACGGCGGCATGCGCCTGAAAGACAAGGCTACGCCCGAGCATGAACTGCTGCGTCAGGAAATTGAACAAACCGTGTTCGACACGGTCGAACAATTGCCTGAAGACCTGAAGACCGCAATTACCCTGCGCGAAGTTGAAGGCTTGAGCTACGAAGAGATTGCCGAAAAGATGGATTGTCCGATTGGCACCGTGCGTTCCCGCATCTTCCGGGCGCGTGATGCGATCGATCAGAAATTGCGTCCACTCTTGTCGGACGCCAAGGCGAGCGACACATGAGTAACGAGATTCGCGAACAATTATCCGCGCTGATGGACGGCGAACTGCCGCGCGACCAAGTGCGTTTCCTGTTGCGCCGCGTCGATGCCGACGCGCAGCTGGCGCAGACGTGGACGCGCTATCAGCTGGCCAGCAGCGTATTGCACCGCAGCGCCGTATTGCCGCTGCGCGAGGATTTCTCCGACGCGCTGATGCAAAAGCTTGGCGAAGGCCAGTCCGGCATTGGCAAACGCGTGCTGCGCTGGGCCGGCGGCGGCGCGATCGCCGCGGCCGTCGCGGTGTTTGCGTTGGTGTCCACACGGCCCGGCGTGAATGCGCCGCAACCTGCGGCGACGCTGGCCGCGGCGCCGCCGGCAGCGAGCGCTCCAGCCGAAACAGTCAATCGGAACCTCGCGTTGCCGCAGGCGCCGGCATTCGATTTCGCCCAGCCGGCCGCGGCGGTGATTACGCTGCCGAGTTATCGCCGCGACGGCAACGAACAGCCGATGACGCTTGGACCCTATGTTTTGTTGACCACCCCGCCGTCACAGCAGACCGAGCCGCCGCTGACCCTGCGGCAGCATTGATTCGCGACGGCGAGACCCCAAATCTTTCACATCCCCATTGGAAATCAACCTCCAGGACCACCATGCAATTGTATACTTTGCGTAAACTGCTGATTTGTGTAACTTTGCTGTTTGCCGGCAGCGTCTACGCCGATCTGCCGGATTTCGCCACGCTGGTCGAAAAGAACGCACCTGCCGTCGTAAACGTGCAAGCCACACGTACCGGCGATTCTTCGAGCGACAACGAAAGTGGCGATATCGACGCGCAGGATGTTCCAGAAATCTTCCGCAAATTCTTCGGCCCGCAAGGACCGAACGGCCCCGGCGGTCGTCGCGGCCCGCAGATCGACGGCACGCGCGTATCGCTCGGTTCGGGTTTCATCATCTCGGCCGATGGTTATGTTTTGACCAACAACCATGTCGTCGAGGGCGCGGATCAGGTCGTCGTGCGGCTTTCCGATCGCCGCGAACTCGATGCGAAAGTGATCGGCACCGATGCCGAATACGACATCGCGCTGCTGAAGATCAATGCAGCGAGCCTGCCGACCGTCGCAATCGGTGATTCCAGCCGCCTGAAACCCGGCCAATGGGTGGTCGCGATCGGCTCTCCGTTCAATTTCGATCATTCAGTGACGCATGGCGTAGTCAGCTACGTCGGCCGCGGCTTCGGCGGCGCCGACCAGCAGTACGTGCCGTTCATCCAGACCGACGTGCCGATCAACCGCGGCAATTCCGGCGGCCCGCTGTTCAATCTGGAAGGCCAGGTTGTCGGCATCAATTCGCAAATCTTCAGCAACACCGGCAGCTCGGTCGGCATCTCGTTCGCGATTCCGATCAACATGGCGATGAGCGCCGTGGATCAGATCAAGACCACGGGTCACGTCGCGCGCGGCATGATCGGCGTGCAGATCCAGAATGTCGATCGTGCCATGGCGCAGAGTCTGGGCCTGCCGCGCTCCGGCGGTGCGCTGGTCAACAAGATCACGCCCGGCAGCGGCGCCGAAAAGGCCGATGTGCATGTTGGCGACGTGATCCTGGGCTATGACGGTCACGACATCGAACTGTCGTCGGACCTGCCGCCGCTCGTGGGCAGCACCAAGCCGGGCAACAAGGCGGAGGTGAAACTGTACCGCGATGGCAAAACCATGACGGTGCCGGTGACGGTCGGCTCGGTTCCGGAAAACGGCAAACAGCTGGCCAGTCTTGAACGTGGCGAAGGCAAAACCGGCAATGCGCTCGGCGTCGTCGTCGACAATCTGACGGCCGAGCAGCGCAAGCAGCTCAACCTCAAGGACGAGCAGGGCGTGGTCATCACCGACCTGCGCGGTGCCGCACGCCGCAGCCCCTTGCAACCGGGCGACGTGGTACTGATGGTCGGCCGCAAGTCGGTGAAATCGGCGAACGAATTCAACGATGCCGTGAAGGACGTCAAGGCCGGCGGCTCGGTCATGCTGCTCGTGCGTCGCGAAGACGTGACGCAGTTCGTCGCCGTGACAGTGCCGACATCCAAGGGCTAGAACCCTGCAATCGTGCAAGCCCAACGCCGGAGCCTCGCGGGGTCTCCGGCGTTGTCGCTTTTACGAGGCGCGGACTCGCGCTTTCTGCGATAATGCTCGTTTGCCGCGCCATTTCCGCGCGCGGCTGCCGCTTTGTCGCATGAACCTCATTCGCAACTTCTCGATCATCGCACACGTCGATCACGGCAAGTCCACGCTTGCCGATCGCATCATCCAGCTCTGCGGCGGGCTGGAGGCGCGCGAAATGGAAGCGCAGGTGCTCGACTCCAATCCGATCGAACGCGAACGCGGCATCACGATCAAGGCACAGTCGGTATCGCTGCCGTACACGGCGCGCGACGGCAACACCTACATGCTCAACTTCATCGACACGCCGGGGCATGTCGATTTCTCCTACGAGGTGAGCCGCTCGCTCGCTGCTTGCGAAGGCGCGCTGCTCGTCGTCGATGCGGCGCAGGGCGTTGAAGCTCAATCCGTGGCGAACTGCTACACGGCCGTAGAGATGGGCCTGGAAGTCGTGCCGGTGCTCAACAAGATCGATCTGCCGACGGCCGACGTCGACAAGGTCAAGGAAGAGATCGAGGCGGTGATCGGCATCCATGCCCATGACGCGATCGCCATCAGCGCCAAGACCGGCCTCAACGTGCCGGAGGTGCTCGAAGCGATCGTCGCGCGCATTCCGCCGCCAAAGCCGCGCGACACCGATCGCCTGCAGGCGCTGATCATCGATTCCTGGTTCGACAACTACCTCGGTGTTGTCTCACTCGTGCGCGTGATGCAGGGCGAGATCAAACCGCGCGACAAACTGCTGGTCATGTCGACCGGGCGCACGCACGAAGTCGAGTCGGTCGGCGTGTTCACACCCAAGCGCCTGGCCCGCGACGCGTTGCGCGCCGGCGAAGTGGGCTGGGTCACTGCCTCGATCAAGGACGTGCACGGCGCACCGGTCGGCGATACGCTGACGCAGGCAGGCAAACCGGCCGCCAAGCCGCTGCCAGGGTTCCAGGAAATGCAGCCACGCGTGTTCGCGGGCCTGTTTCCCGTGGCGGCGGACGACTATCCGAAGCTGCGCGAAGCGCTGGAAAAACTCAAGCTCAACGATGCTGCGCTCAGGTTCGAACCGGAAAGCTCCGAAGCGATGGGGTTCGGTTTCCGCTGCGGCTTTCTCGGGCTGCTGCACATGGAAATCATCCAGGAGCGGCTCGAGCGCGAATACGATCTGAACCTCATTACCACCGCGCCGACGGTGGTTTATGAGGTGCTCAAGACCGATGGCAGCGTGCTCACGCTCGACAATCCGGCAAAGCTGCCGGCAGCGCAGTACATCGAGGAAATCCGTGAACCGATCATCGTCGCCAACGTGCTTACGCCGCCCGAGCACATCGGCAACGTGATCAAGCTCTGCGAGGAAAAGCGCGGCGTGCAGCGCTCGATCCACTACATGGCAAGCCAGGTGCAGATCAGTTACGAGCTGCCGCTGGCGGAGGTCGTGCTCGACTTCTTCGACAAACTGAAATCCGTTTCGCGCGGTTATGCCTCGATGGATTACCACTTCGAGCGTTTCCAGGCCGGGCCGCTCGTGCGCGTGGATGTGCTGATCAACGGCGACCGCGTCGACGCGCTGAGCCTGATCCTGCACCGCACAGCGGCCGACCGCCGCGGCCGCGAACTGGTCGAAAAAATGAAAGAGCTGATCCCGCGCCAGATGTTCGACGTGGCGATCCAGGCCGCGATCGGCGCACAGATCATTGCGCGATCGAGCGTCAAAGCCTTGCGTAAAAATGTGCTGGCAAAATGCTATGGCGGCGACGCAACCCGCAAGCGCAAGCTGCTGGAGAAGCAGAAGGAAGGCAAGAAGCGCATGAAGCAGGTCGGCAGTGTGGAGATTCCGCAGGAAGCATTCCTGGCGGTGTTGCAGATGGACAAATAGGGAAGTAACGATGGATTTCGATTTTGCATTGCTGCTGGTTGTGCTTACCGGCGTAACCGGGGTGATCTGGCTGCTCGATCATCTGTTCCTGGCGGGCGGGCGCAAGGCGCGTGCGCAAGCGCTTGCGCAAGCCGAAGGCAGCGACGCCGAGCGCCAGCAGCGTGCGCAGGAAGCGTTGCGCGAGCCGATCCTCGTCGAATACGCGCGCTCGTTCTTCCCGGTCATCCTGATCGTGCTGCTGTTCCGCTCGTTCCTTGCCGAGCCATTCAAGATTCCCTCGGGTTCGATGATGCCGACTCTGCTGGTCGGCGATTTCATCCTGGTCAACAAATTTGCCTACGGCCTGCGCCTGCCGGTACTCGGTACAAAACTCGTATCGATCGGCGAACCCAAGCGCGGCGACGTGTTCGTCTTCCGCTACCCGAATCCGGAGCACGATCCGCGCAAGGAAGGATTGGATTACATCAAGCGCGTAATCGGCCTGCCGGGCGACGAGATCACCTATCGTAACAAGACACTCTACGTGAACGGCAAGGAAGTACCGCAGGCCGATGTCGGACCCTTTGTCGGTAGCGGCAACGAAGCCCGGCGCATGGCCGGCGCGGAAATCCACGAGGAAATGCTGCCCGAAGTGGAGCACCAGATCCTGCAGTCGAGCATGCTGCTTCCGGGCCGCGAGGGCAGCTGGCGCGTTCCCGCTGGACAGTATTTCGCAATGGGGGATAATCGGGATAATAGCGAGGACAGCCGCTACTGGGGCTTCGTGCCGGAACAGAACGTCATCGGCAA
>Ga0207657_10001315_pt1 | contig 26383 bp, 29 predicted proteins | sample KBSC33metaG_FD_184316 | JGI IMG/M metagenome (GOLD analysis project Ga0207657, IMG submission 184316) | Corn rhizosphere microbial communities from Kellogg Biological Station, Michigan, USA - KBS C3-3 metaG (SPAdes) (version 2) | ecosystem: Host-associated > Plants > Roots > Rhizosphere > Soil ... | reverse complement strand
GTGTCCTGCGGACGGCCTTCGATATCCAGACTGTTGAGCATGGTTACGGTCATCAATGCGATCGCGGTGACGTCAAACGCTTCGCGGTCAGGAAGCCATTTTGAGATTAGAAAGCCACTCCGAGCCTAGAAAGCCTTGGAGCGGTTCCGAAAAAAGCCAATCCGCCTTATCGGAAACGGCTGAAAAGCTAGTCTCTAATATAGGCCGTATTCCCGGGAGGCAATCACGCCAACCGCTTTTGCATGCGGCAGACGGCAAATCTTGCCGCCGGGCAGAAAAGGGGATCGCCACGACGGCTCTGTGGTATCCCGCACGCACTTATAAGCCATTGAAATACATTGATATTTTTTATGGCTAGGGGTGGCCCGGTCCTTGCTGATCTCAGTTCCAGTTTCATTGCAAGAGGCCGCCCCGTGCATAGCGTCACGTCAGAAGCAGTCACAAGCGTGTCTTTTCAGACCGCGCCGCCGAAGCCCACGCGGTCCGACCAATCGTCCGGAAACGATCATTTCGGGACCCTGATCGACAGCAGCACCGACACCGGCAATGACCGCGCGGCCTCGACCGCCCAGCAGCCATCCGCGTCGCAGCGCCGCTCCGACGATGCTTCGGCAACCGCCGCGGACCACGCACGATCGCGTGACGCCACGGCTGCCGACCAGGCAGCACCGAAGAATTCCGACGATCGCGACGCCACCGCCAAACAGCTCTCCGATACCAACGCCGACAGCAATGCCGATGCTGATGCGCTCCAGCGCCCCACGGCGAAGTCCAGCGGCTTGAAAGCCGGCGTCCTGAAAGCCAGCGCCCCGCAATCAGCTGAAAAGTCCTCTTCCGGGCAAACTTCTGCAGCCGATGCTGCAACGGTTGCTGCCGTCCCGGCGCAGCCGGGCGAACCGTCCGTGACGACGCCGAACGCGGTCGCCGTTGTGATCCCCGTCCCCATCGCGCTGGTGGATATTCCCGCGGCAACGCCTTCGGCCGGCAATGCCACGGCGCCGCTTGCGATTGCGGCGGCGGCAATTGCTGCCAGTTCGTCGGCCACATCCGGATCGGCTGCAACGTCAGCACAGGTCAAGTTCGCAGCAGCCGACACGGGCGCAGCAATCGACGCGGCCGCACCGGCAGTCGCTATCACATCGACAGCCGCTATCCCAACCGCCTCGGATGCGGCCGCGACCGCAAAGATCGCGGTTCAAGCGGCGGCAACCGTGGCGACCGCCGCGCCCGTGAAGCGACAGGCAACGCAGACCGTTGCAACCGCGGTAACCGATGTGGCCTTGGCGACGGCTGTCGCCGCGACGGCACCCGTTGCACCGAAAACCACGCCCCTCAAGGCGCCAGTCGCGACGCCAAGCAAGACCGCGGCATCGAGCGCCCCAGATATCGCGCCGGGCGCGCCCGATCCGTCCGCATCGGCCACGCCGGCCGAGGCGGCTCACAACGATGTCGCGCCGCCAACGGCCGTCGCAGCCAGGCCGGAGACCCGAAATGGCGTGGCTGACGCGGCGAAGGCTGATCCTTCCGCCGCCTCTTCATCGACGCCGGCAGCCACCGCGGCGCCCCATGAGCATTCGCCGATCATCGCGACAGCGCCCGCGCCGACCGATGCATCCGACGCAGGCGTGCAGGCGACCGGAACGATCCAGCCGCAACTCCCCGCCGTGGCGGCCCCCGCCGCTCTCGTCGGACCATTGAGTGTCACGCCGGCCACGAATGCGGCCGTGCCATGGAGCGGGCTCGCGCTCGAGATCGCGGTATCGGCACGAAGCGGCAAGAGCCGTTTCGACATCCGGCTCGATCCGGCCGATCTCGGCCGCATCGACGTTCGCATCGACGTCGATCGCAACGGCCAGGTCACCTCGCATTTGACGGTCGAAAAACCGGAAACGCTGTCGATGTTGCGCCAGGATGCACCCCAGCTGCAGCGCCAGCTCGATGAAGCCGGCTTCAAGACCGGCAATGGCGGCCTGCAGTTCAGCCTGCGCGACCAGTCTTCTTCCGGACAGGACAACGGCAACGAAACCGGTCGCAACGCGCAGCGGCTGGTCATCAGCGACGAAGACACAGTCCCCGCGGCGGTTGCGGGACGAACATATGGCCGCATGCTCGGATCGAGCAGCGGCGTGGACATCAGGGTCTGAGGAGACGAACATGACAGCAGCAGCAGGCGTGGCCAGCCAGGTCGTTTCGGGGACGACACCGCTACCGACCTCATCATCCGGGTCCTCGGGGTCTTTGAATTCGACCACCGGCTCGACGCTTGCCGGAAACTTTCAAACATTCCTGACGCTGCTGACAACGCAATTGCAGAACCAGGATCCGCTCTCGCCGCTGGACACCAACCAGTTCACCCAGCAGCTGGTGCAGTTCGCATCCGTGGAGCAGCAGCTCAAGACCAACGATCAGCTGACCACGCTGGTGTCGCTGCAGCAGACCGCGCAATCGACGCAGGCGCTGACTTTCGTCGGCAAGACCGCGGTGGTCGACGGCAGCACCGCGGCCTTGACCAACGCTTCCGCCACCTGGAATCTGGGCGTTCCGACCAATTCCAATGTCACCATCTCCATCGCCAACAGCACCGGGCAAACCGTCTTCACCGGCAACTACGCCGTCAACGCCGGCAGCAATCAAGCCTTTAGCTGGGACGGCAAGGGCAATGACGGCACGCAATGGCCGGATGGCAAGTACACGCTGACGGCTACCGCAGCCGACACCGCGGGCAATACGGTGGCGGTCTCCACCCAGATACAAGGCGTGGTCGATTCGGTCGATCTCACCCAGTCGCCCCCGTTGCTGTCGATCAACGGCCAAACCTACACCGTCAATCAGATCAGGAGCATCGCCGCCAACTAGTGTGGTGGTTCTTCGGATTCGGGACACGGGTCCGCAACACCGCCGGCTCCCGCGATCGAGCCTTCGAATTAATGATTGAGTCACATCCCGCTTCGGCCCGGCGTCTTCGAGATGCCGGGCCGAAACTATTGGCAAGCATTTTCAAGGAGATTCGTATTGAAGCCTTGGGCTTAGGCAAATTTTAAGTCGCGGGGCGTAGGTTGTTCCGGTGAGTTCAGGTGGTTGAGAGTTTGTGAGTACGCCATGACAGAACCCCATCGCCCGAGGGTAAAATACGTCATCGGGCCTGACGGTAGTCCGTTAACAATTGCGGATCTGCCCGCGCCCGGGACCAAACGGTGGGTAATTCGCCGTAAGGCCGAAGTCGTTGCCGCGGTCCGCGGCGGCCTGCTCTCCCTTGAGGAGGCTTGCAGCCGCTACACGCTGACCGTCGACGAGTTCCTTTCCTGGCAGTTTTCCATCGATCAGCATGGCCTTGCAGGACTGCGCACCACCCGCATCCAGCAATATCGCCAGTAAGCGCCCCGCCAGAACCGACGGCATTTGACGAAAATCGGCCTCGCTTTGCGAAGCCGATTTTTTTCATGCTGAACTTTCGCCACGGCACTTAACCTTCGTTAACCATATCGAAACCATCCCATAGGCAATAATTGCCCAGTCGGCTCTCGGGGCCGAATCTAAGGGGCGGTTGGTTTGCAGGGTATTGGTGGCTTCCTGAAAGGTCTGGGCGCTTCGCGGTTGATGGCGATGGTCGCGGTGACAACCGCGCTGATCGGTTTCTTCGCGTTTGTCATCATGCGCGTCACGACGCCCCAGATGACCACCCTCTTTACCGACCTCAGCTTCGAGGATTCCTCCGGTATCATCAAGGACCTGGAGCGCCAGGCGATTCCCTTCGAGCTGCGCAACGATGGCGCGGTGATCATGGTGCCGAAGGACAAGGTCACGCGGCTGCGCATGAAGCTTGCCGAGGGCGGCTTGCCCAAGGGCGGCGGGGTCGGCTACGAAATCTTCGACAAATCCGACGCGCTCGGTACCACCAGCTTCGTCCAGAACATTAATCATTTGCGCGCGCTCGAGGGCGAACTTGCCCGCACCATCCGCGCCATCGACCGCATCCAGGCGGCCCGGGTCCATCTGGTGCTGCCGGAGCGGCCGCTGTTTTCGCGCGAGACCCCCGAACCATCGGCCTCGATCGTGGTGCGCGTGCGCGGGTCGCTCGAGCCGCAGCAGATTCGCGCCATCCGCCACGTGGTCGCCTCCGCCGTCAACGGCCTGAAGCCGCAGCGGGTATCGATCGTCGACGAAGCCGGTCAATTGCTCGCTGACGGCGCCAGCGGCGACGATAATGCCATCGGGGACGAGCGCCGGGCCGGATTCGAGAAGCGGATGCGCAATCAGATCGAGGCGATCGTGTCGTCGGTGGTCGGCGCCGGCCGCGCCCGCGTCCAGCTCTCCGCCGATTTCGACTACAACAAGGTTACCCAGACCTCCGACCGCTTCGATCCCGAAGGCCGGGTGCTGCGCTCGAGCCAGACCCGGGAAGAATCCAGCGCGACCGCCGACAATAGCGGTCAGGTCACCGTCAATAATGAATTGCCGGGCAATCAGCGCCAGGACAACGCGACGCCCGCGCGCGACCAGAGCAAGAAAACCGAGGAAACCAACAATTACGAAATTTCCCGCACCACCAAGACCGAAGTGACCGAGGCCGGACGGGTCAACCGCATCTCGGTCGCCGTGCTGGTCGACGGCAGTTATTCCAAGAACGACAAAGGCGAGATGGTCTATCAAGAGCGCGGCAAGGAACAGCTCGATCGCATCGCAGCGCTGGTGCGCTCGGCGATCGGCTTCGATCAGAAGCGCGGCGACCAGGTCGAGGTCGTGAACCTCAAATTCGCCGAAGCGCCGCTGGTGGTCCCGGTCGCCGAGCCGGCCGGCCTGCTCGGCATGCTGCAATTCACCAAGGACGACGTGATGTACGTCATCGAACTCGGCGTCATGATGCTGCTCGGTCTTGTGGTGTTGTTCATGGTGATCCGGCCGCTGGTCAGGCGCATCCTCGCTTCCGAGGAGGTATCCTCGTCCGGCGCAGGCTCGATGTCGGCCCTGACCGACGGCAGCGCCCAGCCCGCAGGCCAGAACCTTATTCCCAGCGTCAACGCCACCGCGCAGATGATCGACGTCGCCCAGGTTCAGGGCCAGGTTCATGCGCAGTCGGTGCATCGCGTCGGCGAACTCGCCGAGCGCAATCCCAACGAAACCGCCAACATTGTTCGTCAATGGCTAACCGAGCCGGCAGCGTGATCTGACATGGCCGTACCGCAAACCACAAACTCCAGCGATATCGCCACCGTCATCGCCAATCTGGCGAGCCGGCAGGGCAATCGCCCGAAGGGCCCGGCGATGAGCGGCCCGAAACGCGCCGCTATCCTGATGCTGGCGCTGGGAGAGCAATATGGCGGCAAGGTCTGGTCGCTGCTCGACGACGACGAGGTGCGCGAACTGTCGATGGTGATGTCGACGCTCGGCACCGTCGAGGCCGAAGTGGTGGAAGACCTGTTGCTCGAATTCGTGTCGCGGATGTCGGCGTCCGGCGCGTTGATGGGCACTTTCGATGCCACCGAACGGCTGCTGCAGCAGTATCTTCCTTCCGAGCGCGTCACCGGCATCATGGACGAAATCCGCGGGCCGGCAGGCCGCAACATGTGGGAGAAACTCTCCAACGTCCAGGAAGAGGTGCTCGCCAACTATCTCAAGAATGAATATCCGCAGACCATCGCCGTGGTGTTGTCGAAGCTGAAGCCCGAGCACGCCGCGCGCGTGCTCGCGATCCTGCCCGAGGACATGGCGCTCGACGTGATCGGCCGGATGCTGCGAATGGAGGCGGTGCAGAAGGAAGTGATCGAGCGCGTCGAGCAGACGCTTCGCGTCGAATTCATGTCGAACCTGTCGCAGACCCGCCGCCGCGACGCCCATGAGGTGATGGCCGAGATCTTCAACAATTTCGACCGCCAGACCGAAACCCGCTTCATCACGTCGCTGGAAGAAGAGAACCGCGAGTCGGCCGAACGCATCAAGGCGCTGATGTTCACCTTCGACGATCTGGTCAAGCTGGACTCGGGGTCGGCGCAGACGCTGATGCGCCACATCGACAAGGACAAGCTCGGCGTCGCGCTAAAGAGCGCCAACGAGGATGTCCGCGGCTTCTTCCTCGGCAACATGTCGTCGCGCGCCGGCAAGATGCTGCTCGACGACATGGCGGCGCTCGGACCGGTACGGTTGCGCGACGTCGACGAGGCCCAGGCGCTGCTGGTCAATCTTGCCAAGGACCTCGCGGCCAAGGGCGAAATCATGCTGACCAAGAACCGCGCCGACGACGAGCTGGTGTACTGATGGCCGCACCCGCAAAATTCCTGTTCGACATGGACTTCTCCGCGCCGGACAAGACGCGCGAGCGGCCCGCCACGCCGTCGGAAATCGCGCAGAAGATCGCTTCCGCCGAGGCCCGCGCCTATCGCGACGGGTTCGATGCCGGGCAGCGCGAGGCCAAGGCTGAAAGCGACCGCCGCACCGCGCTGGCGCTTGAGGAGATCGGGATCGCCATCCAGGGCATCGCGACGCGCTTCTCCGGCATTGAAACCCGGATGGAGACCGAAGCCGTCGACGTCGCGGTCGCGGTGGCGCGCAAGCTGTGCAGTGAACTGATTGCCTCGGAGCCGCTCGGCGAGATCACCGGCTTGGTGAGCGACTGTTTTTCGCATCTGGTCTCGACGCCGCATCTCGTGGTCCGGATCAACGATTCGCTTTACGAGGCCGCACGCGAGCGGATCGAGCGGCTGGCGAAGCAAAGCGGTTTCCAGGGCCGCCTGGTGATCCTGGCCGAGCCGGACATCGAGACCGGCGATTGCAAGATCGAGTGGGCCGATGGCGGCGTCCTGCTCGAGCGCGCGGCGATCGAAGCAAAGATCAACGAACTTGTCGGACGCTACATAGCGTCCCGCAATCAGGTGGAACCCGGGCTATGAGGAATGAACCATGAGTGACACCGACGCACAGGTTCCGCTTCCGGATCTCAATGCCGCTGATGTGCCGGCGATCGATGACGTGGCCTATCACGAGGACGAACAGGCGTCGCGGGTCGCGGCCGACCTGGAAGCCGTGTTCGACGTGCCGGTGCAAGTCTCGGCTGTGCTCGGCCGCTCCAAGATGGATGTCGGCGAATTGCTGAAGCTCGGACCCGGCACCGTGCTGGAGCTCGATCGCCGCGTCGGCGAAGCCATCGACATCTACGTCAACAACCGGCTGGTGGCGCGCGGCGAAGTGGTTCTGGTGGAAGACAAGCTGGGCGTGACCATGACGGAAATCATCAAGGCGGAACGCACCTGAGGCTCTCTACTATAGCGATACGCGCATAACGGGCGCGAACAGACGAACAGGAGATTACCATGCGGCTTCTCATCGTTGGCACACTGAAGGGCCAGCTTACGACCGCCACCAAGATCGCCATGGACAATGGTGCTTCCGTTACCCACGCCGAGGACCACGAACAGGCGATGCGCGTCTTGCGCGGCGGCAAGGGCGCCGACCTGCTGCTGGTCGATGTCGGCCTCGATATCCGCGATCTGGTGATGCGGCTGGAGGCCGAACACATTCACGTGCCGATCGTCGCCTGCGGCATCTCCAATGACGCCCGCGCCGCGGTCGCCGCGATCCATGCCGGCGACAAGGAATACATCCCGCTGCCGCCGGATCCGGAATTGATCGCCGCAGTGCTTGCCGCCGTCGCCAACGACTCCCGCGATCTGGTCTACCGCGACGAAGCGATGGCCAAGGTGATAAAGCTGGCGCAGCAGATCGCCGGCTCCGACGCCTCCGTCATGATCACGGGCGAATCCGGCACCGGCAAGGAAGTCTTGGCGCGCTACGTCCACACCCGCTCCCACCGCGCCAGGAAGCCGTTCATATCGATCAATTGCGCGGCGATTCCCGAGCACCTGCTGGAATCCGAACTGTTCGGCCACGAGAAGGGCGCGTTCACCGGCGCCATCGCGCGGCGCATCGGAAAATTCGAGGAAGCCACCGGCGGCACGCTGCTGCTGGATGAAATCTCCGAGATGGATGTGCGGCTGCAATCCAAATTGCTGCGCGCCATCCAGGAGCGCGTGATCGACCGGGTCGGCGGTACCCGCCCGGTATCGGTCGACATCCGCATCATCGCGACATCGAACCGCAATTTGGCCGACGCCGTGCGCGAAGGCAGCTTCCGCGAGGACCTGCTGTTCCGGCTCAATGTCGTGAACCTGAAAATACCGCCGCTGCGCGAACGTCCGGCGGATATTCTCGAACTGGCGCAGCACTTCGCCAAGAAATATTCCGAGGCCAACGGCGTGCCGGTGCGGCCGATCTCCGCGGATGCGCGGCGGGTGCTGACGTCCAACCGCTGGCAGGGCAACGTCCGCGAACTGGAAAACACCATCCATCGTTCGGTGCTGATGGCGCAAGGCGACGAGATCGGCGTCGACGCCATTCTGACGCCGGACGGCGACCGTCTCGATACGCCCAAGACCGTGCCGGCGGTGGCGCACGCCACCTTCGCCGCCGAACAGGTGACCCGCGCCCTGGTCGGACGCACCGTCGCGGACGTCGAGCGCGATCTCATTCTGGAGACGCTGAAGCATTGCCTCGGCAACCGCACCCACGCCGCGAACATTCTCGGCATCTCGATCCGCACGCTGCGCAACAAGCTGAACGAATACGCCGACGGCGGATTGCCGATCACCCCCGCGGGCGCCGGCGACTATCACCGCGTCAGCGCGACGGCGTGATCGGAACCTCGTCGTCATTGCGAGGAGTCGCAGGCGACGAAGCAACCCAGTCTAGGTTTCGTTGCCTCTGGATTGCTTCGCGGAACCGGTGATCTGGCGCGCATTCGTGCGACCCGCTGGCTCGCAATGACGTTAGAATTGTCACGGCACGAAACGAATAGTTCGGTGCGTCGGGTTTGCGGAAGATGTGGATCGGATCGCCGGGTGCGAGGTCGCGGCCGGTAAATGCCGCATAGGCGTAGAGCGCGAGGTAGAGAATTGCGAGCGCGCCGACCCCGTAGAATGCCCAGACTGCGATACGTTTCATCAGGTCAGTGCGCTGCGTTGCGCCACCCAGGCGACAGGGCGCTGCCAAAACCACAACAGCGGCGCGAGCGCGAAGGCGATTTGAAGGAGTTTGCGTTCCATCGCGTGACCTCCTCTCCAGTCCCTGCATCGCTGGTCATTGGAGCTTTTAGGCTGCGAACGGAAGAAAGGCCACCTCTTCGAGGTGCGGCGTTGGGGACAGCGACGTCAAATTTTGAGTAGCAAGGGGACAGAAGGGTGACCTCGGCGAGTTGATCGCGTCCTCGCTCTTGGGCTAACAATCGAAGTGCTTTTATGGCACACCGTGCTGCAGTCCGAGATGGCAGCAAAAACCGCATCGTCTTCGAGTTCAACATGCCCGCACCCAAGCCGCCCGCTTTCGAAACCCTCAGCCTCCATGCAGGCCAACATCCCGATCCCGTCACCGGCGCGCGGGCCGTCCCGATCTATCAGACCACATCCTATGTTTTTCAGGATTCCGAGCACGCCGCGGCGTTGTTCAATCTCGAACGCGCGGGGCACATCTATACCCGGATTTCAAACCCGACCACGGCGGTGCTCGAGGAGCGGCTGGCCGCGCTGGAAGGTGGCGTCGGCGCCATCTGCACCGCGAGCGGTATGGCGGCGTTGCATCTCGCCATCGCCACCCTGCTGAACGGCGGCGACCACATCGTCGCCTCTTCCTCGCTCTATGGCGGCACCATCAATCTGCTCACGCACACGCTGCCGCGCTTCGGCATCACGACCACTTTCGTCAAGCCGCGTGCGCTGGACGAGTTTCGCGCGGCAATCAAGCCCAATACCCGGCTCGTGATTGCCGAGACCATCGGCAATCCCGGTCTCGAAGTGCTGGATATTCCGAAGGTTGCTGCCATCGCGCATGAGGCGAAAATCCCGCTGCTGATCGACAACACCTTCGCGACGCCATATCTGAGCCGTCCGATCGAGCTTGGCGCCGACATCGTCATGAATTCGGCGACCAAGTGGATCGGCGGCCACGGCATTGCCATCGCCGGCGTGATTGTCGACGGCGGCCGGTTCGACTGGCGCGCTTCCGGCAAATTTCCGGTGCTGACCGAGCCCTATGCCGGATATCACGGTATTGTCTTCGACGAGCAGTTCGGCCAGGCCGCGTTCATCATGCGGGCGCGCACCGAAGGGCTGCGCGATTTTGGCGCGTGTCTGTCGCCGACCAATGCCTTTCAGCTGCTGCAAGGCGTCGAAACACTGGGCATTCGCATGGAGCGCCACGTCGCCAATACCCATGCGGTGCTGGAGGCTCTCGCCGCGAACAAGGCCGTCGACTGGGTGCTGCATCCCTCGCTGGAAAACCATCCCGACCACGAACTCGCCAAGCGATTGCTGCCGCGCGGCGCGGGGTCGATCGTCAGTTTTGGCATCAAGGGCGGCCGGCCCGCCGGCAAGAAATTCATCGAGTCATTGCGGATGATCAGCCATCTGGCCAATGTCGGCGATGCCAAGACGCTGGTTATTCATCCCGCCAGCACGACCCATCAGCAGATGGATGCCGCCCAGCTCAAAGCCTCCGGCATCGGCGAGGAACTGGTGCGGCTGTCGATCGGCATCGAATCCGCCTCCGACATCATCGACGACCTCGCCCAGGCGCTCCGTATTTCGCAAAAGGCTTGAGCCATGCAGTTGTCCGTGAACGGCATTGATACCTTCGTCGCCACCGGCGGCCGCAAGTTCGACAAGTCGCAACCGACCATCATGCTTCTGCACGGCGCCGGCTTCGACCACACCACCTGGGCCTTGCACAGCCGATGGTTCGCCCATCACGGCTATAGCGTGCTGGCGCCGGATCTGCCGGGCCATGGACGCTCGTCAGGCGCACCTCTCCGTGCGATCGCCGACATGGCCGACTGGACCGTTGCCCTGCTCGATGCGGCCGGTGCAGCAAGGGCAAGGCTGGTCGGTCATTCCATGGGATCGCTGATTGCGCTCGAGACCGCCGCACGGCATCCGGCAAAAGTCTCCGCGCTCAGCCTGATTGGAACGGCGGCAACCATGACGGTCGGACCCGATCTGCTCAAAGCCGCCGAGGCCAACGACCCTTCAGCCGTCGATATGGTCTCGATCTGGGGCCTTGGTTTTCAGGCGGAACTTGGCGGTAGCCTGGCGCCCGGTTTGTGGATGCACTTTGGCGCGCAGCGGGTACTTGAACAGTGCCGGCCCGGGGTGCTGTTCAGCGATCTCTCCGCCTGCAACGCCTATCAGGGGGCACTCGCCGCCGCCGCGCAAATCAAAATCCCGACCACGTTCATTCTGGGCGAACGCGACATGATGACACCTGCGCGCGCCGGCAAGACGCTCGCCGCCGCGCTGCCGAATTCACGCACCGTGGTATTGCACGGCGCCGGCCATATGATGATGGTCGAGCGGCCCGACGAACTGCTCGCAGCGTTGCAAACCTGACCAAGCCCGTTATCCCGCCGCTGCGATGCTCGGCTTGGGCGGCACGACGTTGACAGCCAATTTGCCGTAGCGATCCCCGAACGCTTCGGTGTCGATCTCCTCGAGCTTGATGGCCCCGCTCATCACGCCGGCCTTCCAGGCGTCGTGCTCGGGATCGACGCGGAATTCCGGCATCACTTCCCTGGCGAACAATTCAAGCGAGTCGCAAATGTGCTCGTGGCTGTTCTTGCCGGCCTGATTGAGCAGGATCACCTGGTCGATGTGGGAACTCCTGAACCGCCGCAATTTCCTGGCGATGGTTTCGGGCGATCCGATCAGGCCGCCGCGCAGCGCCGCCTCCTGCGCCTCCGGATTCTCGCGCTTCCACTTGTTGTATTCGTCCCACATGTTGACGGTGCCCGGCGCCGGACGCTGGCGGTTCTGTGAGGCGCCGTAAAAGCGCAGCGCGAACTGGAAGAACGTCGCGCCGTCGGCGCGCGCCCTCGCCTCCTCGTCGGTTTTCGCGCACATGAAGAACGACACCAGCGCCATGTTCGGGTTGATCTCGTAGTCCGCGAGCTTCTTCAGCCGTTTTGTCAGCGCATTGTAGTAAGCATGCACCCAGGCATGCGCGGCATCGGCGCTGACAAATTGAAACCCGAGCGCCCCAAAACCGTTCTGGCCGGCGCGCTCGATGGTCGGAAGCTGCGAGCACGCCATCCACAATGGCGGGTGCGGCTTCTGAACAGGTTTTGGCACCACATTGCGCAGCGGAATGTCGAAATACTTGCCGTGATGCTCGCTGCCGCCTTCCCCAAACATCGGGAAGATGGCGCGGACCGCTTCCTCGAACACTTCCTTCTTGGTTTCCATGTCGCGGCCGAACGGCGTCAGCTCGGTGATCGAGGCGCTCTCGCCCATCCCGAACTCGACGCGCCCCTGGCTGAGCAGATCGAGCACCGCGACGCGTTCGGCGACGCGCGCGGGATGGTTGGTGGTGAGCTGGAAAATGCCATGGCCGAGCCGGATGTTTTTGGTGCGCTGGCTGGCGGCGGCGAGAAACGATTCCGGCGACGGCGAATGCGAATATTCCTCCAGGAAATGATGTTCCACCACCCAGGCATAGTCGTAGCCAAGCCGGTCGGCGGTTTCCAGTTGCGTCAGCGCGTTCTGATAAAGCTTGAGTTCGTCGCCAGCTTCCCACGGGCGCGGCAATTGCAGCTCGTAAAAGATGCCGAATTTCATGACGTCTCTCCCCGCGCGCGGCTTGTTATTTTGCCTCAGTGTATTCGCAGGCGAGGTCCTGTCCAGCCTCGGCCAATTCCGCGCCGCGGAAGTCGGCTTGCACTGGGCGCTCGAATGGTTAGCTTTGCGGGCTGTGAGTCGCTGCCCCGGGCGCGACCTTCCTCACCGAGACCCGATGCCCACCTTTACGCCGCACCAGGATTCCGCGCTGAAGGCCGTTGCCGACTGGCTGAAGGCAAAACCCGGCAAGAACGGCACCCCGCCGATCTTCCGGCTGTTCGGCTATGCCGGAACCGGCAAGACCACGCTGGCACGCCACATCGCCGACGGCGTCGATGGCGAGGTGAAATTTGCGGCCTTCACCGGCAAGGCCGCGCTGGTGATGCGCAACAAGGGTTGCGACAACGCTTCCACCATCCACTCGTTGATCTACCGCGCGCGCGAATCCGGCGTCGAGCAGCCGAGCTTCGAACTATGGGACGATGCGCCGGCCTCAAAAGCAAAACTGATCGTGATCGACGAATGCTCGATGGTGGACGCCGAACTCGGCCGCGACCTGATGTCGTTCGAGTGCCCGCTGCTGGTGCTCGGCGACCCCGCGCAACTGCCGCCGATCCAGGGCGGCGGTTACTTTACCAACTGCGAGCCCGACGCGATGCTGACCGAAGTGCATCGCCAGGCGCAAAACGATCCGATCGTGCGTATGTCGATGGACGTGCGCGAGGGCCGCCAACTCGATATCGGCCGCTACGGCGAAAGCGAGGTCATCTCGCGCGTCGAGCTCGATCCCGACCGGGTGATGCGCGCCGATCAGGTTCTGGTCGGGCGCAACAACACCCGGCGCTCCTACAACATGCGGGTGCGGCAAAAGCAGCACATCGAGGATCCGTTACCGGTCGCCGGAGACAAGCTGGTCTGTCTGCGCAACAACCGCAAGAAAGGCCTGTTCAACGGCGGGCTGTGGCGGGTGAAATCGCGCGCGCAGTCGAAATCGAAAATCATCACCATGCGGCTGTCGCCCGACGAAGACTTCGGATCGAAAGTGACAAAAGTTTCGGTCCGCGGCGACTGCTTTGGCGGCGCCATCGAAACCATCCCGTGGGAGCAGCGCAAGCCCTATGACGAGTTCGACTACGGCTACGTGCTCACGGTGCACAAATCACAGGGCTCGCAGTGGGACGACGTGGTGCTGTTCGACGAGAGTTTTGCGTTCCAGGACAGCCGCGCAAGATGGCTCTACACCGGCATTACGCGCGCGGCCAAACGGCTGAGTGTGGTGGTGTGAAGCGCCTCAACAAGTCGTCCCCGCGCACGCGGGGACCCATAACCCCTGGCATTTCTGTTTACAAAGGTCTCTAGCTCAGTGCGATACGAGTCGACACGGCGTATGGTTCCCGGCGTTCGCCGGGACGACGAAGAAAGGTGACTTCGGATTCGGAGACCAGCCCCTCGCCCGGATTCTCATATGTGCAAGCACGATGCAGCTTCACGGCGTTGCCGAGCGCGCACGCCACATTCAACGCCTCTGCCTGAAATGCCTCGATCTGCGCCATCGCTCAATTCCGATTTTGCAATCATTGAACAATTCGCAGCAGGTGCAACACCTTCGCCCGACCACGGCCGGTTCCCTCAGGCGCTAACGCCTTGGAGCGGCGGATTTTATTCACGAACTCGTGTGCACCTGACGGTAACAATGTCCGCCCCGCCGCGTATCTTGGGACATCGGGCAGGCAGGCCGATTGCGAACGGTGACTGCCGCTCTAGACTGCGCTTCAATCCGAGCCCCAAGAGGAAGCCCATGCCCCGTCGCCCAATCAGCCGCCTTTCGCTCTGCGCTGCCGCTCTCGGCGCGCTGGCGATCACTGCCTTCGCGGTTGCGCCCTCGCGCGCCGCGGAAGACGCCGTCATTATCCCTGCTCCCGCCGCGGACGCTCAAATGTCCGACGGCGTCCAGACCGCTGTCATCGCGGGTGGCTGCTTCTGGGGCGTGCAGGGCGTGTTCCAGCATACATCGGGTGTCGTCAACGCCGTGTCCGGTTATGCCGGCGGCAGCAAGGCTACAGCGGACTACACCATGGTCTCTACCGGCACCACCGGCCACGCCGAGTCGGTCCAGATCAAGTACGACCCGAAGAAGATCAGCTACGGCAAGATTTTGCAGATCTTCTTTTCCGTCGCGCACGATCCGACGCAATTGAACCGGCAGGGACCCGACAGCGGCACGCAATATCGCTCGGCGATCTTCACCACCAGCGACGAGCAGAAGAAGGTTGCGGAGGCCTATATCGCGCAACTCAACGCCGCAAAGGTCTACCGGAAGCCGATCGTGACCAAGGTCGGGCCGCTGGAGGCGTTTTATCCGGCCGAGGCCTATCATCAGGACTACCTGACGCTGCACCCGAACCAGCCCTATATTGCCTATAACGACATTCCGAAGGTCGAGAACCTGAAGAAGATTTTCGCGGAGAATTACATCGAGAAGCCGACACTGGTGAGCAGCGCAAAGGTCACCAACTGACGGCTGGTTCGCAATTTATAGGGAGGCTCCATGCCCGACACCAAGACGATGCCCGGCAAGGTCGCGAAGAGCGAAGCGGAGTGGCGCAAGGAATTGACGCCGATGCAGTATGCGGTGCTGCGCGAGAAGGCGACCGAACGGCCGTTCTCCGGCGAATACGAGCATGAGCAGCGGCCCGGCACCTATATCTGCGCCGGCTGCGGGCAGACGCTGTTCGAATCCGACGCCAAGTTCGATTCCGGCTGCGGCTGGCCGAGTTTTACGCAGCCCGCGGCCGAGAGCCATGTCGACGAGGAGCGTGACGTCAGCCACGGCATGATCCGGACCGAAGTGCTGTGCGCGAAGTGCAACGGTCATCTCGGGCATGTGTTCGAGGACGGACCCGGCCCGACCGGCCTGCGCTACTGCATCAATTCGGCGGCGCTGAAGCTGCAGCCGAAATAGAAACCTTGGTTCCTTTCATGGAACCAAAAGCCGGAATATGCTTTGTCCTCAGTGGCGGGGCGGCGGATTTCCATTCGCCGGCCGCTGCTCGGGGAGCGCGCCATGACGCTTGGCACCATACTTGTCATCATCCTGATCATTTTCCTGCTGGGCGGCTTCAGCGGCCGGTTCGGCGGCTACGGCTACGGCTATGGCCACTCCGGAATGGGCCTTGGCGGCGTCATTCTGATCGTGCTGCTCATCCTGCTGCTGCTGGGCAAGCTCTGATCCATACAAGCTATTGAAATCACATGATTTATTCCAGGCATGGCCTCGCCATGCCCGGATTCATCATCAGGCCGGTCAGGAGTCGCATTTCTGTCAAACGAGCTTATATTGAGGGCTGTCCTGAAATGACGTGTGCTGGCGCGCCGCGGCTTGAGGCGTGTTCGTACGATCCGTCCGCGACCTCGGTCGCGTTCTCACTAAAAAGATCAGAGGTCCCTGACCATGGCTTCCTTCAGCTACAACACTGCCGCCGAACTATTCCCTGCCGCGATCCGCAAGAAGAAGCGGGCGGGCTTCGCCTATCGCCGTTTCGACACCGCGGCCGCCGCGGTGCAATTCGCGATCGAGGAATTGCCGGCGGATTCGCTGAACGGCGCCTACCTGCAGGTCGATGAAGCCCGCTTCGATCAGAGCGGCATCCGCACGCTGTACGAAAGCCAGGATTTTCCGCTGCCGCGCCGCGCCCGTGCGCCCGAGCCCGCGCCTGCCAGCGATAAAACGGACGCCAAGGCGGACGCCGCGTAATTCCACGTTGATGACAACGCGCTAGCGCGGTTGCTTGTCCATCCAGCGCCGCAGCAGCCGCACATTGCGCACGTTGGCGCGGAACATCACGTCGAAGGCGTCGCCCGCCAGCGGCACCATCCCGACCACGCCATCAAGCGCGACATTGCCGAGCATCCGCGCCGTGACATGCCAGGGCGCGCCGAGCGCGCGCGCCTCGCGCACCAGCCATAGCGAGATCGCGGTCGTAATGAGATCGCCGATCACCGGGATCAATCCGATGATGCCGTCGATGCCGTAGCGGATGTTGGTGCCGGGCAGAATGAAGGCGACGTCCAGCAGCTTGGCCAGTGCATCGAGCCGGGCCAGCCGCTGCTCGCGGGTGAGATTGCCGAACGGATTGGCGCCGGCGCCGGCGTTGCCGAACTCGAACCGGAAGCTGCGAAACTGCGGGCCCAGCGATTCCGCCGGGATTTCGCGCCCCTCCTGATCGATGATCGGGCCCTGCGCCTCCGTGTCACGATGCGTGGCGCGGGAGGTTTTCCCGGATCGCGCGGTGCGCGAGAAAAGAATCTCGTCGTTCGACATCGCCATCACATGGGTAACGCGTGAGACCGGCGCAAGTTGCGTCACGCCGTCGCGCCGCTACGCCCGGCCCTCATGCTATCGCCGGCTCATCCATCGTCTTGTGCGTCAGCCGAGAGGAGGCCGTGCCGGGAATAAATCCGACCAGGCCGTAAAGGAAGAACTGGGTTACGCCGCTGTCCGGTCCGCGCGAGCCGTACAGCAATTCAGCCGCGATGAACCCGACCGCGCCGACGATCAGCATCCGCCCAAGCGGGCTAATTCTTTTGACGTGGAAGAGAATATCATCCACCGCGCCTAACATCAGCGCCGGCAGGATGCCGAACAGATAGCTGTACTGAAGCGTCTTGGCGAACACCACGAACAGCTTTGCGACCTCCACCAGGTTGGTTTCGGTCCAGTAGCCGGACATATAGGTGGTCGCCAGCAGCAGCCAGAACCCGCCGAGCAGCGGCCCAAGCGCCGCAAAAATCAAATACCGCTTCATGCTCCACACCCTCGCGCCTTTTACCGGTAGAGCAGTTTCGCTGTTGTGCGAACTACGTCAACTGCTCGCACTGGCCAACCGCTACCCGTCAAATTGCGGCGTTCTCAGAATGGACATCCGAGGCCGACGAAGAGGCCTATGGCGGATTGTAGGACACCGGGTCTTCTGTCATGGCCGGTCATAGTAGGCGCAGAAGTTGAGGGAATTTTGGGAAACGCTTGAGACTCGTGGCGCGACGCTCCGCTGCGAAACGTCATCCGGAGCTCATAGGGTCCCCGCATCCCGCCCTGCGCTCGGAAGCCACGACCGCCATAGGAATATTATCTTTGAAGCCGAAGTTTTGCAGTTGGGGAACAAATAAGGAATACATTTCTTATACGTTTCATAATTGACATCTGTGAAACCAAAAAGTAATATATCTCATGATCAAGAATGTGAGTTCGAGGGCGGGCGCTCAAAGAAGATGACGAGTGCGGTTTCCAAAATCATTGAAGACTTGAGAGATCGAGGTGGATTGAAAGGCACCGATGTCGCGAATATCGCGTCGGTATCTCCCGCCACGGTCTCGCGTTGGACCGCCGGCAAAGCACTCCCTCATCCCAAGACGCAGCTCGTCATTTCCGATCTGCGGTACGTCGTGGATCGGCTTTCAGAGTTCTACACACCCGAGGAGACCCGGCTGTGGCTCTATTCGAAGCATCGCCTGCTGAATGGCGAACGGGCGATCGACCTCATCAACCAGGGCGGCGCCGACAAGGTTCTCGCGGTGATCGAAAGTCTCGATGAAGGCAGCTTCACCTGATGTCTTCGGGAGGTCGAGTCCACGACCGGTCGGTGCTCGACGCCTTGGAGAAACTGGACCCCGAGCCCTTCGATTCAGATGTCTGGCGCGTGGTTCGCAAAGGCAGAGATCCCTTGAGAGGCTCTTCGGCCAACGGCCGATGGGGCGCGCCGGGAGAACTGGAAGTTCTTTACACCAGCGAACAGCGTGACGGAGCTTTGGCTGAGGTTGGCTTCAGGCTTTCTCTCGAACCGGTGTGGCCGAGCCTCATTCAACACCAGATACATGTTTTGGCTGTCAGGGCGGAGCGCACGTTGCGCCTCGTCGAGATGCGCGAACTGGCAAATCTTGGTGTCGATATCTCCCGATATGAATCATTCGAATATGGGGCGACGCAAGCGATCGCGGCCGCTGCACACTTTCTCGAATTCGACGGCATGCTGGTGCCGAGTGCGCGATTTGCGTGTTCGAATCTGGTGCTGTTTACAGACCGTGTTTCGCACACCGGACATCTCCAGCTTGTGAGCAGCGAGGATGTCGATTGGCCAGATTGGCGAAAGAAGAAGCGTCGGACCTGATGCATTTCGGTTTCGATAGATGCGGCCCCGGAAGCCAACATCGTCGCAAGAACGAAATCCCTCACTCCCCCCACGCCGCGAACGCGTCATTGAATGCGCGCTCGCCGGGGGCGCCCTTTTCGATGGCGATGATGGCGCGGCGCTGATTGACATAGACCAGCGGCACGTCGAACCACGAGCGCTCCTTGAGGAGCTGCAGGTTGCGGCTCCGGTCGGCATCGACATTCGACAGACCGACCAGGAAGAAACCGTCGGTGACCTTGACCGCGAGCCCCGCCAGCGGCGTGCCGCGCGCCTGCTCGTTGGATTTCATCAAAATGCCCGGCACGTTGCCGACGCCGCCGCCGGTGAAATCCGGCGGCAGGATGAAGGTCAGCTCCGCGGTGTGGCTGGCGGGCAGCGAGGTGTCGGTGTTGCGGCGGAACGACATCGTCATCTTGAACTTGCGGTCGGGGATTTCGATATCGGCGCGCACGGCGATATCGGCCTTCTGGCCGGCGGCAGCCTTGATCTGTTCGGTGCGCCAGATCACCGAGCCGACATATTGCTTGCCCTTGGGATCGGAAGGATCCTCGTCATACAGCACCACGCGCTGCGCCACCGGCGCGACCTGCTCGGTCGACGACGGCTGGCCGACGCGATCGGGAATCTTCGGCTTCGACAGCGGCGAGGCGTCCTTTGGCGCTTCCACCACCGTGGGCTGCGGCTTGAACAGGCCGCTGACGGTCGTCACCGCCGACTTGCCCCACAGGATCGCGGCGCCGACCAGGATCAGCACAACGCCGATCGCGATCGCGCTCTTGAATGGAAACACGGTGCCGGTCCGGGCACGCTTGTTCGGCCCGCGGTCCTGCGAAGGGCGCGGGCGCGGCGCGGGCTGTTGCGGCGGGGTGTGGCGCTCGGCCTCCTCGACCGACTCATCATAGGAATAGGGCGCGTCGGGATCGGCGCCGCGGTTCTCCATGCTCGGCTCGAGCCGGTCGAACTCCGGCGAGGGCGAAGGCACGTTGGCGTAGGTCTTTCGCGCCGAGCGGCTGGCTTGCGCCGCGGCGCGGCCGAGATCGTCGGCGTCGGCGGCGATGTCGCGGAAGCCGCGTACGCCCGGCGCCTGCGGCGCGCTGTTGTCGGGGCCGCGGCGCGGCGCGCCCGATCGTTCGCGGGTCGGCGGCAGCTGCGGATCCTGCATCGGGACTTGCGGCTGGGATGACGGCGGCCGCGGCGCGTCGGCGCGGAGATTGCGTGGCGGGCGCTGGTCTTGTCGCTCTTCCTGTCCGAGCGGCGGACGATCGTTGCGCGCTTGCGGCGGCGAAGGCGGGCGCGGAGGCGACGGCTGCGCTGCCGAAGGCTGAGTCGGTGCGCCGGGTCGCGCAGCCGCGCGGGTGGTAGCGCGGAACGCATCTCCGGCGCGGCCGCGATCGCCGCGGGCGCGCTGGGCGGCTTCGGACTCGACCTTGCGCACGGCCTCTTCCAGCGACAGCCGCTCGCGGGTGATCTCGGATTCGCTTAAAGGCGGCTGCACGCTGCGCAGCTGCGCGATCAGCGCGGCGCGCGCCCGCTCATACAGCGCACGGCGGCTCTCGCCGGGGGCACTGGGGTCCAGTCCGGCAATGGCGCGGGCAATCAGCGGGTAGTAATCAGCCATTTCGACTCAACAATGCGGGCTTTGCGGTAACATCTCGTTAAGCCTCGAACGGGTTCTGAACCAGGATAGTATCCTCGCGTTCCGGGCTGGTGGAAAGCAGGGCGATTGGGCAGCCCACGAGTTCCTCGACCCGGCGGACATATTTAATGGCCTGCGCCGGCAGATCCGCCCAGGAGCGGGCATTGGCGGTCGGCTCCTTCCAGCCCTCGATGGTCTCGTAGACCGGAACCACCCGGGCCTGGGCGCCCTCGCCGGCCGGCAGATGGTCGATTTCCTTGCCATCCAGTATGTAGCCGACACAAACCTCGATGGTGTCGAAACCATCGAGAATGTCGAGCTTGGTCAACGCCAGGCCGTTGATGCCGCAGGTCCGCACGGTCTGGCGCACCAGCATGGCGTCGAACCAGCCGCAGCGCCGCGGGCGGCCGGTATTGGTGCCGAACTCGCGGCCGCGCTCGCCGATCCTGCGGCCGGTCTCGTTGTCCTGTTCGGTCGGAAACGGCCCCTGCCCGACCCGCGTCGTATAGGCCTTGCAGATGCCGAGGACATAACCGACCGCGCTCGGTCCCATGCCGGTGCCGGTCGCCGCCTGCGCCGCCACGGTGTTGGACGAGGTGACGTAAGGATAGGTGCCGTGGTCCACATCCAGCAGCGCACCCTGCGCGCCCTCGAACAGGATGCGCTTGCCCTCGCGGCGCTTTTGGTCGAGCAGCCGCCACACCGTTTCGGCGTAAGGCAAAAGCTGCGGCGCCAGCCGGGTCAGCTCCCGCAAAATTTCGCCGCCGTCGATCTCCTCCAGATTGAGCCCGCGGCGCAGCGCGTTGTGATGCGCCAAAAGGCGGTCGATCTTGTGCGGCAGTGTGTCGAGATCGGCGAGGTCCATCAGCCGGATGGCGCGGCGGCCGACCTTGTCCTCATAGGCCGGCCCGATGCCGCGCCGCGTGGTGCCGATCGCGGTCACCGCGTTGCCGGTTTCGCGGAGCGCATCGAGTTCGCGATGCAAGGGCAGGATCAAGGTGACATTCTCGGCGACACGCAGATTTTCCGGGCTGACGGCGACGCCCTGGCCCTTCAGTTTGGCCACCTCATCGAGGAACGCCTGCGGATCGAACACCACGCCGTTGCCGATCACCGCGAGCTTCGAGGGTCGCAGCACGCCGGAGGGCAATAGTGCCAGCTTGTAGGTTACGCCGTTGATGACCAGCGTATGGCCGGCATTGTGACCGCCCTGGAAGCGCACGACGATGTCGGCCTGCTCCGACAACCAGTCGACGATCTTGCCCTTCCCTTCGTCGCCCCACTGGGCGCCGACGACGACAACATTGGCCATTTCGTAAGTTTTCCCTCTGCAACTCTCATTGTTCGAGCATGATCGGTTCGGAAAGCTGGTGCCCGCCCTCGGACCAAGTCCGGGGGCATGCTGTTTGCGGATCATGCGCCCAGCTAAATCACGGCCGGGGCCGCTCGCATGCGAGGCATATAATCGGATAACGGAAGCGGGCTATCGACGCAAGCAAGAAGGGCGCAAAAGCCGGGCCAGGAAAGCCTCCAACCCCTTGATATCCCCTTAAAATCTGCGCCGGTACGGCGGCGGCGCTGGCTCGGCTACCTCTGGTGTCAGCGATGGCATGAAATCGAAAGCTGGCCGTGCCTTGTTCAACCGGCTTCCTTTCCGAATATCAATGTTCCCGGGGCCTGTCGTGGCGGGCCGGTTGAAGCTTTGTTGAGAAAGGCGGCGGCGTCATGTCCAAAACCACCCGCGCGACGCTGGCGCTCAACAAACTCGGCGTCAAATTCACGCTGCACACTTACGACTACGATCCCGACGCCGACCGCATCGGCCTTCAGGCCGCGGAGGCGCTCGGCATCGAGCCGCGGCGCATGCTGAAGACATTGATGGCGGAGGTTGACGGCAAGCCCGTCTGCGTCGTCATCCCGTCGGATCGCGAAGTCAGCATGAAGAAGCTGGCGGCGGCGTTCGGCGGCAAGGCTGCGAACATGATGCGGCCGGCTGATGCCGAACGGCTGACGGGATACCATGTCGGCGGCATCAGCCCGTTCGCCCAGAAGAAGCGGGTTCCGGTCGCGATCGACCAGACGGCGCTGGCCGAGACGAGCATCTATCTCAACGGCGGACAGCGCGGGTTACAGATCGAACTCGATCCCAACGATGCCGTCCGCGCACTCGATGCGAACGTGCAGGCGTTGACGTGATGAGAAGCGATGTCGATCAAGATTGACCCCGGCGGCGGCGCGCGCCGCCGGATCACGGCTTGGCCCGCAACCGGTCACGCCGCGAGCGGTGTGCGCGCGGTGGACTTCAACCGGGCCGGCTTGCCGCCGGGCGGATTCCTCGGCGAATGATCGAGGCTCGACAGCGCCTCGAGGATCTCGTCGATGGAAACCGGCTGCTTCGCTCCGGGTACGGCGCGCAAGGATGGGCACGACGTCACCGCCGCCGCATCGGACGCCCAGGATGCCAGAATAGCCCTCTTCTCTGCTCGCGATAGCGCGGTGTCGGCTAGCACGTCCCGGGGATGATCGAATACCGAACCGGGATGTAAAATGGCGTTCAAGTCGTAGACATTTTCATCGAAGCTGCGGTCTATATCCGTCATGTCGTCCTCCTCGACTCCTTTCGTTTTTGGGACGGAAAACCACTTAGAAAAACGCAATCCGGTTTCAAGACCACCCGGAAAAAATTTTGAACACCTCCGTTGCGGGCCGGTCCGCACCGGATGGGGGGAGGTTCCCTGCGTCCTATTCCAGCGTGGTGGCGAGATCGATCAACCCGGCGCATGGTCGCGATGCATCTGGCGCCATTGCTGCGCGGTGAAAATCCGTGTCTGTGAGCGGGCCGGGCCAGATTTCCGGCCCGGCGCCGAACACCGGGCGGGGGCCGCGGCGTGACTGAACCCGGGCCAAGAACGTCTGCCTTATGTCTGCTTCCGGCCAAACCTCGCGCGCCGCCTCCCCCGGCGGCTGGCTCGCCAACCAGCCCTACCTGCTGCTTTCCATTACCGCGCTGTGCTGGGCCGGCAACGCCATCGTCGGCCGCCTGGCCGCAGGCCATATTCCGCCGGTGACGCTCTCGTTCCTGCGCTGGACGTTCGCGTTTCTCATTATTCTGCCGTTCGCCTGGAAACATCTGGTGCGCGACTGGGGCGCGATCCGCAGTCACCTCGGCACCATGATCGTGCTTTCCATCACCGGCATCGGCGGCTTCAACACCTTGCAATACTGGGCGCTCGAACATACCCAGGCGCTCAACACGCTGCTGCTGCAGTCGGCGGGGCCCCTGTTCGTCGCGGTATGGTCGCTGATCCTGCTCGGGGTGCGGTTGACGCTGGCGCAGGCCTGCGGGATCGTATTGTCGCTGACGGGGGTGCTGGTGATCCTGCTGCACGGCGACCTCACCTCGCTTGCGAGCATCCAGTTCAACGAGGGCGATATTATTTTCACCGTGGCGATGGTGATCTTCGGGCTCTATTCGGTGCTGACGCTGAAGCGTCCCAATATCCACGGCCTGTCGTTTGTCGGCTTTACTTTCGGCTGCGGCGCGGCGTGCCTGATACCGCTGTGGATCTGGGAATTGTTCTCGCGCCCGGTGATGCAGCTGGACACGGCGAACCTGCTAACGCTGTTTTACGTCGCGGTGTTTCCCTCGACGCTGGCCTATCTCTGCTTCAATCGCGGCGTGCAGCTGATCGGCGCCAACCGCGCCGCGCCGTTCTTCCACGTGGTGCCGGTGTTCGGAACCGTCATGTCGATCGTCTTCCTCGGCGAGCACCCGCAGGCGTTCCAGTTCATCGGTTTTGCACTGGTGCTGACCGGGGTGTTTGTGGCGTCGCGAAAGGCCTCTGCGTGACGTGTCCCTCTCCCGGCTACTCGCGGGCGAGTTTGCGAGAGGGCTGCGGTGACTTGCCGGGCTAAATCCGCTATCTGTTGGGCCGACTTCGCAGGGTTTCAATGAGAGCACGCGCCAGCAACGTAGTGATCGGCACCTTGACCCTGGCCCTGATCGCCGGGTCGCTCGGGGCGTTCCTCGGCTATCAGAAGCTCGCCGTCGCCAAGCAGAAGACGGCGTTCCGGGTGATCTTCGAAGGTTCGGCGTCGGGCCTGCGCAAGGGCGGCAGCGTGAATTTTGCCGGCATCCGGGTCGGCGAAGTCGTATCGCTCAAGCTCGACCATCCGCGCCGCGTCGTGGCGCTGGCGATGATCGACGGCAACACGCCGGTGAAAAGCGACACGCAGGTCGGCCTCGAATTTCAGGGATTGACGGGCATCGCGGCGATCTCCTTCACCGGCGGATCGGACGAAGCGCCGCCGCCGCCAAAGGGCCCGGACGGCATTCCGGAGTTGACGGCCGACAAGGAAGGAACGCTCAACACCCAGGAAAAAATCCGCGTGGCGCTGCGCAATGTCGACCGGGTGATCGCCGACAATGAGGTGGCGATCAAGGATACGCTGCGGAATTTCGAAACGTTCACGGCTTCGCTGTCCGCCGACGGCGAGAAGATCACCAGCATCATCGCAACCGCCGAAAACGGCGTCAATTCGGTCGACGATGCGCTGACCAAAACCAAGGATTTTCTCGGCAGCCTCGCCAGCGACAAATATGGCGGCGAATTGCTGCCGACCGTGATCTCGATGCGCGAGCTGATCGAAAGCTTCGACAAGAAATCCGGGCTATTGATCGCCGAGACACGAAAAATGCTCGGCGACGTCAGCGCCTCCGTCAACAAGGCCGGCCAGAAATTTGGCGGACCGCCGCCCCGCCGCTAAGCTGCCTCCTCCGCACAACAACAAGAAGATGGAACGCCCGACGTGCTCGACAAATCCGTTAGCCTGACCGCGCCGCCGACGACCGTGCCCCGCAGCGAGAGCACGGTGCCGCGGGCTTTACGAAAATATCTCTCGCTCGAGGATTTCGAGCCGACCGCGCGGCGCCGGATTCCGAAATTCCTGTACGGCTACATTTCCGGCGGCGCCGAGACCGACGCTGCGCTGCGCGACAACCGCGACGCCTTCAACGAATACGGTTTCGTGCCGCGCGTGCTCAAGGATGTCTCCGGCCGCGATCAGACCACGACGTTGTTCGGCAAGACCTACGCCTCGCCGTTTGGCATTCCGCCGATGGGTTCTTCGGCGCTCGCCGCTTATCGCGGCGACATCGTGCTGACGCAGGCGGCAAAGGCCGAGAACGTGCCGATGATCCTCAGCGCCTCGTCGCTGATCACGCTGGAGGACGTGCGCGCCGCCAATCAGGCGGCGTGGTATCAGGCCTATCTCGCCGGCCTGCCCGAGCGGATCGAACCGCTGGTCGATCGGGTGGCGGCGGCCGGCTACGACACCTTCGTCGTCACCGCCGACGTGCCGGTGCCGCCGAACCGCGAGAACAACATCCGCAACGGCTTTCAGGTGCCGCTCGCGATCACGCCCCGCGTGTTCTGGGACACGCTCACGCATCCGCACTGGCTGTTCGGGACCTGGGCGCGCACCGTGAAGAATTTCGGCATGCCGCATTTCGAGAACATGGACGCCAAGCGCGGCCCGCCGGTGCTGGCGAAAAACCTGATGCGCAATATCGGCCATCGCGACCAGCTCGCCTGGAAGCATGTCGAACTGATCCGCAAACGCTGGAAGGGCAAGCTCGTCGTCAAGGGGCTGGTCTCACCGGCGGATGCGCGCATCGCGCGCGAGAGCGGCGTCGACGGCGTGATGCTCTCCAACCATGGCGGCCGCCAGCTCGACTACACGATGTCGGGCCTGCGCACGCTGCCGGAGATCGCAGCGGAAGCGAAGGGCATGACGATCATGATCGACGGCGGCATCCGCCGCGGCACCGACGTGATCAAGGCGCTCGCACTCGGCGCGCATTTCGTCTGGGTCGGGCGTCCCTTCCTCTATGCCGCGATCGCCGGCGG